>Ga0179593_1651045_pt1 | contig 20210 bp, 23 predicted proteins | sample CZODoug2_1_08_16_FD_185931 | JGI IMG/M metagenome (GOLD analysis project Ga0179593, IMG submission 185931) | Vadose zone soil fungal communities from Angelo Coast Range Reserve, California, USA - CZODoug2_1_08_16fungal (PacBio error correction) | ecosystem: Environmental > Terrestrial > Soil >...
TATTTGGCTCGCGAGGCTAAATCCTAGGTCAGAGTGTAGAGCTGGGGGGTTCGAGCGCTCTTTCCTTAGACTGCCATGGATTCACATTTAACTTCTTGTTGGCGTGGGTGTGGGAGGAGCGGAGAGTCAGGCCAGTTGGTGCGGATGGGGGAAGGGTTCGGGGCGCCGGGGGTAAGCGGAAAAATAAAAATCCTCAGATTTATTACTTGGTCCTTTGCTGCAACAAAAGGGGGGGAAAAAGTGAAACTGAGTCAAAAACAACGGGTTTTTTGCACGCCTCACGATTGCTGATTAAGGTAGTGGGAACACTCGCGGTAGCTTCGGGTGACGAGAAAGGGGAAGAAGAAGAAAATCAGAACCGTACGAATCAAACACAGAGCACCGATTGCATCAAACCCAAATCAAGGGGCAGAAAAAAACAATGGGGGAAATTGGAAAGTAGATCGGAAGCAGGAAAGAACTTCCTCAGATCGGATCCCTACCAAAAATGGCTCAAAAAGTCTGCAAATGGCGGATACCTGGGGATCTGAATGTTAACGTGTGCTCAACAAAAAAGAAGACCACTAAACATTACTGGAGAGTAACGATATCGTGTAAGCTGTTATTAAGACTTTATGTCTCAAAGGGGAGGGGTAAATCAAAGACCAAAAAAGAAGTTTAGGGTAAGAGGAGGCAGTCCCGATATGTGGTGATGGTGAGGGTGTAGAGCCACGGGGGGGGGTAGAGTCTGTACTTACGCAAAACAGTTGGAGGGCATGAAAAACAGCAGGAAAAGAGGGTAATCCTCACTTCAGGTCAGGCTTGACGGAAACCAAGGGGGCTCAAAGAAGTGAGGAACGGGTTACAACCCGTCTAGCTGCTGGAAACGGACCTAGAAAAGACAGGGGGGGGAACGGGAGTAAAAAACGAAGATATTTAACCTGATAAGAGCTGTGAGAAATGGGGAACCTGAACACGGGCAGGGGATGCACTTGGCGCAAAGATTCACGTTGGAAGATTCAAAAAATCAAGAGGTCACAAATAGAACAAGATCAGGTTAATACCATGCGGGGATATAGATGGGGATGGTCGGGGGTGGACGAGGAAATTCCCGGGAAGAAAGAATCCCACCATCCTCAAAGGATGAAGATAGAAAGGAGAATCAACTGTAGGAACTTAGGGGGGGAAGGCTATACATAACATTCGTATAATGGTACACTGATAGCGAAAGGCCTCTTTCACAAGAGGAGGGAAGGGGCGGAAAGGGGTCTCTCCAGGATCGGTTCAAAGCTAGTAACGAGAAATAGCTATTATTCAAAACTGTGGGAAAATGCCGTAATCGGGCGGGACGTTAGATCTTAGTGTAGGCGCAAATGGGGGGTTCTTGGGGGTGGTGTTATAACCTCGTCTTTGAGTATAAAGGTCTAAGTGTAGGGGGGGGAGGGCCTTAGTACTGGCAGGATGTCCAACACTTGTCGGACGTTTGTATTTGGGACGCAATAATGCCCGGGGACAAACCAAGTGTGGGCCAAAATCGGAAGAAAGATAACCTGATGTGCGCAAGCTGCAGTTAATCGTAACGGAGGACGAAGTAAACTGGCACGGAGCCGGGGGCCAACTTAGTCCGGGGTGTTCCACACAGACTCAATTCATCGTTGGATAAGAAGGTGAATTGAGATTCAAGGTGTGGAAGAAAAAGTCGAACCTTCAGTGTGAAAAACCTAGTCACAAAGGTTTTTTGGGAGGGTGAGAAAACAAGGGAGGCGCACAAAGGAACGGAAAAATGCTGTTGCCCATTTATGAATGGATAGGATTTAATGGTGATCCAAAGAAATAGATCTCAAGACACAATCTTCTCCATTAAATGTGCCGAAGGGGAAAAGGTCCTTGGGTGCGCGTGTAATGCTCCCCAGAAATACTGAAGGCCGGAAAGGGGGGGAGGGAGTAAAGAGGAAACCGGGGAAGCTTAATGAAGGCCCTAGCAATTTTCCCAAAGTCTGCTTTGGGGAAGCTGGACGATCAAGGGAAGTTTCCCCTGAGACACCCCGTGGACGGGGGCAATCCTTAGTCCGTTTTAAAATCCTCCCTTCAAAACAACCTCAGAGGTAAAGCCCTGAGGGATAAAAGGCGAGACAACACGTGAGGGGCGGAAAGGAGGGGGGTTTAAGGAAGCTAATTTTGTAATGGCAATATTAATAAGGTCTAAACGACCTACAAGGGGGCGGAGGGTCCCACTTCTGTTCAATGGAACATCCCCCTCACAAAAACCAAAATGAAGGCCCTAAGCATAATTGTTGGGGGAGGGGTCTCGGGGATCAAGAGTGTACTTGGTGAGGGGGCATGTCTTAACATAGTATCTAATAAACGTTACCTAAAATCTCAATCTCAACCCCCCCCCGGTTAGTGGGAAAAAAGTATTCGAACTGGACGTCTCGCAAAGCTTCCTTAAGCCGGGGCCTGGCTAGCCCGAACTCCCTTCCTTGTCGGTGTCCAATACAAAGGGGGGAGCTTGGGTAGGAAAAGTCCCAGGTTTGAGGGGGAACAAACAGGTCCTACTTTCAAGAAAAAACGTTACTCAACTTGACGCGTACTTACGATGATTTAAATACAGGAAGATAAAGTAACGGGAGAAAAATCGTCCCCGCAGAAAGGCGAACCTGGTTTCGGATCGACAGGACAGCATGGTTAGTTAACTCTCTCCTTTTTGACTGGCTCTCCATTTAGGTGATAGTCTCTCAAAAGACATTATGCTTGCAATAAAAGCTCTCACAGGTTCTACGCCGGGGTACCTCATACACAGAATACCAGAGAAGGGGCCTCACTATGGTAATAAACACCCCATTAAGAAAACAAGATTAGAAATGGCAGGGGGGAAACCTGGACTGAGGCGAAGAAAGTAGCGTTCTTAATCAAGGGTTGCACAAAGAACGCCATATTAGGGTTCGTATGGATGACTTTCTGAAGAATAGTTATCGACGCGAGAGTCCGATTTCCTAAGAAAAAGGAAACGACGTAGCAGCAAACCATCCATCAGGGTCAAGGGGACCGAAAAATGTTCAAGCCCGGAATGGGGGAGGCATTGCGTCAAGCGTCGTTTGGCGGGGGAACGGGGAAGCTTAAATGGGGGAAAGGACACGAACGCTTCAAAAAAAGACTTTAAAAAATCTATATTCCGGATGGGTAATCTTATGACAGCGGTCGGTGCGAAGGACACTAGAAAAGGAGTAGGCTGGAAAATTGGGGGGTCAAAGCCCGGTCGTAGGGAAAAGCTTTACCGAAACGGAGGAAGGTGGAAAAATACAAGGGACTCAAAAAAGGACGTCTGAGAGATTCGGGGAAACCCTTAAAACCGCGGGGCCTTGGTGTCGTAAAGGAAAAGTCTAAAATTGAGCAGGCCCGGTGTTGACGAATGTCTCGGTTGTTCTAATCTACCTAAAGGTCGGTTCAAAAAAGGCAATCGATGACCTTCAGGAATTGTGGCGAAATCAGGGGAATTCGGGGGGGAAGAAAGTTTGTATCGTGAACTGGGGAGACACCTTCATTGAAAGATCGTTCAAAACCTCCCAAGTGAAGGGAGATAGGAAAGTTGGGAAAGCGGGAGGAGTGCAGGAAGGGAAGGGATGATGTCAAAACATATTTTGCCCAAGCAGGGTGCAAGGGAGGGCAGAAGTCCGATAAAAGGGAGGAGGGTGAAGGAGAAGCACTGGGAAGGGGAGCAGAGTGCGTCGCTCCATGGAGGGAGAAAGGTGACAAATTCTGGTGAAGTAAAATTTGGGGAACAACGCATCCAACTGTCCCAAGAGAATTCATCCAAGGCTCCTGGAGTAATGAAACGACGAAGACAAGGGGCTGTGAGGGATTCTCGAGAGGGCAGGAGAAAGTCGAATTGGTAGATGATCGAGGAAACAATTGTGCAAATGAAAACAGCTGGTGGAAAGTGCCTTGAGTTGGGGGGAAGGGAAAGAGGTTGTTTGGAGGGAAATCCCGGGGGGTAACATGGGGGGGGGCCGTATTTGTAAAGTCTGGCTGTAGTCCGACGACAAAAAAAGAAGCTAAGGTCACGGGACTAATCATGGAAATCGTGAAAGAGTGGGTGGTGGAATTCGCCTTGGTACTGACGCAAATGACCTTCCCTTAATAACTCCGCTCGGGAGGAGTCTTAAAAGAAGGAACAAATAGTAAAAAAAGGGTAAAAGGCCTCTTAAAAACCAAGGAAATCAAACTAAGAAAGCCAACAAGAGGGTATCATTAAAGAAAGGAGGCTTTTGCGGATAAGAGGAAGGACCATAGCATACTGATTCACTGGGCATAGGGTAAGCAGTCTGGCGACTAACAAATCTAATACAACAAAACAACACGGCTTAGTATGGAAACTCCCAGCTGCTTCGGCAGAGTGAAAAATCATTGATGGCGTATTTGGGGAGATGGAGCGGAGGCCAAAACTGCCATGGATGAAGAGCAAGTATTTGTGGGGAGTCGCTGGTGTAGGTTGATTCTGAGGGGGGAACGGAGGGAAAAGAGTGGAGCGATTTTGAGGTTGGTCTTGATTCTGGTCAGAGGGGGGTTTCAGCAAAGAGGACTCCTTAGAGAAAAAAAGGTAAAACGCATACACAAGGAGTTCAGTGACAGCGTCAAAACACAAGGGGGGGTTTGCAGGGCGAGGAAATCGGATGCGGGTGGTAAAGTGGTAGTGACCCGCCTTAGATTCGTTTGGGAGAGAGGAAGAGTCATAGAGAACCACAAGCAAAGTTTAAAAAAAAGGGCCTCCCAAAAAACTAGGGCATAAAAAGAAAGGGGAAAAAGGAGGGCAAAGAACGCAAAACTTGGTGGAGTAAATTCGAAAATCCAACTGCTGCGGAGATCCTTTCGATAAACGAATCCCGAAAGAGGGAAGGCCCTGCTGTGACAGGTCTGGAAGTAAAAATCTAGCTTGAAAGGTGAGAAATCGGAGGGTGCCTAACTTTTTGCCCAGTGAAGAACTAATCTCTAAGGAGTGGAGAGGGGGCGATCGGGGGTGACATTATAAATTCTTCAAATGAAAAAAACCATTCTGAAAAATAGTCATCAGCCCAACGGGGGAGTTGGAAAGTAGCTCCATCGGGCTCGGGGAGTGTTTCTGACTTCTAGAAAAGTTTAAAATGTGTCGCTATAGGGGGATGCAGAAAGCTGGAAAAGCAACGTATTGCGAACCCTCTTCGAAAATGAATATGACAATGCAATGAAGAAAGGGGAAAAAGGCTTATCTGAGGGGGGGCGGGACACTTTGAGTAATCCTCTTCAGCTAGCATGGACAGTTCATACAGAAAATCCAAACTAGAGGGTTAGGAAGGAAGAAAAGTATGGGAAGATCTGTGGATGGTCCTTTTGCACTGCGAATGCACTAGTAAAGGGGTAAAAACGGGGGTCTGACAATATTCCTTTGCCCGGATAAAAACTCCCTCACGCAAAGGATAGTGGGAAAAAAAAATCTCATAAAATCTGAGCAAAAGATGGTGTCCCCCCGCGAAGAAGGGGGGAGTCTCATTAGGTTTTCCTGAGCATGTTCTCGGCCTCCCCCCCCTCGTCTACCTCGCCTTCGGCACCGAAGGTCCTCTCCGCCACAAAAGGTAAACGGGCTCCCCTTTCTGGAATCTTTGGATTACGCTAGAGGGGCGAAGAAGTAAGCGTCTCTTCGCCGTCGACCCAATCCCGACGGGGATCCCTGGGACCGGGGAACATCTTGAAGAATCCTTTCTGTCCCGTAGTCTATCCTAGGTGTGACTCTTTGTCAAGCTTTCTCGACGATAGGGGATCAAGGAATAAGAGATATGTCTTCCAGTCTCTGTTGGGGGAAACGCGGCTGTGCTGGTGTGAAACGAAAGTCTAGGGAACCTAAAATAGATTTCTCGGGGGCTTATTTTCACAAATATTTCCCTTTTTTTCCCCAAGGACCCCCAAAGAGGAAGGGGGGGGAGTGAAGGGATGGGGGCCAGTAGTGTGCTTTTACTGGTTGGGTGATAAGACGGCGGGGTCGGTCGGCTGGGGGGTTGCAAAAGGGTTGGGGCTTGGCGGGACAGCTCTGCACCTACTTGGACGCATTGTCGCCTCCATATTTATGTTTGGGTAATCTAATGGGGTCCAGATTCCACAATAGTAGTCCCTTGTTTAATCCCCAGACGCCTAACTGAAATGGCCGGTATGCGAGGGAATCTACTGAAGGTTCAGGTTTGCGCTGGAGGGGGGGCTTTAAGGCCATAAATTGGAACTCGAGAAAATTAGAACGATCGGATTGGGGATGTATACAAGTCGGGGTAATGGCCCCAGGGGAGTCCCACTGAAGGAACTAGAAAGGGGTGTTGCGAGAAAAAAGAATTGAAGGTTTAATGGGAAAAGGGAATTATACAAGCTCAAGTCGCGAAGACCCAAAAGCGGGGTATGTGGTACGGGAAGTTCTCCTAAATGGGGGGCGGTAGAGGGGGGAGATACTAGACTATCACGAAAGATCAGCGATTTTTGAGTGAGAAACCATGAGTTTATTTTTTGAAGGAGACCGGAGGAGGTCTGAAGGGGGAAACTATTGTACGAGTGTCGTAGCACTAAAGGGCCTGAATTTGCAAAGATCCATTGTGTCAAAAAGGTACTTCTTTATGGGGAAGGGGGACAGGTCTGAAAGGAAGAGATGGTATCAGACCAGACTCAGGTGAGTGGCAATGCTAACGTCGCTTCCCTTGAAAAACCCAAGACGTCGCAAATGGAGCTGGCTCAGGCGGAGGAGATCTCGCCGCCTAAGGGGAGGGTTTTTTTGGTAAGGAAAGGGGGAGAGTTTTAATCGGGGCCAAAGAGTCGTCACGGTGGTTTATTGAGCAAGGATGCTAGGAAAAGGAAGGACAGCACGAAGACCTAAGTGGGAAAGGTCAGTAGTGAAACTTGGGAAAGAATTGATTTCCTATCATGCTGTAAAGTTAAAAAAAGATACTCGTTGGAATTCAACGAGAAAACCTTGTGAGACCGATGCCCTCAGAATGAGGTCTCTCACGCGGTCTGGGAATGAAAGTACCGTCTTGAATGCGAAAACGATTCAGTGTCATGTCAACGGGATGGAGACGGGGCCGGAAGAAACATGGGGGGGGGGGACATGGCGGGTCCAACTTATGTGTCGACCGTCAGGGACTTGAAATTTATCTAGATTTATAAAAAGATGAAAATTCAAAGAAAGGGTGTAACCAGTCCTTAAGAGGGTAGGGAATCCTAGAAACTCCGAGACCTAAATCCGTAAGGGTAGATCACGGGTGGAAAAAAAATGGGAAAAGGAGCCGTAGCCCGCGTTTATTCAGCGGCCAAAATGGAGGGGAGATCCAAAATTTGGGGATTGGTCCTCTTTCTCTCCCCCTTAAGGTCTAAAACCCCTCGTGGAGCACGGCCTCCAATGTCTGCCCAAGCCCTCCCGCCCTTCAGCCGCAGCCCGCAAAACGCCGTCCCAAGACTCTTAGTCAGGAGGGCCTTCCGGGCTTTCGGGAGAGGAACACATCCCTTCATGCACTCCCCCCGACGTCCCGCAAACAATTTCTCCGTTAAACTAGGGCCCCTATACTATCTCCACATTCCCTACTCTCTGTTATAGCGGGGGGTCAACAGGCAAGGGGGATTTTAAGGGTTATTTCTTAAGAGAGGATGAAAAGCAAGAGCTTTAAGACTGGGAAAGGCAGAACGAACGGGGGACCTGTCTGATCCGTTTACATGAAAAAACTCTCAGAGAATGTAATCCGGGGGATATCATCCTTAAGGGATGATTAAAAGGGGAGGAGATCGTCGGGGCTGAGGAGATTGTGTTACGAGGTCTGAAAGGTGGTGAAAATACGAAACCCCAACGGAGGCACGAACTACAAAGAAGAGATTATATTAAGGTGTGAAAAATCTGAGCGTGGGTGCGAGGACACGATGATGTTGACGTGAGAATCTTAAAAACTGGGCTTCAGGGGAATGGCCACGCGTACAGGGGAGGGAAAGTTTATACAGGGGAAAAAAAAAGATTTACGCATTACGGATAGGAGCGAAATTCTTGACAAAACAAAAAAGAGGGCCCTTGGGTTCTGTAAAAGACACTCGAAGAGAAAGTCTCTTAACCATGGTTATGGGGAAGAAAATTTCAAGTTTGGAGAGGGATACTGACGGTTCTCGGGGGGCAAATAGCCGGAGACGATGCATCGCAGGAAGGGGGAGGGGAATAAGGGAAAGACTTGGACACGGCGGAAAACTATAGTCGACCTTCAACTTTGAAGAATAGGGTAGGAAAAAGCAAAAAGGGCCCATAGAGGAGTGGGAAATTACTGAGAAACTCCACGGGTGGTGGTTGGTAGTCCCAGCAGTAAATTTGGAAGAAAGTCCGTCAGAAAAAAAATTGCAGCAAAAGCTCAGGGAGATATGCGTGGTACAGGGGTGAGAAAACTTCTCAAACGGACCCTAAGATATAAAAAAACAGAAGTCTCTGCTTTAAAAGGGGGAAAAAACGAGGGCTAAGCAGTTATTCTCTACGGCAGTCATGCGCAGTGAGGTGATCGGGGGGGCTAGGAACATTTGAAAAGACGTCACTTACACAAAGGGGCAAGGCTTTTTGGGATAGGATTGGGGGGGGAGGACAGGGGAGCTGTTTGGGGGGAAAGGAACGTTAGTTGGTTTTCTGGATGACTTTGTCGTGCTTCATTTCTCGGGTAACGGCGAAAAGAGCTTAAGGAATAATCCAGGGTTTAGGAAAACCCTTTTTGGAAATTGTAAGGGGGAAAAGGGGAATCCTGGTCGCCTGGAAGTCATAATCCGAAGAAGTTCTTATCTGGAAAGCAAGCTACATCATTACGACAAAAAAGGGGGGGAAAAAATCTAGTCAAAAACGTGGAAGAGGAAAAGCTGAAAAAACAACAAAATAATAAAAAAGTCCTTTTTTTGGAAGACGAAAGAAAAATCCCTACGGGAAAAATCTCCTCCAAGAGCGGAAAAAAAGTCTTCCAAGTGTGAGGTAAAGATCAAAAAACAGAGGAGGAATGATAGATTTTCAGAGGAGACCATTCCGGCGGACTGACGAAGGGGAAAGAGTATTGAGCCGGAGGTTCACTCGCAGCAATGCAAAAGGCCGTGGAATTCTGGACTTGAGGGGGGTGGGGAGGAGGGGCTTCTTGGCAAAACCTGGGGGGAAATTTATTAGGGGAATAAAGTGTGGGGGAAGTTGGACGTGTTCTGGGGCATATATGGGTCCGCAATAGTAATAAAAGCCGGCGGGATTGAGAGGGGGCCGGGCCTGCGCCGAAAAAACCAATTCTTGAAATTTACCAGCAAGGGCAAAAACCGGAACGAGGGAGGAGGAGGTCGGAAAAGTCCGCCGAGAGGAGTTGGTAGAGAAAAGGGGGAAAGAGAAGAAAAATTCCTGACCGCCAGTGGTGACCACCCAGGAACATCCCACCGAGGGGGATCACGACGCAAAAATAAAGAAGCCAGAAAAAAAAAGGGTCCGGTCATTGGACATAAATTGGGGTCATAGATCGGGGGCATCAAACGAGGGATATCTAAATAAGAACAAGAAGATAACACCTTAGAAGGAGGGAAAATGGCAGAAAGAGCTGCGTCTTAATGACATCCGTATCGTGACGTTGACGAAAAGAGGGGGGGGGAACATGGAAAAAGAATTCGAACGTAAGTGACCTTGATCTCTAAGGCTTGGGAAAGAGATCGTTTCTGAATTTTCGTTCTCCAATTTCAAAGGGTCGGGTGGCCATCAAAAAACCCACCCCCCACGGTTAAGAACTCCAGCGGGTGCCATCTTGTGGGTGGGTGGGACGTAAGGGCTTCAAGGGAAGTAGAAGGGGGTAGGAAGTTGACCGGGGAGAAATTGTAGTGTAACAAGTAAAACGTATTGTTTCAAAACCGAGGAAGAAAACGTCAGTCCAGGGAAGGGACTATAAACTGTATGAAAGAAAAGGAACCTTATAAACTTAAAGAAATTAGAAATGAGTCTTGGGGAAAAACAACCAAGGAAAAGAACTCCATTTGGAATGGAAGAAAAAAACCCTACAACTGATGGATGTTCGACTGGGACTGGTGTCCACACTCGAGCCGGGAAACAAAGTTCACTAAAGGTCAAAGAGGGGAGAGTACGTTGAAGGGGAAAGAAATCACTCAGGGGGGGTCACTCTACGGGGGGGGGGGGGGGCTGATTGGGTTCAAAGTTGACATAGATACGGGGGTCGTAGTTGTGAAGGGAAAGTTGATGGAAAAATTGGAAGGAACCCAAAAGAATAAAGGGGGGCCATATCCAAACCTAGACGAATCATCATCATTAAGGGCGAACCATGTCGAAAAGAGTCGGGATAAGAAAAAGTAGCAGGTACCGAAGCTAAAGAGTGGTTGTGAGAATATGAACTACAGGAAGGTCGTTCGAGAGAAGCCGGGCCAGGGGGTCACTAGGAAGACATCCACGTAAACGAAAAAGGGAGGAGTGAATGCTGTAGGGTTATACCGGATCGGGGATGCGAGCTGGGGAACATTATGGCTCGCTGGAAAAAGCCATCTGGTTGGGGATTTCCTGTGTGGTAGATCGAGCCTCTTGAGGTCCGGGCGGATTTGTTGGAGTGGGGGCTAATTTTGCGTTTCGGATAGAAAAGGAGGGACCCTATCGGGTGGGGCGGGGGGAATCTTTGAAACACGTGTGATTCATTGGAGATGAAGGACCCATAGTGAGAGACAAATCTCAAAAAGTGGGCTTAACGTTAATCTACGAAAAATTTGTCGCCGGTTTTCTGGGTTGGGGGTTATGTACTCCCTTAGATGTACTGAAGGTGGCAAAAAAAGCTCTACTTAGAGATTGGGGAAGTTAAAACTAAGAAAGGGGCCCGTTGGAGGAATTCAGGAAAGAAGAAAGTGGGGAGAACACACAGCCTTTAAATTTTGACCACAAAGGTGAGACAAGCTCCGGGCCCCCAAAAAGGGATCGTTGAAGCTGGACGGGAAAGTCTACATTAAAGGGGGTTTCGCAGGAGAGAAGGACGGACTTGCGAAAAGATCATGGTTCCCGTGTATGGGAAGTGGGTTGACTTTGTGTCCGCACTTGGGTGCCACTGTACTTGGGAAGCCCTGCTGGTAGGAGTCAATAATTCTGGTGAACGTTTCGAATGAAAGCCGCCTCAGTTTGAAAAAACTGTCTTCAGGGAAAGTGGTGGGGAAAAAATTGAACAGTGACAAAACCCAATGGGAGGGCTCAGGAATTATTATTGAAGAAAAGGACGCCTAACTTACAACCACAACAGGGAAATGCGGCGGGGAGGAAAAGAGCAACAAAAGATGAGGAAAAGTCTCTCGTAAAGGAGAGAGGTTCTGGTGGGGGGGTGAATTTAAAGGCGGGCAAGAAAGTAGGGGAACGCACCTCTAATTGGGGGGGGGGTCTTCCACACACACGTTCACCAAGAAAAAAGGGTTACCCCTTGGGAGCTTCATATTCGTACTCACGAATAAGAGTGCCTCAGTCTTCGAATGAGCATGAAGAACAGGACCGAATAGACGCTGGCGCATTCGAACACAGACAAAAGGGGTCTCTTGGGAACTGAACCGGTGCAAAAGATTTCAAGAACGGGGTGACTAAAGCTATGAATCCGACCGTAACTTAAGGGGAGCCCGCAAGGACAGGGAGCCCGAGGGGCGTGCAGGAAAGTATATCAACAAAATGGAAAACCTGGGGTACAGCGGTCGCAAAACTGCTAGGCAGGGATTTCAGACCCTTGGGATGTAATGAAGCAAAAGGAAGTCAGGGTTGCCTGTGTAAAGATAAGGGGCAACCGAAAGGACAAGAAAAGAAAAAACGAACCATTCCAGGAGGTCCGCCTTTAGACTCCTATCCATAAAAGGTTCAAGCATAAAAAAAAGGCCTGTGCAGGGGACTATCCCAAGGTGCCTAAGGGGGGTTTAGCGGGACCCAAAAGCAGATGCAGGACCAAATAAAGGGGGGAAGAGGGCAAACCGCGAGAAAAAGCATCCAATTCGGTACCACAAAATCCAAAAAGATCCTCACAAAGAGTACAAAAAGAAATAAAAAAAGCTGGAAAAAGGGGGAGGTGCAGACAGTGCATACGGCACGCAGCTATTAGAGACCCTATTTGGCCCCGAAGAAGAAAAATTCTGAGAAATTATTGGATTGGAATAGGAGGGACGAGGGTCTACCGACGACGAAGGGCTATCGCTGAAACGCTTGAAGGCTCGGGGAAAAGAGTGACGTGCGAAAAGTCTCGCCAAGGACCTATATCAAATGTACGAAAGAGGGGGGGGGGGGGGGGAGTGGGTGGGGGGTGGGGGAAGGAGGGAGGTGGGAGGGGGGGAAGGTGGAAAGGAATAGGGAGGGGGTGAGTGGGGGGGCAGGGGCAGAGGAGGTTGGGAGAGGAAGGAAGGAGCAGGAGTGGACGGGGGGGGGGAAGAAGGTGGCTCAGTGAGGGAAGGGGGGGTGAGAGGTAGAGGAGGCTTAAAGGGAAAGTAGGGAGAGGCAGGAAGGAGGGGAAGGGGGGGAGGGAAGAAGGAATGGGGTTTGAATATGAATGATATCAAGGGAGACAACTAGGAGGGACCAGGAAGGGTTGGTGAGGGTGTAGTAAGCTAGAGAGGGTGACAGGGGATAGAGGGAAGAGGGGGGGGGGGGGTGTGGGAAAGACATGATGCGGAGAAGGAAAAGGAGAATAGAAGGAGAAGTGCGGGGGGAAGGTGGGGAGAGGATTAGTGGGTGCATGGCGATATGAGAATAGAACGGGGATTGCTTCCGTTCTTCTTCAAGTTCATTAGAAATAGTGCTTGGAGGGACGGACTTCCTTCGGGAGACTCTTATTCTGTCCGCCGTTTCTTGCGAGGGTTTTTTCAAACGATGGGGAGCAGCTGCCTCGCGTAGGGGGATTAGCCGTTCCAGGCCGAGGGGTTTAAAGCAAATCGAAAGGAATGGGGTGGTACCGAGACAGGACCCATCTATCGTTACGCGGGTTGTTTTAAACCTCGGATGCAATCGTTCGAGTGCCCGAGGGGAACCACTATTGGGAGTGAGAGGTAATTTGACTTGGGGGAAAGGGAGTCGGGTGTAGACAACGATGGGACAGGGGGGAGTTCCGGGGTGGGGAAAAGGAAATTCTAAAAGACACCGAAGTCTAGGAATGGGGGTGGGGGGACTGAAAAAGTTAACAAAATTAAAGGAAGGGCCTTTGTTAGTGATGACCGCCACGACCGTTCTAAAAGAAAAGTGGGTGGGTGAAAAGGCTCCGGGTCAAGGCCTACTTTTCTCGGGATTCGAACCGTGTGCCGGCTCATCGAGTGAGGGGGGGGGGAAAAAGCCAGAACAGGGAGAGGCAGAAATAAACTAAGAGACACCTTCAAGTTGTGGGGGCACGCATGTTAACCAAACGCAGGAACTCATTGAAAAAAGGAAGCTGGAGTCTGATATCTGCTGAGAAGGTGGAGGGTAGAAGTAGGGCAGAGGGACGCACAGCGGAGAAGATGGGGTTAGACAAGACGAAGAGCAAGAGAAAGTGCGGGAAAAAAAAGGGATCGGAAGGGCAAGAGGAGAATGCGAGGGGGGGTGGGGGAGGGGTGAGATGAGAGGGGGAACGGGGGGAGCAGTACGAAGATGGAGGGGGTAGAGCAGGATGTGGTGTGGGGGGGGGTTGGTAGGTGGAGTGAGGATTGCGTCAAGGTGAGACGTGTAGGTGTCGTAGGCCGCGAAATAAGAAAGGGGTATTTAATGGGGCGGGGGATTGGAGGGTGAAGATATAAGAAAGAGGGGAGGGGCGAGGCAAAGGAAAATAGAGCCAACAGGGAGGGGGGAGGTTCGCTGACGTGAAGAACAGGAATGAGTAGTTGGGGATGGTGTTTAAGGGGAGGAGGGATAGTTTCATGGGAGAATGAGGGGTGCGAGACTGGGGAAAAACCTCCAGAAGGCGTGGAGGGTCCGAGGGTATGTAAGTGGGGAATCACATAGTAAAAAAGGGACAGTGGAGGACGGTACTTGACCGAAGGAGGTTGGGTGGAGTGGGGGAACAGACCAAGGGGGGGCTGAGGGGACGGGGGGGGCAGAAGAAAGGAGTAGGGGCACGAGGGGGAGAGTCCTAGAGGTCGAGTAGAGCGTGCAGGAGGGAGATTGCGGGGGGGGAGAGGGGGTAAAAGGTGAAGGAAGAGGTGGTAGGTACCAGGGAGCGCTTGCGAGGGGGGAAAGCTGACGGGGGGGTTAAGGGAGGCGAGGAAAAGGAGGACAGCGAGGGTGAGAGAGCACGGGGGGGGGGTTAGGAAATACTGGAGAGACCAGAGAGGTATCAGAGGGGGGAGGGGGAGTGGAGAGAATGAAGGCATGGAGTCGGTGGGTTAAAGCACCAGGTAAATGGGGCGAACAGGTGCGGAGAGGGCGAGTGGGAGGAGCAGGTATAAGAGGAGGATATAGAAAAGGGGGGAGGAGGGGGATGGAGGGGGGGGGAAAGAGGGTGAAAGTAAGGGAGTGAAGAGTGCTCTCAATAGTTAGTGAGGTGGGGGGCTGGTGGGATTGATAAGGCTTACATGTTCTTTGGGACGCTTCCTTTGGAGGAGGAGGGGCGCAGATAGGACCGAGCCGGGCATAACGGGAGAAGACGTTGGATTATAAGAAAGAGGGGGGGGTTAAAGGAGAGGGATGGGCGAGGGAGAACGGGAGGGGGATAGCGCAAGGGGGAAGGGAGGAGGGGGGTCGGAGTAGGAGGAAGGGGAATTGGAGGGGTAGGAAGGGAGCGGGAGGGAAGGAGGGGACGGGATGTGAGGGGAGTGGTAGGGAGGGGGAGGGGCGAGAGGTGTTAAGTGGCAAAATTGGGAGGAATCGTGTAGAAGCAGGGGTGTGGCAGGGGGTGGGAGGTGGCGGAGCAGTTGGAGGGAGGGGGGAGGTGCAAGGGATGGTATATAAAGTAATGATGCAAACGCGATGAGTACTGGGGAAAGGAGGTCATGGAAGTGGAAAAGGGTGGGTGGGGGAAGGGGGGGGGGGTGGGGGAGGAGGAGATGGGAGGGATTTGGGGTGGTGGGGGGAGAATAGGCAGGAAAGTAGGGGTGATGAAGGAGGGGGGTGAGTGGGCGGAGGTGGGAAGGTCAGGAGGGGGGGGGAGGGGGAGGGTTGAGAATGGTGGATGGCAGAGGAGGATAATGGGGGGAGGGGAGAAACAGTGTGGGTGGGTTTACCCGTAAAAATTCTCCTGGGGGGGTACCAGGGGGAAGGGTGAGGTGTGAAGCAGAAAAATTCCGAGGGGATTTCTGGTTTCTAGGGAGACTTCATTATATATGCGATTTCAAAAAGATCTAAAACCATTGGAAGGTCAATTCCAAAAATGGGAAAGGGGTGGGTATAAGAAAGGACGTGTGAATGAAGGGTATTTAAGCTTAAGGTCCCTTGGTAAAAAAAAAAAAGAAAAAGGGTTTTTCACGGAGTGGAATTAAAGGTTATCAAAGATACGGAACGGCAAAAAAAAGGGGTATAAGCCCTCCATTAGGGGGCAAAACGTTTTGTGGGGGCTGGAAAGTGTCCAAGGGAAATAAATCCCAGAAAGGTGAGTAATATGTCCACAGAGGTCCATAACAAAGGCAAAAATGGCACAACTTGGCTCAGGAGCCTGCATAGAAAGCGAGGAAAAAAAGGGATAAAAAAAGGAGTCAAAGGCAGGACTACAAATGCTAACCGAACCTACATCATCCTGATGCACTTCGGAGAAAGCAAATAATTGGAGAAAGGAGAGGATCTGAGAAAAAAGAAAACGGGGGAGGAAAATGGAGATTTTGTTCTCCTAGCTCTGAAAAAATGCTAAATTGAAAGAGGGGGCGTAGGTGATGCAAGGGAGGATTTCTCTGCTGGCCGGGAAAAAAATGACTGCCAGATTCCGGAATAGAAGGTTTGGGGAGGAGCTGGGTGGGGAGGCTGAGGCGCGGAAAAAAGAACAGGGTGGAATCTGTGGCCTAATTGGCTTAAAAAATTTGGCAAAAGGAGAAGAAACGGCAACTCGGCGGATTTCTGACGGTCCGGTCCCGTACGCAGACACCAAGTGCAGGACAAAAAGGGGGGACACGCCCGCTGGAAAGAGAGTCTGCTGAAAGTCGCCGAGAGGAGTTGGAAAGAAAAGAAAAGTTAAAGCCGGGAAAACACGTCCAACGTGACGGCCCCCAACAAAAGCATTCGGACAAGCGGCCAGGAACGTGGACAGGGGAAAACTTAAAATGGGGGATCTATCATAACAAGGACAATCTAAGGGTCAGAAAGAAGAAAGGCACAAAGGGATCTTCTGCTTCAAGGCACTCGAGAGACCGTACTGAGGAGGAATTCTAAGGGGGGAGAGGGTTTAAGGGGGGGAAGACCAGAAACTCGACTGACGGGAATTCGAGGCTTCTCAGTTTTTAGGTCACAAATAGGGCGGGGGAGGGAAAAGTCTCCAAATTGGACCAGATGAAAGAAATCGCCAAAAGGAGGGGAGGGGGAAAGTCATCGAATCCCATGTATGGCCATCTTGGAGTTGTGTCACGGAATGTAAAAAAGGGAAAAATAGTAGGGGTTATTTCTTGCCGATGAAATAAAATTGGGAAAGGGAAAACAAAACACAGCTTCGGAAAGGCTTTCTCACCCTCCGCTCCTGTCTCGGTCAATTGAAGGAAAATAAAAATGGATCTCAAGGGGATACAAGGGCTTGAAAAATTTTGAAAACCGTCTAGCCTGTCTAGGCATAAAGGGGCAAAAGAGCAGGTGGGGAACGGGTAGTCCCCCCACACTGGGAGCTACGACGGTAGAGGAGGGGGAGGGCGGGCACGGGTGGGTCCACCTACACAAGGCGGTCCCGTACTTCTACAGACCGGGGAGAAAAAGCCGGGGGGAAGAGGCAAGAATACTCATGAAGAGGGTTCACGCTGCATCGAAGATTTTTGGAGGGGGGGTACCCTTCAAGATAGTGGGGGGAAAGAACGAAGACGTTTGAAGTAAAAGAGGCTTGTGAAGGTATCATTCAAAAGAAGCTAAAAGCCAGTAAAACAACAAGCATCACTAAAAAACGGGCGACCATTTCTAGCGGGAAGCGAGACAGATTTAAAGGGAAGGGGCAAAAAAGAGAAGAGGGAAGGAAGAAAAAGGAAAGGACGAGGTCTCGGGGCAGCTATTAAAGAATCATACGTAACCCTAGGGGTAAAGAGAAAGAAGCATCGGACTGGCGAAGAAGGGGGGGCGCTTAGGGGAAAAATGAGACACAAAAGAATGGAGATGTGAGGGTTGTGGGGGATAGGGCGGGGAGAGGTCTGTACTCTTTGGTGTTGAGGGGCGAATGGCTTTGAGGCTGGCGAACTCTCCCGAAAAAATTGAGATAGAAATGGGGGGGGGGAGGAAAAAAGAGGAAACTTAAGATTGGTAGTAGCCCAACCCAGGCCTGCTGGGAAAGGCGGGGAAGAGAGGGGAAAGGGGGCTTGGTTCTCCGTTTCGGGGCAGACTTAGGGAAACAAAAAAGGACCTGAATGGGGAACCAACCTCTCTGATTCGCTCTGCTGAGAAAGGGCCGCCGTCCTCTTTCATCACATGGAGTCCCCGGTTGAAGGGACAAAAAAAAAGGGGGTCCACGCCGAAACAGGTTGTTAAGGGTACACTGAACTGAGGAGTTATAAGCAAACGGGGCCAACCACGAAGGAAATGAGACTTGCCAAGGGAGCATTACCGGTTCCAGCGCTGGGGGGACGAGAAGATCTGTCAAAAAAAAGACATTTGAAAAGAGGATTTAAAGGGGGGGGGCGGTAGCGGGTTTAAGAGCCCTCTTCTCTTCTAATCGGACAGAAGGAAGGGTCCAAGGAGTAGTTTCTCTGAGTATGCAGCGCCAAGTTTTGAATTCTATGAGGAGGTTGAATGGCAGGGTTGGTCTGAAGGACGACACCATTTTATCCTGGACGATAAGGCCAAGAAAGGAATTCAGTGCAACACAAGGAGTCGCAGGACTTCACACAACCGGAGGGGGAAAAGGGGATAGGATCGGGAGGGGCAGGAGGGGTGGGGGGCGAAGTGGGCCTGGAAAGAAAGAAAAACTCTCCCATTGGGTCTTGACCCCGGAAAAAGTATTCCCGAAAAAAAAAAAAATTCCAAAAAAAAAGAAGGGGGGAAAGGTTTAGAGGGCAAGTCCGGAAACGACACTTTTGAGTGGGAGCCCGCCTTGCCTCATTCTGGGTGCAATCCGAAAAGAAGGCTACTTATAACAAAAAACACCCTCTCCCCTCACAAGTGTCGAGATCAACCAAGGCCCTCATTCGTATTACGAAAGGTCTTTTCCTTCCGAGAGATTCCAAGGGGCCTCAGGCTCACTGGTACCAGGCCTTTTACCTTAAAGGGACCGGGGGGCCTCCCCTGTCCTTGCCTTGGGTCCAAGGAGGCATGAGAACTTGTAATAAATCAAGTCCTTGAGGACGACACTTTTTCCAAGTCTTTTCGTCCCCCATTAGCTGAAGGGGGCTTGAACGTCCTGATCAAGCGTTTTCGAATATTCCAGTGAAGAAGGAACTGGCATTAATAAGCTCGTCCTAAAAAAAGAAGGAAAGAAGAAATAAGAGAACCTCCCCGTCACGAGCACACAGTCGAAATTACGGAGGGGGAGGAACGGGGTTGCATGGAAAACTGGATCGGGACTTCCGAGTGTCTGGCAATCCAATAAAGTGGACGTCTAAAAGACCCCAACTCATAACAAATAAAAGACGAAAGGTCGACCGGGCGTCCAGCCGAACCAAAGACGAGAGCAACCAAGAAGAATAGACACGAGGGAGAACCAAGAAATAAACAAGATGGATAAGCGTTTCTCAAGGGAACCGAAAAACGCCTCGAGAATAAAAAAAAAACAGGGTTTGCACAAAGCAAGTCGGGTTCGATTTTGAGGGGGAGTAAGAAAACCCGCTGGAACAGGCTGGGGAAGACCAAGAGAAGAGTTGATATAACTGAATGGTATCAGGTCTCTCTCGACTTTGTAAAATTCTCAGGGGGAGAAATCGGGAAAAAAATTGTGAAAAAGTATAGGAGGGGACTCAATTTGGGGGGATTACGGGAGGACTTCTTCCGTGTTTTTAACTACATGACACGTCCACGGACGGACAAAAACAAGACACAATGGAGGGTAATGGAAATGAGGAGGGGGGAGAAAAAAAGAGGGAAAGATTCCTGAGGGGTGTTGGGGGAACACTTACTCGGGGTCGCCAAGGGAGGAAGTCCACGCGGGGGAAAGAAATCGGGGGGAAAGTGAAAAGAACATCCAAAAAGGACTGAGAAAGGGGGACACTCTTCGTGGTGAAAAACCCTGCAAAACGGAGTGCTGTTCACAGGGGAGAAGGAAAAGAGGGTAGGAGGGCTGAAACGGTTATTAACGACACTGGCTCCGGGTTCAAGGAGACGGAGATGAGGGGAAAAAGGACAGGAACATTACGCTAGGGTCTAATGGGCGTGGATTGTTAAGCATGGATTCAAAAAAACTAAGTAAATCAACTTTTAATATAGGGTCAAATCATCACTCTGGAAAAGAGGAGTTTCGCTGAAAAAGGGCTAAATCTTTGGGAGATGGGAGTCGAGGGGGGCCATCATTTGTTGTCAGTTTGAGAGGTCGAAGAAGACTTGCACAGAAAAGCCCAAAGAGAAAGGAGGTCTGGGGAGGTCGCCATGTGGCGCAACGTCATCGAAAGTCCCTAGACTAGGATTCAGTAAAGAAGTCAAGGTTTGGAAAAGCATTAAAAGGCTTGGTCGGGATTGAATCTGGAGAGGCATGATCTATGCGTTCTTATAAAGGGATCTACAATTGAAAAAGGGAAGCAATTACAGCAAAGAGGGTTCCGGGGGGGGGCTTAATTGGGGTCGTGAAAGCATGGAGAGTGGTGCACTTATTGAGTTTGCTTTTTTGGCGCTGCTGTAGTGCTGGTCGTTTCGAGAACAAAAAGTAAAAAAATCAGAGACTACGGGGGAAAGAGCGAAATCGAAAGGGTAGTGCAAAACCGTTTGGTTCATGGGATTTAAAGGAAAAGATTGGAATGAAAACTTAGCCAGGCCCATCAGGGGGTTTCTTCATCTTGCTAAAACGACATATGAAGAAAAACCCATTAAAAAGAAGTCGTACAAGGAATGGGAAAGTGCGAGAAACCACCCGCGACGCCAAAGAAGGAGAGAAAAATCAACGAAGGTTTGGGGGAGGGAGCGAGATAACAACTAAGGTATGAGCCCGGGGGAAAGGAAGGGGACTCGACAA
>Ga0179593_1495836_pt1 | contig 20209 bp, 29 predicted proteins | sample CZODoug2_1_08_16_FD_185931 | JGI IMG/M metagenome (GOLD analysis project Ga0179593, IMG submission 185931) | Vadose zone soil fungal communities from Angelo Coast Range Reserve, California, USA - CZODoug2_1_08_16fungal (PacBio error correction) | ecosystem: Environmental > Terrestrial > Soil >...
TGAAGAAGAGGCCGTTCAAGGGAACGCGACACGCCTGAACGAATGGGTGGGAAGGGACTTACGGGCGGACTTTGTGCTCAACGAGTCTACACGACGGGGCGTTGGGAACACAAGAGGGCTAGTAGGGGGGGAAGTTGGGGCAGCTGGGGTGGGGTGTCCCTGGGGATGTAAAGTGTCGAAAGGGGGGGGCAGGGTACGGGGCGCAGCAAGTCCAGGGAAAGTAGCCCTGCGGACCCGTTCATTGGACCGGGGGACCTTGTTAGAGAACCTCCTGGGGGACGAAAGTCGCGCGCGCAAAACGGGGTGGGACAGCCCTAGAGGAAACACAAACACGTATAGTTGATGTAAGTGAATACAAATGAAAAAAACAGGAGCCTGACTTATTGTTGGAGTCGGGTTGGGTGCTTAAAGTGAAGGGGATCTCTTGTGGGTAAAGGGTGGATGACCATGGATCCATCAGGAAGCCGAACAACGTCCCCAAGGAGGGCTGAAAAAAACTTAGTCAGGCGTCGCGCCACAGCTTGCCAAAAACTGAGACGTGGATCCCGGGGAGGGGAAAAAGCAGGGGCAAAAGCCGCGCCCGAGAACAAAAAACCCGCGAAACGCAGACAAAGTACATTAAGGAAAAAAAAGTTCCCCGAAGGGTAGCAACGAACTTAATAGCGCACACGGAAAAAATAATTGGGGGGGTGGGGGGGCACAGCAAAAAGGGGAAAGGTAACCGAATAACATCTTTGGTAGATGGCCCCGGGGTTGAGGTGCGGCCGGGGCTCAGTTTTGGTTGTTGACAACGTCACCACAAGGTGAACCACCTTTTGGCTGAATTTCTACGAGGGGGGAGGACGGCCCGAATTAAAACAACGGAAAGGGCACAGGACGAAAAGTTTGGGGAGAAAGCAGAAAGAAGGGACGGGGCTTGGACATGAAAGAGGTTTTTGAAAACGGTCGAAAAAACAAACGATGCACGCCCAGTTCGGGCGGCTTACAGCCATAGAAACGGGGACAAAAGGGTTTCAAGCCACCGCCTAAATTGTGGGGGCGCGCCGGAAGGCGAAATGAGTAAATTGACCAAGAAGAACTGGGAGTTGAACGCAACGGTTGGAGATACCGCAGGGATGAGTTTTCAGAATTGGACTAGTCCTAGGGGGTCTCCAGAAAGATGCGAAAATTCGGGAGAAAAAGCACGGCGGGGGCTAAAGAAATCGAGAAAAGCTCTGACGGGGCTGGCTCGGGACCATCAATACCGGAAGCAAGAAACAACAGGAACAACTTTTCAGGCAAAGCAAGGGGAAGGGTGATGAGGAAATAGAGTTTGAATTACAGAAGGGAAGGATGGTTAACAACTAGCCAGCAGCAAAAGCGGATAAACGAAAAGGCCACGGTCAAAGTGAATGTGGATGTCCAAGCAGTGGGGGGCCCGGGATATTCAAGCGGCCAGGTGGGGGGGGGCAAACCCCGCGCCTCCACACCTGAGGGAAAACGTTACTGGGAACGGACTCAGTTGGGCAACAACGTTTGGCTCAGCGCCCAAGGTCACTAGGTTAAAATTTTGGTGGGAAGAACTGAACGGGGCAAAGGCACGCAACGAGGACCCCTCAAGTAAAAAGCGAAAGGCGAACAAAGCCCAAACGATGGAGCTGAAGAGAGGGGAGAAAAACTGGAATGCGAGGCGCGCACGAAAAAAATTTGACCAATGAGGGGAAAAGAGTAAGCTCAAGCGGGGGAAAGCTCACAAAGGCCACCAGGCAACCAGACAGGGCTAAAAATGATGGCCAACACGTGTTTGCGCTGAGGGCTGGTAAAAACGCCTCGAAACGTAAAAAAAAAAAACCGGGTGGACTTGCTGGCAAGACGAAAAAAGCGACAAAAGAAAAGACCATGAACAAACGGAAACAAGTCCTCCGCACCAGGTCTCAGAATCCAGTGGGGCGCTAGCGCTAAATTCCCTAGGGGAGAAGAAAAAAAAACGCCCTTTCAGTCGTAACGAAGAAGTTCTAATCCACAAAAGGGGAATCCCCATGGAGGCAAGAAACGAAGCAAAAACTGCTGGTGATGTAGGGAAAACACTCAAACGGCCCACTGACAAATGGCCCGAGTTACTCACCAGACATTTGGAAAGAGGCTGGTACCAGACATCGGTGGAGAAAAAATAACAGTATTTGGGGGGAGGGTGAATACTAAGAATGGGGGAGCGCCAACCGGTAAAGCTGGGACCGCCTCGCCTGTTGGGGATTGAGCGCTGGCGGCGGAATGGCTATAGGTACCCCGCGGCGCAAATTCATTCGTTGTAGCAGTTAGGAATACAAGCGCGGAGGCGGGGAACGCCCGGAACCCAGACCAAATTACGCCCAATAAGGACTAAAAAAAATTTTGCGCACCAGGGGGAGATGGTGGCGAATCATAGAACACCAAAATCCAGGAAAAAAGGAACTAGGACTGACTGGTGGGCCGGTCAGGGGGGGGTGAGGCAAAAAGAAGGCGAAAAGCAGGAAGAGGGGGGTGGAAAAGGCCTTCATCGCAACGCAGCAATGCAAGAAAAAGCAAGGGAACCAAGAAAAAAAACGGGAAGCCTCTTGGGGGCAAGGAGAGCAAGAGTTTTAGCCGTCGGACAGCAGCGGTTGCCGCCAAGAATCACAAAGTTCCCCTCCCGAAAAATGGAGCGAAAAAAAAAAGCAGATCTCATCCAAAAAAAAAAACGAAGGAGGAGAGAAGATGGGGCCGCAAGGCAGGACTCTGAGGAGGCAGGTGAAAGGTGGGGGGGAAAAACGATGGCCGGGACAAAGGCCGATGTCCGAAAAATCCGGAAAATAACAAGAGGTTGTGCCGCAAAAAAGGGGAGCCAGATGCTACGGTGCCCTGTGAAATGTGGCCAGGGAGGGCGGCGGGGCGGCGGGCAAGCCAACCCACCTAATTCCACAGTGACTTGAGGTCTGTTCAGGGCTGAACAACAAAAAATAAAAAGGGCCCAAAAAGAAGGGGCCATCATCTAGCTGGGGGGCGCCCGGCAGGGGGGGAACCAAGAACCAGTGGGGGGGGGGTTGTTGTGGGGAAAGCCATCTATGGGCGCTGCAAAGAAGTGTTGATCGGCCTTCAGGGGGAACTTCTGGGTACCCGCCACACCTGCCGGTTGGAAAAAACAATAAAGCAAGAAAAAACTAAAAAAAGAAGTGGAAGACGCCTGCAAGAGACGATTGAGAGGCAACCCGCATATGACTGTTAAGCCCAAAAACCCAAAGGGGACAGGGCCCAAAGAGGAGTAGTGGAACGTCCAACTACCGAAACTTAGGTAAAAAAGACTTTTATGAGAATTGCGCCGCTGATTGGACAATTGAGCGGGGGTCCGGGCGTGTTTTGCACGGACACCTAGGTATTGTAATCAAGAGTCATTTTGAGGGTATACCATCCCAACAAAAAAATGGTTTTAAATAAGAACGGTGTGTGTTCCGGCTAACCAGTAATGACTATCTGGAAGAACCATAGGTCAAAAAGGCCAGTTATTGACCGACGACCTTTTGCCGTGGGGCAATCAAGGCCTCCTACACCTTGCGGGAAGGGGAGCGGTGAGGCGGGGGGAAATCGCCAGACTTGGCTGGGAGAGGGCAGAGAGACTAGAAAACCCTGCCCAGAGAAAGGGGCGAGGGGAATCTCGGGGGAGGGACCCGAGAGGTAAACAACTCCCGAGAGGACGGCCACTCACCTCCTCTTGGGGAACCCAGAGCCTTTTCCCTGACCTCTGGTCAAGTCCAAGTTCAGATTTCCGGGCGGTGGAATTCAAGTCCCACTGCGGTCGATCGATCACCCGGATTGGTGTCCCGCATGGATTTCGCAGAGGGGAAGATTCAAACCAAAAAGGGCCCCAATCCCGTCGAGGTAACAGGGGGGAAAATCAAGGGGAAAAAAAGCATTTAACTCAAGGGCCCGAATGGGGAGGGCGGGGTGGGGACTCAAGAGGTTGGGCATGCCGGTTCCAAAAGTCCCATGAAAAACCTTTGAAATGACAACAAAGTGAAATTTCGAGACAAGGGGGGAAAACGGCGAAAAACGGTAACCGAATGAGGTTCCAAAAAAGGGTGCCACCGACTGGGGGCGGCAAAGGCCAACAAAACACGAAAGAGGGCCCAAAAACAGTGTTACCAGCCGGGAAAAAAGGAAAGGGTGAAGAAGCGAGGGCCGTAAGGCGGGCAAAGTTGGTGACTGCGGCGGTGAGGTTTTTCCAGGGAAATTCGCTCGGAAACAAAGAGGATAGAGAATCTGAAAGCGAAAGGTTCATTCAAAAAAACGGGGGACGAGGAAACTTAGAAGGATCAAGACAAAGGAAAGTAGGATTTAAGACGATAGGGAATGCCAGTGGGCCTGTAACACGAAAACAATTGGTACAGGCGGGTACAATAGGAGAATGACACCGGGGGACCTTCCAGGAACTCACAAACGTCATAGGACTCCGCCCAAGGGTCAACTAAAAAAAAAGCTGCGAAGTTGATTTATGAAAGGGATCGCAAAAAGCCCAAAGAGGGGGTGAGGAGGCTTTGGGGGAAACTTGGGAAAACAAGGAATTTTCCTGGGAGCAAAACCCCGGCTGAAAGCAAACGAAAAGGGAGCGCTCATAATACGGAGACCCGTTTGGGTCAAACTTCGCCGGCCTTAAGGGGAAAAACCACCGCGCAGACGGAAAACCTCAGGAAAGGGCGGTGCCGGAGGGGAAAGGGGAGGGCGTACAACAAAAGGAGATCCTTAACCGTGAAGAAAGACTAGACAATGTGGGGATGCAAAAAGTGAGCAAAAACCGGCAAGCCGTTCTGGGACTGCGGGTTAGGGTTTCCGAAAAACGGCCAAAATGGGGCGGGTTGAGGGTGGCCAGTCAATCACGGGGTTACCTTTTGGCGCGGAAAATTCTACATAAGGCGGCTGGAACAATCACAGTGGGGTAAGAGGGACGGGGGTTGTTCTGAACGTCGGGGAGAACCAAGGCCAAAAAAACCAAGCGGAAAAAAAGTATGCCTTGTTGGGTTCAAGAGGGGGGGGGGGACGAAAACGAGGGGCACACTGAAAGGGGGGCAAAAGCAGTCATGAAAGGGAGGTCATGCAAATGGGATGAACCCAAAATAACAAAGGGGCTGGCGAAACAAACTGGACGCCGTCCCCCCCTCGGAAAAAACAACGCGCACAAAAGAGCTCAAACTCCGGACTAACAAGACTGACTTTGTCCGAGAGGGGGGAAGCGCCAAAAAAGACCGAAGGGCCCAACCGCGGGGGTCGCGCTAGAACTTTCCCCGGAAAGGAAAGCCGATCAGGAAAAAGGGACCTCAAAACATGCTTGGGCTGAAAGAAAGGAGCCAGGAAAAAATGTCAATGACCTACATACCTCTACCACAAAAGCCTCGAAAAACACGCACCTGCTTGGTGTTACAAAAGGATACCCCGTGGGAGGACAAAAACGCGGGGGCACACGATAAAGGTGGGGCAACACAAGTTGATTCTCCAAAAAACATTGGAGCAACGGCTAAACGTCCAAAGAGAAAAACCTGTCACCCAGGTGAAATCCTAACCAAAACGAGGGGTAGAAAAGGGAGAAAAGGTACGTGAGGACTTTTGGGGAAGATCCTCATCACAAAACGGTGAAAGGCCCAATTTGAAGTGTCAGACCCCTGATTTACGTAAAGTTGGAGAGGGCAACAGGCAAAGGTTCCCGAGGAAAATCGGGCGGTGACAAAAAGCTTGGTCGAGGAGTGGCGCAATGAAGTGCCAAGATTGGACGAAGGGGAGGTCAAGATCAATCATACACAATCCCATTTTGGGGCGCAGGGAAAGTTCCATGCCTCGGGGGACTGTCATGAATGGACGGGAACCATCGGCACCCGGAAACGTCAAAAGCACCCGGAGCGGCGCGGAGCTGGAAGGACAGGTAAATCCAAAGGCGGAAAGGCAGCGGAAGGGGGGTTGAGAAATTCTGGGGAAAGCAGGACTGTGGGGGGTCAGTCTATTGTATTAAAAAAGAGGTGAAGAGGGGCCCCATCTATTTGGTGGGGTAAGGTATCTGAGGAAGACTGGCACAGGGACATTTACTGCAACGTAAGACTTAAACCTTGGAGGACGGTAGCAACTTGGGGACAACCAAAGGGGCCTATTCCAGAACCGCCGGGACGGGGACTTGGGCGCCGGTCAACGAGAAAAAAAAAAAACCCAAAGAAGAACTCTTCATGAATTAAGAAAAAAAAGGGGTGACCAAAAAGAGCACACGCCGGAAAAAATGAGAAACAAGAGAGGTGGCCCAGCACGAAAGGAAAGTCAAAAACCAGAACGGCCAGGGAACCATGACCTCTCACCAAAAGTCAAGCGACGGCGGCACGTTTGGGTTGCAGCCATGCTGGAGAAAAATACGTCACGTTTTGCTGAAGTACGATAAGGGAACGACCAAAAGGGACAATCCGCCCACGAAAGGGTGACACATCTTTCGGCGAACAGGCCCGTGGAGGTCGCAGGAAGAGGACCGGTTGGGGACTTATCTCCCGGGCGCAGGAGGGGCCCCAAGACGGGCAGAAAGAAGTGAATGTTCAGGAAAAAGTTCAAGTCAGAAGCCCTGGTCAGCCGAGGGGGGGGGGGGCGGAAAAATAAGGAAGGATGCGAAGACTAACCAGAGAAGTGCCGGAGAAGGAGGACAGTTGGCTGACAAGGGGTAAAGAGTGGGGGGACTGACATAAAAACGATTTAGGCAAGAAAGTGGCCAGCGGGCCTGGATACGAGGCACATTCCTGGGTCGCGCAGGCCGGGGAGTAGGGGACGAAGTTAACCCGGCAAGGGTCGTAATGACGAAAACAAAAAAAGAATGTCAGGTGAGAGGGAGATTTGGAAAAGGAGTCCGGGACGGATGGGTCAAAAGAACTGCGAAATCATCACGTCGACAACAACCTCGGCCAAAAGTGCGATGGAAGAATAGGAATGAAAAGTTAAGATGGGGCCAATCGTTGGCCCGGGGGAGTGGACGGTTCAACTGAAACGCCTCACGTCGGCCCGCCGGGGGGACGGCATTATCGGCCCAAAAAGGCAAAAGGGTCCACCCGTGTCTAGAGGAAAGTTACAGGATAAAACCAAGGAAAAGGACGGACAAAAGACCGACAAACGCCAACGCGTGACAAACCAAAAGCTAAAAGGCCCCACGAAAAGACGGCACGAGTCGCAATCAGAATGCAAAAATCAGGACGGGAACGATGGTTGGGCAAAGGACGGCGACGGGGGTGGTGCACCACGCTGGGAGCAGCACAGACAAGAGAATTGGGGGGTGGTGAAACTTGGACGAGGGGGAAAAAGGGTTGAATGAGGCGTTCTAAGGGGAATGGGGGTCGACAGTCAAAGATAAAAAACGAAAATGGTAAAACTGGCTTTGTGCAGCCGATCCAGAAAAAAACTACAAGAAACAGGGGGGAAGGATCAGGCGGCCCAATACAGGGGGGTCGGGATCAGGAACCGGGCGCTAACAGCCTTAAAAGCAATCTGGAAAGAGAGGTGAGCAGAAGAAATTCCTAAGTGACCCCTCACCAGGTTTGCTCAACCACATCGCCATTTGGGGGAGGGAAAAACGAACTCTTTTTATGTACAAAGAGCAAGAAAACAGGACAAGGCCGGAGGGCAACGCAAAACCAACAGTGTAAGAAAAAACCAAAAGACCTGGCGCAAAGGCAACGAAATCAAAAGACCAATGGGGCGGGCGTTACGGGAGAGGGGAGGGGACGAGAAACGACGATACCCGCCTCGCCAAAGGGTGGGCCTACTGGAGGAGAAGGAGAGCCATCAAGAGGAGCACGCAACCGTCTTGACAAGGTGAATTCAGAAAAGCTCCGTAGCAAAAAGAGGAGGACGTCAAAAAAAGGGCAACAGAAACGGGACGGCCCGATCAACTGGGGATTGGGAGACTCAAGAACACCAATGGGGTAAAAATAGCCCGACAATCACGTGAGTGAAAGGGCAAAAAGGATTTTGGGAAAGAGCGACAATAAAAAAGACGGGTGGGCAAAAGGCCCCCAATCCGTCAAAGGAGACTCCCAAAGCACGGCAAAAGGAAAAACAACCCAACGGGCAAAAACAATGTCAAAGGAAGGCCGATGGTGAGAACAAAAGGAATCCCGGATAAATACATGCTGGAGGGGGGGCCAGGCTCAGCTCAAAAAAAGCCACCCAAAAGAAAACCATCCTGCAAAACCTCCAATGAGGACCAAGACCGTAACTCTCAAAACACCAAAGAAGGAAAGAAAAAAAAGATCGATGCAAAGAGCGCTCAGGGGAGGGCGGCTGCAGAGGCCTCTTGGTCCCGTGGTCCCGGGGTGAGCGAGGCCAAGGCAAGTGATGGACCCATCCAATACAAACCTTGTGGAGCATCACAAAAGAAAGGAAAGGACCGGGAAAAAGGTGACTGGGGTTGCCGGGGACGTCACCTTTCCTGGAAGGCTCAAAAAACTGGGGTGGGAGCCGAACACGATCGCGTGCAAAATTTCCACCAAAGGCGACCGTGCTGCAGAAAAAAATCCGGAAAACGGGAACAAAGGAGGACCATCAGGTCGGGAAGAGGGCCCCTTTGGGGGAGTTGACAGTTTTGTTATATGAGGTACTACAACAAGGAGCAGCCCGATTGTGCGGTTAAGACACGCCTGGTAAAAAGGGACGACCTGAACGGGTGCAAGCAACCTGTTTGCGATAAACAAAAGAACGAAGGAATTGACACAAACGAGGGCACTCTCGGGATGCCTTGTGGGCAAAGAAGTGCAAGAGAGGAAGGCCTCAAGGCGGAAATGAGGAGTGGCAGGCAACGCCCTCCGATGTCAGGGATTCCTCCGACTATGTGAAGGGAATTTCCGACGCTCATGTAAAACCGTTTGAGGACGTCCGCACGACAGGGGCCCTGGGTGGGGGTGGGGGGGCACCTAATGGCACAGGGGGTTTAAATAAACGAACCGGGGCTGCTTGGCGGGGGTCTTGGCCCTGGACCCTGTGTAGATTGATGAAAAATAAAAAAGAATTCTCATTTTTACCCTGGGAAAAAGGGCAATCAGAACAATAAAGAAGTCAACGAGCCGGCAGGGAAAAGCTCTTGTAAAGGCGGCTTGGAAAAACGGTGCTTTGTTGGGAAACCTCAAAAAGGGGTCTTGGGTGCGGCACCAACCCACAGGTCAAAAGAAAACCAATTGCATGGCACGGGGATTGAAAACAGTTCTGTGGACGACAAACGGCAAAAGAAAACTGCAAACACGTAAAATCAGGAACCGAAAAAGAAGACGAAAAAGGGGGTCCATAACAGTCAAAAAGACAGGGAAACTAGAGAGGGGGGGGGGAAAAAAAAAAAGACACCGACGTTGTTAAAAAAAACAAGGAAAAAGAAGGTGGTCCCGAATGGACAAGTTGGTGAATCATCGGAGCCTGCCTCAAGGGCTGGGAAAGTAGAAATGCGAACTGCGAAGTTTTAAGGATGATCAAGATTGGGTGTATGTGGTCATGTACCAGGTGGCAGAGGGGGTGTTGAACAGCTGTGGGGTAAGTCCAGGAAGGGGTGTGTAAGAGTTTGGGGGGGGAAATCAGAAACGGGAAGGGTTGGGCAATATCCACGGGGGGGGAAAAGAGCCGGGGGCACCGCAGTAATAGGTCACAAGGTACCGTGCCAGCAACAGGAAGGAAGCTACGGAAAGTCATTGCCAAACCGGAAAAAAGAAGACTCAACGGGGGGTCAAGCTTGGGGTAAAAAAATAATCGGACCTTGCCATCTCAGAAAAGAAGGCCATTAACAAAGGGGGGGGGGGGACCAGGCGGGGGCTTGCACTGCTGCGTGTCGGTGCCATAAGAATTCGGATATATAGGAGGAAATACCTGAAGCTGTTGGCAGGCAGGGGGGGGAATGAAGCACGGTTGGTGTCAGACGAAGGGGGGGGCCAACGCAAAGAGGAAAAGAGTGCGAATGGAACGCACGGGCGGGGAAACAGTTCGCCTATACAGAGAGAAAAATTAGGAAGGACAAACTCGAAAATAACGAGCAGTCAAAACGATGAAGGAGAAACGCCGAGAAAATGGGAAGTACCTTCAGGCCTCTTGGGAAAATCCTTGGGGAGATGGCAACGGACAGGGAAGCGCGGGATGGTGTGTGAGGGGAATGGGGCAGGGAAACTTGGGGTCACTTTACAGGGGGGCAAAAAAAAAAACGGGAAAAAAAAAACGGAAGGAAGCCGCGAAAAGGGAAGCAAAGCCTAACAAAAACAGGAAGGGACGGCCCGCAGTGGAAAAAAACAGGGCATGGGAACCGCGAGCATTCTGAAAAAAAAGTGTCGGGCACGGGGGCCGGCCGGTGGCGGAAGGACAGGAGAAAGGGGCCGTCACCCGGACGGTGCGGCTGACAAACAAAGGGGGGGGGGGGAGACGGGAGGCCAAAGGGGCGAGGCAGGAGGCCACCGGGAAGTCCCAGGGAAAATTGGACCAAACAAGATCAAGGGGCGGGGGGTGTGTAGGAGGAGGAAGAAGGAAAATACTATGAGGACGGGAACATCAGTAAATGGAAAGGATTCGAGGTTGGGTCACAACCACGCGGCACCCAGAAAAAAAACAAAATACCGCCTCAATATCGGCCCAGGTGGGGAAGAAGTTGCGCACAAAACCGACCTGCAAAAAAAAAGAGGACGGAGAGGGGTTGGGACAGGACATAAAAAAAAGGGACCATAATCAAATGAACCCCACCGATGGAAAAAGTCGACTGGTTCGAAAACCTGGACGGGGGACCATCGAATCCGAGTAAGGGAGGGGAGCACCGCTGAGCATCTCAGGGGGGGGCAAACTCGATACGTTCCCGCCTATTTAAAAAGGCACCCGCGGGGAGACGTTGGAGCACTACCAAAACCCCACGGTGAATAGAGGGAACCTAGAAAGGCCTTCCGCAGAGGGAGCTCACGGGGGGTCCAAAAACAAGAACCTAGACGATTGCTTGGGGGTGTAGGGGGTCACTCCAGAAAAAGCCCCCTGATACTGCAAACTTTAAAAAAGAAGACACACCACATCACAGGAATCAAAAGGCAAAAAGAATAACTGACATATGAAAACTCCTTTTTTGGAACCCCTGGAAAAACTCTGAGGGGGGGCCAAAAAAAAACGACTAAGCGGCGTCCCAGTAGGGGGGAAGTTCAACACAAGAAAACAAGTTGCTAAGGCTGGGGGGAAAACCCAGAGGGGGGGACAAAATCAAGAGAGAATAATATGAAAAGAATCCTTAAGTAGAGAGAAAGCAACAAAAAAAGGAGGTAGAAACTAATCATTCCTTAAGACTGGTGGGGTATCCCTTACACGCCGGGAATCAAAGGGGAAAGGGGGGCAGCATCCAGAATGGGGGGGGTGACGGGGAAAGTTTCTCTTTGCGCACCGAGATGCGTTCGTTGAAACACAACGTTTAAAGGAGGGTGCAAGAAAAAATAAGATGGTGTGCACCAGAGAGTGGGGAAGAAAATGTCAACCCGAGGGCTGTGTCACACTGGGGAAAGCAAACAAGAAAATGTCTCATTTGAAAAGGTTGGAAGGGGCTAGGGGCAGGTTCATTATGGGAAATTGGGAGAGCGCAGGGGGACGTAAAAGCAGAAGCTGGGGCGCGAGGGGTGGAGGTCGGAAACATGCGGGGATCTTAAGGGCAAAAGGGGGGTGGAAAGGCGCGGGAACGCGACGGGGTTAGAGGCAAGGACCGAAGTGATCGGCATACGAAATGGTTTATGAGGGAATTACATCTGAGGCAAACGAACAAGAAAAGAGTCAGGACTGCATTAGAAAAAAGGTGTAAGGCAGGGGGGCAACGGGGGGCAGGGAGGGCTTGGAACCTTTCCATTCGGCGCAAGGGTAGTTCGAGAAGGAAAAAAGCAAAAAAAAACTCTAAAAACGCTTCCAACTGCAAATGGAAAAGGGTGAAAAACCCAGAAGAAAATATGGGAAAACAGCCGACTCAGAGGCCAAAAAGACCAGAGGTGTTTGGGTACAAAAGAGGAACAAAGAAACCTCCAGTGGAGACGGGTTGAAAGCGGGGCCCCGCCACAGGAACGGGGTTTGAACACACGTGGGGGTGCAAAAACCGGAAAACAAAGAAGGAAAAAAAGGTTGCTTACGTGACCTAGTGTCTAAAGACGAAAAGGGAAGCCGTCACTGGGGAAAAATGTGGGGTTGGAAGCAGCTTCGGGGGGGCCGCCGGTTCTTTCAATGACAGCGGAAAATAGGTGAAGCTGGATGGGGGGGACGAGGGAGCCCGTCGCAGGATTGTTGACAGCAGGATAAGAAAGGGAAACGGGGGAAAGTGCAAAGAAAGACACGGCCAGCCATCCTGTGCGCGCGGACGATAAATGGGGGAAGAGCAGGCCAGGAGGTCTATGGGAAAGCCCAAAAAAGAAGGGGTCGAATTGTCCGGGGAGGGCATTGAAGAGTGTGAGGGGCTCGAGAGGAGAGGGGGGAGTATGGCACGACATCACGTGGCAGTCAAAAAAGAGAATCCGTAGCATCAAGGGGACTGCTAGGGGGGAAAGGGGGGTTCAAGCGGGAAAGCGGCAGAACGGACGTCTTAAACAGCTGAAAAAAAAAAAAAAGGCGGGTTTGAGCGGGAAAGATAAGGTTTTCAAAAAAAAGAAACAAAAAAACATTATTCGAAAGACTCCAGAAAAACGACGCAAGAGGCCAGTCTTGTCAGAAAGAGCCGAAAGGAGGGGGTAACCAGTTGAAAGGAGAGGGTAGAGGGGAAATGCCCACGACGCAAAGCGCGCCCGGAACGGTTGTAACTCCGGAGGTTCAGACCGGCGCGTTACACCTTGTCAGAAGAGAATCAACGGCTCAAAGAACCCAGACCCGAAACGGGCAATAACCCCGGAACAGAAATGACAAGGGACACAACAGGCATCCAGAAGAAAAGACATTAACTTCGAGAGGGGACCAAGAGCAAGCGACAGTAGATCGGGACGAAAACAAGTGCCGGCTGGAAGGACGGAAGCGCGGGCGAACTCGGTTTACTGATGGCCAAAAACGCCTCTTCCAAGGGTCAACATCAAGCCACTGAAACCCTGGAATGGAGGACAACTTGTTAAGAGGGACGCGTCGATATACTCACTAGAGTTTCCACGGAACCTTGTCATGGTCATGGGCGATCAACCACGATACCGCAATGATCCTGGAAAAGTCATAGGGTTTCGACTGCTAAGAACGGGTGGTTTCGGGGTCAGAGAATAATGTCAAGAAAACCGGCCCTCGGTACGGAAAAAAAACGAGCAGATACGTGGGTGTATAACTTCCGCCACTGCAATTTTGACAAAACTCTTAAGAAAGAAATTGGGGTGCAAGTATCCACGTCACTTACAGCAGATTTCTTCGAGAGGGAAACCACGCCAACAAAGCGGTTTTCAACGGCAACCAAACGGCACTGGACACGGACAGTACGCGGGAAAAACGCGAATGGGAAAAACGCGAGGGAGGGGGCAAAGCCGAAGGGGAAGTTGCCACAATGACCACGAGTCTCCTAAAGAAAAAAGGGGATGTACCGATTATGAGGGGGGGGGTGGGGACGCTCTCAGGCCAGGAAGTTGAACGGCCGGCATCGAGCGGACCGCAGCACTGCTTCTTGGGTACTTAAAGTTCAAAAAGCCGGCGGAAGGAAGTGGGGGCGGACAAGGGGGGACCAGCAAGGACGGAAGAAAAAAAAGCCCACCTAGCAGGGCTTTTTTTGGGGGGTCTAACAGAAAGAGACCAAAAAGTGGAAGCAAGCAGAAACTTCTGAAAGCAACAATTTAGGTAGGATTGGTCGGACTAAATGCCGGCCAAAACCGGCACGCGGAACTTTGGGGGATGAAAAAGGAAAAAACCGCATCAGCAGAAAATGGGAAAGAGACTTACCAAAAGGAAAAAAAACGGGAAAAAAAACCAAAAGAAAGGAGCCTCGTCAGACAGGCTCTGAGAACAAGCCTTTGGGGAAGAACAGTCATAGAGGGGAGTTGCAAAACTGTACAAGCTCCACTCACCTTTGAAAAGAAAGCACCAGAGACAATTGAGGCAAGAGGGAAAGCAAGAACAGAACTGGAGGGGGGGGAGTCGTCGAACAAAGAATAAAAATAGTCTAGGGAAAATGAAAAAGGAAGACCAAACTTGCGAATATGGACAAGGGCGCTGACGTTGCCTGTTGATAGCCAGGGAAAAAGAAACCGTTATCCGAAATCACTGGTCTACAATCTGTTCGAGCTGCGGCCTCTTGGTCCCTCAGGGGAAAAGTTTTGTTGCCAAAACGGGTGAGGGGGGGTAACGTCAAAAGAGGGATGGCGGGAGGGAAGATGGGGCGGGGGGACACATGGGGAAAAAAACGATAGGCTTCTGGTTTCCGCGACTGGCTGCCGAACAAATCAACCGCCGCCAAGCACCAAAAATGATCCGAAGAAAAAAAAAAAAAAAGGGGGGAGTCCAGAGGAGTGAAACGTTTGGTGTTCTAGGATAAAAAGGGAACTCAGGAAAACAGTGCCGAGGAATTTACCGGTAAAAAAGCGTGTTAAAAGACAAAGTGGGGACAACCAGGAAGCTGAGGAGATCTACACGAGAAGGGGGAGCCGCGGAAACGGAAATAGATGACCCGGGGGGGGGCTTGCCAAGGAAAAGACCGGGAACGTAATCCAAAAAAGGCGGCGGGTCAGTTCAAGGGAGGGCGCCTTCATAAACAATGGGGAAGGGGCTCAACTACAGGAAAAGGATGCCGGACAGCAAAAGAATGGTCTGACCATGAGCTTGGGGCGGACAGAAAAGCGACCCGGAAAATTGGGGGGACTGCTCCACAAGTCAACCGAGGCTTGTCTATGCAGCCCTCCCTTCTCGGAGAAAATGAGAAAAATTAATGGGAAGGTACGGGCAGGGGCCTGCAACCCCTTTTTGACGACAAAAAAAATGGGGAAGCAAATGGAAAGCTCTGGGACGAGGGTCGAAAAAAAGAAAAACTTGGGGGGATGGGCGGCAAAGCCCGAAAAAACGAGGGGGGCGTGACAAAAGGGGCGAGGGCGCACACGGCAGCTTTAAAAGCAAGAAGAAAAAACGGGGAACGGGAGGGTAAGAGCTCGAGGGAGCTGAAAGAATACCACCGTGAAAAACACTTGTTTACAAAACAATTAAGAGAGCAGAGGGATTCAGGGGCTGGGTAGTGAGGGGGAGAGGCGGTGGTGGTTAACCGGAAGAGAAGCGGGAGAAGTTTGGTTCAAGCCATCCCAAAAAATGTGGTCTTTGGGGTCAGAACGGAAGAAAAAAAACTGGGCACTGAATGAGAACAGGAACTCCGGAAAGGTGGAGAGGGTGGGACGGCCCTGTAGCCTTGGGGGGGGGTGGTGGGACGGGAGGGTGGGGAAAAAAGTTTGCCCGTGAAAGGGAAATAAAAAACAACGAAAAACAAAAGCCAGCACCTGATGGAGAAAAAAACCACGGTGGGAAAAAAAGAGTCCCAGCTTAAGGCGGTGCAAGGGCAGGGGAGCAAAAAGGACGGGAAGCGCGAGGCAGGTGACAAAACTGCAGACACTAGGAAAACGCGGGGAAAGAGAGGTCATGAAAAAACAAGGAGGCAAACCCTCGACGGTGGCCGAGAAATGATTTTTGTTGTTTTTGACAAGGAGGGCGAAAAAAAAAATGCCGGGCTGGGGGAAAAAAAACGATCGAAACAAGAGGGGCATCCACTTAAATTGGGCGGAGCTTTTCATGGGAGCCGAGGGGAACGCGGAAAGGTATTCCATTCAGGCAGAGAACCAAGAGGGGGGACTAGTTGAACACTGGGTCCGGGAAGGTAAGCCTTTAAAAATGACGGGGGAGAAAAAAAACAACGTGATTAAACCTAATTAGAAACGAGGATCAGAAATGGGATACATCTGCGTTCAGGCGCAGAACTGGGGTTCGCTTGCAAAGTAAAGGGGGAATGGGTATGTCCGCCGAACAAAGAGCACCAAAGCCAAAACACCGAGGATGGGGGGTGGGGTGGGGACGCGGGCTTTTTGGGGAGAACTTGTCCGGATTTTGGGGTAAAGGGGAGTAACGGCTGGGGAAAAAAGGACAGCGGGAAAAGAGGGGGACCGCAAAAAAAAAAAAAAAAAATCCGTAGCAGTGTCAACAACGGCAAGAAAAACGTCCAGGAAAAGGAAAGCCGAGAAGGCCTAAACAAGGAAACCTGACAGCAAAGGTGAAAAGTGAGCGGGGAACCACAATCGTCACGTGAAGCAACAGAAGCTTGGGTGACGGCTGCAAAAAAACAGGGACTAGAAAAAGAGGGCGAACGAAAGTGAGAGTTCAACTCTGCCTTGGGGAAAGTTGCCAAGGCTGGGACCAAACAAAAACAGAAGGAAGAGGTCCATTTTGGGAAGCGAGGGAAAGTCTAAAACATATGACGGAAGGGGGAGACAGGAATGTAAGGGTGGAAACGGGGGGAGCGTTTCGAGGTTTGGGGGGGCAAAAGAAGAAGAGCCCCGACGGAAACAACTACCGCGAAGAGCCAGTGGTGGACAAGCAAAGCGAAAAGTAGGGAAAAACTAAAAAAGGCAATAATTAATCTGGTGCGAGGGTCCCCATTGTTCTGGGGACCCATGGGGGGGTCAATAAAAAAAAGGGGAGGGGCAACGGGAGGAAAGAAACACTTTCTATCACCACACGGGTGGGGGGTCCGTGGGGCCCCCGAAAAAACGGACACAAACCCACCAAAAAAAAACCCCAAAGGGAAAACGGAAAATACCTTCACAGCAGTCGTAAACTTTGGGACCCCTCTAGGGGTTGTCACTAATAAAAGCCCGAATCCCGCACGATCGGCACGAGGACTATACCGGTTTGGCGAAAGATTGCGTCCGGGTGGAACGGGGGCACATGGCAGGTCCTGCATCAGTAAAATAAAGGGAAAATGCATTAAACTTACAGTACAAAAATCGAATGCGTGGTGGAAGGGGTATCTAAAAAAAATGAAAAACCGACCGGAAATTGGAAAACATTACCAGACATCCCCAAAACAAATCCTCGAACGGTCCATCAAGTAATAAAAAAATTATGGGGGGGGGTTGTTTCAACGGGACCCAGTAAAAAAAAAAAAAGGGGGACAGACATCGCCCCAAACGAAAAAGTTGTCACCAAAAGTTCAAAAAGGTGAAGGGTGTGGGTTGAAGGACAGACAAAGAAAAAGAACGGTTAACGAAGAAAAGGGAGGAAAAATTGAAAAAAGAACTTCCAACTCACATTCACAGGGCCACCAAAAACCAAGGGGGAAAAGATCTCTCGCGAAGGCCGGTGGGAATCACTCTTAAGTCGCCGGGGTCAAAGGGGGGGGGGTTCAGGCGTCATCAGACGCAAGGAAGGGTTACGTACAAGGGTCGAAGGACGCTTGGTGAAAGGGAGAAATAACCCTGGGGTGAAAGCGGGTCGTAATGGTTGTTCTCGAGAGTTGGCAGAAGAAGGGAAAGGCACAGGGAGTTGCCAGGGAGAACAAACAGACAAGGGTGCAACGAAGGGCCCATTTAACTCGCCGATTTGATTGAACCCCGGAAAAGGGGGGAGGCTCGCGCCAAAACGGAAAAAACAGGGGGGGGGGAAAGAAAAAAAAGCAACGGGCACGAGGTGATTAGCACGAAAAGGAGCAGCGGGCGGAAAAAAGGAGGGGAGACCACAGAAAGTTGCCGGACGGGGGCTGGAAAGGCGGGCGAGTTGGAAAAGAGGGGGCAGGGAGGGAGTCCATGGGAACCTGGGGAAGGCAAAAAAAAAACTGAAAGGGATGGGCTTCAGGAACCCAGGGAATGCAGAGGTGGAGGGATCCCCAGAGTGAACAAATGCCGAAAAAAAGAGGGGGAAGAGAAAGTGAGGGGCGTCGGACGAGACGAGACAAGCACTAAAAAAGCCAAAAGTAAGGGTGGTCAAATACTAGACAAAAAGCCGTAAAAACACCATCTAAAAAATCCACGAGATTTTGGGGGGTTCCAAAAAAGCAGAAAGGGGGAAAGCCATGGAAGGACCTATAGGGGGGACCAAGTTGAGTCTCACCACCGCAGGTTTGTTCCACGCCAAAAGAACGTCAACGTGTTTGCGGAAGACGATAGGAGACAGCAAATCCAGGGGGAAAAAAAAGGCACTCAACGGCAGAACACTTTGGGGTCCTCAAAGCAAACCAAAGGAAAGGTTCCATTACGCGGCCGGGGAAAAAATGGCGACGATGCGCAAGTCGAGGGGACTGTCAACAGAAAGGAAAGGTCACTGAAAAGTACAAGTCAAATAAGACCAGCCTTGGGCATTAAAAAAAAAAACCAACCAAAAAACGGCGAAAAAAATAGGGGAAAAAAAGGACGCGGGGTAGTCCCCTGGCGGTAAAAGGTGAAAGACGGGATGGGGTTGGAAGAGTCGAGGGTCAGCAAGAGTTTTAAGGGGGAGGAAAGAACTGGTCGATGGCAAAACAGAACCGTTGCGGGGCAAAAGATAAGCAGAAAAAAAAAAAAGGGAGGCCGCGTCGTTGATCGGTAAGACCACAGGGCCAGGGAGGGGAAAACAGCCGGGAAAATGACAGCATTTCCAGCAACAAAGGGGTCAGTGAAGGGACGAAAGGGGATGGTGCCCCGAAAAGGCGTGGGGGGAACGAACTAACGGGAGAACAAAAAACGCAAAAACACCAATCGGACCAAACGTTTCCAGGAGAAAAGGCTCACAAGCGCAAAAATGGGGAACCGGCTAGAAAAAGACAGTGAAGATTGTCAGGGAGGGGGGCATTCCTCGGAAGAGAACGTCAAAGCAAACAGCAGTGGGATCACGGGGCCGCCGTCGTGGGGAACACAGAAAGGGGAGATGAAATGGGTCAAAAAGCGGGGCTGGGTACGGTGGACGGAAAAGCAAAAAACCAACAACGCCGTCCACAGCATAAAGCGAAAACATGAACAGGGGAAAACCACTGGCAGGAAGTAAAAGGCTAAGAAGAGACACAAAAGAGCGCCGGTTGCACGAAAAATTGGCATGCGGGCAATGAGGGGGGAATAGGGATAACTCAGGTGGGACCAAGAAAGGGGGGCACATCCTCTTCCAAAAGTTCCAGAATGCCTTGAACGCGGATGATGCAACCGGGGCTCGGGAAAAGGCGGGGAAAATTGTGAATACCACGGGGGGGCTGCTTTTTCAAGCGAACAATTCCGGCAAAAAGGGGGGGAGAACAACGCCCCCAACGCAAAAAGAGGGTTTCTGAAATGGAGTTAAACCAGGCAGCGAGGGGATTGCCGCCGGGAGAGGGGAACAAAGAAACCGACCATGAAAAACACCCAGAATTTTGTAGCCAGCTCCGGGAGGGAAGGGCAAGAAAGAGCCCTCGGGGGAAAAAACGCTGCCACATTGAAAAAAGGCCACGAAAGCAGGAGCGGACATCAAAATGGTTCCAAGACGGAAAAAAAGCGACAGAACCGCAGAGAAACTGAAAAGGGTGCGGGCAACAGATGAGGGCGAAGACCAAGAATAAAAGACTAAAAGAAGTCGGGGGAGTTGGTGGAGGGAACCCCCTGAAGAAATAAGACCAGGAGGAGTCTGCACGGAGAAGGTGGAGGGGTTTGAACATGTGGATCATCTCGCAAAAACAAAAAAAAAAAACTCCGGCCCAGAAAAAAGAAAGGGTCCGACACATGAAACGAAGACCTTTGCATTACACACCATAGAACACCAAGGGGGTCAAAACAGAGGCCCTAAAAGAAAGTCAAGAGGATAACTCTGGAGAGGTGGGGCCAAAGAAAAAAAGAAACACCCCCAGGGGGGGAGCACGCGATAAGGTGGGGGAAGGGGCCCTCCACACTAAGAGCCGGGGACACTTCAAGAAGTTGCTCCCAAGGGGGGGAAAAAAAACTCCAAAGAGGGGGGGGCCTCTTTCTAAGGAAAAAAAGGGGTATCCCTGATACTGACATCAAGACCTTCTTGGTAACCAGGTCGCCAAAAATTCCCAAACTAACTCTTCAAAATCAAGGGGGAAAAAAAAGAAAAGCGGGGGGAGTCAAATGAGGAACATCTAAGGGCACAGAAAAAAAAAAAAAGGAGGTATGAAATTAGGATATTGGCCTCTGGGATGGCGCACACGGATAAAAAAAGAAAGAAAAAAAAAAAAAAAGTCGTTTGTGATCGTGGGGGGCCTTCCAAGCCCTGGTACAGGAGAGAAAAAGGGAGAGTGGAGTATAAAAAACAGGGGAGCCGTGAGAACGTGAGGGAAAAAGGGGGGGTT
>Ga0179593_1311616_pt1 | contig 20204 bp, 30 predicted proteins | sample CZODoug2_1_08_16_FD_185931 | JGI IMG/M metagenome (GOLD analysis project Ga0179593, IMG submission 185931) | Vadose zone soil fungal communities from Angelo Coast Range Reserve, California, USA - CZODoug2_1_08_16fungal (PacBio error correction) | ecosystem: Environmental > Terrestrial > Soil >...
GGGAAAGGGGAAGACTTCGCCCCTCGGTACACGGGTTGGGGGTGGGGGGGGTTAGGGAATCAGAAAGTGGCAAAACGACAGAAGTAACTGACAAAAGAACTAGTAACTCGGGGGGGGGGGGGCTAAATTTGGAGGGGAAGGAAGAGAAATACAGCGGAAGTGGAGGACTTCAGAAAAAGGTGGGTGTCCAGGTTTTCTGATGATGGGTGGAAGGAACAGAGATCACGAGTCATCGGATGACCGTTGAACCCGCCCAGGTCAGTGATGAGGAAGAGGGCAGAACAGCCACTCGAAGGACCGTACGACTAAAAAAAGAAGCCCGGTATGGGAAAATATAAGGAGGGAGTTATATTTGGTAAGGCACCTTGCTGGGGAAATCAGTGAGAAGCAAAAAGAAAGGGTCATTCCTGTACAAACTTGTCCCCAAAAGGAAGATGCGGAGGAGACCCTTATTAAGAGGATGCTCCAGATGGGAAACGAGGCTGTAAAACATGGGAGCGGGTGGACAGAGTTGGCGCAAATCGTCCGCGAAAAAAAAAAAGGAGGAAAGAAGACCGAGCAGCCAGGTTTGCGGCCAAAACAGAAACTTTGGGTGCCCTCACGTTAAAGGGGAAGAAATGTGAAAAAAAGAAACGAGAGGTTGCGAGGAAAGAGAAAACGACAGGTTGAGCCTCCGATCAAAACGCTACGCAACAAGAATTAAAAAAAAAAATCACCGGGAAACCCACTAAGGGATCCAGAGTATGTTGAAAAAACAGCGTCGGAAGGCTCTTGAAGAAGAGGCGGAGACTCGTTTGGAAGCAACAAAAAGCGTGAGCCAAGGCATGCGCTTAACATTGGAAAGGGGGAATCGACCAAGCTCATTCAGGAACAAATTCAAAGAAGGAACAGCCTAAACAAGGATTTCTCAAAAAAACATGGTGCAGAGCAAAGCAAAAAAGTGCCCCATGGAAGAGTGACCAAGCTATAGGAGTAAAATTGCGGGGTGGGGTCGAAAACGTGAAGAAAATGAGGAGATGGAGGAAGAGCAAAAGGGATTCCGGGAGAGGGACTGAAAGGAGCATTTTCAGCAATTAGAAATAAAAAACTGCCGGGAACACTCAGGAAGAGTGCCAGCGCTTCAACATCAGAAGAAAGCGTCGAAGCCGTAAAAAGAGAGGAAAGTCACGGGGATACCGGGTAACCATCGCTCAGTTGCGAGAAAAGACCACGCCGAGAGCATAAAATAGTCTAAAACCAAGGTGAAAGAAACATTCGAGTCTCCTGATGTAACCAACAAAAAAGCGCGTGTCACTTCACAATACGCTCGAGTCTCAAATGTATCACGTGGAAAAAAATAAAGAGAAAAGGACATGCAGGGCAAGAAGAGAATAAGCTCTACAATCAAGAGAAAAAGCAAATATATGATTCGTATCCAGAAAAGTCCAAAAAAACAAGTATACAAAGGGAGGATAAGAGTTAGTGAAAAGGTGGATACAACATAATTTCAACGGCCTAAAGAAGCAACAAAAATTCTATTGTTGGGGGGGGGAAAACCAACACAGGAGAAAAGCTTTCCGACGACGAAAAGAGAAAAAAGAAAGAAAAAAAAAAATGGATTCCGTTTCGTCTTGAAATTGGGATACAAACTTCCCTCACAGGCTGGTGACCGTAGATAGGAGTAAGCTTTCTGAAAGAGAAAGAAAAGTAACTTCCAGAATGTGGGGAGGGCTGTTAAGCAAGGGAGAAACCAAACAAAGAGGCCCCATCATACCAAAAGGGAAGCGCTCTTGGGAAATTTTTCGGAGACGGAGACAGCGCTCGACCGCAAGAGGCATCTGACAGAAGTCAAAAAAGCCATGTAGAAAAAGAGGAATAGCCAGGAGGAGACCAGTTAGGTCATGGGGACTAAAGGAGGTCTTGAAGACTGGACCCGAGAGTCACAAGTTGGTGGAAGTAGGCCCCGGCGAGGGGGTTTTATTGTAGCAGCGGGAGGCGTGGAAGGAGTCATCGTCCGCCATAAAAGAAGGGGATCGGACCAAAGCCACAAGCAAAAAGTGTAGTCCTTACAACGATTAGAAGCCCTCTTCGGAGAAACCCACAGGAAAAACAAACAAAAACCCCAAAAGAAAAAGGTAACACTGTCCTTTTTCTTGGGGGAAAAAAGGGGGAGCCAGGGGAGCCTTAGCAATCAAGGGGGGGCTGGACCGGCTTGGGCGGTAGGATTGAACTAAAAGGGAGAATTCAGGCAAGGAAAGTTGGCTTCTAGAGGACCAGTGGGTTAAATACGAGTGGGGGACCTGCTTGCATGATCTGTGGTGCGTCGGCTTTGAGGCCTAGATTAGGCCCTTTGTGTGAGGGAACCGGTTGCTTAGAGGGGGGTGGTGAGTGATCAGTAGACGCAGAAAAAAATACGAATGTTATCCGGAAAAAAGATCCTGTTTGGAACTATCGCTAAAAACAACCAGGAGCGAGGTGTACGTCCAAAATCACACCACCGAGAAAAAAGGTGGGGAAGCGCACGGGCAGAGGACGGCATAGCGAAAAAAGAAGGAGAAGGATCAAGAAGGTGGAGAACTTAACATAAGACGCCAGTAAATAAAAGAAAACACAGAGGGAAGGGGATGAAAGAGAGGTGTAAGGAGTGCTCTTTAAAAGGGGGAAAAATGAAGAGAAACTAATCAACATTGGAAAGGATTGGAACATGGATCGCCCACGGCGCACGAAAGAAAAGGACTCAGGAGGAGTGTGAGGGGGGCCAAAGAGAAGCGGGGCAAGGAAGAATCAGTTAGCGTCAAGGCAGGGAAAGAAAAAAAAGGACGACCACAACATTCTAATGGCGGCCTGGCTCCGATCAAATCAAAACGGATTGGAACCAAAACAGAGAAGAAACAGTTAAAGAGAAAATAATAAGGAAGAAGAAGACGAAAAAAAGTCAAAACAGGAAGGGACAAGCAGTGACAACAAATACTAGGAATTCTAGTATGAAGTTATCACGGTGTGGAAAAAAAAAAGGGTCAAGAAAAAAAGAGTTACTAAGGCCTAGAAAAAAGAACAAGAAGGGTAAAGTGTTTTGCTCAAAAGGCAAAATAAGAGTCAACGAAGGACCCATCTACCATAGATCTGATCTGGGCGAGTCTATTACACGATCCTGTGGAAAAAGTTCGCCAAAACCTAAAGACCTAAATACAAACCCTCGCCGGCCCTAAAAACAAATGTGTGGAATCTATCCGTGAGAAGGATTCCAGAAGGCAATGGATGAGTAAAAAGATCCTAACGGTAGCCTCAAAAATCGGAGGAAGGACGAAAGTGGGGAATAACGCTTAAAATGCCGAAAAATGGAAAAGGGATCTCTCCAGAGAGAGACAACAAAAAAAGAGCAAAAGGTTAGCAGGCCTGTTCGAGGGTGGAAGCCAGGGCAAAAGGGGAGCAAAAAGTTGTGAAGGTGCAGAAGGGAAGGTGGAGCTATCACGTAACCTCAGAGAAAAGGGAAATTAGGGTCAAAAGAAGAAAAAAAAGGGTGAAAGCGTAAAGCGAGCCCGAATTGACACCAGAAGAAACGTAAGGGGGCAGGATTCCCGGGCTCTAGGAAAAGGGGAAAACCAAAAGCGTCGAACGGAGGAAGGGGGGGCAAAATATACGTTTTTTGGGTCGGGTAACGCGTTTAGCAAATGTGTACCAACTTTCGATCAAAGGAAGAAAACTAAAGCCGGTAGCATGAAGGGTGGGGGGTGAGGTTGAAAATGGATCAGGAGACGAAATAGTCAAGTAGAGACGGGGAATTGGGGTAATCGCGGGAGAAAAAGGCAAGAGCATGGCCTGGTGGCAGTGGAATAAAAGTCCAAGGCGTATTGACATTGAGACCAGCGCATTTGGTTTGGAGGACGGGCCAGGCAGGGGGCAGGGGGGACGCGAGCAGAAGAAAACAGAAGTGTCACTATCCATGGTGCAAACGAGTACATGAAGGTTCCCCGATGAGCGTGATAGGGGGACCGGAATCACAGTCTTGTGAAAGGGAAGAAAAGGGGAAGGTGTGGGAACGAGGAGGGAAGGTAAACAATTAGGAACAACGAAGGGGGACTATTTCATGCGCGCAAACGGCAGTCTGAAATTTTAAGGCCGGAAGAAACGCTGGTTGACAGAAAGAAGTTCTTTCTTCGGCAGTCCCGATTCGACCGCTCAAAGAAGGTCAGGGGGGAACGACATCGAAGCGAACGACGGAAATCGCGGGTTATGCTGCCATGGGAACGGAAAGAAAAGTCGACAGGTTTTTGAGGGGCTTATGGTGATGGCTCGTCCAGGGAAGGGAGTGCGGAATGAACATCCGGGGGGGCGACAAAATTTGGAAAACTCAAATGCACTCGAAAAAAAGGGGGTTGCTATAAAGCTAGCAGCAGAAAAGCAAGTCGGACACGAATAGAGGGGGAACCCTGCACATCAGAAAGGCGGGAGGGGGAGTGACTGCCAAGGTGGTCACAAATCAAATCACGGATGGTAAAAAAATAATCGCGTGCTAGCGGAAAAAAAAAAAAAATGGGGCAGGGCCAGGGGGACACACAGAAAAGACGGCCGGAAGGGTGATTTTGGGTTTAAAGAGTGCTGCGAAACCTGTAGGACCAAAAGTTGGAAAGCACAGCCGGTCTGATGGAAAGAAAATGATGATCGGCGACGGAAAGGAGGAGGCCGGAGACAAGCTTTCTTCTTCAAAACTCCAAAAAAAGCATGGTTCCAGAGGTTCAAATACATGGGATCTCGAAGGACCCGAAGGAGGACGAAGACGGTCAAAAGAAAAGGCGATTTTTGGGAACAAAGGGTCTCAAAAAGGACGGTATCCGCTCCTTGGCACCGAAGAGGAAGGGGACCAAAACAGTGACGAATCGTAACAAAGTCAATCAACCAAGAGGGAAAGACTGTCCACATACAACAGGGTTGGGGGAAAACGTTCCAAAACTCATAATTCAGAGTGAAGGTGTGGGGCAAAGGATAAGACAATTCCTCCAAGGGTCACAAGGGTGAGATTAATGACATACAGGCCGATATGAGGGGGGACTCGAGTAGTAGTAGCTGGGAAACATCCTCATAGAAGACACCTGCAACATCCAAAATGTAACTTGGAATCCCCTCAATGCCGACCAGGGAGTCGACTATAGGAGATCAATTAGTAGTAAAGAACCTGAGTACGATTTCTCGTAGGTCATACGACGGGGGGTGACAAATTTATGACCTAAAAAAACACACACTAAGTGTGGAAAGAGGGAGAAGGGACTGACGGCGTAAGTAAAGGGTTACCTAGGAATCTGCGGATGTAGCAAAAGTGACGAAATTGAGGACGAACGAGAGGTGAACCCAAATTATGGCAAAGGACTGGATTTCGCGTAAAGGGAGTATACGTGACTGAAGAGAAAGAGGCGAAAAAAGACAAAGGTAGTAACTGTCCACGGTGGGACAAAACAGGGAAACATGAAAAATAGTCATAGGGAAGAATCAAGAGGCACGAGGGACTGAAGTTATCTTTAAAATTGGAGGACGCAAAACCATGAAAAGAAATGGGAAAAGAAAGAATGAACAAAAAAACGAATAAGGGAAAAAAATAAAGTTTACCCATGGGGAAGAAGATAAGTAAGAAAGGGTTACAAAAAGTCAGATAAATGGAGATTGCACGAAAAGGCTGTGAGGTGAAGAACAATAAAAGAATCCATAAAAAAGAAAGGGTCAAAAAGGAGGACCAATGGTGGACTTCAAGAGGAAAAGGTCTCAAGGGTTAGGCATTGGAAAGATCACATCAAGAATAAACCATTCATCGTCAGGTCTGAATGACAGACTTGAGAAGGGGAGTGTTCTTGCAAAATAAATTACCGGTCCACTCGAATGAAGAATGCAGGACTGTCCTCGGTCTTCAAAGGCGAAAAACGGTACCTTGGGGAGGTGATTAGAAGAGTGGGGCATGAATTTTAAAGGAGAACGGGACTTGGGGGGCCCGTCATGTAGGAGGTGAAAGGCGAACGGAAATGGGGGACGCTCCAAGCGAGGGCGGACTTGCGGGGTTGATTACGATGACAAAGAAGGGATAGGGCGGGCATTGGAGGTAAAGACGGGGGTGGCAACGCACTTGGGGGAAATTGAAAAGAAGGAGGGAAAATCGAAAACAAAAAAAAAAGAAGAGATAGGAAATCGTCACGCCCTCGAGGGGGAAAAAACGACTCGGAAAATGCCAGTTCGTGACGAAATGCCAACGCAAAAAGAAAAATCATCATTCATTGGACAACTGGAAAACCTCAGACAACGAAAAAGGGAACGCCAAGTTTCACTGTGGGAGAAGAAAGGTCAAAGGCGGAAAAATGTCACGCGCTACAGATTGTTGAACACAAGTCACGGAAAGCCTTTGTCACAATTCAAAGGGTCACTTCTAATATTACCGCAAGTTCATCAGGGTGACTGAAGACTAAGAGAAGCGCATGAAAAGGGGGGGGTCGGAAGCGTGAAGTGGGGGTAGGCTGAATAAATGAGTTCGGGAACAGTGAAAAGGGGGGGAAAGGTGGGAGCATAGGGGAGGAGGGGGAAAGGGGGGGTAGCCCGGTGCTGTGTCTGGAAAGGGGAAGAACAGGAAAACCCTCGTGAGGCAACCAAGGGGGGGACGATGTAGACCGTGGGGTGGTGGGTCAAATTTCTCTCTTCAGTGGGGGATGAAGAAAAAGAAAGCTGCGGCGAAGGGTTGAAAAAACTGACTCGCAGTTTGTCACCGAACTTGATCAGGAGGGAGCCAAGGAGAAGGGGGGACAGAATTACGGGGGGGGGGGGTGTGTGAATACCATTCTGATGAGGGGGCAAACAGGCTGCGCAGGGTTGAAAAATGCTTCAGACGACAACGTTCTAAAGCGGACGGAACGACAGGAAGAGCAGAGGGGACTGAGCACAGGGCTCAGGTCGAGGAAGAAGAAGTCTGGCAAAAAGTGTCGGGGGGAAAAGTATTAAGAGGGAGGGGGTAGTGTTTGGAAGGACTTGAAGTAGGAGGCCGAAGCTGGATGGCAAAACCTGTGGGACAAACGCAAAAGGGAGTCCTCAATCTTACGGGAAATTCAGCGACATAAAAGTACAGTGAACACCTGGATGAAGGCCTGAACGTCAAAAGGAAACGAAAAGCGAGAACGGATTGGGTTTTGGGTGGGGGAGAAGAAGAATAAGTGTGCAAAACGACAGAGTACTGACAGTAACTCCTCCGGAAAGAAAGAATGGGGGAGTGATAGCGAATCTACCGGGGCAGACGGAAAAAAATGGTCGGAGTTGTACACGGGGATGTAGAGGAGGGCCTAGGAAACTACAGATGTCAATAATGCCAGGGGGCTCATTCATGAACCTTTGAAAAGGCCTGGGATGAGCCCTTAGTGCCATCACAATCCACTGAAGAATAACGGGGAATGTTTTTCAACGTGAGAAAAGTACGCACGGGATTGGACATTTTGAGATTACCATTGAGGGGGGGAGATAATAGGTCGGTGAGAAGCAAGAAGGAGACAGGGAAGGATAGACCACTTGGTTCCAAAAAAGAGAGCCAAGGCAAAAACCGTCCTCTGTCGGGGAGGGGCATCTGGATGGGAAAAAGGCGGATGGAATGACACGGTTAAAGGTTTGCGCCAAACGTACTCGCGCCGACTGAGAAGGAGGAATACAGTTGCTCATCAAAGAGGCTGTGTACATGTGGTGCGCGGGTCCGTTCAAGAAATAAAAAAGACCAAAGGGCACAAGAAATTTGTGATTTATCCATCGGGGACCCACACTTTAAAGCCGCATCCGAGCAAAGCGCCAGCCGGAGTGGCGAAACAAAAGTTTAAAAAAGGACTCAAAGCCACTCAAGGAGGGGGAGACGAGATTTGATGGGGGGTTGGGGAAACGGAAGAGTCCGAACCGCGGAATGGAGGGCTGCAAGCGGGAAAAAGAGAAAGACAAGGCAGGGGAGGGGGGAACCAAGGCGCGAGGAAAGTACGCCAGGTTTTCAAAAACCGATAAAATACAAGGTCCCTGCGTGACGACATAAAAGGAAAAGAGGAGACCAATGTAAGGAGTAGAAAGTCACAGGGAACGTGAAAATCAGTAAAGTGACTTCGCTAGATGGAAAAAGTTAACCCAAGAAGGGCTGAAGGTCTGAAAACAAATGGGAAGACCGAAGAAGAACACCTGCGCGATAACACGACGAGAGGTTCAGGCTTATAAAAAGTGAAAAGAAGGACGTTAACGAAGAAAGAAGGGGGACGAGGAGCGCCCAAGAAAGTTGGTCGTCGAAGGTCCACATCGGAAGAAGTACTAAAAAGTGCCCAAGCCGCGCAGCAGTCGGTCAAAAAGGTCTCAAAGCACTCGATCTAAGAGGGAAGACAAAAAACTATGCAAAAATAAGGGAGCGCCTCGTGACACCAAAATCTACGGCCCGGCTCATAACAAAAAAAGAGAAGCAAAGGGATCAAATGGTTCAACTTACTTTTGGAAACCAAACATCTATACAAAACAAAAACGCGACGAGATATACCATCATTCGGGCGAAAGAAAAAGCTAAAGACGAGAATCACACACTTCAATTCAAACACCAAAAAGAGGGGCTACAGACTTGCGAGGATAGAGGTCGCAAAGTGGGGCTGAACATGGCCTGCAAAAGCCGGGGCAAAAGCCTCTAAAACTTCTAAAAAGTTTGGAAAAAACAGAGAAAAAGTCCTACGAGTCCATAGGAAAGAGAAAAGGAAACTAGGAAATTAGGTCGAGGCGTGGGTTTCCGGGGCGAATGGGAGCAAAATGCAAACTGAGGGGGGGGAGTGTTGAAAGCTTAATGGCCGCGATAGAGGGAGGGAGAGGAGGGACTACCAAAGAAAAGAGCACCTGAAACAAAAGTCCACTGTGCAAAGGGGGGGGGTAAATCCCATGGGAGCACCAAAAGTTAGACAAAGAAGACAAAGAGGGACGCTGTGGGGGAAAGTAGTGCGCAGCGTCTCGGACGTCCTCCTTCATCCCCTTTGGATATTGATGAAGAAGAAATAAAAAAGACATCGATAGGATCAAGTACGAGATCGTTGTTGACTACACTCCATTGGCTCGGGAAGGAAAAAAGCCAGAAATTCAAACAATTGGGGTAGGTAGACGGCGAGGTTGTTAATTCTCAGGCAGTAAAATTGGCAAAGAGTCCGAAGAGATAGAGGGCGAGCCTAAACTCTGACTCATAGATGTGTGAAGGGGGTTATCATGGAGAGTCCGGGAACTTCTGCTCGAGGGAAAGCACCGCCTGAGAACAAAAAATTAACGTGGGTTGCAGTACGAGGACAAAAGCAACTAGGACAAATCCGAGGTGGAGTGAACGGATTGTTTTAGGAACCCAAGGGAAGGAGAGAGGATCCGGAAGGCCCGGCTCTGACTTGCAGGAAGGCTTTTTGCGCCGACGCAGGTGGCTCCCTGACTATCTGTGGGAAAGGGCGTCGGGATGAGTCCAGAGGAGGATGCGGGTGAGGGGGGGGGGGTGGGAGGTTAACCGGGGCTTATAGGGGGGGAAAAGAGGCGGAAAACAGGAAGTAAAAAAGCAAGCTAAAATGGTGTACGTCCGGGGTCGCAGGGCTTCAGTTCCCTGGTGGGGAACTATTGATGAAGACTACTTGAAAGGTAGACCAGCCCCATCTGTTTTAGGGGAAAAAAAAAGAAAACGATAGCACATGGGTTCGGAGCGCCCGGCGGAAGGGGCTCCAATAATGGTGGGGAGGCCAAAAGATTAGTAGAAGAGAAACCTGTTTCTCCCTTGGGACAAAGCAAGCCCATTAAATAGAAAACACCGGAGAGGAAGAATTTGAAACACTGGCTTGCTCTGTTGAGCATAAGAGAGCGCGGTCTTTCCATTGGCGCAAAGGAGGAAGAAGAGGTAAACTAGGCCCCGGCCCGGCACAAAAGGCGGTTACGGTGGGTGTGACGAGAACAGGGGGGCCGGAGGGTTGACAAAGGAAAGCAAATGTCAAAAAAGGAAAGAAGAAACGAAAAAGGGAGAGACAATCGTAGCTTGCGTCCTGGCGAAGTCACGATCACCTGCAAGTAGAGCAACAAGAAGATAAGCAACAGTGAAGATGAAACAAAAGCAACAGATACTGGAAAAGTCCCCACCCAAGAGGGGCAGGCAGAAAAAAAAAAAAAAGACAATTAGGGAAGAACGGAAAGGAGATGGATGGACTAAAAAAGGGGACCGGAGCAAAGCGTGAGACGGAAGACAGCGTGACGCAAAGAAACATGGCATTGTGGGCATAATGAGCAAAAGAGGCGGAAAATCAAAGCATAAAAATGGAACCAAGATCGAGGTCATTCTTGGGGAGATGGAAAGAGAAGAAGGGGGAGCCCAGCCGAAAACTAAGACGCAGGAAACAAGAGCGCACTACACAAAACTGGGTGGATATCGACGAAAGGCGACCTCCCTCAATGTAGCTAAAAAAAAGAAAAAAACTAGATCCTCCGCGGAAGCCCCAGGAAGCAAAATACAATGCCGGGAAGATGAGGAGTCGTCGAGCCGCATGAAAACTGAAAATCCACGACGCGAATCGTGGATCGCAGAGAAATCGTGTTTGTGAGAAAGGAAAAAAAAAAAGTCGAACACTTGGAATTGAGTGAAGCCGTGGAATGGGAATTAGCAGAGCCGGATCGATAACTCCGAAAAGGAAACAGGAAAGAAGTGGGGGAGGTTTTCACAAAGAGATCCCGATTGGACAAGACAAAGGAAGAATACTTATTTGGGAGGGTATTCCGCGTGCAACCTTTCAAACATTGACACTCGAAGCGAGGGACGTCAGGGGGGTAAAAAAAAAAGATAATTTTTGGGGGGTCGTAAAAACTGCCGTTTCACAGGACAAAGGTAAAGCGAATCGGGGCGTAGACTAAGCATTGTGAGTGGGGGGGGACGTGTGACGTGATTCCAGAAGCAGCAGCACCGTGGGAACTTATTGATCAGTCGTAGGAAAGAAAAAGGACTGGAACGAGGATAAAGAGTCCGTGCGAAGGAACAGAAAAAAAAAAATTTGGGGGTGAAAGCGCGTGGCGTTGGACAGCGGCGCCGGATAAAGGGGGGAGAGCAACGTTCTCAAGGCTACGATGTGTGATCCCATTATGTGAAAGGAAAGGGGGGGAAAACGACCTGAGCAGCTGAATGGACTTATCAAAAGAGTGCCATGGGGAACGGCTTCGACCGAATAGGAAAGCAAGGCATCAGTCTGGAGAGAAACGCAGGATGCAAAGGTAATTTTCACAGGAACTAAAATGCCACTGTGGGGAGAAGACAAATTCCGTTCAAGCGTCTCAATGATCGGAAACCCCAAGCAATAAAGGGATTCAAAAAGGTCCGGGACAATACGCAAGAACATAACTCACCTCTCGCGGGCAGGAGGACAGGATGGGAACGTTCTGGTCACAGGGTGGAGAAATCGGGGGCAGTTAGCTGCAAAACGTACGCCCATGGACTTGCGTCGAGGGTTAAGAGTGCGAGAAAAAAAAAGACAAGGGGTGAAAAAGGCCGATCACGAGGACGGCGGTGCGAGAGAAGCGAAGAAGAAAGAGTCATTACGCCTTCGCTGCGTTTCAACGCAAGCGAACTGCGTGGTGGGCTCGCCGGAATCAGGGTTGAGGAAAGAGGGGGTGCAGCAAAGTGACGCTGGGAGAAAGGAAAGGGGCTCAAAGAGGCCGTTTACCTAGAAGAATACACAAAAGCGGGGTTTGTGGCACGATTTCTAGAAAGGCCGAACAGTGTCCCTAAAAGCAAAGCAGACAAGAAAAGGGGACCCGGATCCGTTCCCGACACGAAGGGGGGAGACGACGTTAAAAAAAACTAGAGAAACAACAGGGTCATAAAATTCACCTCAGGAAAAGTAAGTCGGAAAAAGAAAGGACGGGTCCCTAAAAAGGAGAGGGATTTTGAACAACCGGTCTCAAAAGGAACGGAAAGAGAAGGATGGTAAAACCGACCCTGAGAAAAAAGAAAGGGGAACATGACAAAGGAAGAAAACATAAAGTGCAAAGCCGACACCCAACACGGAAAGACACGCTACGGAGCAATAGTGGAGGAGGGAAGAAGGGTCATAAAGAGCCCTAAGGGGGTCCAAGGGGGGAATGAATTCATACTTGCAAGAAGGAGGAGATCTGTAGTCGTAGTCCTTGCTCATGATAAGCAGACAAAGAACAAACATGCAAAAATGTCCAAGTTCCCTGCCTCCTCGCTGAAAGGGACCAAAAAATTGAGTTCCGAAGCAGGAAATACTATGGACTCAAGTGCAACTCTGGGAGGTGAGAAACCACACTTGATTCCCTAAAAAAAAACAAAATCGACCGAGTGAGAAGGTCCGTAACGAGGAAGTTGAAGAAATAAAGTTGAACCTAGACTCTTGCTGATGTCAAGCAAAGAGTGACTGAGTTTTGAGAGAGGTGAACACACCAAACCAAAGGATTGCCAAGGGCGGGGAAGGGACGTAAGGAAAAAGAAAGAGTGGATAAAGGAGAAGGGGGAAGGACTGTCTAAACTGGAAAGAGGGCCCTTATGCTTAACCGCTTCATTGGGAGAAAAAAAAGAGGCGATTCGAAGTCGTGCGGAACTAGATGAGTCTGACAAAGCCTGGCAACAAGGAGGACCATTGTAAAAAGAAATAAGGGCAAGGAAGGAGAAAAACAAACGAGCATGGACTAAGAGCAGGGGAGCAGTAAGGAAAGAATCAGGAATACTGTATTGGAGAATTAGATGGTGAAGTGCAAGAAAAGATCTGGGAGAAAGTGGTCCCCCAAAAAAAACCCATATAATCAAAAACGGGGGGAAGGAAAAGCGACGGAAATGTCAACTGATGGTGACTACGTTTCCAGGGGGCATCAATTCCAGTACCTTGAGCATACGCAAGGCTAATTGTGAGTGTCCCTTGAGTAATTAAAGGGAGGGCAACACAATAAGGCAAAAACTATCCCGACCCAATAGAGGAGGGAAACGTCTCGCTTCTCAGAGCCATACCAGGGAGGAACTTGGGGCGGTGTGAGTAGACGTGATGAGATGGAAATGCAAAGGGAATTGGGGGAAAAAGGAAGAGGTAGCGCTACCCGAAGTCCCTAAAGGAGGAGAAAGGAAGAGGGGGAAGAGGGTGGAGGGGATAAGAGGGTCAGGGGGAAAGTACTGAGGATTGATGTGGAGTTAGTTGGCGAAAGTGAAGTAAACGAGAGAGCTGGAGGACCTAGATGATTGACTATCGCAAAAAAACAAAAAAAGGAGAGTAGACAGCGAATCGTCGACAAGAGGTAATTAAAACAGCGCAAATCTATTAAAAGGATCGCCAAGAAGCAACAAATATCAAAAGAAGCAAACAGGAAGGTGCAAAGTAAAAGCCCCTCTCACGGAAAGGGGCCAATAAGGGGAACTGGAGAAGAAATGGGGACGAATGGGCACGCGTCTAGCTCGAATTGTGAACAGAAAAGTACTCTGCAGTACAATTCAGCAAAGATAAACAGCATCATTACACAAAACCGGGAAGAGGGGGGAATCTGGGCCGGAAAAAAAGACTCGAAGAGAAGGGATGAGGGTGAAAATGCGGTGCGTTTGGGAAAGAACAGAGGAAAGGAAGCAGGACTTAACGAAAGACGAATTGAATGAAAGGGAAAAAAAGGAGGATGAAAGGAAGGAAAAAGAGACAATAGAATAGAAAAAACAGGGGGGGGGGGAGAGGGGACGGTTCCCCCCTGGGGGGGAGGGGGTGGACTCAATATGAACCATTTTCTACACAAAAAACGCGTACGGACTCACGAAGCTATTGGGGAACTGTCCAGTGGGTCAAAAAGAGTTATAAAATACGCTCCATGATGAAAGTAAGTTGGGGCAGCAAGGGGTAAGTTTTGTTTGGTGGGTGGGGAAAAAAAAGAGCAGAAACCGGGGGGAAAGAAAGCGGCATGGTGAGGCGCTATCAGACGCACGTAACCGGCCCAAAAGAAAAAAAGAGGGGAAAGCATAGTTGATTAGTCACTCGGAAGAGGAGAAGGTAAGGGGCCAAGGGAAACAGGTGCGGTCCCATCGAGGCTTGGATGGGGTTCCTAGGCGGGGGTCAGAAAAGCGCCAGAAATCAACAAACGGGTGCAAGAAACACGGGTTGTGGGAAGGAAAAGAAAGCACTCGAGCTGGACATCAGCAGCTGCCGAGGAACTTACTTAGGAATATAACGTCTTACGACTACAAAGCGGGAAAGACCACCAGGGGTGTTGGTGGGGGGGAAATGGAATCTAAGTGCCGAAAGAAAATACATGTGGCGCGGCTCATGACTACGAAATTTGTATTGAAATAGGAAGAGAGAAGGAGGGGGACTTCCAGACATTTTTGGGGAAGGTTGTCGGAGGAAAAGAGAGGTTTACGGGCGACAGAGAGGTAATATAGTGTCAACATACAAGGGGGGGGGGAACCTGGGGAAGAGGAAATGAAACCCTTAAGCATCAACATCCATAAAAGAGAAGCTTCGGGAAAGTGGGGGGCCAAAACATCCCCGGGGAGAGGTAAACGTTCATGGTGATATTTGGGGGGGGTGAGGGAAGCCCTGATTGGGCTAAGGGCGGAGAAAGAGGAGATCGTGAGTTGATAAATGTGGACAAAAAGAGAAGAAAAGGAGGAAAACCAAATTGAGAGAAGACGGGGTCCCAATGGAAAAACGCAGGCGAGGAAAGTAACGGTGAAGTTTGCGCAGAAGAGACGAAAGAAGAGAGAAAAAGATGATAAGTGCTGGGAAAAGACCTGGAGCAGGAGGGGAACCTGGCGCGTGTCCTGTCGCAAAATGTCACAAAATGGCGCTAAACCGGGTCGGGGTGTGGAGAATCTGGGTAAAGATGAAAAGAAAAAAAAGCGGTTTGAGAAGACGAAAAAAAAAAGAAGAGGGCGAAACCACCCGAAGACGGAGAAAAAAAAGACGAGGCTACCGAGCAGTTGCAGGGACACCGGCTCGACGCTAAGACGATTATGCGAAGACTTTTTTAGCAAAAAAAACCAGCTCTTTCGAACAGGAGAAGGAAACGGAAATGTGGGGAAACAAGGAGCACTTCGCACGGTCAAGGGCGTCCGAGACAGCCCACAAAAAAAGAAATGCCAAGTTTCCAAAGGTAAAAAGAGGAAAAAGAAAGGACGCGGCCAATTGACCAAAAGGTGAGTTCAAGGAATTGGGAGGGGAACAGAAAAGACTCTTGTTCTACAAGAGGGGACCGAAGAAGAAGGCCTGCGTCCCCGCATTTGAGCTAGGAAACCAGGAAAAGGGAAGTTTGCAAAAAAAGGTCCGACGAGAGGGCGCAGTCCTGGAAGAAAGAAACGGCACGTTAGGAAAGCCCCTGTACCAGGTAAAAACGGCTAAAGTAGGGAAAGAGGACTCAACAGAAGAAACTGGCTCTACATCGGAAAGGGAGGAACTGTTGAACGGAGGGGGAGGTAAAGGAGGGCGCTGTCACCAACGGTCCAATTGAATTAAAGAAGATAAATACGGCTCGGTCGAAAATGAAAGGGAAGGGAGGTGGCCAAACACCAGGAAATGCGATTAAGACGAAGAATAAGCAAACAGACTTTCCAATAGAAAAAGCGCATAAAAGCTTAGGAAAGAAGGGCAGAAACCACCAAGAATTGACTACAAGGCTTTAGAGGAACCTATTCGCGTGGGGAGAAGAGAAACTGTACCCCCCCAATGGTGGGGAAAAAAACAGAAGCCCGCGTCCCAAAAGGGGTCACGCGGATGAAAACTAGTTATGAAGGGTAGAGTGTTGTCAAGGACGGGAGGGGGTAGGAAAAGAAAAAAGTTTTTGGGGCGTAAGGCCGCTAGGTCGAATGTCAACGGCAATTCAAGAGGGCCCAACAGTCCCCAAGGCAACCAGAAGGCCAACTTTGACCAAAGGGGTATCAGATCCCCCATCGATGGGCAAAAAAGATACCACGAGATGCGATCTGTCACCCTTAGTCAACCTTCTCACGAAATCCTGCACATAAGAAAAAGTGGGGGGGAGCGTGAGGAATACAGGACATTCCAGCCGAAGGAGGAAGAAGAACTTCGCGATCCGTTTGTACTCCTCCCTTCTAGGAAAAGAGGGAAGAGGCCGTATAGAAACCCATTAGTGACGCGGGGTTTTTCGTAATTCATGGAAAAAAGGTCCGGAAGAAGGAAAAGGAGGATGTCCCCAAAAAAAAAAAGATTTAGAGGTTTGGATAAGTTTGCGCGGGAAAAGGAGGCCGCGTTCACTAACCACCCGCAAAACACTGGCACAGGCCACTGTTTCCTTGACACGCTGGGGGGTCGGCATACAATCAAGGGAAAATTAGAAAAAAAGACAGTCTCAAATGGGGGAAACCAAAAAACAACACTTTTTCTCAAGGACCTGGGGAAGGTGGCAGAACGTCGTCCTTTTTCGGAGAAAGGGGGGGACAACTGCTTTGCAAATAAGGGGGCGTCGGAGGGGAGGCCAAGTTATCTACTGGGGTTTAAATAAGGAATAGGTCGGTGGGGAGAAAGGGAGGGGGAGGACTAGGAGAGCAAAGAAAATGTTGTATCGTCACTTGGCGTCCTCTAGAAGGGGACCATGAATCGCAAAAAAAATCTGAAAAGCAGGCCCGCCCCAGGCGACGTTAGGCAAGAAAAGAAAATCCTCATGGTTCTTATTCAAGGGGAGAAGAAAGGAGGAAAGAAAGGGTGCGCAAGAAGAATTTAGGATGAGGAAAGGAACTTTTCTCCCTTTAGAAAAGCAGTGTGAAAGAGAAAAACCGAAAGGAAAGAGAGTTGACCGGGGCGGATGGAGGAAAGGTGAGGATGGAGCTACTAAAGGAGGAGAAAAAGCATTGGAGGTATTGGAACAGGGAGGAGTGACAAAAAGGGGGCTGAGAGGGTGTTGGACGAAAGAAAAAGCTCTGCGAACTTGAAGCAAGCGATCAAGAAAAGAGCGAAAAAGGAGACAAGGATGAACATTCACGTATCTCGGACCGGGAGCTAAAAAAGTCAAAGAAGGCTCGCGGATAAAAACACAGAGCACTTACCATAGGAAGAAATCATGGACGATGACCAAAGGAAAAAATTTCAAAAATACATGCAAGGGGAAACAAGACGAAAAAGCCTTAAGAAGAAAAAAAGGGGAAATGATCACAAACTTTTGAAAGGGTATGGGGTCCATAAACCAAGCCGAAAGCAAACGATTTGGTATAAGAGGACGGACAAAACGAAAAGAAACAAGTGGAAAGGGTCGTCAGGAGGGGAGCAACTGTCTCGAAGTCTCGCGCAGAGAAAAGGGGACATCAGAGAGGAGGTTGTGGCGGGGCGAGGACTACGTACGTGGCGGACCTATGAAAAAGAAGAAGTCAGCTCCCAAGAAAAACTCCAGAAGAAAAAAGGGGGTTAATCAACTCCGTGAGGGCAGAACCCGAAGAAAGGGAGGTAAAAAAAAAGCACATAGTTATACCTCCTGAATCGTCGAAGTAAATAGAGGGGAAGGGAGTGAACTATAATTCAAAGTTAGATGTGGTTCAAAAATCCTGTGATAAAAGGGAAATGGAAAACAGATCTAAATCGTGGAAATGATTAAATAGGGGGTGGGCTAAAATGGAGTACAACAATTCGTCAAAAAGGGGGGGGGAAATTCAGGGGAGCAGTGGACTGTGTCAGTAAATACTTCTAAGGCCCAACGGCAAACAACCAAGCACGTGGGACAGACGGGGAAGCAAGCTCAAAACTTTATGGGAAAAACAAAGACGAAAAAAGAAATCTTTTTTGTATGTATCCGCGTGCCTATAAGGGACACTCGTAAAAGGGGTTTGGGGGGGGGGGGAAAAACCAAGAAGTGGTTGTCCGAGGGGGGGGACCAGAAGTGAAACCAACCAAATGAAAGAGCCGGGGATCGAAGCATGTTCAATGAGTGGTGGTTGGAATGGGCGGAACAAGAATCCTAACTCTGCGACGAAAGAAGGGGAAGGGGGAGCGAGATGAGAAGCGCTCCGCTCTGACAGGGAAGGAAGTCGTATAAAGTCAAAAAAGGGGGGGGGAAAAAAAAAAGAGAGATATGTTGGGGTTGAGACGTAAACATTGAGTTGTGCAGCGGCCCGAAAATCGAAGGAGAAAAGTGGGAGAAAGACAGAGTAACCGAAGAGGTGTGAGAATGGCCAAGACTCCGACTGTAAATCAGGGGAGTCTTCAAAGGGAAACGAGACTAGGTGCCAATGGATGCTGACCGGATCAGTAAAAACTTGAGGGAATTTTCATAAGCTTAACGCGGTGGAAGACGCAGGAGAACCTCGGAGTACCGTGGAGAAGGAAAAGAAGAAAACAAACACGTTGTCGCAATCGTCGCGAAAACTCAATCGTACATGTCAAGCTGTCAAAAAGTGAGAAACGGTGGCTTGGTGGTGGAGAGGACAAAAGGAGGGAGAGAAGGCATGAGTAAAAACAGTCTGAGGGGGAAAAGGTAGACTGGGATCTAACCGACGAAGTTAATAAACGACAAGCAGCAAAAGAAAAGGAAGGAAGGAATGGTCCCCAGACCAAGCTCGGAGCCCGGGAGGGGAGGAAAGGAAGAGGGTTTTCAAGAGGGACATAAGGATGGAAGCGTTGCTCGAAGGGGAGGCTTACTGAGGGTGCGCTGAATGTAGAAAGACGGACAGGACGGGGGATTGTGTTTCACATTCTGCGCCGGAACAACAAAAAGTGGTCCATCGTTAAGAACTGGGCCGCACCTTGCCCAGAAAAGGGTAGCTAACGAGCGGGAAGAAAAAAGTCTAGCAACCAAAAAAAGGGTAAAGGTAGAAGGACCAGCAGGGAAACTAGGAGCAAGCTTCATCCGAAGAAGACGGAGAGAGTACGAGAGGGAGAAGGGGTTGGAAAATTGTTCCAACGAAGAAAAGGGATCCACGCTCACTGCTAGTACCTAAAGTGAAAAAAAGAAAGGTGAGAACTATAAAATAGAAAATCCTCAAGTGAAAAAACGTGGATGAGTGAAAAATTGACAAAAAAAAGAAAGAAGGAGAAGGTGCGGGGGACCGAAGGGCGAACAAGGAAAGGGGCAGGGGGGGTCCTGTTATTGAATGACATGGGCAGGGAGGCACGATGTATCCGGTACCAAAATCAGACTGAAAACAAACTGGAACAAACATGAACAGGGCATAAGGACAAAGGGAAAGCAAAAGTAGAGGCAAATATATTCATAACAAAAATTAGTAAAGTCCAAAGGACTTGGACGGGGAGTTACTAAAGTGTCAGTCGGAAAGGAGCGGGGGAAATATACTGAACAACCCCACACACAAAGGGGGAAAACAACGGGGAGAAGGGGGTGATGATCCTAATACGGGGCCGGGGAAAGACATGGGTTTTGTGAAAAAAAAAAAAGAGGGAAAGACAGACGAAAATTGGAGGCAATTCGAGAGGGGGAAAAAAGGGAGGGAAGTCGGAGGTCAACGTCGCGAAAAGAGTGGGACTGTCCAAGTCGAAAAGACACATAAGAAATATTGGAAAGGGGAGAAAACTGGGGCAGAAAGGGGACATTTAAATGAAGACCGAGTCATAGGAGAAAAAAGGAGGAAATGTCGTGCAGGAAGCTTTAACTTTGATCAGACGACAAAGGGGGGCACAAGACTGACATCCTGGTCAAAAAAATAAGCAGAATAGAAGAAAAAAACAAAAACGAGAATGAGAAAAAAAAAAGGTTAAGCAGCAGGGGGAAGAAGGGGATCAGGAAAATGGGTTAAAAAACGGGAAAGTCAGTTGTCCGCAATGAGATAATGAGTCAAACACCACGTCGGTAGTCTAAAAATGAGTTCAGGAGAAAGAAAGAAAAAAAAAGGAAATGACCAGGAGTCCAAGAGGGGGGAGGTCTTCAACGGGGTCAAAAAAGGCTTACATTGAGCCATTCCCGTCGATGCTCAAAAAATGGGACCAATGTCGTCATTGAGGTGAGAAAAGGAGAAAAAAGGGAAAAATAATGCAACCTACGGCAAAGAAGCAGCCGAACCTCATGCATCCAGGTCAGGCTGCAGAAGGGTCACGTTGAGGGGGGATTGACGATACGTGGAACTTATTGTAGCACAAAGGGAAGGACTGTGTTCCCAAATGCTGGGGCGGCCCAGTCAAGAAAGGAGAGGACTCCATTCACTATGGGCGGAAGGAGGGGAAGGGTGATTAGGGACCAAAGGGATGAGAGAGGATATTTGGGGCGGGAAGTGGAGAAGGCGAAAGATGAGCTGTGTAGAAAAGTGAGGGAAAGAG
>Ga0179593_1675649_pt1 | contig 20204 bp, 25 predicted proteins | sample CZODoug2_1_08_16_FD_185931 | JGI IMG/M metagenome (GOLD analysis project Ga0179593, IMG submission 185931) | Vadose zone soil fungal communities from Angelo Coast Range Reserve, California, USA - CZODoug2_1_08_16fungal (PacBio error correction) | ecosystem: Environmental > Terrestrial > Soil >...
TTCGAAAAGTTTTCATCTTGCTCTTTATGAAGGTTTCAAAGGGGAGAGATCTGGGGGGAAAAGGATCTCTCAAGGGGGTAGAGTTTGGGGGGGAGGCCTATAGAGAAAAAAGGATTTGCCCAAAAAAAAGCCCAAGGAGGAGACGTTATAAAGTAGGACTCCACGCGACTGGGGGGGGGGGGGATGAATTTCTGGCGTTCAGTGGACGAAAGGGGGGGTTATTTTAAAAAAGGTTCATTAACATATAAGTCAATTGGGGGGAGTCTAGGGGGCTTCTCAGATTCCGTTGGGGCACGAACATAGGGCGGTCACCAAATTTGGGGTGTTAAGATGGCCCACCCCACTCTTCCCAGGAAGGAAAGGGGAAGGAGAACGGAAAGGGGCAAAGGGATCATCGTTTTGTTTGTGGCTAAAAAGGGGGGGGGGGGCCAAGCCTGGAACGAGACCGGAAAAAAAACAATAACAAAATGTGGGGGGGGGGTTTCTCATGAAAGGCTTTCTTGCGTGAAAGACGTCGTTTTAGGGGGGCAAAAAAAGGAGGAGGATGGTTGGAAGGAAGCCTTGATGACAGACTATCTATCGTGGGGGGATTTGCAAAGTGGGGGGCCAAGGTTCAAAGGAACGTCAGGGGTAAGCGTCACGCCCAAAGGACCTCGATAAAGGGGGGGTTACGAATTTCTGGCCCACACGGGGGAGGAGAAAAAGGAACAAAAAGGGAAAAAAAGGATTGAAGGGGGAATGGGAAAAACTCACTAGGAGGTCGTTTGTGATTAGACCCACTTGGGTGTAAGTCATCGGGGGCACTTCATGAAAAAAAATGCCCATAAAAGGGGGAAGAAAGGATTCTGGCTTTGTTATAAAATTTGGAAGATAAGGGTTTGGAACGGTACTCAAGAGAATAATAGGGGGGGAACGTAGAAGACACTCTTCCGAGTTAAAAGGAAAAAAAAAAAAAAAAAAAAAAAAAAAAAAAAAAAAAACGATGGGGGGGAGTACTCGTTTTGAAAAGGAACTAGGAGGTCGCCTATATTCTTGCCAGAAGAGCTGGTTGAGAGGGAGGGAGTCGGGAAGAGGACTAGATTGACAGTTGGGGAAAGTCTGAAAGAAGAAAAAGCGTTCAAAAAAAAAGGCTTGAAAAAAAGACCAAGTTTTGTGGAAAAAAGGGCAGGTAGATAAAGCTGAAGCGTAATGATTCCACTTTATAGGAAACGGGGGAGGGGGGGGGGAGGAGGTTGGAGGGGGGTGAAGGGGGTGGGGTTGTTTAAAAGGAGAGTCTCAAAAAGGAAGAAGGGAAGGAAAAAAGATAGTTTGCAGGAAAAAAAAAGATCTCCCAGCCTGTTTGGAGAAAGCAACAAAGGTGAGAATGGATCATGACGAGCGATCCAAGGCTTTTATTGGAGGAAAAAAAAAACTTTAAAAAAAAGAGGGTTAATGAGGAAGAAAAGGGGTCAATCGGGGGGGGGTTTAGAGGGGGGAAAGTTGGAGCTTTTGTTTCAAAAGACAAAATCGAATAAGTCCGATAAATTAAAAAGGAGCCAGCAATAGGAACCACAACTATCAAAGAGAAGTTCAAAAAAAAGAACCATCACCGCGCCTATAGAACGGGAGTTGAATGGAAGGAAAAAATCGGCAGGGGAAGGAAAAAAGAAAGGCCCAGGGGCAACGCGCTGGTCTCCACAAACTTCCCGCTATTCAGAATTGGGTAAAAAAGGATAAAGAGTTGGATTTATGAGGCATCTTTGGGGACATGGAAAGAAAATAGAAATCGGGGCTTAACAAGAAACAAAAAAAAGGAACTTCGGGAAGGGGGGGGCATCCCACAGAAGAGAAACACGGTTAAAATTTGGAGGAGGGGGGGCAACTTCTTTAATACCCACATCAAGGAGGGGGGGGAATTGGAATCGCGCTAAAAAATCTCTCGAAAGAGAAAAGGGCTTGAATGGATCAAGGGAGTCAATCAAAAAGAGAGGGTGGAAAAGGAGGATAAGCAAAGGTTGGGAAAAATCAATGACATGACGTAGAGTGATAGCCGTTAAGAACCCCAACCATTCTAGGGGGGTGAATAAAGGGTACCCGGGGACTTTTGCAAAAGCAAATTGAATCAAAAAAAAAAAAAAAAAAAAAAAAACTGGAATGCGTTCATGATGACTTTATAACGGACTTCGGAGAAAAGGAGGGGTTTGCCATCGAGAGAAAAGGGGGGGAGCGACAAAGGGGGCGAAGTAAACACATGGGGTTAGAAGACTAGGTGGCACAGACCAAATTTAATAGTAAGTATGGTCTTTTCAAACCTCTGCCACTAAAGAGGACAAAAAAACAGGCTTGACAGAGGGAAACTGGAAGCCTGGAAATTAAAGCATCCTGGGGAATAAAAAAGGTTTGTTTCATGGGGCAAATCATTGTAGCTAGTGCCAACGAAAAATAGACAGGGTCGAGATAAGGGGAAAGAAAAAAACATATGGAGAAAAGGGTGACTGGCACGGGAGGTACAAAAAGAGAAAAAGACATTTACCACGGTGGTAAGAGTTGTCAGTGGGTCAGATCTCAAAAAGGGGAGGGAAACTAGAGAGAACAGCAAAAAAGGGAGGACTTACCAGGGGACAGGGTCTTTTCAGAAAGAAGAGAAAATCTTAGGGAAAGGTATCTCGAAGGGTCGGGCCTAGAATACTATTCATACAAGGGAGGTGAAAAAAAAGAAAAGTAATGGTACCAAGTGCTGATCGTAGAAAGTTAAGGAGAAAAAAAGGCGTAATGTTGGATGGTCTTAGATGGGACGGGGGGGAAAATTATGGTTAAATACGCAGAATACGGTGACGAAGTGGGCTTTGACATATTCATAGAGATAAAAGGATTGGGACGAACATTTCGAAAGGGGTTGGGGCGGCAAAAAAAAAAAGGGGGGGAGAGGACAAATCTGAGGCCTAGTTTGTATAAAGCATCAGAAGGGAGAGGCATCTTTTTGGGGTGGTGTGGGATGGCTGGTGAAAAATCCTGAAAAAGGAATCTGGGAAAAAAATAATGTGGTTCTGGGTGGAGTTATAGGGCTTGCACTGGAGAGTCGGGAGTTTGGATTGCAAGGACGATGTGACTCTCTATAATCCTTGATGTACTAAAGAGGAGGGGGGTGGATTAAAGATGGGGAAAAATTTCAATGGTGAAAAAGGGGAAACTTAAAAAGGAGGGGTTGAGGCAAAGAAGGGAAAACGTAGATATTTGGGGCAGTTGGATTAAAGAAGTTTGCCCTCAATGCAAAATGAAAAAACAGGAAAGTAAGGGGGAATTAAAACTAACGAACGCCGATTTCAGGGGGGGGGGGGGAGGAGGTAAACCCAAAGGGACGAAGTCAGCGAGAACTGAAGGAAAATGGACAAAAAAGCTTTCCGAAGGAATGGGAAAAAGGAATTGAAATAGGAATTTGGGGTAAATCATCTACTTCATAACAGGGAAGAGGGGTTAAGAAAAGAAAGGGGCCGAGGGAAAAAAAGTAAATCCGTTATATCAGGGGAGAGGGGGGGGGAAGAGGGGGGATTAGGCATTTTTAGTGGTCTGCCTGGGGGGGGGGGGGGGGGGGGAAATGGACTTAAAATTCTTTGGGGGGGAGAGAAAGTCTAATGAGAGAAAGGGAATATGAGGGGGTGGAAGGATTCAAAAAATCACAGCAACCAAAAGGAAAACTTAGAGGCTTATCTAATAGTAAAAAGAGTTTTTTTTTTTTTGTTTTTTAAAAGGGGCGAATTAATTAATAACGCCTATGGGGGAGATGCTCTTAAGAGGAAAATGGAGAAGCTTAACGGGGTAAAGGGAGGCAGGGATAAAAAAATATGGGAAGGGAGGTAGGGGGTTTGTTTCCAACGAAATCAGCTAAACAACAGAAAAGTTCGTTGGAAAACAAATAAGCTCAAGAAGGGAAAAAAAACCCGAAAGGCAAGGGGTTAAGAGCTAAAGACATGAAGAGGGAAGAGCTTTAGTATAAGAAAGGAAGCCCTTAAAAAATAGCAAGAAAAAAGGAAGCGTGGGCTTAAGAACGTTGAGCTTGGGGAACCGGGGGGACAGCTCGAATAAATTCCGCTAGGCCTTATGCCTGACGAGACAGACAGAAAGGAAGAAAACAAAACGACTTCCAAAAGCTTGCAAAACCGAGAATCCTCAAGGGAGACGATAGGGCTTGGAATTTTTTCTTAACCTCGACTCTTTAGTAAAAAAGCAAAGTGGACACTTCTTGAGGAAGGGACGTCGGGAGGGTCACATGGTATAACAAGCAAAAAATCAGGAAGGGAGTTATGAGGCATCTTTTTTCAGGGGTGCCAAAAAAGTCGGGGCAAGACCAAACTGAAATTCGGTTTCGTGGGGGGGGGAGGGGGGGGAAAAAGAAACTAGGTTGGGGGACAGAGAGGGGGGTAATTTTCGAAAGAGGGGGGAAGGGAGGGAACCAGCAAGCACCATGGACAAATATCTAGTGGCTGGAGCCTCGCTGGGAAGATCATCAATTGGGCGACAAAGAGCTTAAATCCAAAACAGATGAGGGCTTGTAGGTCTGAGAAAAAAAAAAAAAAAAAAGTCTAGAGGTGAAAATCAGTATAAAAGCACGACTAAGCCTTCCTGGAACCAAAGAAAAGAGGGGGGGGGAGAATGGTAAGGGCGTTTTGAAAAAAAAAAGAAAAAAAGTCATAAAAGGGAGGAAGAAAGCGAGACTTGAAGGTATAAAACTTTAAGGGTTCATTGGTGAGAGATTAAATATAAAAGGTTTGGAGAAGTTGTAGTGGGGAAACGGACGATATAGCAAAGAAGACTATTGAAGGGGGAAAAAATATATGGAGTATGGGTAAGAAAATGTATCGTTTCAGTCATACACAACAAAAGGAACGCCGGGATTCCATTAACTTATACGATCAAGAAAGGGAACTGTTTTTGCAAATGGGGAAGAATTTTCGCAGAAAGGAGCCAAAAAAAAAGAGAAGTGCTCTAAATTCAGGATTGAAGGCACTTTCTGACAAACGTTCAGAAAGATCGGGGAAGGGGTTAGAAGAAAAAAAAGAATTGGAGTTATAGAGAGAAAAACAACGGAGGAGGGGGGGGGGGGGAAAAGGAGGACACATCCAAGAGTTGGAGAGAAACAAGTGTTCACTCTGGAAAAAGTCGGGGAACTTTTTTGGTAAAAAAACACTACACATCTCTCGACCAAGGAGAAAAGGTCTCAGGGGGGGGAGGGGTGTTGACAGACTAAAAAAAAAATTACCAGGAAAATGCTTTGGGGATAAACCTTTTCTTGTCCAAAGTGATAAGGGTAAATTAAGCCACTGAGGTGAGAAGGGGACTGGGTTTTGGGGTGAATGAGAAGGAGTGGAGAAGAAGATTCAAGTTTAAATAAAAACCTACGAAGAGGAATTGGGAAAAATTAACATAGTCTATTGGATCGAATCCGTTTTGGGGGTCCAAGAACATGGGAAAAAAAAAAAAAATTGGGAAACTTTTTTGAATGTGCCAAACGCGAATGTCACGTGCTCATTGAAATCAATAAATGTCTACAAGGAATTGAGGAAAGGGGGGGGGGTGTGACATTTTTTTCTGAGACGGGGGGAAAAGAGGCAACCATAATCTGGGTGTCGCATACTGGTGCACTTAACTACGCATGCAGGGGGGTTTCAAACACGTGAATTGGGAGCGAAGGAAGCTGAAAAAGACAGAGAGATGTTTGTAAGAAAGGTTGGTTTGAAATTGTCAATGGTATGAAAACGGTGTTGCGACGCCCCAACTTGAGTATATGGTGCAGGGGGACAGGGAACTCAATGGTCGATGATAAGGACATTAGTTAGGGAAAGGAGGTAAGGTGGAAACTAACGAAGCAAATTTCAGGGGGGGGGGGCGAAATTTTGACGAATCATCGATTAAATCAAAGAAAATCTGTGGATTCCTTCTGGGCTTGGTTAAACCTGGGGAGAGTGGGGGGGGGGGCGAAAACGACGTCATAGAAAGGACGTTCAAGGGGGAGAGGGGGGGGGCCAGTATAAGTATAAAAGAAACCGGGTAGCGTTGGATTATCGGTTTTAAATTCGGCGGAAAGAGGGAAGTCATGAGCCTAGATTCTTGTCCAAACTGGGCGGATAAAGGGAGATAAAAGGGGACGATGACCGGGGGGAAGGCTAAAAAAAAAAAAAAAAGAAACAAGGGGAAAAAAGAAAAAAAAAAGGATGGGTTGACCACTTGGTTTTTCTAGAAGGGTTCTTAAATTAATGGTCAGCTGGTTAGAAGTGAAGGATATTAAACTTTGGTCCGGAGGTGCTGCGGCGGGGGGAGAAAAGGAGGAGTGGGGGGATCTCTCCTCACAAAAACAAAAGGAAAAGAGGATTTCCGTTGGAAAAACTAAATCTCCCTCGGGGAGAACCGAAACCTTTAGACAAAGTTTAATATCTAAGGGGGGAGATAAACGAAGAATTTTAGCACCGTAGAAGGGAAGGAGGGGGGGAATACCTTAGAAAGGCCTGGTTAAAAGAAGAAACTTTGAGCTGGGTTGAAAGGAATGAAAAAAAAGGTCATCTAAGAAATAAATTAGCCTTTAGAAGCCACATCAAGGAGGAAAAAGAGAGACCAAGAAAGAGGAAAATGCCGCAAGGTAGAATCGCACCGCAGCCGATATGTCTTTCAGGGGGGGTGAAAAAGGGGAACCTAGGAAGGTAATAAGAACCAAATACTTAAAGGAGGGAGATATCCGAAAAAGCCAGAAAAGAAGGGGATAAAACGTCAAATCCAGAAGGAATCAGGGATAAAAGGGAGCCTCGGGGGAATGAGTGCCACATCCATTCCTCTAACAAGGAGGGGGGAGAATAAGAAAAAAAAAAAAACTGAAATTCGTCGGGGAGGGAGTTCGTGTGTAGAAAAATGACATAAGGGAGAAGGGGGGGGGGGTTTGGGTGGGGGTTTGACCGACGCCATTTCAGTGCAACTCGGTATACCAACAAAAAAGGCAATAAGGTCAAGTTTGGAGTCGGCAAGAAAAAACAGGAAAAGAGACTCAGCGAAATTGAAACTTGGCCACATTGGGGAAAACAATGAGAGGAGAAAATTCAATAAGTAGGTAAGTTTAAAACATCAAAATCAATGGGAGAGTTTCAGAGACGAAAGCCCGTGCAGGAACAAAAAAAACAATTCGAGGGGGGAAAAAAAGAAAGAACCGGTGTAAAATACCCCATTTCCAAAACACCACGAGTGCGCTTAGGATGCTTTATAAAACTGTAATTAAGTTACAACGGGGTAAAGGTGCCATCTAAATATAACTTGTGGGAAGTTTGTAAGAGGAGGGGGAACCAACGGAGACGAAAATAAAAGGGTTTTTTTTTGGAACCAGCCGGATGTAATCAGGAGGTTCTTGGTACTACATAAGAGGGTAAAAAACTAAAGAGGCAAAACCAGAAAAGAAAAAACAAAACCAAAAAAAAAAAAGGGCACGCCAGGGACATTAACTTAAGAGATCCTTTTCAAAAATACAATGTTTTTTAAGTTTTCAGGGAGTTGCCCACCGCGACAAAAGGAAGAAACATTGGGAGAGAGAAGGTGAAAAAAGGGGTATGGTTCTGCGTCTGAAAACTTTCAATAGGTAGAACACTTGTTTCTAGAAATAAAAGCTTTGATCTAGAGCAAAACCAGGGGGGGGGAGGAAAAGAGGATCAAAGAAAAAATGTTATTTCAATAGAGTGGCTGAGGAAAGGGGGGTGTAGAACGGCCAGAAAATATCAAATCGAGGGAACTGTAGAAAGGTCGGGGCCTAGAAGACTATTTGCGAATAGGTGTAAAAAAGGAACCGGGGGGGGGTCGGGACCAGGCTTTTTCGAGGGGGGGAATGTAACCCCGGGAGATAGCCTGTGGTTTTGGGTGACTGAACGAGTAGTGTCGACGAGGTGAAAAAATTTTGGGGGACCAGACCTACGTTGGAGTAAAGAAGATCAAATGAAAAGGAGAGGGGGGAGAAAAGATCTAGCGGGACAACTAAAGGGCTAAAGGGGGGGAGTCAAAGGGGAATGGGAAGATGGCCAGATGACTTACGTTTATAAAGATCTCAAAAAGGGCGAAAAGTAACTTTTTTTTTTTGGGAAGGGAAACAAGAAGGGAGGGTGGATCGGAAAAAAAAAAGACTAAGGGGGGAGGGGGGTGCGGCGTCTTCTGGGGTACCATGATTTTGATTTTTTCAACGGGGCGAGGGGTGTAAGCCTTGATGACAAATACAACAATCATGGGTGGGGAGGGGAATAAAATGGGGGTGAAAAGTGTCAAAGGGGATACTGTAAAAGAAAAAAAGAGTACTGGAGAGAAAAAACTGCCATAGAGGTTGGGAAAGTAGAAGTTTTGCCCTCATTTCGGGGGAGAAAGTGTCAAAGGGGTCAAGTGGGATAAAACTAAACTCAAAAGGGGAAGGTGGGGTTTGAGGGTTAAAAGGAACCACGAAGTTAAGGAAAGGGGGGGTGGCCACTTCAGCCAAAAAATCAAACGTTTCTTTTATAAGATTAAGGAACGTGGGGGCTGGAAGGGGGGAAATCAGCGAGTCATACTCAGAAAGGGAAGATGTTTGTGAAGGGCAAGAGTTAAATATACGTAATTATCGGGGGGCTGGGTGTTAGCTGGGGGGTTTTGTAAATTCGCATTGTAGGGGATGGACTAGCATGTCTGCAATCTGCTGGGGGAGAATAGGATGTTGTAAGTCTTAAAAAAAAGAGAAAGGTGACAAGATAAAAAAAAAAAACAACTTCTGAAGGGAAGGGGAGAAAGGCTAAAATCAATTGGGGGTCTAATGGTCGAAGTGAGAATAAGAGCTCGGGGATACGGGGACAATTTAGATCTTAAAAGGGGGGAGTACCGGGTCCCAAAAACAGGATCTTTATTGGGTTTTTTAAAAACGGGGATCGCAAAAAAACGTGTGAGGATGAAAATAGAAATTGAAGGGGAAAAGAAAGGAACTCACTGGTTGGGGAAAAACCCTCGAGACGCCCAGTTTAAGATCTAAGGTGGAAAGCCAAACTGCTTTCTTCTTCCCTTGTTAGCCCAAAGGTCTAAAAAAGGGGTTCAAGGCAAATAGATGAAAAAGAAAGGGGTTAACTGGGGACTTTGAGCTGATTTGGTTACAGACAGGAAGGGGAAAAGACGCGAGTTCCGATAAATTGATTATCACACAAAACTGAAAAAATATAGGCCCCCAAACAGAATCAGCAAAAAGACAGGGGAAATCTAGAATATCAGGCTGGAATATGTAAACTCGGCCTATATTGAGAAAGGGAAAAAAGGGAAGAGGGGAGTCTCTGATGAGGGAAAACACCCTTCAACAGAGAAAAGGGAAAAGAGGGGAATAACCAAAAAAGAGGGAGGAAGAAAGATTAGTAGTCGGTTGGTCATTGAAGTGCACAGATGACGTAAGGGACAAAACAAACTCATGAAAGGTTAAGTTTTAATCCCCTAGGAAAGAGGGGAAAACATAAAGGGGTTACATTGAATCAGGAGGTTATACCCACCATGCAAAATAGCAAGTTGAGTCGCCGCTTACCAAAAGATGAAAAGAAAGAATTGAAACTGGGGGGGGAAACAACAAGGGGGGGGAGGAAATAAAGAGAGTGTCTTCGAATGGGAGTCTTCCCAAAAAGGGGGGAAGAGGGGGAAAATTTGGGCAAAGTCTTTCCAGTGCCGAAACTACCAGGTGGCAAAACAGAAACCAGGGGAACGAATGGTTGAAGGATGAAAGGTCCCAGGGAAAAAAAGGAAACAAAGGAAGCCACAAAGAAAGGTTCATCGCTTGTCTGGAAACCTGTGCCGTTTCAGTTTGGGATAGAAAGTTGTGAAAACAAAAAAAGGTTCGTGGGGGGAAAAAAAAAACGGATAGGAGACAATAGACGATTTAAAAAATTATATTAAGAAATCGGGGAGAGATTGGAACAGCGTCGCAAAAGAGGGGGGGGTCAGACTCGAACCAAAAACCATATCCGCATCTTACAGGACGGAAAAAAGAAACGTGGACCCAGAGAAATGTGGGGGAATTGTGCAAAAAAGCAGAAGAGTGCGAGAAGGGGGGGGCAACGACAATGAGACAGGCGTAACGTTTATCCAGAGTGGGGGGGGGTCTGGGGAAAGGGCTGAAAGTTCAAGAAAAAAAAAAGGTAAAATAGAAGATTGGAAGAAAAAAACAACAAATGGGGATGAAAAGTCTCATCCTAAAAGAGAGTAGTGCCCTAGACAAGGCGGGCTTTCATCTTTAACGTTTTGGTGGAAACCATGAAAGAAGGAATCGCATGGGATTCGTTGGGTCCTAGAAGACTATTCTGAAATGAAAAAAAAACCTGGGGAAACAAGGCTGATCTTGGGTATCAGGGGTGAGCAAGGGAGGGGGCCTCTGGAGCGGGGTTGTGTTGGATTCTGACGAGGGGCGAAAAGGGTTTCAAGATTATTTAAAGAACCAGCATCAGGGGAGATCAATTTGCGTGGGCATCTTCAGGGGGCATACGAGAGGTTCCCAAAAAAAAACATGGAGGTTGGAGCAAAAAAGGATATTTTAGGGAAAAAACGAGGAGAAACGGCCTTAAGTTTTGTAGAAGAAAAAAGAAAAAAAAAAGAGCTCTTGGACGGGTTGTTGGGCTGACGGGTTTTATGGGGGGGACAAGCAGGGAGTGATCAGGGCCCACGACTTTTGGGAGTTGGTGGTCGACAGGAAGGGAGGAGGAGGCTTGAAAAGAAAAAGATTTGATTTGGATCTAAGGGTTGAATCGCTAGAAGCCTTGAAAGGATAACATACTACAAGCTATCTGGGGGGGGGGCCAGGGGTGTTCAAAGGGTTTCCAAGTGAGGCAACCATGTAAAAAGAAGGTTACGCGAACTTGAAATAAGTATGTTTGGGCATTTTTGGGGGGGGAAGGAATTTTGAAAAAAGACATGGCGATGAAGAAAATTAACCATTAGGAGGGGGGGAGAGAAAGAGAACACTAACGACGCAAGTTTTCTGTTGGGGGAGAGGGCAGGCAAAAAAAGGACATCGAGGGCATAAAGAAGTGCCGTCCTCATCACCTTAAGGGTTAATCAGAGCCGAGAAACTATTTTTGAAGCTTTGGAATGGTGGGAGCAGGAGGAGAAGGTAAATTTCCAAGAGAGGAGGAAATCAATACAATTGCCAAAAAAATTAAGCCTGTAGATAGAAGGTCGGGGGAGTGAATGCTGAAATGTTAAGAGGGAGGGACATGGGGGGGAGAAGGATTCCTGGCCAAAAAGGGACGCGCGAATGGGTAATAAGAATTTTATTCAGAGGACCGTGGGGGGGGCAGCTTTGTCTTAAAATGAAGTAAAAAAAAAGGGGGCAGGTGTCAGGGGGCGAATAAAACAAGAAGGTGGGGTCGGCTAAAATGGAAAGGCAGAGGGGGGGGGGATCGCTCTTAATTATTCAATTTGGAGTGGCGTCGCGGGTTCTAAAAAAAGAGAGGGGTGTGGGGGGGGGGTCCACGGAAACTCAGAGGAAAAAACAACAACGAAGGGGAAGGGAGAAGGGAGAGGAGGAAGGAAGAAACAGACGCACCGACGCCCCTTTAGTACCAAAGTTAATAAGTGGGAAATTCTTTAGTATTAAGTGATCCCCGGAAAAGGGAGAAATTTAGCCATTAGATCAAAGAAAATCTAAGGGGGGGGGAAAGGGTTGAACGGGGAGGGGGTTTACCTTCAAACAAAGAGGAAATAAATTCCTATAAAGTATCAAGAAAAATTCAGAAAATACATCTATGTCATACCAATGCCTAAAAGGGAAGAAATTCAACTGATGAGCCCATAAGGGGGGAAAGAACGAGGCGGAGGGAAAAAGGGTGGGACTTACCGGTTCATAAAGGCCAAATAGGAAATGACGGGAATTCGCCACCAACTAGCATCTATTCAAATAGGGTGGAGCCGGAGGAAATCTGAAAATAAAGGGAGGGAGGATTCATTGTGTGAAGGAAAAAAGGCACGGAAGAGCACTTTGGGGGGAGTTAAAAGACACCCAACTTCACTTCCATTGTGGGGGGCATCAAGGAAATACTTTTGACATACTATAATGTCTTGGGCAGAAAGGGGCAAAGTAGTACCCAACCAGAAATAGCTCGGGAAAGGGGTGGAGTAAAAGAACGCGCTTAAAATATTGAAACTTTGAACCAAATTGAGTCGAAGGCGGTCATCATCAGGCTTCGGAAGGAAAAAAAGACGGGGGAGGAAAGAAAAAAAAGACAGGGTACGTAGTGGTAAAGGAAAAAGGAAAAAGGGGGGAAAAAATAAACAGAGTATGGTTTAAATCACTTGGACCCGGAAAAGTCAGAAAAAAAAAACTATACTAAATCTTAAAAATCGCGGGGGGGAAAGGGATGAGCGTGAGAACTGGAAAAAAAGGGGAAGAAGTGGGGGCCGAAGAAAAAAGAGAAAAAGGGGGTGCTAATTTTTTCCGACATGGCGTGAACCAAGGGGAGACGAAAAGAATATGTGCCAATTGATCTTAGACTTACCGGGGGAAAAAAGGAATAAGGGGGAAAACTCGTCGCCACTAGGTTTCATATCAGAAAAAAAAAAAAGCCAGCCACAAGGTGGAGTCAACCTTAACTTATAACTATCAGTGGGAAAAAAGGGGGGGGGGAAAAGGGAAGAGTTGAGGCAAATAGGAGGAGAGCACCAAAAAAAGGGGGGCCATGGCGAGAGAAAGTTCCGCCATCTTTGGGTTTCAATTAGGACAAAAAGTTTCATAACGGATCAAGCAAATGGACACGGGTTGGGGAGGAAGTAAAGATTTTTAAGTTTATCGTCACGAGAAAACCACCACGGAGGGAAAGAAGAGATAAAAGACATCTAGACAGTTGTTCAATACGTTAAGGGGGAAGAAAAGAAAAATATCACTTGAAAGAAAGGGGGATCCTAAGGGTCTCGGGTTGGGTGTGAGGTGGGGGGCCGAGAGGGGAGAAAAAAGGGGAGGACCAGAACTGGAAGGTCTTATCGTCTAAGGAAGGGAAAAAAAGGTCCGAAGACCGGGGTTGGTTATGAAAAGTCGAACGGAGGGAGGGGGCACGAGTTTGAAAAAAGGGGACCCCTACGTTGGGAGATCGGGGGGCGGGGTGAAATATTCTATGGGGGCTATATCGAAATGGGTTAGAACATGCGAACAGGTGGGGGAGACAAAAGGGGGGGAAGGCCAACCACAGGAAAAAAGGAAATTTTAGAAAAGTCAAAAAAATAAAGGGATTTATTCATCGTTTTGGGGGGGAGGGTAACGAGCCGGTACAGTTCTTAAACTCAGAAGGGGGAAGGGTGAACTCATGAAAAGAGGAGGGGGGAGGCTTGCAAGGGGGGGAGGTTGTGCGAAGTTTTTGGGAAAAGCTCTAACTTGATGACAGAAGAAGAGTGGGGAATGGGACGGTCTCATGTTGTTAAAAGGGTGAGAGGCGATCAAAACTGGGGGAGCTACAGAACACCCTACAAGAGGAAAGTTTGGCGGGGGGGGGGTAGAAATAGTGCAAAGTTAAGTTAACCAGAGTTATGGAAAATATTTCAGAGGAAAGCTCATGTTGGTTCTTGTTACCACTCCTTTTTCAAGATCGATGGCAAAAAAAAAGGAAATTACTCAACTGGAGGAAGAAGAATTCCAGGGGGGGAAAAAGAAAAAGAGTTGATAATGGGGATGGCAGCGACGGGGCCGAAGGGTCCTTATGAAATAGAATAGTGGAAATGGAAAAAGTGAGCGCAGCTGATGGGGGAATTATCGGGGGGAAAAAAAAAAAAGATTGAAAAGGGGGAAATTTTGTCTGCCTAATGAGTTTGGGAAGGGGGGGGAGGGGCGAGAAAGTATCGGTAATTTATTCGACCGTTGAAAAAAAGAAAGCAAGTGGGTCTTCAATATAAAAAAACTGAGGGATAGGGAAAGATAATGGACGGAAGGGGGGGAAGAAACTAGGAGTAAAGCAAGATGGGGGAATCAAGCTCTACACTTAAAACTTTTGTGTCTCAATGGTTCGCGGGGGTAGAAAAACGGAGGGGAGGGGTATTGGGGGGGAACACCGAAAAAGAGAGCAAAAAAAAAAAAGGGGGGGGGGATGGTCCGGGGGGAAAAACACAAGACAGGGGGTAGCACCCTCTCACTCCCCTTTAAAATGTGGCTAATCAAGATCCCACTCTGCTGATTATTAAATGGTGCCAAACTAAAAGGGGATAGATCCTATAAAGGAAGAAATCTCAAGGGGGATTGAACGGTCTAGGGTTGTAAGACTTCACAAGGACATCTCGGGTAGCGAATCTTCTGTCATACATTCAAAAAGGAAGAAAAAAGGGGGCAAGTGACGATTCCCATCACGGAATCCGATAGATAAGGGAGGGATTTGAAGGGAAAAAAAGAGGCCGATGAGGTCGATTCGTCCCGTTCTTGAGTACGTCACGGAGGCCAGGACAAAATAATTTTATAACCCAGAAAGGAAGAGGAAAGAAAAGGGGGGTGGGGGGGAGGAAAAATCTTTTTTGCAGGAAGTTCCACATCGATGAAAAGGAGGAAAGTCGTGGGAAAAAAAGGAAAGTCGACGTCTTGATTGCCACACTGATGAAATACTTTGAAGAAAGAATAATGGTCTTCATCTCATTGGGCACAAACGGGTGCTGTATACAAAACCAATTAAAATAGCAGAAGGGAGGTTTTGGGAAAAAAAAGCTCTAAAAGGACTGATTGAGACCACCATTTGAGCTTAATAAACAAGACATCAGGGCTAGGCTTCAAAAGAATCGACCGGAATAAGGGACGTAGTTGAGGCAAAGAAGGAGAGTTCTGGGAGACAAAAAACCACTCAAACAAGTCAGAAAAAGATGAAAAGTCTGTTTAAAAGACACAGGTCAAGAAAAAAGAAAGAGTGAAAATCGCTTTTCAATGTATCTTGAAAAGGGGGGAAAGCCGGTCAGGGGGGGGGGGAAAAAATAAAGACAAAACTTGTTCGAATGTGCGTAAAATGAGATAAGACTATGTTCACGCAATGATCTATGTAAGGAAGGGGGCCCTGGTAGGAGGGGTCTTTGAAACTCTGTCGGCAAGACGAGTTCACGAAAAGAAACCCAAACAAAAGGGGAAGTGGGCTCCTTAAAGATCATGGGTACCATAAAAGGTTTTCAAAAAAAAAATCATTTAGCAGAGAATCTGCGGACAACACGAGAGACGAAACGAGGGGAAAAGCCAGTTTGATATTTTAGGGCAAAAGGAGGGAAAAAAAGTTCATAAAAAAAGGAGGGGGACAGGCTTCAATTCATATCTCAATCACACCCCACCGTAGGATAAAAAGCGTTATTGCTATAAAATGGAGAAGGTAGTAATGAAAGAAGTTTGGGGGAATAACGTGAGATCATGGCGAAGTGGGGCACTGGTCTCTTGGGGTCGTGTATCAGTGCGGAGTTTTGGCCCATTACAAAAGTTTCGGTCAAGAGGAGGATGTAAAAACCCGGCTGGGAATATGGAGAAGGGGGGGGGGGGGTGGTAGGGGGAGTAAAATAAAGATTTAAATACCGAACTACGGGAAAGAGGAATTGGGGAACATAGTCTATGGGCTAGCAGATCCGTTGGGAACATGGAAAAAATTTGGAGGGAAAAAAAAAAGGGTTGTTGGAAGGAAAAAAAGCGAAAACTTCCTTAGATCGAACAAGGCGATGCAGATTTAGTCAGGTTTGGTGGGCTGACATTTGTTCTTTTCTCCCGGGAGAAGGGGGGACAAAAGGAGGGGGGTGAACTGGGTGTCTCAGAAGGCTTAGTCAGGGGAGAAGGGAAAGAGTCACATGGGAGAAACGTCGGGGAATTTTGAATCTCTAGAAGCCGTTATGGGACAGGAAGGAGGGGGTTGGGATCAATGGTGGTTCAGTTGCAAAATTTAGAGGAGGCGAGGGTTGGAACGACCAAACTGAAAAGGTTTCGAAGGGAGGAATAAGGTTTGATGTGCGATGAGAAACTAAAGGAGGGTCAACGTATTTCAGAGTTGGAATGAAAAAAGAAGAGGGCAGTTTGGGGGGAGTCGTTACACACAAGAAAGGGGGGGAAAACAAGCAGGGGGGGGGGGAAGGATGAAAAAAGGGAATGACTAAATGTCAGTTGTCCGAAGATTCAGTCGTGAAGAAAACGGAGTGACTTTGAAGTTTGTGGCGAACTCTGACGTCATACAAGCAGACGGGCATAGGGGCTCTTATGACAGCAGACCGAGGGTAATAAACTTCAAAAGAGGTAGATAGGTAATCAGGGGGTGCGGGTCATTTTAAGAAGGGCTAGTCATTTGCTGCATAGGGGGGGGGGGGGAAAAGCTGTTGCGGCAAGTCTGGTTCTGGAATTTAATTAGAGATGAAGGTGGGGGGGCTTTAAACTCAAATTTTAGAAAAAGATAACAAGAAAAGGGAATGGGATGAACAAATTTGGGGGTCAGAATTGCTCAGGGAATGAAATAAGACGAGTCATGAAAACCTTTAGATCTTAAACTTTGTCTAAAGGGCGTTGCGAAAGGGGAAGGGTGGGTTCCAACGAATCTTCTCGAAAAAAAAAAAGGAAATTTCGTTGGAAAAAAATAAGCGAAAGTTTCAACCCGCGACGCCCCTTTAAAAGTGGGGAGGGAGTGGAAGAGTCTCGCAATCTGAAAGGGTAGGATTAAATTTCAACAGGAACCAATGATAGAATGAGCTAAAGGCTAGGAGTTTGGGGAGAAGCGCGGGGGGCGTTTTTTTTTTAAGACTGAAAGGAAACTCGAATAAGATAAGGACCTTGAAAAAAAAGCCACAGAATCAGGAGGAGAAAACATTCGAAAAAAAGAGAAAGAACTAAGTAAAATGCCATCAGAATCAATCACCGATACGGTTACTTTTTCTTTAACCTCTATGGCATAAAAGGGGACGGAAGGTGGCGATGAAAGGCGGAGGGGGAAAAAACACCAAGAAGAGGGAAAAGCCAGAGGTCAGGTTGCTTTATGAGGCATAGGTTTTTTGGCCATCGGGATGACTTGCGAACAAGTGGGACTTACGAAGAAAATTCGGGGGAAGGTAATTTATTTGGAAGACAATGAATTTGAAGAAAACTAAGGGGCAGAAAAAGCCATTGAGCACCCTTCTTAGGAAACCAACCAGGAGAGGTCAAGGGGGGCGTCGCCGATAACACCGAATCGCGCTGGGGAAGCAAGGGCGGACAAAAAGGGGAAAAGGATCCAAAACAAGAGAGAGAGTCCTTGTCATGCAGGTGATGAGCTTCAAGTGAAAAAAAGCACAAAATCATGGACGGATTAAGTGAGCAAACAAAAAAGAAACAATCGGAGGGTGGTAAGAAATGAACAGGAGAAAGAACAAGAAAAAAAGACTAAGTCTTGCATCAGTTTCTGGGGGTAATGTTTAATAGCGGGGGGGGGCCATTAAAATATAAAACTTGGGTAGGGGACGCAACGGGGGGTAAGACAGTTCGTGCACAAAAAGGGAGAGGCCCATCCAAAATGGGGATCTACCGATGGTATTAAAATAAATCTTTGTCAACTCGAGGTGAACCCAAAAAACAGCTGTTCCCGCCCCGGCGAAAACTGCAGGACACCACAAAAAAAAAAAGGGGGGTGCATGGTCAACCTTAGCAATAGTCTTCTATTCGAAAAAAAAAGAGAAAAAGTGCGAGATAAGTGCAAGCCAGAGTGTGGGTGGCAAAAAAGTGGAAATCTGACAAAAAAGTCATAAAAGGGGTAGAAGGAGGAAAAGTGTGAAGAAAAAGAAGGGACTTTTATCGAGAACAGGAGGAGGAAAGAAGCATAAGAAATCTTTAAAGAAAAGGGCAAGCTTGATCGTTTGACTTGGGGGGGTGTCAGAACGGCAAAAAATCAAATCTGGCGGCTTTAGAGAGGGGAAAGGGGTCGGGTGTGGAAACAGGCATAACTGATTTTGGGCCCATGAAAACCTTTTGAAAAAAAGCTGATGTACTTGAAAAAGGGAAGAATAGGGGGGGTTGTTGGTTGGGTTCCGGGGTCTGACTAGGAAGAGGGGGGGGGGGTGGTCGTTCAAAAAAAGACAGAGGTTCTTACAGGTAAAGGGAAGGGGTGGGAAAGATAATGCAAAGAAGACTTTGTGTTACGAAAGAAAAAGTTGGTGGCGGTCAAAAGGGTGGGGTGGAATGGGAAAAAAAAAAGGCGCGGCAGTGGTGGTAGGCAGAGAAAGCGTGGATAGTCATCGTTTGTTGGGGGAGGTGGGGGGAAAAGTTTGGAAGACCGGGGAGGGGGAAAACCACGGGTTGGGGTGTCAAAGTAGGCACTGAACTACTCAGGAGGGGTGGTGGGGCAACGGGGAGGGTGAGGGAGAGGAAGGCCTTGTACAAAAAATCTTGTTTGGGGAGAGGAGGAGGGGGGCAAAGTTTCATTTTGGATGAATACGTAAGAGCGGTTAGAGCGGCAAAAACTCCAAAAAGGAGAAGAATATTTGGCGGGGGGAGGAAAGAAAGGGTTTTCCAATGCGAAAATTTAACCATGATTTATGAACAGATGGGGAGGAAAAAAAGACCGAACGCAATTTTCAGGGGTGGGTAGTGTGAAAAAAAAAAAAATGGTTACTAAGTGCAGAGAGGGGAAAGGTAAGAAAAAGGTTTCATTTTAAAAACTAGAACTTACTGGCTTTGTTATAACTTCGTTGGAGGAGGGTAATCACAGCGACGTCCATAAGACGGTTCTGTGGAAAACTTATGAAATCAATGAAATGTTTATGAAAAGGAAAGGGACCTTGAGAAGAGGGGGTAAATAGGAACAAGGGGTCATTTTAATAGGGCTATCCTGGTGGACACGGCCGAGGAGTGTTGCGGCTAAGCTATTTATCGATGGGGATTAGAGATGCACCAATTTTGAGTCTTACAAAAATCAAGAAAAGTTTGCAAAAAAAGATAACCAAAATGGAAAAAGATATTTTAGCCCTTTTTTATAAGTTTCAAATGAAAGCAGATTTGGATCGCTCGTTATGTCAAAACGAAGAGATCGGGAACGGTGTCGAAGTGTCGGTCTCGGCACCCCACAGTAGTGGAGAGTTATTGGGGAGAGAAATACGAGATAAAAAATCTGGGGGGTCCAACCTCTATATATTTCGGGACAAACAAAAAGCTCAACTGTTTTTTAGCACAAGAAAAAGGGACCAAGTTGGGGCTAAGTGAACGGGCACCATATGCATGGAGTATTATGGGAAGGAACGCATCTTGCAAAGTGAAATAATCAAAAGGGCGCTAAGGGGGGGGGAAAAAGGTGAAAGTGAGCTGATTTTTGTTACGGAAGGAAAAGGGAAGGAACGAATAAGGACGGGGTGCCTTAGAACCCAATCAGCTTCTGGAGACTGGAAGAAAAGCTGTTAAAAGGCAGGGAGACAAGAAGAAATGCAGAAAGTCGAACGGGGGGAGGAAAACCCTGGGGATTTCCTGACCACCAGATTCGCCAGAGCGCGCGGAGAAAAAACTTCCAGCATTGAGTACTTTTAGAAAAAAACAGAAGGAAGGGGATCAAAAGGGGGGGAAAACATCGGGTTTGGGGAAATGAGAGGATACTTCTTCACCGTCGGGGGGCTTCACGAAAGCTAGTTTCATCCGCACCTGAATACGGGGGGAGCTAGGGTTAAAGGGGGGCTCATTCAAAGAAATTCAGAAAAGAATATCCAAAACAGGTTTGGTCGTCGCCGAACACAAATCGGGGAAAGAGGCGGTGTAAAAAAAAACTAATCCAAACAAGATCGCTGGTAGGGACTGGCTTTAAGAAAGTTCACCTGGAAAAAAAGGTCAAAATCATGAGGTTCAAGGAAGGGGAGGAAAACCCAGACACATTCGTGGGAATAGGACCGCGGGGGGGGGGTTAAAAGAAAAAAAAAAACAAAAGGTAGGGGGAATGAAAGTCAGAAAAACTGAACGTTTCATATGCGGTGGAAATCTAAAAAGGGGGGGCGGCCAATTTCGACCTTCGAGGAGAGGGGAAAAGGACCATAGACTATGGGAACTAAAAAATTTATCTAAGTAATAACCTTAGCTTGAGGAGGGGGGAAAAAAACTGAACAAGAAATCGTTCAGAATCATAAAAAAAACAGGAAGGTGGCTGCGGACATAACGATCAGCCGGTTTTACCAAGAGGGGGTAGAAGGGGGGGGAGTATAATAAAATGGGGCGAGATAAATTTCCGAAAAATTTGGGGTAGTCAAAAAAGTTCTAACGATCAGCTGATTTTGAGAATAGATGGACTTTT
>Ga0179593_1719083_pt1 | contig 20201 bp, 22 predicted proteins | sample CZODoug2_1_08_16_FD_185931 | JGI IMG/M metagenome (GOLD analysis project Ga0179593, IMG submission 185931) | Vadose zone soil fungal communities from Angelo Coast Range Reserve, California, USA - CZODoug2_1_08_16fungal (PacBio error correction) | ecosystem: Environmental > Terrestrial > Soil >...
GGGAGGTCTCGGTAACGCTCCTCAAAATCGCTGAAAAATGAAAAAGCTGAGGGAGGGAGAAGAGATCGAACTCTCGTGGTTACGATCAACACGGTGGTAACCGCGAGTCAAGGGGGGGGTCATGGTGGGTTCCTCTTAACACATGAAGGGCTGCTCATGAAGCCCAAGGAAAATTTCTTTTCGAGAAAAAGAAGCTAGATACGATTAACCCCCTTGAAAAGGAGTTTTTTGGGGCCGCGCGGGAACCCTTAGACCGCCATTAGCGACTTCTATGCCCGACTTTACCCAAGTATCACCAGGAGAACGTCTGGGCACAAGCCAAAAGACAAGAAAGTCGGGGTGGGGGAAGGTTTCCACGCCGCCCATTATCCAGGAGCAGCAAAAGAAGGGGACGTAAACCTGGCTCTGGGAGATTGATCGGCTCGTCGCTCTACAAAAAACGATAACCGGGGGGGGGGGAAGTAAAGGGTCGAGAACCTATGGACCAAAACCAAAAATCAAAACCCCAAACATACTGGAAAAAGAAAAGAAGCTCTCCATTCAGGGAAGGGCTGGTTGATCAAAGAGAGGTTGAAGAAAAAAGGCATCGATAAAGGACAAAACAACACTTAGAGTAGGTAAATATAGGGAGGAAGTGTCGGCTAAAAGGTTCCTTTTCTGGATTGAACTAGAATTAAAGACTGGCGAGGGTCAGTCCTGAAAAGCACTCGAGCGTATCTAAAAAGAACGAAAAGGTACGGCTCCTTTTGGGACTAGGAGTGCGAATCCTCCCATATCCCCTCAACAAAGCTCGCAGGGGAGATAAATCAAGGAAAAGGAGACCCGGCTTTTCACTTCAAACAACGGCCAGCAGGGGGTAACGGGACGTTTCACCCCAAAAAAAATTCATGGGGATGCTTCTGGATACTTGGCGGTCGGGAAAAGAAAAGGGAAACGCGGAGGACCCTCAGAAGTGACGCCCCGGCCTTCAGGGAAAAAACAGATCGAGTTGTTGGCACGGACCAGAAAGAAAAAGACGAGAAAAGCCAAGAATAATGCAGTCGACAGCCGTCTGGCGAGAAGATGGAGCGACACCCATTTCCCCAGCCTTTTTAAGGACGGGAAAAAAAAGGTTAAAAAACACACTCTCTAGAGCCGAGGGAGAGAGGGATCAAGCGTTGGCTGAGCTTTTTAAGGCGGAGTGCACCTCGAACCAAGTCCTAAAAAGCTCAAGGGATTGGGGAGGGACAAGCCGATTATTCAGAACTCCAGACACACTTCAAAAAAAAAAAATGAGGGGATCAATAAAAAAAGTAAATAAGGGGATCCTGTGCGGAGAGTAAGTTCGGTTATGATAAATGGGAGGCCTCCTTTTACGGGGGAGCCAACTCCGGGGGAAAAAGCTGAAAGAGTTCGCGTCGTTGAAGGAGGCGTCGCGAGTTAAGATAAAGAGGTTTGACAGAAAAAAGGAAAGCGGGACAGCGGGGGGTGATCGAAGAATTAAAAAGGCGGAAGATGGTCAAAAGACGGAGTCGAAAACGAGACGGCGCACCACATCGGGACGATTCAGAACCAAGGGCAAGAGGCGTAGCGGGGGAGGCAAAAACGCCGTTCTCTGCAGCGAGTGTCGCAGGGAGGGGAAAGGCGGAAAAAAACAAAAGCACCAGAAGGGAGGGCCAGAATCGGGAAGAGAGGAAGGGAAACGACCGGCGGATGACAGTCGGCAGAAAGGGGGATAAAAAGCAGGTTCTAGCTCATCATGCAGGGTGCCGTAAGCTAACATCCTAAAAGACAATGCGCAGTTATGAAAGTAAACTGGGAACCAAGATGAACTTTTCTCTAAAAAAGGAGACCCCAGTAAAAGACCAGTAAGGCATGTTAAAAAGGTCAAAACAGACCGAAGGCACAGTCTTAAAAAATAAAAGTCAAAGGGTGGCCGAGAGGAACCTTCGTAAACCAAGGATAGCTCCGGGCCAGGAGACGACTCATAAGCGCTATACACGACGGGGGAAAAGGGGACGCCAAAGGGTCCTCACTGGGGGGTCGGGAAGTAGCAGGAAGCTAGCTCAGCGAAGGGAAAATCCAAATCCGGGAGAGAGACTGGGAATCGATCAGGTCGAATCAAGTTTTAAGTGCCTCCGGGGGATCGGAAAGCCGCATCTCGATGGGATTAAGCTTCCAGTCACGGGCAGGGGGTTGACCGGAGCAAGAGATTGCGAGGTTCACCAGGGAATGAAGGCTGGGGGGGAGGGGCCCACGCAGTGAAAGGTCCAGCTTCCTTGCAGGGGCAGTGAAATGGTGTGTCGGGTGGTGAACTGGAAAGGGAGAACCCCTCTGTTAGCAGGACGAAGGCTTCGAGTCTGGGGTTCGGAGGGAAAAAACGGTAAAAGCAGAAGAAATTGCGATCCCAGCCCTGCATCATTGAAAAAGATTTGGATGCGATGCTATGGAATTTGTTTGGGGGATTTGTTCAAATGTCGAGGTCCTAGTAACCTCAAGCCTTTCCAGGCCCTCAAGAACGGAAAAGTGGAATCTGCGGGAGGGGACAAGAGAAGGGGGGTCACGCGGAGCGTCACCAAAACGGGCCAGGCAAAGAGCAAAGGGATTAGTTAAAGGACATTGTCGGGGGCAGGCCGCCGGGAAAGAAGAAAAGCATTCCTCCCCTCCTCGTTGAGATCAAAATGACAGGAACCTCAGGGATTCAAAAAAGTGCCAACAGGCAAAAAACCTGAAGACCCGAAAAAGACACAGAAAAAATGGCGCGCAACCCTCTCAAGATCCTGGAAATCTAAAAGGGGACCTGATCGGGAGAAAGGCAAAACACTTTAGGGGAAATAAGAGGAGGAGGGGGTGGGGAGACTCACGAATGTAACTCGTAGGAGAAACATTATGGTGGAAAAGACTTCTGAGATTCACGAAATCGGGGGCGCACTGAAGCGCAGAGCTCCGACGCTTCAATTTGAAAGGAGTATAGGGCGGTGAAAGTATGTCCATTTTGTGTTCGGGAGTCCATTGACTGAGCCGGTTGGCGTTCTAGACCAAGTCAAGGAAAAAAGGAGAAAAGGCGGAAGCAGTGGCTCCCGCCACCACGCTTCTCGGGAGAAAAACTCAGGGATGATTTGGAGGTCGCCGCGATACACTGACAAGGGATACGAAAATAAGATCCATTTCGTGTATAAAAGGAGGTGGAGGAGATTAAATCGAATGACGTCTCTCATAACATATGGAAAGAGGCCCGGGTCCAATGCAAATGACCCCACCGGGGCAGACTACCGAAAGGGGGCCAATTCTTTCAGACCAGCAGGGCGAATTAAACGAGAAGGGAGACGGGGTTCGAGCGGATGCCCGGGTTGCGCGCTGGAAAGCAGGTGCAATGCGGTTGGGATTGGCCAGTCTGAGGCCAATGGGGTTGCAGACTCATGATCGATCTGACTACATGGAAACGGAGGCGGCCAGGGTCGCTGGAGCACGCGAGTGTCACTGCGCGTCGACAGAGTAGGTTGCATTGATCCAGGGATGAAAGCTGAGGCTTCTACCTGCGCAAAGCAAAAGGACTAGCGCTGGTTCTAAGGGGTCACGCGTAATGGAAGCGGGACATGATCCGCGGTTTGGGCTTGGAGTAACCTCTCAAAAGTCGGAAAGGGGAAAAAAAACCCAAGTAAAAGAAACTAGTCTCCGCCTCGCGGTACCAAGGGACTAATGACACTCCGCAGGAAGAAGGGGTCAGACGATCCTGGGGGGGAAACCTGGACGGGGAACTAAGTCTCTTCTACTCTTATCTAAAAAGCCGAAAAGGAAGGGATTAACAGCTAGAGCCTCGTAGACAGAAATACTTGGAAAATAAGGCAAGGAATGCCAGGGATATGACACATTGAATTGGAAGCGGGGGGGGGGATAGGGTACCTCTTTGGTATGAAGCGAGGGTCGTGAAGGGTTCCATAGCGGTCAAAATCAGGGTGGGCGCTTGCTCCCAGAAAAGCATGGAATCCAGAAAAGGGGAGATCAAGCTTGCGGTCCCGATCCCCAGCGAACTGGGGGACAGAAGTAATAAAAATGGTAAGAAGATTATCGGGGCAAGCTGGAACTTCAGACCGCGGAAAAAGGGGAGGAGGAATGAGCGACAGGCTCCAAGCTCTCGGACGGAGTAGGGGCAACATTCGAGCACGGGCGGGGGGAACGGTGCATCAGGTTCACACGAAACCAAAAAAAAAAATCGAATCGCGATCTGATACTAAAACGGTGGGGTCCGAGCCCGCCGATGGGACGTTGAGGAGCAAACGGCTAAAAAGTAAACATACCCCTTGGAAAAAGAGCTGACAAAAATTCCCTATTTATGGTGGGAATTAGGATGGGAAAACAGGACTTGAAGAATCGGGGGCTAAGCCGAAAAAGTACTGGTACAGCATTAGCGTCCACTACCCTCGGAGAAGAAAAAAGCGCGGCGCGGGTCCTTGACCCGTCAAATAAAAAAATCTCAAGGGGACAAAGGAGCGCAAGTGGGCGGGGGGGAAAAGGTTCATTGGCCTTCGGCGGGAGAGGGGGGGGAAAGGGGTTTAAAGTATGCCACAGGGAGAGCGAGTCCTTGCAAGGCGTCAGCCAGGCAAAAAGCCTCACCGGTACTATTTCGAATCTAGGGGGGGGAAGATCTGGGGCGGATGGGGCTTCACTCAGAAAATTAAAAAGGGGGGGGAGATGCCGATATAAATGCAGGTGAATAAACCGGGAAGGTCCATTCTTTATTCTCAAAAAATGATCCTCCAGCATTAAGCACGAAATGTGGGGGCGTCACGAAAGAAGGTTCTTCTGGAAGTATCAACCAAGGACCAAGGGGGGGAGGAGGAGCCTGGAAGGTTGTAGGGGGGGGGAGGACATGGGGAGGGAACCAAAAGGTTGCCTAGGGGATCAAAGAGAGAGGGGATACCTTTTGTCTCGCCCTGTGTAGTGCTCGGTTGTTAAAAAGTGAGAAATCTAAAAAAAACCCCAAAGGGCGTAAAGAACCCTGATGGAACCCTGCATACCTGTGAGGGGAATCTAGGAGGGGTAGAACGCGAGGAAAAAAGTATCCCCGTTGAAACCCGACAGCACGACCGCTTTGGAAAAAGTTTCTCCGGATACCGGAAGCCTGGGGGGATGGCTGAAAAGTGGCCGAGGTACATCAAAAAAACAAAAAGAGGGGGAAGCAGAACCCTTCATTTTCACGAAGATGGAGTCGCCGGGATGTCAAATGGAGAGCACAAGTGGGGGGGGGAGTGCAATAAAAACGAGAACCGGGGGGAACTTTAAAGCAAACTCTTGCGGGGGGGGAGGGGGTGTCTGAAAAAGAAGAAAAACTTTACCTGTTTTCGGGGGGGGGGCTTAAACTTGCTCCTTCCTACTTTTTCACGACAGAGGGTAATGCGAAAAGAGGTCATCCTTTTAAAAAACAATAATTCAGCGGATGTTTGGCTAGAAAAAAATAGAGGGTCTGACTCCGACCTTACTCCTCGAATCGAGGATATCTCCGTGAAGGTTACTTTTAGGAAAAATGTTCGGTCCTTGGCTAGAAACGGCGCTAACGTTACATCTTATCAGTTGGAAGGGGTTCGAAGGAAGAAGAGCTTCCTGACCGTCGAAATTGTCAAGCTCCCCCAGGTTAAAAAAAGGGGGGAAGGGGGCGTCAAGGGAGCTCACCTCTTTGGGTACGTCTGACACGCATCGCGCAGGCTCATGACTCCAGTCCTTACCTGGGTTAGGATGGGGGAGATGTCGCCTAAAACGGCGGGCGCAGAAGAAGAGTGAAGGGCGTCACGGGAAACCGAAATCAAGTCACCTCGTGCAAGGGCGGAGAGCTTTCTCTGAAATGAAAAAAAGAAGGGCAGCTATACTCCAGGGTAATTTCACTACAGATTCGGGAAACCAAAAACTGGCGCGGGGGAAAAGTAAGGAGTCCCACCGGCATGATGAAGGGGAGAGGAAGGGAGGGAAGGAGGCGGCGGCCGGATGCGGAAGGGGGAGAAGCCTTAGAATCAATCGGATCCCGTCGCCTGCAAAGAAAGGGAACCTAAAAGTTTCTATTGGGGGAGGAAGGGGGAAACGCGGTGATCGGAAGAGTTAAAAACGAGCTACGCGAGGGTCTACTGGAGAAAAACCACGAGGTGGACTTCTCGAAGAGGGGGGGCTCTACCAGAATTATTTCAGAGAAGGCTGGTTTAGTAAATATAAAAATGAGGTTATCTCCTATGAAAGGAGAGGCATTGCTTCTTGTTGAAAAAGAATCTGTGGGGAAAACTGGCCTCGACAACGTTCCACGAAGAAATGGGGAACTCGAAAAAAGGGGGGGGGTTTACACAGGAAATACAAAGAAAAAGCCCGATTTCGCGGAACAAAAAAATAGAAAAGAAAGGGCGCTCTGGGGGGGTGGGCGAAAAAAAGGCTATCTTGAAGGAATTAAAAATCAAGCGGGAGTGGAGGGTCCCTCTGGACAGCTCGCGGGATAAATTCAATTGACTTCCAAAGAAGAAGAAAAAAGATGAAGGAGGAACGCGACACAAAAGAGGAAAAAAAACTTGAAAAAAAAGCCTGCTGCGTAAATAAAGGCAGGAGCGTAACGATCACATGGCCGGAACGGGAGGGAAATGGTGTGGACGGAGGGTAACACGAGCGCTAGAGGATGGAGAGGGAAAACGGAAGGTCTATGGCTTGGAGGAGAAGTCAGGGGCGAAACGGTACGAAAAACACAAAAAAAAGAGAACTTGAATTTTAGAGAGGAAGAATGGGGAATGGCGCGCCGCTTATCGAGACTTTAGAAAAAGGGACGCCCCGGTCCAGAAGCCAGGGGGAAAAATTAGGGGGTTGCCACTATTCAACTCATTGAAAAAAGGAGGGGAGTGTAGGGAAAGAGGACCTCTTTTATGGAAATGGACTTGAGTGGATAAAAAAGCGGAGGCTCTTGGGGGAGGCCCGGAAGAAAAAAAAGTCCGCGCGACAAAAGTATCGGACCCCGGGGCTGCGACTATCCCGCGCAGGGGGAATTAGAAAGACCGGCCAGAATTTCCGGAGAAATGGAAGAAAAATGTTTGTACGCTCGGAAAAAAGACTACATCTCCTCTCAACAAAAAAAAAAAGAGGAGGAAGAATTGTGGGTACTGAGAGGAGAGGCAACAGAAAGACGGTCACTCTTCAAGGAAAGTCATTTAGAGGAAGGAATGGGCTAAGAATCGTCTAGCTCATCATACGGGGGAAGGTGGCCTCCAGTTCGTCTTCAGTAAAGAGGAGGTGCAAGGGAAAACGGCGATCCTAGAACGGAAGGACTCTCAAAGGAAGAACGAAATCCATTTGGATCCCGGGTTGAAGGACACACTTCCATCATGAATGATGAAAGGGGCGCCACCGCATTCATGAACTTCCTGGGGCGTTGAACGGGGGGGCTCTATAGAAGAATGCTGCCTGGCACCTTTGACAAGGCGGTCCACTATCTCAAAAAAGGAGGTGTTCACTGGGATAGAATGATTTCGAGCGCCAAGAAGCTGGGCGAGCTCCATGCCGCTTGGGGGAGGGAGAGCTTTGGGGAAGAAACAAACCTTCCGGAAAGTTGGGTTGGAACCCCATGGAGTAAACGAGAAGAAGGCTCGCAAAAAAAGACAAGCGCGTAATTTAAGAGCTGGGGAGGAAGGAAAATCATTCAGTCCCGGCTAAGAAGGAGGCCTGGAGAGTCCATTGAAGTGATCGAGAAAAAAAAATCGAAGAACGAAACACAGCCTCAAGCCCGATGGGAGAGAAGGCCATTAAATGGGGACAGGGGAAAAAGTCGAGAGAAGGAAAAAAAAGGTTCTCCGCACTGGGCGCTGGAAGTACCCACCTGACTGCGGAAGAGGACCGGAAACGGGAGAGTTGCTGAAAACGACGACGGTTCACCCTCAAAAAAGATTAGAAGCCTGGGAGGGGAAGAGGATCGCAGGCGATTAACGAAGGGGGGATATTTTCAAGAAGATTCGAAATCAGGGCTCGAAACTCGAAAGATTCGCAACCGAGGGGGGAAAATTCTAAAAACAGTAAGAGAAGGGGGAGACAGGCGGGAGCCCGGGGGGGGGGGGCATGTGTCCAGACGCGGGTCTCGGCCAGTAAAACTGGGGAATGGTCGGTACATTTGAGACTGCTCCATATGAAAAGAAGTTAAGCTATTATGAATCCTCTGTCGGAAAAGGGGAGTTCTGAGATCAAAAAAAAAACAGAAAGGAAGGGTTCGAAAAGAAAAACACTCATTAAATTTACATAAGTCGTTGACGCCAGTATTCTTAGACTGCTAGAAAAGGGGGAGGAAGCAATAAGTATAATTTGGGGAAAAGTTCTCACCGTGCGCGTCAAGAGGAAACCTCGCCAGTGGAAGTTCAAGGGGGATGTTCTGGGTCACTCCATGCAGAAAGTGTAACGGAAGGCTCTTCTTATAGTAGGGGGGGGGGAGGTGCAATCCTCGCTAAAATGGAATATGCTCCGCGGGAAGTCGCGGATGGGCTCACTGCAACGCGGAGTTTCTATTTACTGAAACAATGAGGGGTTTCGAGAGAAAGTTACGAAGGAGGCTTTACGGAGGAAAAAAAATGTAAGATCACCTCTCCTATGTGCAAGTATTCAGGCAAGAAGTCATTAGATCATGGACCCAAATGACAGAAGTATGGACTTGGAAAAGAGGGCGATGAGGAGTGGGAAGGAGCGTCGAAAGGGAAGTTTGAAGGGGGTTAGGTCTTGCAATCAGAGGGGCTCTGGGGGAGGTACAATATTATTGGAAAAAAACGAGAAGATTGAGCAAAAGGAAAAAGCAACTATTCAACAGGTAAGGGGGGGGGGGTGGGGAGACTTTTTCAGAAAAAGGAAAAGCAGGGTCCTTCCAGTTGAATCTTCTGAAGAGTTCTTGGGGGAGAAAAACGAAAGGTCAACAGTTGACTAAAGAAAAGGGAGATTCACCCGCATCGCGGACTGCCGGGGGTACCCATTCATGGAATTCAAAAAGCGGAGGGTGTTGGGGGGTGTGGAGCAAAAAGGTCCCCGAGCACCCGGAAAATTTACGGCTTCACGCCCGACCAGGGGATCCCGGGAAGGAAGAGTCGGGGGGATTTTGACACCGTGATAGGTTTCCGCGGTGCGCGACAAACGGTCAGTCAAAGTCACAAAAGGGGCAGGGCAGGGGGAAGGAGTTCCATCATATCTTAGAAGGAAGGGGGAAGAAAAAGCCCAGCCTCCTCCAGCATAGGGGACTAGAAAACACAGCCTCATCCAGTTTCAAAGAGAGGTAAAAAGCCTTACTAACGGAATAACAAAGAACACACTCAAAAACGCAAACTGCCTGGTCCCGGGGGGGCTCCGCAAAGCATACTTTACAAGAGGGCACGACAAAGAAAAGGGGGTCGAAGGCGGATTTCTTAGGGTTTTATAAAGAAGAACTCCACAACATGGCGCAAGCCAAGTGTCGGGAGACTATCGTCTCTAGATCACACTCTGTGGGGGGGGAAAGGGGGGGGAAAACGGTCGGAGATCCCCGCTAAACAAATCTTTGGGGCAAAAAAAAAAAAAGAAGGGGCGGGGGGTGATCCATTTCAATTGGACTGCGCAGGGGGTGACTTATCTCTTTTTTTCTTGTAAGGGGGGGGGAACCTCATCAAAATCTACGGGGATTCTAGAAGTGGAAAAAAACAACGCCACCAGCGGAGCTGGGGGGTTCACACAGCGGGAAAGGGAAGTATAGTTTATCCTGCTCTTCGGCAGATTTCGTCCTCCTCCAGGGACGGGGGGGAGGGGATCCGGGGTGCTTTATTAAGGTTAATTTCGCGATACAACAGATTTGAAGGGAGTTTCCATTAAAGAGGACACCAAAAGGCGGGAGGAAAAGGACTGAGAACTACCTAAGGCCTATTTCTTTAGGACCGAGAAGGAGGGAAAAGCAATATGAACGGCCCGGTTAGGATTTCGATGGCCCACGGAATCAAAACACTCGGTAGGAAGGGGAAGGTTGAGGGGTTTCTTTTCCGCCGTTGAAGGAACGAAGGTTCCCAGTAAACCTTAGCCTCGGGGGAAATATGCTATTCTCAGGGAGTTTTAGCCGGGGGGCTGAATTCACATGTCCTGAATCTTAAAAAAGTAGGGGTGGCAAAACATACCTCGCGTAATCAGGAGGTGCGGTCATAGAAAGGAGGGGACTCCGCGATTCAAGAAAAGTCCGGACACGAAGAAGGATCCTCTTTCTGGATTCACAGAGGGTGGTTAGGGGCCACGCTGGTCTTCGAATGGAAAAGGAGCACGAGAACGCCTCATAATTGTACTGAAGCCGGCGTCGGGAAATCCTCATTGTTCAATGGTCGACATGTTTCAAAGGAGGGGGATTTCCCTAAGGATCGTCTACAGGACTCACAAGGGAGTGAAGCTCTCTCTCAGGGAGTCCGCAACGATCCGTGGGGGGGGGGGGGTTTGGGGTGTTTGGGTCCATACCTTAAAGGTCTTTGAAAGGAGAGTGGGGGGGAAAAAAACACGAAGTTCAGTTAAGGGAGTTACCATTAGGATGTACACGATAGAGGGTTCTATCAGGCATTGAGAAAAGAAAGGCGCGAGAACAAAACAGCGAGAATCCATAAAATCAGAAGGGGGCTGAAATTAGGGGGTCCCAGAAGCGCGATTCTCATAAGGGCAAGGATCAAAACTAAGCTGCTCTAAGTCTGAGAGACAATACCGCGAAATTGCCTTCACCATCGTCCAAAAAAGAGGACTGAGTGCGAGTCCCCCATGTGGCATAGAGGGGAACTCAGTCTCAGAAGGGGGGAATAAGTTTTCCTAAAAACGCGGAACCGTAAAAACAAAGGATTAGTAAATCGAGATGCCTTGGAGAACGGTGTCCGGGGACCATCAAAACTGAGTTACTTTTGGTTGAATTCAGCACCTGCTGTCAGTCACTGAATCGGAACCCCTGGTAGGGATAAGCGGACATGAAGCCAACCTGCCATATTGTATTTGTGTCGGACGAATAAGCTTTGCAACCTCTGGCTGGAAATTAACTGCTCCATGCACCGAAAAAGGGCAATCCACGACCGGAGGGGGGGAAGCGCCAAATTGCCTGCGAGTGGAAAAATACCCCGTCAAAATAACAGCAGCTCCATAAGGGGCTAGGAGGGAACGAGGTCTTTGTCCACGCAGGTTTCTGCTCGAATTGCATTCTAGGGGGGGAAAGTACCTTTAAGTGGTCTGAGGGGCCCCACCAAGTCGGAGAACGGGAGGCGAACAGCCCTGGACCAGCAAAAGAAAACAAATCGACGCTGGGGGAAAAAAGGGACATGAGTCTCGGGAAAAAAGGGAAACGCACTCCAATTCGTGCGAAAGGCACGATCTCATCACTTAGACCAAATTCGTGGCCTCCGGATAGTTCCATTCTTTAGGATATCAAGTTCGAGGAAAAGAAATTCCGCACCTAGCAACAGGATGTAGGACGCTTGTACGATGTGGTTCAAGTATGATGGAATTAAAATAGATTGACAGCCGTTGTTGGGAGGGGGGGTGAGTCTCTTAATTGGGCTTGGGTCGTGAAGTCCCATGTTGGGAGTAAGAAAGAACTGTGCAAAGGGGATAACTTCCGTAGGCCTTGATCTGGGTGGGGGAAAGATCGCACCATTGGGGGAGGATGAAAGCGGTGAAATGATCCGTCGTCAGATCTCCATGGCCCTTCTTGACTCCTCCGTGACGTCGGGACGAGGCTTGTGTAGAGGACTCGGAACCAAGACCAAAACACACAACCGTCCCACTAGACATGGGGGGGGCCTTGGAGAAGATCGATTTATCCTTTAAGGGATTGGGGCTTCAAAATGGCCTAGCAAGATGGAAAGCAAAAACAACCAATCGATTTTTAATGAGAGAGCAAAATTGTCCGCGAGTGCGGGATGGGGGTGCCAGTAGAATATCAACGGACCTTGTTTTCGAGAAAGAGACGCCGGGGGGCCGGAACTGGAAAAGAAAGGGGGATCGGGGACGGAAGAAAAAAGACACAACCTTGCAAATGGGGGGCGAAGGACAAAAAGGAAGGAAGTGGCGCAAAAGGCGTGGCACTAATCGGGAAAAACAAAAACTAATTCATGCGCATTCTCCTAAATGAAAAAGGGGCCCTCGTGGGCGCAACGGTCGCAATCTAGAGACCCATAGTCTAAGGGACGCTCCTGGAGGCATTAAAAGGGGGGTGGACGTCCTTTCTCCGGCGACGGAAGATCTAGAAATTTAAAAGGGGGGGAGTTGTTCTTAAGCGTTGAATACTTCGACGGGTCGTCGGAAAAAATTCCGCCCTTGCTTCTGCTCGCGAGTTTTCTCTAGGAACGCTGCTCGCGTGGGAGCTTCCGGTGGGACTTAGGCCGATTTCGCCTCCACTCTTTACGCAGGCTAGAGGTTCGACCGCGAATGGGAACGGTAATTCAATACTGTCTTAAAAAAACGGCTATTCGCTGCTTGAAAGTCGATCTGTGACAGCCAAAGGGGGTACTTGGGGGTCCTACTTAGCGCCGGTGACGCCGCCTTTCCTGGGTGAAAAAAGGCCGTAAGGCAAAAAAGAGGAGATCAAAGGAAGAACGAAAATAGAAAGCTCAGGGGAGGCTGAACAAGGCTTTACCCTCTGCTTAGGAAACCAGTATGGTCTGCGGGGGGGGAAGGTACAGGACAGCGGGCCATTGTCGGGGGGGCGGGATCAATGCTAGAATCTCTTGAATTTAAACGGGAAAAAAGGTGTGGTAGAATCAAAACCGTGGGGTTGCGAGAGAGAGGTGTACGTAGACCTTATGACGGCATTATGAAAGTACGCCCCGCGCGTTAATGACACAAAGCCTTTCTAGCTGCATGGGTTTGAAGGGGACCGCTTTGGAACAGAAGACCAGAACTCATCGCACTTAGAAGGGGGTCTTGGAACATGTAAGACTTCGGTGGTGCTTTTCGCACTTCATAAACAGTAGAAAATTTCAGGTGTCCGAAACGAAATTTTACTCTATCCGCAAGGCTAGAGGTCATGATACCAGAAAGGAAGGGGGGTGAGGACGTGTCCCGTGCTGATCAGAATCAACAGAAATTCAATTGGCGAGTCCAGTACGGCCGAAAGCGTAGAAGGAACGACGCAAAAAGATCTTAGAGGCTAGACCTCGACAGGCCGGGAGAAGGTGTACTATAAAAAAAGAACCCGGATAGAGGAATCTAGTTAAATTGGGGGGGGGGGGAGGAAGCACATTCGCGCGCAATGGGAAAAAAAAGAACCGGGGTGGCTTGTCGGCTCCGCAAGGTCTTAGAAGGGGGCACACCCTTGAACCAAGAAAAAGTGTTTGAGAACGTGAGCACGCGGTTAAAATTCTTAAATCCTGGGGCGGTATGCAAAAGGTACGCCAAGTATCCATAAGAGGGGGGTGCGGAACGGCTGGGACCGACAGAAAGTACAAAAATGGCACGTTGTTTGAAAGTCCAGTATACAGAAATCGACCGGAAATTGAGTTCGGACACGGGAAAGGGAAAAACTTACTTTTACTCAGGGGTAGTGCATTCATCCGTCTATCAAACTGTAGTGAATTAACCTTGCCGCGGGCGTAGTCAGCAGAGGAGCGGGGACTCTTCCACTGAGGATGCAGCGGTAACTGCGCAAAAGTGATGGACTCGAAAGGGTTTTGGACCGAAAAAACCCAGTCAAGAATGCAAAAAACCCAGAGTTGCTTCCAAGGACTAGAAAGATGTGCCTGTGGGGAGGGAAGCTGACCCCCCGTTTCAGGGGGGTCTTCAGGCAATGTCTTGAGGGGGGGGTCAAAATTCAAGATGCAGGAAGACGAAAAATCACTCTCGAGAAGAAAGGGGGAAGATAGGTCCTTTTAAGGGATCATTTTTCGGTGAGGTATGCCGGAACTACAAATCGATCCGCAAGGAAGAGAAGACTCGGATAACTCAATCAATTTATAGCTGGTTTACGGCACAAAAAAACTCTGGGGGGTAAATTCAAAGGGGACCAAAAGGGAAAAAAAAAACGTGCATAATTCTTCGGATACTTGGCGATAATAAGGAGTAAATCCTTCGGCCCTAATCCTGGAAAAAAAATCTGGTCAAAACCAAGTCTAGTTGGCACGGGTGGGAAAAACATCGAATATTTCTTATCGGCCTCATAACTGTAAATGGCATCCTCTTCTCGCCGGGGGATAGACATTCCTTTTCCCGATCCGGGAGGAGGAGGTCACGTGTTACAAAAAGCGTAACAATCGGCGAGATATAAGAAAAGGGCTCAAGTGAAGACTTGGGCTTGGCAGGGGCGTTAAATCGAACTCAGAGGATTAGTCTGCGTCCTGGAGAGCAGTTGAGGTCGTAAAAGCCCTCGTGATGCTTATCCAGACGTGGACCGCCAAACCCACGGAAAGGGGATTCACAAGTCAGATGATAAGGGAAAATACAAGAGGGTGGATCGGAACAAGGGAGGGAAAGGGTCTCAGGGGCGGGCAACCGAAGTGGGGACTTCTAAAAAAGAGAGGCCAGGAGAGTGGGAGAGGGGTCTCGGCTCCGGGGGGGGAAAAGGAAAAGTCGGGGGGAACATAAACGCAGCAGCGGAAGCGGGGGGAGAAAATGCGGAACGGAGGGGAGGGGAGTTCTGGCAGAAAAGGAACGGAATAAGAAAGAGCAAAAGGCCGAGCAGCGACGCAACCTCGGTTTATACACCAGCTCCTCCGATTCGATCTCCGTTTTAATCCTCGAGGGAGAATCATCGAAAGGGCACGTCTCAACTCGACAATTGCGCAGGTAAGCTTTCAAGTAAGCAAGGCGCCCTCAGGAAAAATAGAATTCTTTAGGGGATGATTTTAATCTGAAGAAACGGGGCTAAAAGGGGCTCTCGTGCGAGCTACTCATGAAGGGCAAGTCCCTTTCTAAAAAGAACTTCCAGGCGCGACTGAGGCAAAGTACATGTGAAGGGGACCAAACGAGGTGCAACGGGGTTGGCACCATACAATCTCCGGCCATTGAAGGACTTTTAGGCCCAGTGAACTTTTCTGCTTGGAAATGAAGATTGGGCTGCCGTTCAATCTCATCCCTAATTGGCTGTCCTAACTAGGCCAATCAGAATCAAACACGTTCTCATGCTAAAGAAGGGCTGTCTACGGAAAAGAATGAATCACTCGAAAAAACTCGTTGGGGAGGCTATAATCCTCAAAAAGTTTTTTATAGACCAAAAGCTAGAACAATTTAAAAGACGGGGGGCAGAGAAATCCCTCTCTCCGATTCACGGGGGACTCGTGAGAAAGGGGGGAAGTCGCATGCCAGGGGAAAAGGGCAATCCGAGAGGGGGGCTGTTCCTCGTGGATTAGGGTTGCGCAGAATAGCGAAAAGCGGTCTTGCTGCTGAGATTGCTTGCTGACACAAAAAATAGGGGATTATACAAAAGAGAAAGAAAACCCAGATGTTACATATACTGACCTGGGGCATCAACAGGTGAAGGGGGGGGCGGTGAGCTTTGAACACCAAAAAGTTTCGCGACCAGTTTCCGCCGCGTCAGAGGGATCAGAACCCAATGACACAGGGGTCCACCGCGACTTCCGACGACATCCTTGGGCCATGCTCTCAGAAGTCAAGCGTATGGGTGGGGGGGTGAGGGTTGATGTAAATCTGTGAAAGAAACTGGGAGCCCCGCCACCTTAAAAGATCCTGACGAAAGGCAGAAGTGTCTGCGGGCAGGGCGGGGGACCGGCTCAGGGAGGAAGGTCGCCCCGAAAACGTTCCGTTCAACGAGGGAAAAAGCACAGCTTTCCACATTTGATCGGGGCAGGGGCGCCGGAAACCCCTCCTCCAAGCTCGGAGATCATAAAGCCGATCAGCGGACCCCCTGATTCACTCTGCCACGAAATTAGAAACATTTTCGGACCCTAACAAGAAAACCTGCAAGTCTGACACACGCAAAACTATTGTCCAGGGGGGATATAATAAATTGAAAAAGAAGAGCACGTCAAAAAAAATGTGTGGGTCTCCGTATAGGGCTTAATTGAAGAGTGGATCCTAAACGAATTTGAACGAGGGGCGAAAAATGGTCACCATCTTGGGAGAAGGGGTCCTGCATCGAAAGAAACGCCGCTAATGCGAGTGCCAGGATGGACAGAAGCTACATAGCTCGAAGTGGGGGCCATTTGAAGAAAAGAACGTGAGCGTTTGAGCAGGAGAATTTTTACGGGCTGTCAGGATTCAAGGCGTGCCTTTACGGGGTGGGGCGATACGAATTTACCGATCCTCAAGGGAAGATTCGCATCAGGGCAACTCGGAGAAAAAAAACGAAAAACCGCGGAGGAGTAGATTGTCAACCCGGGGATGGGTTGATAAGGGGTAGGATCCGCTCGCAAGGGGCGCAACTCCTCTCGGGTCGTGGACGTAAGTCTGGGAGGTTATCATGGTTAATTTCGGGGGGCGAGAAGATTGCTTAAGTAAAAAGAAATTGCAGATTAATCCCTCAAGGGGGGACGTTGTCTACTAAAGGCTACAGGGGACTTTTCCATCTTCGTGCAATTACCGATTGGGAAAAAAAGGCAGGCACGTCGACCTAGAAAAATAGGTTCTTATTACCCACTTTTTAGTCATGGCAGAAACAATAATCGCGCTAGTTTAGGGACTTCTTTTGCTGGTGGGAACGGGTTCTCCGGCGGAAAGGGTTCAAATGGTTGCCTTAGACTCCAGGAAGTACTATGCTGACTAAGGAAGAAAATGCACGCCTTTGCAAGGAAAAGGGCATTGCACGCGCTTTCCGGAGAGGAAAGGCAGAGAGGGGGTTTCATTGAAGAAAACAGACCGCTTCGAGAATCTTCTTCAGGGGATCGCCGATCCTCAAATTGTACTAGAAAAGAGAAAAACTTTTGATCATGACCGCGAACAGATTCCTCTTCGATGATACGGTTGGTGGGATCATCTCACGCTTGAGCTTCGACAAGGCCTAAGCAAGGAGATCATCGGGAATCCTCGCTTGGACGACAAAAAGGGGGGAAGAAAGAAAGCTTCCTGGGAGAAAAAAGCAGCAATTTATCCTTCCTGTTTCCGCCCTGGATTTAAAAAAGGTCGGGGAATGAAGAGAGAGGAAAAACAAGGGATATTAGGAAAAGAGAGAATCATAATCATCCTACTGTTTGCAACACGAGTTCTATCTAGTCTCCATTTAACACGGGCGGATTGAAGGCGTTCTAAAAAAAGTATTGGAGTTTTTTCCCATAGGGATTCTTCGTCGCTTTGTCTAAGGATAAGGCTCCTTTTAGCGGAAAAACAGAGATCATCCCGATGTCGGATTCATTAAGGTCTTCAAAAAGAAAAAAAAAAAACGCCCCATGATAAAACTCTTCCCATCTATAGGGGGAGGAGCAGCGTTGCCACGGTGGAGGGGGGATTCTTCTTGCAACACTACAAGAGCAGTAAAGATAGTCGCCAGCTGACCGGGGACTCGCCGGCGGCATAGTGGGGATGAGAGCACGAGATTCCAGGGAACTTTTGCTCCATTTGCTGACGAAAGCCAACACCCAATGAGAATTCGCGAATGCGGGGGAGGAAACGGGGGAGCAGACAGACCCGGGAAAGCTGTACGGGTGACCGTGGTCACCTGCTCGGGCAGTGCAACATCGAAAGGGAGGGGGGGATAGAGCTTAGTAGCCAACGGGGAAAAAGACCGGGAAGGGGGGGATGCGTGGAACTCCTGGTGTCTGGCGCAGGATGTAAGAACAAAAACGAAGGTGAAATAGTCCCGCAAAGCCACGAAAAATGCCGTCGAGAACTCAATTCTCCATGCGAAAAGGCTCAAGTTTGTGCGGGGTCCAGAAGAATGGGGGACTTCGTCGAATTGAAAGGAATTTAAGGTATCAAACTAACAAAGCGGACAATGTACTTCTCCCTGAAAAAATGGGGACAAAAAACAACGACACCATCTACGCTGCAGCGAAAGTAAAGATCTTTCCGCAGGAATGGAAACAAAAGCTCGATGTGACAAAATAAAAAACAGTCTTGGGCCTAAGGTGCGCACATCGTGGCAGGATGCAAAACATCCCCGAAAGTACGAGGGGATTTGGCGTGCTTCAAATCTTACGCTGAAAAGGCAAACTGGACCAGGCTGTGGTAGGGGGGGACCTGGTCTTGGGAGTGGGGGAAAACGGGGGACAAATTTTTCTGGAACCCGCCCGGTTTCATAGGGGGAGAGGGAGTTATGAGCCATTTACGAGACGTAAGTATCTGAATGCGGGGGGTAGGAAGGGGTTGGACAAGGAGAGAGTAGACGATCACCGGACCCTTCAGACTGACTTCGTGGATTTGACGGGGGGGAGGGACTATAACAAACACTTATCCCAAAAAAAACTGTGTCACCATCAAAAACTAAGGGACACTTGGTATACGGATCCGGAGGGGAGCGAGTTAGCCTCTCATATTGCAGGAAAAAAAAAGAAAAAACCACCAGCTGATTTGAATAAGGGATGGCATGGTCCGCGATAGTGGCGGGGAGGAATTTCATGGAGGCACACTGTCCCCGGGGGTGCAGAGAGCAAGACGTGGGCCGTTCCGGAAATGGAAGCGGGGGGGAAAGGAGGGGTTGAAGGAACGGAACCAACCACCCATTCAAACTTTAGAAGGACCCGTCGCACTTCAGGCGTGGCACGAAAAAACTACCAGAGTCATCCTTAAAGAAGAAAAGAATGTTAAACGCAAGAGCTTTTACGCCGACGGGCAAAGAACAAAAGAGTGCGAAAAAAGAAAAAGGAAAAAAGCGAGCAGCGCGAAAGCCTGGATCGAAAAGGGATGGAGGGGGGCTTCTTCCAGGCGCGCGAAGCGATGCCTACGGGGAGGGAAGACTCGAACATTTCATTAGTGGCAGCTCTCAAAAAACGCTGGAGTTGTGGAGAGGGGAGACTCCGTGCGCGTAGGTGAGGGAGCATTAAATTGGTGAGGGGGGGGCCTATTTCAACCCGGCTGACGAAGGGAAAGATATTTAAGGTCCGCACTCCGGAGAACACCGTCACGCGTGAGGGAACAGGAACGGGCGTCTAGGGGGTGAAAAGCGGGAGATCATCTTTGTTGCACCAGCTCGACCATGTGAGCTACTCTCGCGGGCTAGGCGTGGAGCCGGACAAAAAGAAGGGGATCGCGAACCGTATGCGTCCTGGCGGAGGGGAAACGGGGTCTTAACAAGGAACTAGGACCTTTCTGATGACCCGAGGGGGAGCGAAGGGGACAAAAAAATTCCCACCAGAGTGGCCGGTTGGGCAGGGCGCGAGGCTATAAATCAGGGGGGGGGGGGGGAGGGAATGGCTTGGGGGAAGCAGACGGGCTTACTGGGTTTAAAACTAAAAAAGAGGGGCTCCGGCTCGAGGGGAAGAACAGATTCTCGAGCCTGAATAACGCCAGGAGTTAATCAGCCAACATTCCATTCATTGCGTGGAGGTATAAGAGGGGGGGCAAAATCCTCTCGGGGGTAAAAAAGGGCGGATCTCGATTTTGCCAGGCAAGGGATGGTTCACAAACTCATCATTCGAACCTCTTCGTCCGCGACTACCTGGTAAATGCTCATCTTTCTGGAATCTTATCAACTCGGGCTGTGCCTGAGTAGGGAAAGCAGAATCGCTGGTCCTCGAGAAAAACATGATCTTACAAAAGAAAGTCCCTCGAATTTATTTCGCCGGAAAGAAAAAAAACTAGCTGGACGCGCCGAGGATCGATACCGGGGAGAGCGGGGAATTGCGTGTTACGAGGACAGGGGTGACACCTAAGTAATATGAAAGCGATTTGGAATGAAAACGGACACACTGCGGAAAAAACGTGGCAATGTGTCGGCAGATACTATGGTGGGCGACCAATCTAGATACGGGGTTGGGGAAAAACGGGAGAGGGATGGGAGATCGGTGAGCCGCGCGAACGGGGAGGAGGACGGAAGGGGAGCTAAGGGGACTCATTATGCACAAGGACGAAGCTTTCATGAACTGTTGACACAAAAAAAAAAATGCTCATTGAAAAAAAGAGTTCAGGGGAAGGGGGGTTTAACTAGAATCTCTTACGATATTTTGGGGTTGGGGGGAACAGCGCCGAGCGGCCGTGCGCTGGAGGGGGAAAAAAAAAAATGCATTACAGAATGTCCGCGAAGAAAAATGGATGAGACGGTGCCTATCGAAAGTCGGGGCGCGGACTGAAGACGACTGCCAGCTTTAGGGACGAGGAACGGGAAAGAACGGACCAGGTTTGTTGCGGAAAAAAAAAAACAAGGG
>Ga0179593_1391837_pt1 | contig 20200 bp, 29 predicted proteins | sample CZODoug2_1_08_16_FD_185931 | JGI IMG/M metagenome (GOLD analysis project Ga0179593, IMG submission 185931) | Vadose zone soil fungal communities from Angelo Coast Range Reserve, California, USA - CZODoug2_1_08_16fungal (PacBio error correction) | ecosystem: Environmental > Terrestrial > Soil >...
CTCTCTTTCCGCTGACGTGCAGAACCAAGAGGGGAGCCCGATCGCATCGAAACTAAGTAAGCAAGAGGGGAGAGAGGGGAGGCAATTCGAGGATGGGGCAAGGGGATCCTGACCCCGGCGCGGCATGAAAAAGAGTCCTGCACCGTGGAACGACGTCGTCCTGGTGGACCTGGACTCACCAAATTTTGCGCTCGCGTAGGGGGGGGTATCAGGAGGAGCCCGATCGGGGACGGGGGAGGGGGGGAGACCCGAAAAAAAGGGCAGGGGGGGACGCAAGGGTAGCCACTTGAAAGCCGCGGTTAAGTCCTCGCCAGCTCCCTCCAGCTTTCAAGACAGCGCCGGTCTTTCGCAGAAGGGACTTGGGGGAAGGAAGAAAAGGAACCGAATTCGTCAAGAGGCAACAATGCGACATGGCTGATGGAAGCGCGTGACTAGAAAAACGCAGCCTTAGGTTCCCTAAGCCTCTAGGTCTCATGAAGGGGACTGGAAAACTCCCCGGAAGAAAAGAAAGGAGCAAATCGAGACCAAACCGAAAGAGAAAAGTACGTCTACGCCCGCATCGGTAAAGAAAATCTTGTAAGGGAATGGCTGGAAAGCACAATCGGAAAAAGGTCAGCGGTGGGAGAGAGGGGCCGTGACGGATGGTCGGTTTACAAAGGCGCCGGGGGATTATAAAAGAGCGTGCCGAAGGCCGAACTTGAGGGGGAAAGGTTCAATCAAAAAAAATAGTCTCGAAGGAGGAGAAGGGAACTGGCTTTGTTGCTAGAATCTAACAACGGATCCCCCCAAAACGCATGGCACCATCCCCTCTGCTTCAGTGGGGACTGGCCTCGCCGGAATCCCCAAGAACGCTTTGTCCAGAAAGACCCGAAAGGCGGGGGAGGGGCCAAGCAATCTCAGAAAAGCGCTATCACTCCCGATGAAGGGGCGGAATAAGGAGGAAGGCATTTCAACCTGAAGCTATGGCTGCGTGGCCTTGCCTTTTAACTGGAAAACGGAGGCAATCCCATTGCAAAAAAAAGAGAAAAAAAAGCTAGCGCGAGTGACTTGTCCCCGAGCACTCGGCTGCCGCCCCTGGATGACGCAGGGGATTTAAACCGCTCCATGTTCGCAGCCGAACCCAAGAGAGCAAAGGCCGCGGAAACGATGCGTCGCAACGTGGCTCCAATATCAATAACGGCGAATTCAAAAGTCCCCCTTTGCAAGGAACTCTTATTGCAGCCGCGAAGAAGGTGGGGACCGGGAGGAGAAGGGGGCTGGGAAAGGGGGGGGGGTGCGGAAAGGGAAAAACATGACGCCAAAAAATCCGAACAACACGGCAAATCGATATCGAGGACCCATACTGGGGGGAAAAAGAAATAACGGACGCCGCCTGGGGAAGAAGAGGAGGAAAGGCGACGTACCCCAAAGAAAGGCAGGAGAAGCGCAATCGGCTGCAAAAAGCCTCCGCGACTCGACCCTAAACGAAAGGGCTAACGGAAGCAAAAAGAAGAGAAAACCAAAAGAAATAGGCGGCGGCGAGGTGGGGCGGAGGCAAGGGACGACCACCTAGGGGCTTCTTTCATATGCTCCCGGCAAACGACCAAAGAAGGAAAATTAAAAACGAAGGGGATCGCCAACAGAAAGGAAAAGGGGGGGACCGAGGCGTCTCACAACCTGTGCACAACCAAAGAAAAGCATCTACATCCTAACTCAGGTGGTCCATAAAGGATTAAATCGAAGGGGAGGGACAAGGGAAGGCGGTGGCAGAACCTCGATAAAAGCGAGAAAACCCCGCACGGAAACCCGCCTCACCAGCATGCTCCGTGTGAATTCAGACAGATTATTATAGGGGTGGAAAAGGGACGATAGAAAGGGAAGGGAAGGAGCCTGTGCAAGAGGTTAAATCTTCAAAGAAAATCAGACCGGATGCGAGCAGAATTCACCTCCTGAATCGTCCCCAGGTCGTCCGTGAACTCTTCAGGCTGAGCGAAAAAGAGTTGGACGGGACGGTTTCGGGTAAAAAGACGGCTTCCACTAACCTTCCCGGGGATAAAGACCAACCACAATTTTCGAGGGCATGGGGGGGGGGCTCTCATTACGTCTTAGGAGAAAAAAAACGGCATGCAGGGAAAAAAATCAGGGCCGGGGGGAGACTAAAAAAAGAAAACATCAGCCTTCTCGGAAGGGAAGAAAGCGCAGGGGACAAGAGTCCGAAGGTGTCGTACCCTCAAGAAAAGGAGAACTCGATAATGAAATCAAAAAAAAAAAAACACGCGAGCGATTACATCATGCTGCGGCAAAAAAAAAGTGATCGGGAAAAATTAGCCTCCACTTCTGAGTTCAAAAGTCACTGGAAAAGGACCGTAGGACAAAATGGAAAGAGTGCTCAAGGAGAACTCCTTGACGCCCCGAAATCTTCCCAAGATTTTGTACCTTAGAGGATACGACCGGATGCCTGGAAACGAGAGAGAAAAAATGGAGGGGGGAGGAACACATCCGCGAGAGAGGAAAATGCCACCGGCTCACAACACCAAACGGAGTAGATCAATAGGAGATCGTTGGCCGGAGGGAGCCAGATAGTCGTATGGAGTGAATAAAAAAAAAGGGGGTGAAGGGGGGAAACGTGCTCGGCAATACTGGGCGGAATTCTGGCTCCAGCCAGGGACAGCATAATGGGAAGATTTCGTTGGCCTGGTCCAAGGACATTACTGGGCGGATGGACAAAAGGTTGGTATGAAAAAAATCCAGGAGTGAAGAAAGTCAGTTGCAGAGGTTGACGGGAAAAACGAATGTGAGGGGGCGAATTTTGACGATCACCGTTAAAGACCATGGGGGGGGTACGGGGGGGAAATAGCATCTGAGGTGGGGGGTTTCGGCTGGCCATTTTAACTAGTACGGACCTTCATGTGCACACTTGGGCACAACAGAGAGGAAGGGCATCGAGGGAAAAGAACGGGGGACAAGGGGAAAACGGATGTCGGGGCGATCTGTTCGAGACACGCGATTGTTCAGAAAGAAGTTATGAGACTAAAAACGTGAGATCCAAGGACCCTCGAGGGGTTTTTTTGGGTGGAGTGAAGGGTAAAGGCCGGTGAGGGTGGGGGGGGAGAAAGAAAGAATAGGGGGGGCAGAATACCCCCTTAATGGAAAAGTTACGGTTCTCGTTGCGTGCTTTCATCACGTGCACGGGAAGAGTGTGAAATTAAGGTCAGGGACGACGGGGGGGGAGAGAAGAGGGAAAACTGATGGGAAAATCCGAGTCACTGGCCTATCGGAATGGCACGCGTCCAAGCAGTTCGTCAAGACCTTCCAAGGAAAGGTTGGGTCGTCTTTTATGTAGGAGAGGAGTTGTAAAAAGGGGAAGGGTGTGTCGTCAAGGTCTTCAAGCAGAGGACCGAGGTTCAGAAAAGGGTTCGTTAAAGAACTGTTGTAGGGCCGCGATTTACGTTAAAGTGTTTTGCACCTTTGGCAGGATAAGAGAGGGGTGGTGTCCAAAGAAGGTCAATTGCAGGTGAAAAGAGACAAAGGAAGGGGGGATGTTTGGTAGGGGTGCCGCGGGCGGCCAGACGGAAAGGAACGGGTAGCATAGGGGGACGCGCCAAAAGAACCGAAGAGGAAGGAAGGGGGTGAGTGGAGGGGAGGGGGGGAAAGGGGGGCGGAAAAGACGAGGGGAGCGTCGGCAGGGAGGAACGGTGTTTTGCAGGCGCAGCCGGAGAAGACGGGTTTGAATCGCGACGTGCCAGAAGAAACAGCGGGAGGGGACACGTTCAGGGAAAGCAGGGGAAAGGAGGTAGCCTCGATATCGAAAGTGTGGCACCGGGGAGAGAAATACCAGGGCGAGAATGCCTCCTTCCGAACCGGGCAAAATCAGCAAGAAGAGGAAAAAGGGGATTCAGAATCGGCAAGAAAAAAAGAATTGCCACGGGTGCCAGTGGAAAAGAGCCGACTTGCCGGGAGGGCGGAAGAAAAGTGGCAGGAAGAGGAAGTCACCCCAAGGGAGGGAGACTGTTATTGTTAGCCGATCAAAGGGGCGAAAGGGGGGAAGAGGCCAACAGAGGGCGGCGGGGGAGGAGGGGATGTCAGTTAGACGCTCGCCTGGGGGGTCTCGGGTTCCTTTTTCTAAGAATTGGAACTGGTTACACAGGAAAAGAGCACTATACATGAGAAATAAGGGTGCCAATGGGAGGAGGAAAAAACGGGGAAAAGAAGGGCAAATGGCTCGGGGAGGATATGAGCAAGAGGGAATCCATCCGTAGGGCTGGAACTCTTTGGGGGGGTTCTTAGAGATCATCTCTGGAAAAAGTGATAATCTGTGGAGGGGAGTGTGGGTCTGGGGGGGGGGGGGGAAAAAAAAGAGGGGGAGATCTCGCCATAAACAAGGTATCGTAGACGATAGAACGATTTGTTTGGGTTAGTTAACTCCAAACCCGGAATTCCGGGCCAGAGGATCGAAAAATCAGGCGCCGGGACATACAGTTGACGTCAACTTTAACCCCCCCCGCAGAGGGAGGGCCATTAAGTGGTGGCAGAGGGGTGCGGGTAAGCAGGCCAGGAAAGAATCGGGGAGGACGATTGCGCGTATACTGATAAAGGTTCCGATAGACAGGGAGTTCTAGTTGGAGCTTTTCAATAGTAACGGCTTAGTACTTCCCCTTCAGAGATCATTCGTCATATTGAGTGAGGGGGGGACGAGGAATAACGAAGAGAACAACAAATAAACTCCTTGAGTAAATACTCGACTAGCCTTAACTGTAACGCTTCTTCAGGAACCAGAGCGGCGAAACCACTCTGATGAAAAGAAGAGGTAATGCTCATGGGGAGAGGAGTTTCAACAGCGAAGAGAGGGAAAAAACTTGGAGAGGGAAAACACGCCCTGCGGACGTTTTTATCTTCAAACAGTCCAAGGAAAAAAAGGGAGGGCACAAGAGGTGGGATAATAGAAACGGATGCTCAAACAGGGGAGTATCGGGAACCATACTACGTTCTATCTTCACTTTAGTGCCTCTTTAATTAGAAGGGGCTGATGTTGAAAGGAAAAAAGTGAGACTTGCTCGAAAGACCAGAAAGGGGCGGGAAAGAGAGAGGGCCGAAAGAGGGTTCGCCGTCGTACAGAGCGTTATCTCTAGACAGACTTATTAGTATTAAGATAAGACCTCAGAGAGGACATAGAGGACAGAAGAAGGGTGCGGGGGGAAAGGAGTCATCGACTAAGGAAAAAAACCAGAGGATCAGCGAGGAGTCAAGGGTGGTCAGCCTTCCTCAACCAAAGGAAAGTCCGTCCACGATGGGAAAGCACGCTATCTCCCTTCGTCTGCTGCAGCTCAAAAAAAATGGGGTGGATAAGAGGGAGAATGTGGGTTAAAAGAGGAAACTTCAGCGTGTTATTGCGAAAGCAAAAAAAAAGAAAAAGGGGTTGTATCAGTCGTGGTACAAAGGAGCGGACTCTGTTTTAAGAAGGCCAGGCTCCTCCCTCGGCGAAAGCAAGGGGGGAGGACAAACCGGCCCAGGAAAGCAGGGGGGGGGGAAGAAGAAAAAGCACCGGCGGAATACCAAACGAAGGGATTTCAAGACAAGGAAAAGAAAAATTTGATGGCTACTATGTTATGAACTTCATCAACCCTACTATTCCAGGGAAAAAGAGGTCCAAAGTTGAAGATTCCAGGGCCTAAAGAACGCCCAGGGAAAACCCGCTCAGCAAGAAGAAACAAACATCGCAACATCTCTAGAATAAAAACGCAATCGAGACGAAAGGAGGCTGGTAAAGGCCTTCAGGAAGCACCTCGCCCAGTCGTTTCGACTCTCGACTTCCGAAAATGTAGTTTAAACGGAGAAGGGTGAGGGGAAGCAGGGAGAGGCCGGCTGGGGGGATTTGGAAGGGGCAATGACAAATCGTTCCTGTCGCCAGCGAGCACGGTCCAGATCCGGTTCGATATCCAAAAAGTCGTAAAGAAAAAAGACAACCGCACCCAAAAAGGCGGCAGGGGGCACAAAAAAAAAAAAGGGGGATCCGGCTGACCTCAAAACTAACTAGAGGGTTTCCCCCCCTACCGTCTGATGCCATCTTCAATCTCCTAAGAACAAGGAGTCAGCGCGGGGGAAAGAAAAGGAAAGGGATGGGTAAGAAAAAAAAGGACAAAAACGGATCAGGATGCGACACTTCGAAGGGTTCCCGTTGCCAAGAGGCCCAGCCCCACGATAAAGGATACAGTCGCTCGATTACAAACAAGAACCAGCCTAACACAGAGGCACGCCTGGGAGGCAGTTCAGAAGCCAAGGGTCCGGGAAAATCAATCGAAGGGGAAAAAGGGGAAACGATCTGGTTTTCGAAAAGGTTACGGTCTCTCCCTTCTTAGCTGGGCACTCCCCTGGAAAAGAGGGGTAGGGGAAGCAAGCAGTTGTGCACGATTCGTTTGGGGGAGTTGGCACGGGGTGAGGGGGGTACTTATGATAAAAATAAGCTCACGGTAATAATCACGTCTTTACCACAATAGGGATTCTAGATAAAAAGGAGGGGGGCCAAAACAGAAGGAAAACGCCGCCTGTTACCCATGACGGAGCGCTTACCAAAGGGATGGAACGGCCATGGGCGGGACAAACTCCGCCAAAATCTACCAGAGAGGGCTGGAGAACTTCCCCAACACATCGTCAAAAAAAAGGAAAAGAGGCGCGGAGGCTCTGGGGGGGACGGAAGCAAACCATTTCAATTGCGCCGTCAAAGACCGGCGTCGGCAACAGCAACGTAAGTCCAAGTTGCGCCAAAAAAACTCTGGGGGCAAATGGGAAGATGATGGGACACCCACTCGGGATTAGAGGCAACCGGTGCACAAAAGAACACGTCACTCAGGGGGAAAAGTCCAGAAGAGTTTTTCCAAAATTGGAGCAAACATCTGACGGAGGAAGGGGCGGTGGAAGAAAACCGGGGGAAGCAGGACTGCGAAAGGTCGAACACAAAAAAAAAGGAGCCCCACCGGTAATACAGGACGGTTTGAAATATCTTCGAAACCATAGGATTGAATTGACGCGGTGAAATGAATAAGGGGAAGGATGTCGGACGCCTGGAACAGCAATGTTTCCCCTGAATAGAAGTTAATTGGGACAGTGCTATACAAGAAAAAAAAAATAAGGCTCAAGGTAGAAACGTCAAAAACCGGATTGCAGGGGTGTGTCGCCCTAATTTTTACCACCCAAAGCAAGGGACTTGCACGGAAAAAACCCCAAGGTTCGAGGGGGAGGGGAGCGGAAAAATGAAAGGGACGGAACGAAAAAATCAAACGCGGCACCTGAAAACACCAGCTCCTGTAGCGACAATATCTAAAGGAAACATGAGCGGAAGACAAAGAACGGGGGGGGGGAAGCAAAGGGGGGAAGGTCATCAAACGAAACTTCTGGCCCCCGAAAAATCATTCCCAGGAAAAACAAAAAGAGAAAATGAGGGACAAGCCCATGGGGAAACAGGGGGGAATAGAAAACGTCGACAGACACCGGTAAACTTGGCGGCTCTCTCGGACTGAAAGTAGTCAATAAGGGGAATCAATAACAAAGGCTTAACCGACCTCATACGGGGCCGGGGACGAACAAAGGGGTAAGACTTGCGAATATATTGTGGTAAGGTGGCTTGATCCTAATTAAAACGGGTTCCGATCTAGCGAGAAAAATTATGGGGGACTGAACAAAAGAAGAAATAGAGAAAAGGAGGACTACATTCCCTCGAAAGAACAACTCACAACAACAAAAGTAGGAAAAGAAAAGAGAGGGGGGGGGTGTTCTCCATTCACTGATGAGTCATTCACCATAATTTGAGCCTGGACTACTTGGACTCTCAATACTTTCTTAATGTCTCCTCCAAGACGGGACATGAGGGGGGGAAAGCTTTCGGGGGCGTTGAAAAACGAAGGCGGATTGAAATCACGTTTGGGGATGAACACCGGATAAGACGTTTCAGTTGGAATCTTTTCTCTACAGCGAAATGGGGATTTAGGTTTGGTGCCGGGAACGGGAGCAGAAGGAAAAGGCGAGCTCACTGATTGGTTGTGAAAACTTTCAGGGAAGGAAAAAAAGCTTGCGGGGATAAAAGAGGGAGGAAAGAAGGGGAGGGAGTCCTGCAAAAGGGGAACATGCGTTTGAGGGCAGGAGATGGTTTAAAAGCAATGGGCTAATTGTTGTTCATCCCCTTATAGGTTCTATTACGGGGGGGGGGGGGGGGGGGGGGGGGTGGGGGGGAGAAGGACGGGGCTTAGAGAAAGGCATAACTTTGTTTTTTGAGGGGCGGAAAAGTAAGAGGGAGGCCAAGGGTTAGGGGGATAGGGGAGGGTTAAGAGGGCGGAGTAAGGGGGGGGGTGGGAGGGGGGGGAAGGAGCAAGAGGGAAGGGGTGGAGGCGGGGAGGGAAGAGGGGGCGATGGAGTAGGTATGGAATGCAGGAAAGATTGGGGGGATGGAAGGAGTGATAAGGAGAGGGGGGTGAGGGGGATGGAAGATAGAGAGGGAGTGAAGAAATAGGAAAGTGGATGGAAGATGTAAGTGGAAACACGGAAGAGGGGGCGAAAGGAGAGGGGAGGGGAAAGGGGGTAGGCGGAGGAAGAGCGTAACAGGAGGAATGTCCATGGGAGGGGGAGGAAAGTGGGAGGGTAAGTAGAGTAAAGATAGGGGAGGGAAGGTAGAGGAAGTAGGGGCGGACGGGAGAGTGAGGTGGAGGAGTGGGCGTTACCTCCCTGAGGTTGAGGTGGAGAGACCCCAAAAACACCCCTTCTACCCGATTGGTCAGCAACCGATGGCAGAAAGGGACACGGATAAGCGGGTCATGAAGGGGGAGGAAGAAAGGGGGCGAGGAAGGACACATGCGGCAAAAGGCGCCGAAGTCCGGGAAGGTAGGGCACCAGGAAGAATATGGGGCAAAAGAAGATTCAAAACACGCCTTCACCGTGTTCGGAGGGGAAGTGTTCGCGTAAGTTTCGAGGGAACGGGGAACAGGGGGGGGGGGGGGGGGGGGGGGGGGGTGGGGGGGGGGGGGGGGGGGGGGGGGGGGGGGGGGGGGGGTTTTTGGTTGTGAGGCAAAACGCAAAAGCGAAAGGGGACAAAACACGGTGGAAAAACTGGTCAAACGTGGGAGACTGGGCCAGGGAGGAAAGTGGTCGTGGTGTTTAAAAACCTTTTTTCTATCATGGGGAAGGGGCAGGGGAGAGGTTGGAAGAAGCAAAACAAGTGGGGGGGGGAAGAAAGGGGGGGAAGGTGCTGATCAGGTCTGAAAAACGGGGGGGCAATGGGAACGGGGTTCCAGAAGTGCCCCGCAACCCCCGGAGAAAAGGCATGAGGGATTTAAAGGGTCGTGGGGACAGGGGGGGGAAAGGCGCCGAGGGGTATCGCGGAGGCAGTTTTTGCAGAACGAGGTCCGAAGGGTGTGGAAGCAAAAAAAAAAAAAAACAGGTCTCATTGGAGGGAGAGGAAGTGTCCCGTGGCGGTCGGGGGAAAAAGGATGGCACCGATCGAAGATTGGAGATTTCTCTGAGCCTGCGCGTCATTTTCGAGAGGCGACCGGGGGGTCAAAAGAAAAAAGCCGAAGCCACAAAACTGGGGATTCGCGTCGGGGAATAAGGCCTTTCCACTGGGGCATGAAAAGGTCTCCCTAATTGAGATGGAAGTTGCAAAAGACGGAAAAAGGGGCTTGGGGGGAGCCCAGAGAAGGGGGGGCGGGAAAAAGCAGAGGAACCAGAGGCGAGTCAACGGCGGCTCGGGTCATTTCATCTCGCTCTGTTTGGTCGATTTGGGGGCCGGGGGAGGAAAGACGGTTACACGGACGGCCATTCAGTCACAAGGGGCCAGTATGCCTTTTAAAGGAAGGCGCGTAAGGGAAACGGTAAAGAACTCTATGCGAGGGGGAAAGGAGGAGCGTGGCAAAAAGCCTTAGACGGGGGGGAAACGCGTTTCGTTGGGGGGGAAAAGGAGGAGGAAGGAAGGAGGGCTCAGCGGGCGGGTGAAGTGGTCTTTTTTGCTTTATCAAGTGTTTTAATCCGCCCAAAAGGAAACCAGGAAAGGGGAACTCAAAGAGACGGGTTGGTGTGTCAGGGAAAAAAAAAAGAAAAAGGATCGAGCGGCAGAAAGTTACTACATCACGGCACCGGGCCACCCGTTTAAAGAACGTCGGCATCAGAGAAAAATTTTGGGATAGGGTGATGCCAAGAAGGCCATTTGGGAGAGGGGTAGGAAGAGATGGTGGGCTGAGACAGATGTTTGACACGGGAGGAAACGGGGGGTAGGAAGGGGGGGCGAGGCAATCGTCGGTCTTATGACGGACCGTCAAGAATTACGTCTCAAAAAAGGGTGGGGCCATAGGGCGGCTCGTGCAGAAAAATCGGCAAAAAAGAGAGGGGGCCAGGGAATCTACGGGGGAGGAAAGCCGCAGAGAGGGAACCGCCCACGCGACACGAAGCCCCACGGCTGACCGCTGGCAAGAGCCCTTGGGGCTCACAGCAAGATATTGCGCACATGCTGGGGGAAAGACCACCTGGGCAAGGTGGGCCGGGATGGACAAACACGTCAGGAATCGGGATGACCGCTGGATACCATAGCAGAAGAGAGGAAAAAGGTGAGAGAGCGGCACCAGACGACGGGCGATCGGAACGGGGAAAGACTCGTTAATCTCCTGTGCGTTAAGGGAAATGGAACAATTGTCAGAATTTATATAGAGGAACAGAAGGACGGGAACGGGGGGGAGGAAAAAGACGGGAGGAAAAAAGGAAAGCGAGAGCGAGAGGAGGAGCACAAACACGGAGGAGGGAAAAAAAGATAGGACGTCCGCTGACCCAGACCGCGCCCATAGAGTCAGCGACAAACGTGAACTCTTTATCTTCGGAGGATCTTAATTTGTTCAGGCGGCCTTACGGAAAAAAAAAAGGCGCTGAGCCACGAGGCACTGAAAGGAAAGGAAAAAAAAAAGAGTGGGGGTGCCGAGAGCTCCAAGGGGGGGGTTGGCAGGGACATCGGAAAATTTGGTAATCCACGGGAATCCAAACAGAGGGGAGCACTAGGCCCACCGCAGAAGAACCCGACAGGGTAACAGAGGGGGGAACATCACGCGCCGAATTCGACTAACTCGGCTGGCAGAGGGGGTCTTAGGAAAAGGCGCGCTTCGAGCCCGAAACGGGGGGGTAAAGGAGTTCTCTCAAAGAACACTTCTACAATGGGCTCTGAAGAGATAGTTCGGGAAAAAGCCACAAGAAAGGGGCCAGAAAGATCAAGAGAAATGGATGTCCAAGACCGGACGAACCCAAGAGAAATCCTCGGACCGCAAAAACGGATAGCCACATCTCCGTCTACAAAACCTCAATCATCTACTACAAAATCATTGTAAGGGAAGGCTGAAAGGGGGGGGAATCGCCAGGGGAAAAGTGGTAAGAAGCGGGAAAGGCCGGACGGTAGGTTGGGCAAATCGCAGGAAGGATAATCAGCTGCATTCCTGGCTTTCCGCAATCCCACCAACAGAACGAAAAGAGAGCAAGAAAAAGGCCTCAATGGGGGGGGGCGAGAGTAAAAAACAAGCTTTAACTAACACCCGACCCACCGCAAACACAATCTTCTTAAGGGGTCTCGAAGCCATGCCGAATGACCCAAATGGCGCCAGAAAAAATAACGGCCAGTTCTAAAAAAGATGCTTCAACGAAATCACCAAATCTGCATAGTCGTCCCTATGGAAGGCTTGAAGAAAAATCCGGGCAAGGTGCAACCGATGCTGCGGGAACGAAGGTGACTTGAATGCAAGTGAAAAGAGGAAAAGGGGGGGGTACGGCAATTCCCAAAACATACCGGACAAATGGAGAGCGGATGACCTGACCAACCAATCTCAATAGAACGATCAACTCCCTTGGGGAATATGCGGGCAAACAAAGTGGTGGGGGTCCAACCAAAGAGCGGTGCAAAGAGACCGCTGCGTGGGCTCACAAGTGATCAAAAGGAGCAAGGGGAGTTTACTTTTCTGAACCCCTGGGAAAGGCATAAAGGACGAATCAACATGGTGAAGGAGAGGGAGGGGGAAAGGGGGGACGTTTGGAAGTTGCGAACGGAGAAGAAAAGGGACGCGCACGTCCATCCGGGACCACTATGAAAGAGGGTAGATCGTACCCAAACTGGGTTCCAGAATAAAAGGGGACTTCACGACCGCAGTTCAAAAAGGTCGGACAATTCCTACCCCACCAGACTGATCCCTAAGAGGAACTGCAAAAAAAGGACCACCTAAGGGAAGGTACCAACTCGTCTCTGTAAACCCCAAAAGAGAAGCTCAAAAGATCGCGGTCGGAGGAAGGTTGCGGAGTCAATGACGACCAGTTCAACGCAACGTCCTTTCATACGCCTGAAAAAAGAAAAAACGTAATGCCACGGAGAACAAACCGGAAAGGTCAGGGGGAAAACACTCGCCAGGACGCAACCAACAGAAAACCCAACGAAAACACTTATCTCTGCAGTAATACCACCTCATTAAAACCCAGACCGTGTTCCCATAAAGACTGCAGAGCGGGGGGGCAACTGACGAGAAAAAAAGAATAAGCGACGCACGAACCCAAGGGGGGCAACATAATGGCGGGGAATCTGACTCACCCATATTAGTACATCTTTGCCAAGGAAGAGAAGTCCTAATTAGAAACTGTGGGCCAGCAGGGGAAAGAAAAAAAGAAATAGGAAGATGAAGAGTCATGAAAAAAGAAATGCATCAAAGTGGACCCCCAGGGACGGAGAAAAAAGAGTGCAACCAGGGAAACCTTAAACCGGTTTCGAAGGGGGTCGCCACAAGAATGACACCGCACACAGGGAAGGAACACACAAAAACAACAAGTTCGAGGACAGGGGAGAGGAAAAGTCTTCGGCAAACAAGGCGTGTCTGAACACCATCGCCGGGAGAGCACAAGATAAGGCAAAAGACATCCGCGAGGTCAGAGAAGCAGACGCACGGGGAAATCGCTGGATAAAAAGGAAAACGGCCGGCATAGTGCCAGACATGCCCGGAAAAAAACCCACGAAGGGAGAAGGCCCTGACCATTGGGGAAAGAAAATTTTATCTTCCACCCGTAAGCCATCAAAACCTTAAATTCCGCAAAGATGGGAGGAAACGGTATGAGCGGGAGAAAAAGAATTAAACATCAAAGCCTGCGGGCCGAAGACAAAGGGGAAAATGAAACGCTATGTGGAGCCTTGAGAAGAGTTACCCCTGTATTGGAACTCCCCCCCCGCAAACTAACCCAAAGGGATATCAATCCGCATAGTCGGCTAGCAAGGGCCATCCTACGCTCAAACAACCACGTATTATTAGTACAAGTGATGGCCATGTCCTTAGACTTAATGCGGATTGAGTGCAGGGAACCAGCGGGGGTGAGCGCAGACAAGTTCTAGTCAAAAAAAGAAGGCGTAAGGCGGGAGAAGCCGCCACCATATAGGTTACTGCTGGGAGGGGCGACAGCATGCTGTCTGAATTGACCAGTGGGAAGAAAAGGAGGGGAAAAGGTCATTGGAGAAGAGTTGTGCGAGAACTAAAAAGGTGGTGGGCGAGTGGTGGCCATCACAGTCCCTCCAAAGGGGATTGTGTGGGGGCCTCGGGATCTGATTGGGTTGGTATTGATTTGTGATTTAAGATTACATTCGCTTTATAAGCACTCTTGAAGACCATTGAGCAGGAAGGGGATAAAAAGGCTTAAAAAAAAAAAAAAAGATATTTCCTTTGTGAAAAAAAAAAAAAAGGGGCAGGCGGATGCGTGGGCGATCTTGTAGCAGAAAAAAAAAAAAAAAAAAAAAAAAAAAAAAAAAAAAAAAAAAAAAAAAAAAAAAAAAAAAAAAAAAAAAAAAAAAAAAAAAAAAAAAAAAAAAAAAAAAAAAAAAGAAAAAAAAAAAAAAAAAAAAAAAAAAAAAAAAAAAAAAAAAAAAAAAAAAAAAAAAAAAAAAAAAAAAAAAAAAAAAAAAAAACAAAAAACCACACAAAACACCACACAACAAAAAAACACCCCACCACAACCAAAAACATAGCCCCCCAAACCACCCCCTCCAAACCACACACACACAAAAAAAAAACCAAAAACACTGCACTTTGTTCCACGCCGGATTAGGGGCGAACTAGAAGGCAAGGAGCCCATGCCCTCTAACTTTGTGTTTTTTTCGTTGAAGGCCGCCGGTTGAGGGGGTGGCCGCTAAGGAGAAAACACGTCGAAAAGCCAGGGGGGAAGGGGGTCAGACAGTGCCGATGACGGAGATGTGGCACGTGGGGCAGAAAAAAAAAAAAAAGGGGGGGGTCAAAAAAACCCCCCTTTTTCATGGGCACATCCGTTTCTATGAATATGGAAACCGCTGGAGACGGGGGGGGGATTCGAGAAAAAGGGGAAAAGGGGAAAGAAGTGGGTCAACAGCTTCCCAAAACGAAGGAAAGGACCCGTGGTGCGGCGGGGGTAGGGGGGCGTCGCGTACATTTGTAGATCGGGTCTCCTTTTCCTTCACCTGTCGGCCTAGCGAGTGAATCCCGGAAAAAGGGATGGGGAGGAGGGGAACGAGTGTTCGTTGTGGGCCGGTTGCGATAGAAAGGGATGGGGGGTCCAGAAAACATTTAAAAGGGTCTAGGTTTAAGACAACCTTTGGAAGTTGGCATTCGGTGGGGGAACTAAAGGAAATGTAAGGGGCACGGGCAATGGGGGGGGAAACTGTCGAACGTGGCCCTCCGATCAACCTTAAAAGAGAGGGAGTGAAGTTCTAGGTCGTGGGGCAGTCGCACAGCCGAGGGTAGAGGGAAGAGGCGGCGGTTTTGGGGCAGGCCGATTGAGCGGAGTAAATTGGCCGTGGGAAAAGGGACTCGTGCCGATGAGGACATGCTGGCTTTCATCGTCTCGGGAAACATTAAGGGTAAACCTCGATCGACGCGGTGTGCCAAGTGTCGTCGGAGGACAGGGGGAAGAAAGGGGAGTTTCCCCGGACACCAGAAAAATAAAAGCCGGAACCGCCTCGCCAACATTGGGAATCTTCCTTCATAATATTTGCCAGGGCCATTGAAAAAGTGAAGATTAATTGGCTATCCAGAACGTTGCAACTCAAAGGAGACAGAGGAAGGGGAGTGGGGGGGGGGGGGAGAAAGAGATTGAGAAAAGAGGAAATGACGTCTACAGGGACGAGAAGGCGAGGAAGGGGGAGGTCGCGCGCCTGTCTTGGGAGCGTTTTTTTCCGTCGAAATTTCCACGGAAAAGGAAAAGGATTCGTCGCAGCACGTTTCAAGGGCGGAGAGTCGGGGGAAGAGGAAGGAGAGGGGGGGTAGGATATGCTCGCGTGCGTCAAAAAGAGGGGAAGGGGAAAGGTTCTGGGGCAATAGCTATGCGTCAACGGGGAAGAGGGGCTGTGAGGTAAATGGGGAGGTGGGTGGTGAAAGTAGAAATCATCAGGGAAAGTGCGCGAGAGAAAGGAGGTTGGGGGGGGGTGGGTTGCCCTACCTCCCATCCCTTCCTGCTCTTCCATAGTTGTCAAACCGGGAAAAGGAAATTTTACTGAGGCCCTAATCGCGAACCCGAGTTGGGCGAGGTGGATTCAGCCTTCGGGGAACGAATTTTATGCCAGAGAGTGTTTCTCGATGTTGAAAACGAGACTCAGGGACGGGTGAGGACGGGATAGTCCGGGCGGGGACATGCAAAAGTCAAGATAACGGCATTGCGACGGAGGGGAAGAAGTGATGTCGGTGTCTGCGGTCAAACACGCCGGAACAATCATAAAGTAACTTTGCTTGCAGAAAGGAAAGGTCTTCACAGCGGTAGTAAAGGGGAAAAAACACGCGGCAACCGGGCGCATGGAAAACGGCGCTGAAGAAGGGAAAAGCGACCTTGTCCGGATTAAAACGCGGCCGCGAAGACTACCCCTTTCTCGTGTAAAACTCCCTGAGTCTTTTTTCAGTCTTCACCAGTCGATCGGATGGCCGACGCGGGGGGGGGAAAGGAGAAAAAGGGGGGAAAAAGGAGAAGGTACCAGGGGAGTCCGGAACGGTGCAGGTCAATCGTGGAAAAAGAAGGTGGGTGTCGTGAAGGGGGGAGATAACAATTTCAGAGATGGATCACGACGGAAAAAAACTTCACTTTCACTTATTCTATGATAGTGGAGAAAATCTTTCTTACCGGACAGAGCGAGCCAACAAAAACGGAGGGGGAGAAGAAGGAATAGGGTCAGCGACGGGCAAGCCCGATTTAGCCCATAGCGAAATCAGAAACGAAAACGGGGAGGGAATCCTTCGAGAGAATCAGAGAATTGAAGCCTTCATTGACTTCAACACGGACATGAAAAGGCCTGCACCTTTAAGATAAAAAAAAAGAGGGGGGGACTGAGAAACATGGGGGGGAGGGGGAGTAAAGAAGATGGTATCAACTCGATCAGACCCGATCGGAACAAGTGAGGAGACGGGGCAACCCTCGCAGGATGTGGGGAAAAGAGCAATTGGCCCAAGATCTGCCTGGAGGGTACTCCGCGATCGCCATAGTCAGTCATCGCCGTGGGCTTTCGGGAAACGGGGCAACAGAAAAGATGAGACCTTAGTACAAGGGCAGCACGGAGGAAAGGGAGGGCTTTAAGGAGGCGTTGGAACGCAGCCACCCTAAGGCCACTCTTGTCCTAATCTCCAGCCTCTTCTTTTCCTTTAAAACACGATACCCGCTCGCCAAGCTAAAGGAGAGAGAAAGCGAAGGAACTCGCAAAGAGACTACCACGAGCTTGTAAAGGGCAAATGAATACCTCGCAAATGCTGTATCCTGGGCGGGGCAGGACTTAAGTGTGAAGGGGACAATGAGCACACTGGGAAAAAGAGGAAAAGCGGCAGGCGAGTGGGGCAAACACAACCAATCTCTCTCTCTTTCTCTGAAAGAACTATATACCCACGCTGAAAAAAGCACCAACCGACCAAGAGAAAAACGGGGGGGAGAAGTTGCAAGAGCGAATCTCCTAAGCCTCCAAAAAAAGAAAAAGCGTTTCAACAACTACCGGCTGGGATAAGCGCTTCCTCTGTCCTACCAACATCTAGCATCTCGGCCCGATAAGGAATGAAGAAAAGGGACCGGATAGAAAGGGACTCGACGAGGGGCGCCGGGGTTGTGGACCGCTTAAGGGGAAAAGGCCACCAGAGACACTACGGCGCTCGAGAAACTTACCTCCCCTAATCCAAAACCGCCGCCCTGGAGGGGAGGGCGCGCTAGGACAGAAAAAGAAAAGAAGAGAAGGGAGAAGGCGTGCGAAAACGGAACGTATCAACGGCATTCAAAGTCTACTTTCAACTCCGGGGAATCTTAATATGACGAGCTCAAGCGAGAGGGAAAGGAAAAAGGGGGAAGGGGGACACGGTGCGGGGGAAGGGGAGGAAAAACAGGACGCGCAAGGGAATCCGAAACCCTCACAATGAGATACCCAGCTTTGGGCCCTCCGACGAACGGGCAAAGCACTGGGAAGAGAGGGGAAAGGGGAGCTTCCACGAACCGGCCTGTCAGAAGAAAACGAGAAAAAACTGCAAACGGCCTCCTCCTACGAGAACTCGATTGCAAAACCCGAAAACAAATCGACAATACCATCATCGCGGCGGGGGGGCGGGAGGTGCAGGGAGGCAAGATTTACTACCATTTACCTTTCCCAGATTTATGCCGGGATCCGGCACAAACAAATGATCCAAGGAATAAAAAAAAAGAGGGGAAAAAGAAAGGCGGGGGCAACCCCACACTAGCACCCCGGTGAGCCAACGAAATATCTGCTTCCACTCAAAACTACAGTGGTCGACCGGGCAAATCGACGGGGAGGCAGGAAACCTGAAAAGAGAAAAGGAAGCGAAATACTCTACGGGGAACTAAACACGACGCAACAAAAAAGGGAAATGGACGGCGTTGGGATCGCATAAACAAATGATTACGCTTTACTTCACACCACAGGAGTCAGGAAGGGGCCCAAAATTTTCATCGAATCTAAAAAACCGGAGAATCATGCCCCGCCTTAATCCGTGCCCCAGGGCGGCCGCCCATCTTCAACGGAACCTGAAAAAAGGATGTAATGTGTTCGGGACAAAAGCAAAACAAACTCAACAGCCTGGCTTAACAAACCCCAACAAGTGGGGGTCTCAAAGGCGCGCATGACGTTAAATCGTTCGAACTCTCCTTCTTTGTGATCGTGCGGACTCTGACAAGATCGGAAAGATCCAGGGCCAAAAAAATAGGGACCGGCAACTCTCCCGGGGCAGAGCCGAGTTTGATGACCCGCAAGCCGGAAGGTCCATCGTCCATCACAGAAAGACAACCTCAAAGCGCAGATCTAGTCAAAAACCATGGTCTGAGGTCTGCACAAAAACGTCAGGCCATCCGGGAGGGCGGGCGAAAAATTCCTGCACTGAACGTTTCAAAAGTTTATCTCACAACGTGAGGAAAACCCAAAAATCGGGAAGAAAAAAGGGAAGGGAGGGAGGGGGCCACACTAGAGGGGGAGGTTGGAAGGGGAATTAAGACTATTGCGAGAACGGTCAGGCGCCCTGCTTTGCACTCAAAAGGAAATCAGAATGGCTAAGACGCAGATCTAGAAAAAAAAAACGGAGGAGAAAGATAGAGGGGCATTGTGAGCACGAGGGGAGGATTTAGGCCGTCACCAATGGGGGGGTCTGCAGGACGTTCAAGAAGAAGTGAGTAAGTGAGCATCCCGTGACAACAAAGGGGAGAAAGAGGGAGGGGGGGGGGGAGCGGCCGCAAGAGGGAGTGTGCAAACTGGGGTTTCACCGGCTTAAAGGTCATTTCATTAAGCTTTTTCGCGCCGCCTAATTTTCGTGTTGCCTCTACCTGGCAGGCAAGACGGGGATAGGACGGGGGGGGGGGGGGGCGGGCATGATGGTGAGGCAAAAGAATGAGTTATCAAAAAAACTCGGCGATGCCCGTGCAGCGGGCGCTCCTATCATTCTTCATGTCGTTCCTCTCTTTGCAGCGACAAAGTTTGGTTTTTTGTAGCACGCAATGGAGGGTCGAAAACGGAGGGCGCAGCAAAGGAAAGAAACTTTTTGTGGTTGGGCGGTGGAAAAGGAAGGTGAGGGTTGGAAGAGTCCTCTCCCGTACCACCAGCTACTTGTGAAGGACATGGGGGCAGGGGAGGGGGGGGGGAACGGGCCAGGGAGCAGGCGGGGGAACGGCTGCGACCGTTGTAGTGCCGAGGGAAACAGATTTTCTCCTTCTCGTCCATGGCCATCAGGTCTGGGGAAAGATCTCATAGTTTGGCGCAAGTCTTCACCCGAAAAAAAGCAGGGGGGTGGGGGGGGATTCTCGTAAATTTTGCAGTCGGGGATAGTATCTGCCCAAGGCTATGTGCAATAAGGGGATGAGGGGTGGGAGGAAATGACGGGTTGAGTGGTCGTGTGGGGTGGGCACCGGGTTGGCGGAGCCGAGTGGGTGATCAATTTCATTTTCTCTTTGGCTGCACCTAGTTTTATTCTTGGTCTGGGTGAAGGGGACCGTAATGGGGAAAGGGAGGGGCAAAGGGGGACTTGGTCAGGATCGGGGGCCCTAACGCACTCAAAAGCACCTGAGCGAGTGGGGGTTGATGGTAGTTTGCATTGCGTAAAGCTCGAGGGAGGAGGAGAATGGGGTTCACCGGGAGCGAATCAGGAAGTGGGGGGAAGAATCCGTTGAGGGAGGGAACGCGGCGTTCCCTTTCGGTTCTAGTCCCAGTAATGAAAAGGATCTAGTGTGGGGCAGTGCGTAGGGGAGGAGGGAGGAGGACAGGGTTGGGGCGCTCCTGAAAGCAGGAAACGACCCACAGAAGCAAGCCTCGGCCAAAAAAGTATCGCGACTAATGCCTTGCCACGGGGAAAAGTCGCATTGCCGATGGCGAAAACGGTGGAGCGGAAAGAGGGGGAAGGGGGGGACTCGGGGGATCCTCTACAATTGCGTCCTGCGTAAAAAATTAGATGTCGAGAGCGCGGGATGTCCGGTCATAGAGGGCAGCCGTACTTGGTCAGTGGGTGAAGGGGAGGGAGGGGTCTCGGGCACAAGTAAGGCAGTCCGTCGCAGCCAAGAGAGAAGGGAAAAGGGCGAGGAGGAGCCAGCGGAAATCGGGCCTATGAAAATTGTTAAAGGGGAGGAATAGCAGATGTCAGCCACCGGTAGTTGGGAAACGCTAAGTCAAGAGGCGGAATCAGCAGGCAATGGAAAGAGGGGGGGGCGGTTGTGGGTAGGGGTTATTTCAAGCACGGGTTTTAGATCTCGGCAAAAA
>Ga0179593_1411573_pt1 | contig 20200 bp, 14 predicted proteins | sample CZODoug2_1_08_16_FD_185931 | JGI IMG/M metagenome (GOLD analysis project Ga0179593, IMG submission 185931) | Vadose zone soil fungal communities from Angelo Coast Range Reserve, California, USA - CZODoug2_1_08_16fungal (PacBio error correction) | ecosystem: Environmental > Terrestrial > Soil >...
GCCGACATTTGAACGCACTGGGCCCTGACGGAAAGGCTCTTCCGAGATCGCAAGGAAGGAAAGAAAAAGAAAGGGGGGGGTTTTCGTGCGCAAGCTCCTATCCAACGGCAGGGGATAGGGGGAACAGACAAGAGGAAACGCGCTGGTCCGACGAATGGAGTCGTTGGTGGAGGGTATCGCTAGGCAACCGGTTAAGCCGGGAGGCGATCTAAAAAGGGGGAAAGGGTCATCATGCCACCAGGAAAACAAAAGACCGACCTAAAACCATTTTCTTACAGGCTCCAAAAACCCCTCAGCTATACTCATGGGATGTCACTGTTACGGGGGGTTTTGACAGGCAAGAGCACGGCTGAACTATAGGCAGAGGGGGGGAGGGGACTGTGCCCATTCCACAGGTAACTGTTCATGTCCTAAATCCCTTATACCATTGCCTGCGGGCTGTCTATCATAGACGGTCCACTGCTCGACGGCCTGTGGAGAAAGGGAAAAAGGGAGAATACTTGGAACTTAGCGAGGAAACCGGCTGCTATGGCGCCCATAAAACTTGGGAACGCAGCGTGGAGGTCTCTTGCTCGCCTTTCCCAAATTACTGGCGGGAAGCGAAAAGGAAAAAACCCGCTCAAGATACAGCTAAAAATGAGTCGACAAAGGGGCTACCAGCAGATAAAATGATGATCGGATTCAGCCTCCTACTAGTGGTACATGGCAGTGAGTCATAAAAGGCGGTGAAAATAGCCCGGTTAAACTGTCGGGCGGGGTTCTTAGCCTCGTAAGAACATGAAAAGGGGACTGTTCTCCACCGGCGTCGGATGGCGCAGGCTGCAAAATAAGAAGCGGAAGCCCTGGATCTTAGCTGCTCGGGAAAGGGGAACGGGAAAAAACAATAGCGGCAGGACGAAGTCTCACGGACGCCGGCTTAAAACTTCGACGGGGCTGGAGGGTGGAGGAAGCCGGAATTCGCAGCCTCAATACTTACGCGAATCGGGATTACTGCTAGCCTGGTAAGTCAGTTTACGTCGTGACTGGTGCAGGTAGCAAAATCAAGAAGGACGCAACAGGAGGTAAGGGCCACGCGATGCCTAAGAAATGTTTAAAAATGGCGGATGACTAGGAGGCTGGGTTCAACTTGAGAGGAGGGGTCCGAAGACGCTTACTTGAAGGGTTTAAGCTACTTCCAGCTTGGGAGAGAGATACAACTCAAGTGTCTAGATGACATGACTGGATGGGAATGTTCTTAGAGGGCTGAGAAGAGGAACGACAGTGATGTTCGCTTTCGAGCCTTCGGGAGGTTGGCGGGGGGCAGACGACCTAAACTTCAGGCAAATCTAGGACAACAGTGTAAAAAGTTTGAGTGGAAATCTGACATCTAACAGGTAGACTAGAAGGGAGGTCTTCATATCATCCCGAGACTCAGGCAACGTCCAAAAAAAACAAATCGACGCGAGTGCCATCTCCTCTCGACTAGACCCTTCTTTTGTTGAAAGCAACGGAGAGATATGCACGAGTGTCATCGGGGGGGCCTCTAGCGCTAAGGGTGCCTTTCGCACTAAAAGGGGACCGGCCCGAAAATTTTCTCACACGACGGTGTCCGGTGTAGGAGCGGGGAGACGTCTCCTCCTCTTGCAGCAACGGAACTTAAGACGTCCACCTGAGGGACCTGGAGGACTGGAAAAACCCACGGCCCGACAAAAGGGGACGGCGGGGCACCAGGTACCGCCGAGCGAGAATAACGCAAACAAACAACGAGAAAAGTAAAAAGGGGAAGATGCGGCGATCATTTCCCAGGAACGCCCAGCAGACATGCGGCGGGTGGTGTAGGGACAAAGGCCCTGAGGTAAAAGGATGCAAGGGAACCGTGATGCAAAGAAGGAAAAGCCCAGCCACCCTGACACTCTATCCTAACGAAAACAAGGACGTGGAGGCAATGTTCCTTCAAACCCGGAACCAGCGGTCGAGCTCAGGGGGGACGGCCAGCGACCCAATCAGCGTCTCGCCCCGGAAGGGAAACAACGCCGTGGAGGAGCTGTCCTATTAGGACGAGAGTCGGCAACGAAGGGATCGGGGAGGAAGAGGCCGTCGAGCGAAGATTTAAAAAGCGAGGGACAACAGGAACGTTGCCAGGTGGGTACTTGGCGTGCCCCCAGAAAGGACCGAAGGTACGCAAGAATAGGGAGGAGTGCTCTCTAAATAAGGGGTTCGAAAGGACGGCCGCCGAATCCGGAGGGAGAATCTCGCCCGCGAAAGCCGGGGCAGGGCAGAGTAACTCCAAAAGGACCAAAAACAAGAATACAGGGGCAAGACGCGAGACCTACTCTGATCCTAACTCAACGCGCGAGGGCCCGCGGAGAATCTTGCACCATACCTTGGTGGGAAAGACCCTAATCTAAACACAAAACAGAGCAGTCCCTACCGGCGAGAAGAAGGAAAAATATGAAACGAACAGTACTATTATCTAAAGACAGGAATGCCCTCAACCAGGATCAACGACTCCGATGATCAGTAGGAAGGAGAGGGGAGAAAAATAAGAGGATCTTGGGTTAGTCAGAAAACAACTCGCGAGGAGAAGCTCGAAGGAAGCTTTCCCAGAAGATGTAAGTCAAATAATGTTGGCTCAAATCAGGGCCATTCTTAACTAGGGGGTGTAGAAAGAGTCTTCACCCGCCGTCCAAATGTAGTCTGGTCTGCCAAAAAGGGATAAAAAAAAGACGCCACTCAGTTACCCTATTGTCGAGGGAGAACATCAGCGCCAATCAGTCTGAGAGCACGGAGCGGGGAAAGGGGAAGGGGGTCTCTTAGTCCTAAGGTTGGGCGAGTTGCCTAAAAACCTGGCCAGAGAAAGAAATAAAGGCGAGAAAGAAAGCGAGGGCTTTCCCAGGGAGGGGGGGGGTTTGCACACGGGCGGTTCCTCCGCCAATCAGGCCGATAAAGTGATCTGAAAAAAGGGCCGGGGGAATTGCCTGCGAAATGGACGACATCAAAGCGTCCAGCCGTTGTACCACGGAAAAATTACAAGTTGGAGGGCGAACGTCCAGATCGCGAGACAAAAAGAGTGCGGAACCATTTTCGCCAACCCAGAGCGGATGTGCATAAAAAAAACGAACCCTATGGACGGCGTGGGTTTTTCTATGCCGCTGAAAAGGGGATGAGTACAGTGGCATGGTGGAATGAACTGAAAACAGAACCACGGGAGGGCGAGAGACCATCACGTGGGATTCAAAGTGCCAACCGCCTTCAGACGAACAACGCCGCGACCGGAGCTGGAAAGCGTTGACTTCGGGAGTGTCGTGGGTAGGGAGATAACTATTCTTCCCGCCTTAAGAGGGCGAGAGCACTCAGCCGCTCAGCCAAATGTCATGGAAAAACATGGAGAGGGAGTCAGAAGGAATTACTTCCTGCTCCCGAGGGCAAGGGCGGAAAGTACGCATTCGGCGAAGAGCCCGCGACATGACGCCGGCAGAAAACTGCGCCAAAGACTGGAAGGGGATGAGGGCGTATTTGGTCGGCACCAAACGAATCGAATCACTCACGGCCGTGTAAAACCAGACGGAACACGTAAAAACGGTTCCCGGGTCGGGGGAGGAAACAGAGGACAAGGAGGCCAGTGAAACGCGCAGGGGAAAAGAAAAAGTACAGGTGGGGCTTATGCTCCTGTAGACGGAATGCTGCCGAGGCGAGGACCAGGGAGAGCCACGGCAAGGTGTCAGGGAAAGGAAAGGGTGAAGAACTCTTCCCGCCAAGCGCTAACGAACGGAGGAGGAGTCTACGCTGAAGTGCTCAGGAGGGTGCTGGGGCGTTGCGAGAAAGAAAGATCATAAGGGAAAGTCGCCACGAGGGAGGGGGACAGCAAGAGGTTCTCACAGCCGCGAAAGAAGCAATCCAGGACGTTACGTGTCTAAAAAAATACCAGGGGGGTCGCCAAACGCATCCAACAGAAACCGCAGCAAAAGGGAAAATTACGGTCAGGAAGGCGAAAAGCATTTTCTACCGGGGGGGGGGTGGGGGGGGGGTAAATAGGGAGTAAGGGAACAGAAAATCTGCGAGCATCAGCCGTCTAATAGAAAAAGAACTAGAAGAGCGGAGGCATGATGCTTGCGTTTAGGTCAGCAAAGCGAGAGAGCGCCTCACATCAAGGCGTAGGACGAAAATGGGATTCCCCGAGAGGGAAGAGTCCAGAGCACGAGAACAAAGTGGAAAAAAGAACCGGGGGAACTGCTATGGATCTCACCAAAGGAGACGTGCAACCAGGATAACAAACGTTCGCGGTAATGACGCAGGAAAGCGGAGTACCTCCACGGATGTTGCGGGAGGTTGCGAAAAAATAGAGAATGGACGGACGTCCGCAAACAGATCAAAGCTTTATGAAGCGGGTGAACCGCCTCAAGTGGCCAGCGACACCTGTCGGAAAAAGGCGAGACAGAGTCGGGCGCAGCTAGGAAGCCGAGAGGCAGGAGAAGAGAAGCGAACGGACCGGGAAACCGCCGGTACTTCTCCGGGCAAAACATACCAGCTGGCTATCAGGAAAAGCGGATGGGGAGGAGATCCCTCCGTCCGCTCAAGGGAGTGCTCGCACCAAAAAAGGAAGCTGAGGCGGACTTCCTCCACAGCGATCTCACACGGGGTTCCTTAAAGGTGACTGAGGGGGGGGGGGTAGGCTTCGGAAAAGCCTCTCAGTCACGGGGGGAAAAAAAACACAGGTGGCCGAAAACAAGCCTGAAAGTTTACGAAAAAATCACCACGATTACTCCTATATTCCGTCTCAGAGCAGTAGAGCATATGGCAACTCGGGAAGGGAACGAAATGCTACCGTAAACCCCTTCGTCCGGGCGAGCTACGGAAACTAAAGAAGGTATCGCTCTCGTAATAGAGACAACGCTACCCAGGGAAGGAGCGCTTAAAGGGCGGCCTGGCCACAGCAGGGGAAAGAATTAGCAGAAAGAAAGCAGACCGGAAGGGAAAAATCGCCACTCTAAAAAACGTGTATTCTTATTCTTCCTCAACTTCTGAGGAAAACACCCAGAATCGTCTCCGAGCGGGGGACAAAGCTCCAGGGCAGGTTTGGAAAAGAATTACACAAGAGAAGGCTTGCGCTCAGAAAGAGTCTTTGGAGACCGGCGGCGCACACTTCAACAGAGAAATTCCCTAATGGGGAAAGTTTACCTTCTCCTGTCCTCGACGAAAAAAAATCAAGTGCAGCAAGAAAGGACGAGAAAAGTCGTAAAACGGCTAGAAACCTCCCGAAGTCCAGACCTCTTTCGAAAAGCCCGGTACCTGTTTGAGAGGGGGGAGTACAAGTAAGGAAACGTCGACGCACTTGTTGGAGGTCGAGGTTCACCCGCGGGGCTGGCCGAAAAAAAAGAGGAGGTCGACCCAGGTCAGAGAGAAAAACAGGGGAAAGAGGAGATCAAATGGAGCCCGCATCTTACGCAACTGACCCTAGAAGGGGGAAACTCGAAGAAAAACAACGAAGTGAGAAGAAAAAGGAAGTATGCTCGGACCGCAAAAGGAAATTAAAAGGGGGAAGCGATTGAAATCGCGGCAAGAGTTTCCAGAGTCAAAAAACGGGGGTCCTCTAATAATGTTGCACACTGTGAGAAGCTAAGAGAAAGTTCTACTGGCGCCCCGTGGGAAAAAAGGGAGGAAAAAAAATTATGACGGACAGGAAGGTGAAACGAACACAAACTAAAACGGTGAGATAATCCATTCTTCCGCCTTTCTACTTCGAAGGTCAATACAATGGAACGAGGAGAAGGACCCTAGATCGAGGCGCGAGGAAGGGCTGACCCACGGAGAAAAAACACGTCAGCCACCAACTCAACTCAGACCGTTCAAGCCTTTGTCTATAGTTCGTTTAGAGGTGTAGGGAAAGGGCCAAAACCGGACTGAAGCCCACGCGAAAGAGAAAGCGGCGCTAGGGGGGCTGTCTCTTCGTCAGTCGTGCTCATAGGAAGAGGGGAGAGTCCAAAGGGGAAGATCGACGAAAAACTGGGAGCAGGTCAGGGCCGTGCAGAGGAAAAAATTGGCGTCGAAGAGATGCGAGGTCATCAGTCCTATGTGGTCTTCAACTGTAGCATTCTTTCGAGGAGTCACTCCTTCTGGAGGAGGGGAAGATAGGAAAAAAAAACCACTTCCCTCCCGTACCTTCAAAAAACCGTAAAAGCGTTCGAGCGGCTGAGGATCAGTCACGTTTTTCTTTACTACTATAATGGTCCGGAGGGAACGACTCAAAAAGCAAGTGCGCTGCGGAGAAAGCCAGCCTGGGCCGGAGGCAACACGGACGGGGATCCAGACTTTCATATGTTCTTAGTCAAGGAGAAGAGAATTTGGACACCGTAAAAGGGAACGGCCGAAGGGAACGCAAAGTGAAGGAACAAGGCTGGCAGGTCCACCTTGGCTCGAACTGGGGGTCGTCTTGCAACGGCGTAGCTGTTGCGAACGGCGCGCGGGGCGCGGAATAAGCGGACCACTAACTCCCACAAGTAAGCTCTAGGGAGAGCTGCTAAATCGTAAAACACGAGGAAAAGTGGGGTATCAAGGGGAAACGGAAGGGGGATGGAAGTAGGCTGCAAAAGAGAACTTTTCCGGTAGCGAGGGCCAACATGATGTTTAGAGTGCGGAAACGTGCACGTCTCCGAGGGCGTAAACCCTCCGTTCGAAAACTACGTCCCGAGAGGGAAGATACCTGGAGTGCGGAGCTCTAAACACGCTCAACTCGTACGAAGTTAGAGGAGGAGGGGGAGAGGGCGAAGGGAGGAAATCTAGCCAAAAGGGGGGGGGACGTACCAGAGAGTTGGAAGCTGTACAATCTATGAAACCGAAAGAAATTAGCGCGGGCGCCTGGCTTTGAGTTATTTGTCCTGGGCGCGGCGAACACCGACGGAAGGTAACGTGCAACGGACCCGGGATAGAAGATGTCGAGGCGGCTCGGGCAGTCAGAAAACCGCCGTGCTTGACCTGCTTACCGTATATCAGAGTCTCCATTGAATTCAAACACATCCGACACAAAAGAGTAACGCCTCGGGCGACTTATTTCCTCACGCTTGGCGCGGCAAGCGGGGGAAGGGACAAAGGGCAAGTGAGACGCGAAAAGGCCAGGAGCTGGCTAGGGGACATTTCCAATAGAAATCGTCAAAAGCATTCTCCACGACCTGCACGCAAAGGAAGGGTCGAAAGAACGAAAACCTTAACGGTAGACTGACGGCCCTAGGTTCTCCACTTTCCTCCCGGACATAAAAAAGGACACACGTGGTTCAAGGATGGAAAAGACGTGAGTGATCATATGCAGTCAAACTAATAAAAAAAAGAAACAAGAGGCCGTCGTATCTCATTGACGTAGGGGGCCGGCGGCATGAAGTTCTCTTTCGTCGAACGACTGCCGCGCAGGGAGCTCCGACTTTGAAAAGCGTCTTTCAAAGAAAGTGCAGAGGGCAGGGAGCGGCAAGTCCTTACCACGCCGGTTGTGGCTCTGGAGAGCTCCTCGCCCTCTCCGTCAATGGCAGAGTGGGCTCCAACCACGAAACACATCGGACTTCAAAACGAGGAGGGGCCCAGCCGACGCGTTTTTAAAGGGTGAGGAAGAGGAGGGAGCCCCGCCAAATTAAATGAGCGGTCGACTCCATCTGCATCCTGTGTCGCAGACCAACAATGTAAAAAAACTGAAGCAGTTCTGGGGAAAGGGGCAGTCGCAAAAAAGAGAATGTTGCGTCACCTGTTCGAGGGGGGGTGGGGAACGAAACCGCATGCGAGCCCTTCCTGGAAGGGATCGACTGAAGGGGCGCTAAACTGGATAAACCTTGGAAGTCTTACCGGCATAAGGGAGGACAACCAATTCTGTTCCTAGATGTTAGTATCGGGAACTCAACCTTCTCGGGGCTGGATTCAAACCAGCTAAACTGTCAAACTTATTGAAGGAACCACACGGTCTCACCTAAATGGGGGAACAATGGCCGAGTCATCGAGCTCTTGCTGCAGGGAGGGGGCCAGGCAGCTTCCTTGCTTTGTCCAACAAGCCGGGGCACTTAGATATACATAGAAAGGTCCTAGCCGATCGAGAACCGGGGGATTTCGCACTGGAGGGTAGATCATGGGCAGGGTTTTGCCTGGAGGGAGGGGAATCACAGTTCAGAGGCGCTCATTGTGACGGTTTTCTGACGACGAACGACGCTAAAAACCTTGACCGGGGCTCAAAAAAATCCGTTTACAAAGACGCACGCACTGGGACTTATCTATCGCGCGTGGAGGAGAAGGAAAAAACCGAGATAGGAAATGATTCATCTCGGACACGTATCGTATCAAGGTTCGGATTCTGCTGGGTTGTCGGGAAGAATTCTTGAGGACCTCAGGACGGAAGGGAGAAAAATAGGGCTTCGGCCAGAATTGTACGATCGAGTTCGAGAACATTTCGGGAGGCGCCAATCCGCGGTCTTTCCACCAGGTGCCCGAAAAAAACCGCGAGGCGAAGGAGCGGGAATACGCTCACCGGGTCGGAAAAGAAGGAAGAATTGGGTCTTTGCGGGTCGTAGGACACGTTGGCCCGCGAACGGAGAGATCTAAGGGCTGACAGGGCAGCGGAAATGCTGTAAGAGGAACCTGTTCGTTCGCGAGGGACACTCAACGTAAAGAGGAGTACGGCAGGCAAGTCGCGGGGGCGGGTTAAGGGACCTGTAACTCCTACACGTCACAAAATAGCGTCACAGGGACCTGGGAAATAGTGACATAGGAAGGGCTACGCAGAGAAGGCCTAAGTCATCTTGGAAAGATAAATAGCATCCAGGAACCGGCTGAATCCATCATAGGGCCGCAGAAATCCATCCTTAACCCTCGGAAGGGACCGGAAGGTTGGGGTGATGTCCTGTCGTCGAAACCGATTAAAAGAAATTTCCGAGTTGAAATCTAGGCTCGACCGCGGGTCAATGAGCATAAGGCCGATTTAGAATCGGGGGGAACAGAGGCATGAACAGAACAGGCCCTCGTTTAGGGCCTCCAGACTCACTTGCTTGAAAGGTACAGTCCTTTTCCTGGGACATGAAAAACGACAACAAGACCTTCCCTGTATCTGGCAGTTTCAGGGGGACCTGGAGAGAAGACGATCGACAGACACAAAAAAAAAAGGAGGAGGAGGAATAATGAGTCTGCGCGCAGGTCCCTGCCGAAAAACCGACACCTTGCAAATTTTTCTTGGAAGGAAAACAAGGCCAGGAGGGGGGACGTGCTCGGAAACGTTAGGCACGGGAGGCCCATCAACCTCCTTGATCAGGAGCATGAAACAAGGTATAACACGGAAGCAGAAAAGAAGGAAAGTGGGGAATCACAGTTGAGAAATCTCGTCCCCATTTACAACTTCTGAAGAGAGCGTAACAGACACAACTGCCTTGGATCAGTCTATAAGGGACTTTGCAGATGCTCAAGGGGGGTAGCTGGCGCCCGCAACTTTATAGATTCTCTGCCCGCGAAAAGCTCGTCGAGTACGGAGAGGAATACCCTCTTTGTACAACGCTAAACAGGAAAAGGTGAAGGGTTGACTTGGTCCAGAGGCCGAAGGGCCCCCAGCTCCATCGCTTAAAAGCCAGCAGTAAAAGCGAGCTTGCGATCTACGCCAGTTTCTGCCCGGACTGACGGAAGCAAATTACCGAGGAATCCGAGCAGGGTCGGCCCGCAACTTACGCGCCGGTCGAAAAAACACGGTATAACAGTCGCTGAAGCGAGGGAAAAAAGGACGGAAAGCTGGCGGCAAAGAAGAGTTAGGAGCAAAGACCTGTTGGAAACCTTCGGATGCGAATCTGCGCAAGGAAAAGAACGAGACTTAAAGCACAGCGAATTGCAGGAGAGAGCTCCATTGAACCCACAGCGCACGTCGAAAACGATCAGGAAATTTACTGGGAAGGAGTCCTAGAGAGCGGGGGGGAACTGCCTTAAACGGAGATCGAGAAGCAACTCAAAGGAGAGTCTCTTCAGAGTACACCGAAAGCAGGTTGCGTCAAAGGTCCATTAAGCGTTTAGAAAAAGCAAGCCCACAGGGTATAAGAGACAGGGGGTGAATTTCGAGACGGGGAAAGAAGGGATCAGGCGCCAAGGCCATTAAACGAAGTGAGACGGGAGACAAAAAACAGCCGGTCGCTAGTCCGTCGCCGGTGCAGATGTAGGTGGGAGGAAGACAAGAGGAGGTTTTGGGGGCGAAGGAAGGCCGAGGGAAGAAGACAGCATTTCGAGAGACGAACACTCTCCAAGCGCGGCGGGGCAAAGTAGTGGCGCAATCGGGTCCTCGCCATAAAAAGGGCCGGTTCTTGCTCACGGCAGTGGAAAGGGAACGAGGGAGCTGCGCAAACAAGCACGTCGGACAGGACCATTTTGTCAACCAGAATGAGAAGGACCAACAATGAAGGGGAAAATAAAAGGTAAAGCTCGCCGGTTGAAAAAAATCGTGGTCGCATGGCAGGTGCGTCAAACCCGAGCGAAGTTTCAAATAACACAACTAGGAGAGAAGAGTGATTTTCTACGGCCGTCCCCTGGAAATGCGGGTTTTTCAAAAGTTGGACCGGAGGAAACCAGGGATACGTCGACCAACGGCAAACTGAAAGGAGTGACGGAGCCCGAGTACTGCAAACAAAAAGACGGACGGAAACCAGGCGCGGACCAGCACGTTGACGGGAAGGGGGGTCGTCTAGTACAAAGAGGCAAAAGAGGACCGAAAGGGAACATAGGAGAGACTAATCGCAAAAAACCAGGAGCCTGGGGGCTAGCCTGGGTACAAGCTCATGGCGGAAGATCAGTACTAGCTTTAAGCCGATTTCACAAGGCGGAGGAGCCTTCTCGGACCCTGACGGCTGCCCCCACCAACCAACCACCGAGAACAAAAACCAAGGACACACAAACAACAACACTCCCATCATAAAAAAAAAAGCCACAAGAACCACAAACCCAAAAAAAATGAAGTTAAATATTTCCGAAGGACTCCATAAGACTTGGAGAGAATGAGAGGTATCATCGTAGTGGGGCAGGAGAAAACACGCGAATCTACAAGTCCCCAGATCGTTATCGGAAAACTTTTGAACGTGGGGACTGGAATGGATTACAGGGGGACGAGGGAGCTTATCCGTAATTAAGGGGTCCGAGCAATGAAACGGTGCGAAGGGAGCACGGGTCAGGGATGAGGAGGGTCGAGGGGGGGAAAGGTCTAAAATCGTATACTGGAGGGTTCACGAATAGCAGCAGGAAATGGGAAGACCAGGCGCCAGGGCGCGCTGGGACGATGAGTGGAGGAACTCTGACCCGGACACGGTTCAATCGGACGGGGGTATTCTCGACAGGGACGGAAAAGAGAGACAGGGTGTCGGACCGTAGTGGGGCAGAGAGCAGAACGCGAAAAAGGGCTCTCAAGAATTACGGAAACCAGCAGCTATCGGGGACGTTGAGACTTTGACTCAGAGAAGGCAGGGGGGCCTAACGGGATACTCATACCAAAAGGAGGAAATGCATGCGTGCCTAAACGAGAGCAGAGAATTCGGTACCGCGGCATATGCATGCTGACCCAGAAGGAGGACAGCCTTCATTCGCCCAGCGAACAGCGCACGAATCGCCAAAAGGAAGGCAGACTTAGGATATAAGAGAAGCCAGCCAGCGAGCAAGAAGACTCGTTAAAAGAAAGGAGGGGAGGCCTCTTCGCAGACGACACGGAAGAAAAGAGCCCGCCAGGTTAAATCCAGAAGACAGGGACGATGTCAAGAGATCATAAAAGTACCTAAGGACCCCCAGGGGAGGAAAAAAAGACGCAGTAGATGCGTGCAAGCGGATCCCGGAGTATTCACGAGAAGACGGGTGGCAAATGATTGGCTCAGAAATGTCAGGGGTAGAAAAGCCATCGAGTCCGTATCAAGAGAACGCCTGTCAAGAGACAACTCTTCTCCTAGCCACGTGGAAATCCTCAAAAAAAGCGTTAAGGATACAAGCGGCGGTGGAAACCACCTCGCGCGTCAATAGAAAAACGAGAAGGAGGACCGTGCGTATAGAGGCTGGGAGAACCCGACGCTCTAGAAAGAACAGTCATTTCAGAAGAAATGGGAGACGTCAGCTATTCCTACCCAAATAGACAGCTAAAGATAGAGAGGGACCCAAATATCGTAACCAGACTGACTCGGCAACTCTTGACGTAAAAAAAAAGTGTTTTGGGAGAAGATCCAAAAAAAGCCAGTACGGCGGGCATCGCGCACCGAACTCCTACCGTAAGACCTAGACCAAGAATGGAACCGCCATAACAGCCAGAACGTAGCTGACCTCTTCAGCTGAATTCCAATCCCAGAAACCGTCGTCTTAGGATAAAGAATCTACAATCACAAAGCGTGATAGTAGCTCACCTTCGACTCTCACCGGAGGCCCATGGGTCATGAGAGCTGAAAAGATCCTGGAAAGAGCCGTCACCATGGGACCAGAGCAGCACTATCCGACCGAAGAAAACACAGAATCGCCAAAAAGGAGAAGCGACCGTTGAGATCTATTTCGGCAAGAAAGGAAGGGAGTCCTGGATTCTTCCAAAAAGTCAAAAGGAGAAGCGAACGACAGAGGGGGACAGGGGCTCCTTTCGTTGTATAACTGACTCCGTCCAACACGGGAGGGACGGAGGGGGGGAGCGCTCCTTCTGCTTGAGGATCAAGGCGGCGCACAAAAGCAAATTCACAGAGGAGGGGAAAAGGGCCCTAACAGATGCTCAGAGAAGGGAGAATACGGCGAAATTTCCGCCGCCATGCTTCTCTCCAGAGGCGTCAGGCGAAACACAAGACCTATGAAAGCTAGGCGCGTCCAATAAGCGGGACCTTTAGCGGGTTGGTTAAAAAAACCTAATCGTGTGAGGATCTAGGGTTGTGCCTAGTTTACACCTGTCTATGGGGAGATTCCTGCCTCTGGAGTGGAAATACCAGGAGAAAGAAAAAAAACGAGGAGATAATATATATCCCTGTGTCACAGACTGGCACGCGGGAAACACGGCCAACCCCCTCGACGGGTTAACCAAAAAGGCTATCCATCTAAACGAAAGGGCAGTCGAGGGGTGGGGCTCGGCTAGACAAAAAAACCTGAATGAACAGGAGGAGTTTCTCGCGACGCAGAGAGGGGGAATTTCGGTTGGGACGACCGGAAACGGACGGCTAGAGCGCATGGCGGGAGGCTTAAAAAAGATGCTCCCGTCCTGAGACACCTTTTGCCACGTTGCAAGGAGGGCACGGTTCTTTATTGGGACGCCGCCAGAGACAATAGAACGCCTTTAGATCCTGAAGGGAGACGAACTCGGCTGACTCGCCAAGTCAGAAAGGGGACGCGGAGATACTTGACTCGGCAAGCGATGGAAAAATGGCTGTGCGACTCCTAGGCCTCTCCCAGGAGCTAAACTAAAACTAAAACCTCGAGAGGGGAAACGGTCGGAGGTGATTCTCCTTTACTTTACCTGGATATGGCGCCAGGCCTCTACTCTCACATGAAAACAGTGGCGGGGATGGACGAGGAGCATTCTAGCATCATCAAGTGGCTGATAGGGAGATAGGGACGAGAAGTCGAGGGAAAACTGTTGGCGGGGTCTCTCAGAGTTGACGATTGAAGCACAGTCGGCGCAGTACGCGAAAAACTCCAGGTGGGAAGGTAAGGAAGGTCGGCAGGACGTGGCGATCGTCCTCTCCGGTAAATGGAGTTGAGGGGGAAAGGCTACCACAAACACCGAGCCCTCCGTACCTCAGACCAGGGAGGGGGGGAGAGTAAGAGACTGTATAACGCTATTCCTAACAAGGGAATGGGGTTGGGTCGGTACTAACCAGTTATCCTTCGGCTACCGGCGGGGTAGATGCAGTAGAGACTAACTCTTCATAATTTTAAAGAAGGGAAGAGTCCGGCTGAAGAGAACAAAAGCTTCTCCAAACGTCAGGCCGGCCGCGGTCGGACTAAGTTCCAGCCGGACGAAGACGTCTGAAAACTAGGGTAATAAGAAGAGATGGAGGACTGGCAACTGGGCTCTTGAACAACTTATTGGTCAGGGAAAACAGCGAGAGTTTTCTACTTGAAACTGCAGCACTCGACAGATCAAATAGTCCACGACCTCACTCAAAACTTCAGAAGCAGGGCAGATGAGAAGCCTCTACCGCGACGGGTAAAGCGGGGGCTCCTTATGGACCGGGAAGGAAGGAAAACAAGCCATTCCTTACATTACAACAATGCGGAGAGGCTTTCAAATTGCACAGGAGAAGCGGGTCAAAACGAATCTGATGACGAAGTCCTAAGTCCCGATAAAGGGTACGAACAGGAGAGCAAGAAAAGAGACGCGCGGCCTATTCGCGGGGGTCAAACGAGGGAAGGGGGGAGGGAATGCTCGGCAAAAATGGAAAGTGGAACGGAGGACGGGAACGGTACTCAATTGCTTCTGTTCTGCATGAGAGGAGAGCGGCCAAAGAGGGGAGGAGCCGTTCGGGAACCAACGGAATGGCGGAGAAGAAGGAAAAAGAGTCGGCTGCGACGGGCGGCGGAGAACGAGGACGGGTCTGCGCGCCGACCGTAGTAAAGGCTGGCAAACGGATCGGGAAAGCCAAGGGCGAGCCAGCAAAACCATACCGAGGGAGAAAAGTCCTATACCATCGCTGCCGAGGGAAAGAAGCTGGGCGCGTCATCGTAGGTACAAGGGAAAAAAGACATTTATAACGAGGACAAACAATCCCATGATCCACGTCCGGGCTCGCTCGCACCTAGTCAGAGCCGACTAAAGACAGGAGACAAAGCACCGAGGAGAGAGGCTGAAACTAATAAGTTCTTGACTCCAGAGAAGAAGAAGGGAAGGCGGCCCCGTACCCGGAATAAAAAGAATCAAGGGGTCGGAGGAAAAAAGAAGTGAGTGAGTCGATTATAGTTTTTCTCCTACCAATACAATGGGGCCGTAACGGCCATCGCTCCACTCTGGAGGAGGCCGGCGGAGATGGGGGGCAACGATGATCCTCAGAGGGGGAAAGCGCTTCCAAGGCCAAGACTTGGGCCTTACTACACTGCATCTTCCTCGAGAGGACTTCCTTTACCCCAACCAGGACTGGGGGGGGTGGACTCGGCTGAAAAGAGGGCAGAGAAGTCATGGCGGGGCACTATTCGAGAAAGAAACGAAATCGGGAAACGCGCTGTCCGCGTCCGGACGCGCGAGGGAATAGATAGGCTCCCCGGACGCCGTGCAGGCCGTTAGGAAGGACAAAGCTTTCAAAGGGACCCTATCCAAACAGAAAAAACTGACGAGTCATGGCGCCGGTCCGGATGCCCCCCACGAAAATCGCTAGGAAACTCAGGTAGGGCAAATTTTCTCTGAGTGGGAGATAAGGCGCCAGCAGGTCTAAAAAAATATTGAGTGGAAGTCGGGACGGTCTCCGTAAACGCTGGTAGAAACTTTGTGGATGAAGTCTCCGGGCGGACCAAAATTCTGGCAAGAGGGGGGGAGGGAGTGGGAGCAGCTGAACTCAGGCCTCGAACCACTGGGCACAATACGCTTGCACAGTAATGGAGGATACCAAGCCCGACTGCCTGCGCACCTACCTAGTGGGGCCCTCATCTGTTGGGCTTGGGAGGCCTCTACGGGGGGGGGGGCTGCTTCTAAACCAGATAAGGACATGCAGGTTCGACCAATAACAGAGAGGATCCTCCTAAAGGGCAAGAGTACTGCGCGAAGGGGAACTTCTGGCGTCTGCTGGTTTAAAGAACTAAGCTTGGGGACCGGTCAAAGGGGGGTGGCGCATTGGTCATCCAGCGTGCAACGAAGAGACTCCATGCACAGGGCGCAAGAGGGAGGAAGGGCGACGAACGCGGAACGCATTTACCTTGGCAAAAACTGAGGAGGATCTGTAAACAAAAAGCGATAGGGGAAAGCCCCGGCGAGCTGGATAGGGAATAGGGAAGGCAGAGGGAACACGCCAGACTCGGGACGCTGTCTCTTACTATCCAGAACTGATAGTCCGCAGGAGACGTGCTGCATGTTTAGGGTCAACTCATGCGGTAAGGCTGGCTCAAAAGACTGACTGGGAAAGGAGCATTTGGGAGGGATGCATAGCCGGGGTCAGCTCGAATTCTTCACTTTCGAGGGGAGAATCCGACGGGCCAACCAGTCTGCAACTAGGACCCGAGAGAGAAGCTTGAAGTGGGGGAGGGAATCGGGGGGAGAGCGTCCTGGAGTAAACGGGAGTGTGAAGCGGAGATTCCTGCGGGGCATCGACGGTAGACGGTTTCGAGCAGGACCACAGGGAAAGAGCGGCCGGGAAGTCAGAAAAACTGGTACGCGGGCGTAGCGAACGAAGGTAACTCGGGCGTACGGGGGAACCTGGCTATGTTGGAAGGGGGGGTCCCTGGACCAAAAGTAGCCAACACTTCACAGGGGCCGGACGTGCGAGTCCTGCGAGGAAATATCTCCTAGAGGACAGAGCGAATCTGGAAGACCAGAAGAAAGCAGAGTTTCTGGAGCCAGCATCGACTCAGCTGCTCCCTCTCTTAGAACCTTCTTTGATACAGCGCGTCTCTTCCAGCCGGTGAAAAAGCCTTATAAGATAGACCTCTTGGAAGTAGGACTTGCGTAAGGGAAAAAGTGGCACTCCACTACTGCCTTCCTTCCTACCCCGGGTGAACAATACCTCACTGGTGGAAACAGAAGGGAAAAATGCAAAACAATGTCCCCTGGGTGAGTCGGGACGCGAACAAGAAACACCCTACCTTCGAATGGAAAGACCTGGGACGCGAGCAGCACGCAGCACAAATAAGAATGATTAATGGAAATATAAGATTCGTCAAAAGAGGGAGTTGGGACCTGGGGGTAAAAAAGAAAATAATGGTGGTTGATCCGTCATACGCCCAGGGGGACGTTAGCTTTGAAGGATGACCTAAGAATGAGTAAGGAAAAGCACCCTCAAAGCTATCCAAAGAAAAAAGGAGGGAGTGCCTTCCCTCAAGTAAGAAAAGAAGAAAGCTAAAATGCTCACAGGAAAGAGGATCTTAAGGGAAATCGGCGTCCCAATAAGGTAAAACAAGCCGGGAAAAAGGGACGAGATTAGTAGGTCCGGGCTGGCGCCCGAAGAAATGATTCCTCTGGATGCAGAGAGGGAGCTCTTCTAGCGGTCGAGGACCAAAGAGATTACGCAAGGAAAAGGAACAGAGGGTACTATTTCACGTTTAACGACAGGACCCAAAAGCGAAGGCCGCCTCCGGGTCAAACAACATTTACTGAGCAGGGGAGAAGCGACTACCAGAGACCGGAAAAAGGAAGCCAAAATCGGAATGCTGCAGCAGAAAGGTAAAAAATACAGACAGACCGCACCCTCGGCCCGAAGTCCGAAAAGGATCAAGGAATACTCTAGAGAGGACTCACCGAAGCTCCTCACGGGAGAGGGACCATACCTGGGTGGTGGAAAGGATAGGGGCTCTACAAAAAAAAAAAGATACCCTTCTATCAGAACCACTTTCGAAACAGTCCCTCAGTATGAGACTCCAAGGATGACCTCCCCAGCCAAAGGAGACGCTGACGCAGAGATAGATAAGGGTCCAGGCTGACTGGGCTTCTGATGTACACGCGCTAGGATCACTCTCCTTTCCGTGAGCTCTCAGGGGGAAAAAAGGTCCGCCTCATAGGGGGAGAAACAGGAAAAGGCAGGAAGCGCGGGTCTGCTCCTATCAAACGTCGAAGACAGTTAGCGTTCCAATGGGCCATGATCAAAGGAAGGGACAAGATGGGGATAGAGAAAAAAAGAAAAAAGAGGAAGAGGTCGCAAGTCGAGAGCATCCCTCGGGTTGGGACAGATGAGCAGAAGAGGATCCCTAGAGGGAGAGCCGCTGAAAGGTCTTAGGGCCAAAAGTTAAGGGGAGAGTCAGCAGTTCCTCTAATAAAAGGCAAGAAGCGATGTCCTTGAATTGAAGGGGAGCGTCCTAGCAGCTGGGGCTAAGGGGACAGCCAGGAAATCCGTGTCAGCAACTGATAAGAACCTGCCCATGAATCTCCCTTACCTCACTGGCGATCCGCTCGTGCGAGGGGCTCATGGGGAAGAAAACCAAACCGCAGAGCAAGGTGCAAGAACCTGACTCCTACTAGTCTTGAGGGGAAAGGCGCGTGACTGGATTCAGGTGGCAATGTGGCCTGGATAAAGGGCTGCCTCAGGAGGGGAGGGGACCGAACTCTGGTAAAACGGCGTGCCGGGGGGAGAGCGGCCTTCAGCACGAAAAAAAAACGGGCCGCTTCGCTTAAAATCAGCGTGAAGTAAGCGAACATCAAGATCGGGCCCTTACCGGAGGTTATTCTAAAGAAAGAAGGCGCCCAAAGAAAGTGTTCTTGAAATCAGTCCGATCAAGGAGAGAGAAGGAGTACGCGAAAGCATCTAATCGAAGTCGAGCGAAGAGAATAGGACGCAGACCTCGATGAAGGCAGGCTCAAGCCGCGTGCCGCAGTCATAAAATGTCAGCTTATTTTTGTACGTACCCAAAGAGAAAGAGGAGAAAGAACCTTTTAAAAGAAGGACAAATGGTAATAGACGGTGAAGTGTCAAAGAGGCGCGGACGTCATGAAGCTTTCAGCAAGAAGCGAGGTGATGGATGAGCCGGGAGGGGGAAAGCTTCCTCGGTAGGGTCCAGGCTAGAACGATAACGGGAAGAGGACTCCTGAAAAAAACATGGGACCATGATGTCCAGAGCGCGGAACGAGGGAAGCTTTCTAGGGAGCCTGCATCGGGAAGGGGGTTGCTGGGGATTCGATCTGTCGGGCAGACCTTTTCTCGGAAGACTGGCGCCACGCTCTGACCCCAACAAAATCTAGAAGAGCCTCCTCGGGGGAAGGGACGTAAAAGAAAAGTGGTAGAGAAGGAATCCTCACTTACACCCTTCGCCAAACTCGGAAGGTACTGGATAAAAAAACAGTGGCAAGTACGATAAAAGATAGTGACTTTAACTAGGAGACGCGGAGCAGGAAAAGGACGTCTCTCCAGAAAAAAGCTACAGCGAGTAAGCGTAACTGCTGGCGTAGATAGAAAAAGACTCTGGGGACAGGATGACAGAGGGGGCAGGGGCGACGTTCCACGGGACTACTAGGTTGTACGCCAAGAAACCGTAACTGCTCTGAGATCAAAAAAAACGGGAAAAAATACACAACGTGCGGTGGCTAGAACGAGTACAAGTACGGGTGGTACCAGTTCGTGTTTCTCTCAAAGGGCTGAAGAAAGGCCACGAGCTTCGCAAGAAAACGACGCTGTCGGAAGAACCTCCGTGTCTGGCAAAAATGGACTCCGCAGGGCTACGGGGGCCTTAAATACTGAGGACTGAGCGAGGTCAACGTCTAACTCGAGGAGAAGAAGAATAACTTCTTTACACGCCTTTTGAAGGAGGCGCAGGGGCAATAAATAGCTTTCGGAGAGAAAGAACGGGGAGATCTGGAGTCAAGAATACAGAAGGAGAGAAAAAGAGTCAAAGAGGCTCTTCCAAGGACCCAGGAGAGAGAGTAAGCCAACATATACGCACCCGCGGGTGACGGCCAAGAGAGTGTGGGTCTCTAACTAAAAACATAAACTCAAAAAAGGCGGGCACGAACGCACCCTTCGACAGGATCTACCCACAACAAGACCTCCCCGAGTATGTCAAGCCATATCGGCGACTCACAAGAGACGAAACAAAGCAGGAAAGCCCCAACCTTAAGTGGTCGGTAAAAAAAGGGCCTCGACGCGAATAGAGGATGAGGTCTTCCAAGAGTTCAAGAAAAGCGAAAAGGGAAGACGCTGGTATAGTTCCTTCAAGCAGGGAAAGGGCCAGCACCGACTACCGCCGTCCCATCGGGCAACGCTAAAGGAGCGTGTAAAAGGGAGGTATGGATGCCCGTTCGTACTAATCAGTAGGCTGCCACAAACCTACTCAACCTGAGGGAGAATCCCTTCGTTGATACGCGCCCTCAGCACGGCGGCCGTACTTTCCTGCGCTAAAAAGAGGGCTTTCTTAAAGAAAAAAAAAACAGCAACAGCAGCGACGTGCCACGCCTTTCAGCAAGCTCCAAAAAGTAGGCGGAAGGAGCCGCCATGCATCGAAGCGGGCGAATTCGGGCTCGCTCCACCTAAACGATACACGGAGGACCGGGAGCTGCCCAAAAAAAAATGTGAGGTGGTCATGGGTTGAGGTCCGAGCCGAAAAGGGGGCATGGTCTATAGGTCCCGAGTGAAAAAAGTTGAAAAGGGTAGACCCAGGT
>Ga0179593_1362900_pt1 | contig 20199 bp, 31 predicted proteins | sample CZODoug2_1_08_16_FD_185931 | JGI IMG/M metagenome (GOLD analysis project Ga0179593, IMG submission 185931) | Vadose zone soil fungal communities from Angelo Coast Range Reserve, California, USA - CZODoug2_1_08_16fungal (PacBio error correction) | ecosystem: Environmental > Terrestrial > Soil >...
GCAAATCTTTGGCAATAGGAAACGATGAAGAGAATAACGGGTGGGGGGAAAACAAGGAAGGGGGGGGGGGGCGAGGTATAATCCCAAGGAACAACAGAATCTCAGGCAGTTGAGTTAAAAAAGGGAGGATACTCGTTATCATTCAGGTCCTGGGGGGAGAATGAGGAGACTGGCTGGGGGGAGGAAAGTTTTATGATTGTTGTCCAGACACCGACATTGAACTAACAGGGTAAAGGGGGGGGTAATTGCGGGGAGAGCGTGGGGGGTTTTTGAAGAAAAAAATAGGTGCAGTTAGAGGGATCTTTGGGGGCTGGTCGGGCAAAAGAGGGAAAAGAGAGAAGGTCAGCGAGAAGGTCTGAAGGAAAGGAAAAGTAAGAGAGAAAGATGAATCCTTCGGGTGTCAACAAGTGTGGGGGTTGGGCCCTCCAGTGATGGGGGTCCGGTGAACCGAAGCTGCAGTGTAGCGGTCATATTCTGTAACAGGTACCAAGGAAAGGGGGTTTGGGGGGGGGGGTGGTGCCTCACTCATACAGGGTTCAAAGGAAAACTAGTGCAACTGTGTGGGTCGGCACTGCAATGCACAACGAAAAGACAGAAAAAAATTAAATCAATTCGGGTCAGCACGGCGCACATTTGGTCGGCAGGGCTTCTGTTTCACGATGTGTGGCGGCAAAGGAGAAAAAAAAACACACCACAAACGCCTCACTTGGTCGCTAGACTCTCATCATTGTCAGGGGGGGTGAAAACTTCTAGTAACCCCTTAACGAAGGAAATGGGATCAAGTTAGAGAACGGAAGGAACCGAAGGGGGGAAAGTGATTTGGGTCCCATATGTTGTCTACAGGGAATCTTCAACTTCAGGCAAGAAAACTCGGGGACTTGGCTGTCAGGGGGGTGGGGGGGAGTTGGGGGGCAACCGAAGAGGCAAAAGGAAAAAACTATGTCATCAGTAATTTTGTAGTCCAAAAGGCTTATATGCCATGTGTTGTCTATTTACCTTGACGCCAAAACTTGGGGAAAAAGGACCGGGAGAAATACTGCCTAGAAAAAAAAAGGTGGTCCTTAAGGAGTAAAGGGGGGCCCACCTGTCTTTCTCAGGAGGCTCAACTGCCGGTTGTGTAGGGCTGGCCGAGGGGGGAAAAAAAAAGTGATTGGGGGGTTAGCACAAAAAAAATGGCCTGGAAACGAGTTTTTTAGAGAACACGAACAAACGTGTACTGAAAAAATCCGGTTGGAACCAAGGGAAAACTGGGCAAAAGAAAGCATGCGGAGGGGAACTTCTGCCAAGAAAGAAATTTAATGCCTCCGCTCTCCTGTCAAGTGTCAAGAACCCGAAAATTATTGCAAAACGGGGGGGGAAGTGGGGGGTACCGGGTTGGGTCAAACCAGTTGATCAGTGAAGGCCAACACGATGTTGGAAGCAGAACGGTGAACGCGGGAAAGAAGACACCGCTACGTTTTTAAGAAACAAGCGGGGCCATGCAACATGAAAAGGGATTTGGGGGGGGAAAAAACGAACGTTGCAAGGTGCACGGGGGTTTGGTAAAGGCCAACCGAACCGGAAAAGGGAACACCTCTAACAATTGCCAGGTGTGTTGGTCGAAGTATTCACAGGTTTGGCAGAAGTAAAAATCTGGTCGCAAACCAAGTTCGGACCCAGTCAGGGGGGGTTACTTAACTTCAAAAGGCAGTAAAAGGGGAAAAGGATAAAAAGTCCAAAGGAAAAGAAAAAACTCAAAGGAGAAGTAAATTCTAAAAACAATAGGGTCCAAAGAGAAACCCAAACCGATCATAAAAGGCGCCGCAACGTGGAAAAGGAGGATTTCGGCATTGGGGGGGGTGAAACCGGCTAGACGGCCTTGGGAAAAATGTAAAGGTAACTCGGGGGGGGGGCAAACGTAGAACCAAACAAGTCTCATCTAACCTTCAATGAAAGAGAAAAAGCCCCCAGAAGCAAAGAAGTGTGCGCTAAATCAGTTATAGTCGGTAAGCAACAAGCCATAGTCCCTCAAGATATCGGGGGACTCCGAAGAGAACCAAAACCGTCGGGTTGAACGGAAAATCGGCCCAAATCGGAACAGAACAGGGGGGAAGGGTGGAGGGGGGGAGGGGGGGGTAGGGGAAGTAGAGGCGGGAGGGGGAAGAGGGAGGAAGAAGAAGGAGGTGGGGGATGCAAAGAGAGCGGAAGCGTAAAAGGGGGAGATGGGAGGAAGGGAAATAGGGGAAGGTTAGAGAAGATAGGGAAAGGAAGAGAGTGAGGGAAGAAGAGGAGGGGGGAAGAGAGGTTAGAGGGCGAAGAAGGGGGAGGAAAAGGGGAGGTAGCGTAAAAGTGGGGGAGGGGAGAGGGGGGGGGAAGGAATGAGAAGGTAAAATAGGGAAGAGAGGGAAAGAAAGAGAGGCAGGGAGGAGGAGGGTTGAAGGAAGGGGAGGAGGAGGGGAGAGGGGAGGGACGGGAGGGGGGGGGGGGAGAAGGGGGGGAAGAGGGAGGGGTGAAGAGAAGCAGAGGAGGGACGGAGAAAGGAGGGTGGTGTGGGAAACACGTGTGGTGGTAGGGAGGGTCGAGGGGGAAGGAAAAAGGGAGGAGGGGGGGGGGGGAGAGAAGGGATCGGGAGGGAGTAGGAATCTGGGGGAAAGCGAGGGAAAGTAAGAGAATCGCGGCGGGGCAAGAGAGATGAAAGAGGGAAATGGGAGATGGGAGGGGGGGAAGGGAGACGCGCGATAGGAAGAGAGAAAGATGACTGGACTGGTGAAAGGAGGAGAGACTGAGGGGAAGGGGGCAGAGGGGGGGAGGGGAGAAAGGAAGAGGATAGAGCAGAAATGGAGCGTGGTATGAAGGGAGGGGAGGCATTGAGGGGCAAGAGGAAGAAGGGAGGGAAGAAGGGGAGGGGGAGAAAGAGGTGGGCGGAAAGGGAGGTGAGGATGGCAGCGGGTGGAGGGGGGGAAGGATTGGGGAGAGCGGAGGGGAGGGGAGGGAAAGAGAAAAGACTTGGTGAGGATGGGGAGGGCGATGATTGGGGTTGGGGGTGAGAGGTACAAGAGAAGCGGGTGATGAAGAGCGGGAAACGGAGGGGAGGGGAGACACGTATACGAAGGGGAGAGGGAGAGAAGAGGTTGGAGAGGTGGGGAAAGGGAGGTGGCAAGCGAAAGTAGGGAAGGAGAGAAAGCGGAAAGAGCAACGGAGGGAAGGGGGAGAGAGGAAAGGAAGGAGGGAGTGTAAAGGAGAACCGGGTGGAGGAGAAGGTGGAGGGGGCGTACTGGGAGGGGGACTAAAGGACGAAGGGGGGCGTATGAGCGGGAGAGGAGGATAGAGAAAATGGGAAAGGAAAGAAGGGGAGAATGAGTTGCGAGTGGTGGAGGAAGTAGATAGGTTGGGGGAATAAGGGGGTAGTAGGAGGGGGGGACGGGAAGAGAAAATTGGAGAGGGGGGGGGGAGAAGAAGAAAAACGAAGGGGGAAAGGGGAAGTAGAAGCAAGGATGAATGAGAAAAAGAGGTGGGGAATAAAGAGGGAGGGCTCGGGTAGGGGGAGGGAAAGGTGGGAGGTGAAAAAGGGGGGGAGATAGGGGAGAGGGAAAGGGGAAGAGGCTAACGAGGACACGAAGCATTAACCCAGGAGACCCGAGGAAAAAAAGGCCTTTCGGGGCTGATGGTGGGACTTAGAAGTGGGGGGTCGGAGGAAGACCTCTGTTGGGCCGGGGGTGGAGTTATTGAGGCTTATCCAGAAGTTTATGTCTGCATAAAATGAAGTAGGACAAGATGTCTCAAAACGGGTACTTTCTCACAGAAGATAAGGGGGGGGCTGGGGGTAAAGGAAAAAACATGAGTCAGGAATGTGTCATGATGGGACAAAGGGGGGGTCCGTTACAGAAAGAAAAGTCCTAAACTAGAATTCATTCAACGGGAATAAAAAAAAAAAGGAGCTACAAAAAAGACTTCGGGTAGAGGTAAGAGGGGGTAAAAGCGGACAAAAAATCCACCAATCAAGAGGTGGAAGGCAAAGGAGATGAGGGGTATCTGTGGGAGAATCGGAACAGAACTCGGAGTAACCAAACAGCAGGAAAAAAAAAAAGGGAGCACTTATTAGGCAGAGGAAAGATTGCTTGCATACACGTGGGGGGTATCCAACGAGTGAAACCACAATGTTGAAAGGTAGTAAGGATTGATTAACTAGAAGAAAAAGCCATACTAGACTCAAAAAAAAAAAATTGGAGGAAAAGGGGAAGAGAAGAAAAAAAGAGTTTAGGTGTCGAGGGGTAGTACTCAACTATTCAAAACTTCAAAGGGGGTGAAAAGCTTAAGAAAAAACATGTACAGGAAAAGAAAATCGGAAGCTCAAGCCGGGAAAAAAGAAACAGGTATCCAGCTGGGTTTGGGGCCTCAGATTGGAGGTTGGGGCCGGAAACTAAAAAAAGAGAAAAAGTAAAAAATAATGCAATCTCTAAGGATTTATGTGAAAAAGAGGGATGGAAAGGGACCGGGGTCTCTGGACGAAAGCAGTCCGAGCTATTTTGGGGTGTTGAGTTGACTTGGGACGTCGTGCACGTCCTAGGGCGGAGATGGGGCGGGGTCGGTAAAGGCCACAATTTTTCCAAAGCCCTTAAACAAGAAAGGGGGAAGAAACGGGGTATGATTGATGGGGGGGGGGCACGTAAAAACACGGGGGCGCAATATAGGGGGCGAAAGAATGGGTGACCGAGTGGCCTACGTAATTGGCGGGAACTAAGGATGCATCATAAAGTCCAGAAACGGACAAAACTCAAAGAAGCCCAATTCAGAAGGACCCCCTAACTGTCGGGAGCGGTACTTCACAGCATACAGGACAAAAATACCCGGTTATTGAAAATTTTGTTCATTTGTCACCCGAGTGAGTTGGTTCAGAGGGGGGTGAAACGGGCTTGGTTAACGGGGGAAACAGGAAAAGCCCGGGGGGTGTTTCCACTGCGAAAAGAGAGGTGATATTGGGGTCTGCGTAGGGAGATTTGGGTAGGAGAAAGAAAAGACTTGTTCCCACGCAAAATGGCCGCTGGGAGCCTATAGGGGGGACGGGAAGGAAGTGTTTGTGGGGGGGAACCACGGGGGGGCGTGCGCGGTTCCCGGGTAAGCCTTGAACCACGGGAAGGGCTCATGACGGTTGCATCACCTGGTCACTGTACAAGTGGACCAGGGGCTTGGACGATAGGTTATGAGACAGGGGGGGGGTTGGCACAAGACATGCATTTAAGGTGGTTAGCTTGTGGCATTTTCGAGGAAAAGGTTACGGGCTCATGTGCCTTGTAAAACATGGCGGGTCCTACGGACGTGGAGCCCTAACAGGCGAAAGAAAGGGCTCCAAATTTGGGGACTTTCTGAAATATCGGTGGAACTGAGGGTGTCCAACCTGGCCGGGGGACACATAAAAATGTCTAACAACAGGGGGTTTGGAGACGGTGAGATAAAAGGCCTTTCGGGTTGGATTGTTTCCCATGGCAAAAGGAGAAAAAAGAGGACGCGGTTGGGGTGGGGGGAGGAAAGAGCAAAAACAAGAGATGGGTGGGGGCGGGGGGTGAACCAGGTTAAAAGAGAACCGGTATTGAAAGAGGGGGGGCAGGTCTGTTATTGTGTATTAGCAAAGGGATGGACAAAACGGTGCAGTGGGCGGAGACCAGTTTTAGTCTAGAAAGAAAAGACGGGTAAAACAGGAATAAAGGGAACTAATCGGGGGGGTGCGGACAACAATTAAAAAATCGATGAAGCTTAAGGTAAAAATGGCGGGCCGAAGGTAAACCGGATGCTATTCAAAGAGCGAACCGAAGAAGAGAAAAGGAAAGTTGGCCCATCAACTTTTCTTGTGAGTGACCCTCTGCACACAAAGAACACAAAGTTACCCGTTGGCCGAAAAACCAATACGAACTCGGTAATGAAGCCCCCTACTGACAGTGAGCACCACGAACCCTCAAGAAAAACTTTTCAGCGGGGGGTGGGTTTATGTAGAACGTTAAAGGTCACAGGTGTTCTATAATTCACGAGGACAGTGGGGGGTGGAAAGTCTACAGTGGGGGGGGGGGGCGTGAAAGGAAAATCCGGAGCAAACCATGACGGAGGAGCGGTTTTTGGTACTACCGAAATTACCGACTTCCAGATTGGGAATGGGGGCGTCTGTGAAAGAAAAGAGAACTCACCCAAGAAAGTAAAAGAAAACCTCAAACAGAAAGGTTTGCAGACTCATTAGGAAATAGTGGGGGGCCACGGGTCGCCCCAAGAAGCTTTACTCAACTATCTCTAAAAAGCAAAATTCGTCGGCGCAAGCAACTTGGGGCGAAAAAAAGTCGGGCGTGGGTGAAGGGGAACTCTTAGAAGACACAACGGTAACTCTGTAGGTGTCTATGCGGCGATGGGGATCGGGAGAGCCATTCTATTGAAGAAAAAACAGATCAAAGACTGGCGCAAAAGGGGAAAAAGCAGAGGATGGATGGGAACCTCACCCAGAACCGATCGCGACACTTATGGATTTGAAAAAGAACAAGGGACACAACAGGGGGTATGGCACGGTTGTGCACACATGGGGAGGAGACGGCAACCCAGAAAATGTCCGGGGTGGGAAACGAGGTGGAACAGAGTTCCCTATTAAGAAGAATGGTTTGTTGTTACGAGGGAAGAACAATTTTTACAGGAGGGGGGCCCAGACTGGTGAATGGACCTGTGGGGGTGACATCCTTGTTCCGATGGGATGAAGTGAGAGATCATTAGGATTGGGGGAATCCTGGGACAAAGAAAAGAAAAGTCGATTCGGGAGTAACTGGAGTAATATCAAACACGTGTTAAGCAAAAAAAGCACTTAAGAAGGGACAATTTTATTGCCTCTTCCGTTTGTCGGAGGATAAAAACCACAGGGGGGGGTCAGGCTCACCGGAATTCGTGGCGAATTACAAAGCCGGACGGTGGGCTTATCGCCTAGAAAGTAAAGGCCCCGTCCTACACCGAAATGATTTGCTGTCAAACTTGGTTTGGGGGGTTTGGGGCACGAACCGGAAAAGCCGGGCCACAATGACGTCAGCCACATGGGGGCAAGAAGCGTGTCAGTGTGTGTAAAAGGTATACTTAGATGGGCCCAAGTCTTGGTTGTATCTGGGAGAGATGTTTACTGAATCTGCCCTGGACATCCGAGTGAGGTCTTACGAGATATTGGAATATCAACTGAAACCTCCGTCTTTAATAAAAAAAAAACGAAAAAACGTCAAGCACCTAAAAACCCTGCCCCCAGCAAACGGCGTGAACTGAAACAGAGGGATGCTCATTGTCGGACCAAAGGTGATGGGGGGGGACTAACATACAAACAATACAAAAATAGGGGCTTCAACGGGGAAGGGAATGAGCAATGAGGAAGGCGTTCCTTACCAGCTGGAAAAATTAGAGTTGGGGTTGATAGGATTTCGCGGGAAGAGGGGTGCGCAAAGCTACGGGAACTGTTGGGAACTGTATCGAGGTGGCGTGACGGCGGCACGGGTGAAACCGGGGGCGGGAGTAACTCAGACCTGTCATGTCGAGCGGAGACAACCACTCGTTACTACTTCCTACTCAGGGGGTATTTCCACTCATTCTTCACCTTGGGAAGAAAGTGGACAATACGCAGGAAGGAGCTTCGCAGTTGTGAAAATGACCGGGCGGTAAAAGACAAAAGGACGTTGATACAGATCATCCGTAGGTGGATCTCATATACAAAGTTCAAAAAGTCACAGCTTTAACAACTTCCAATGTTTTCCGAAGGCACCGTTGAATTGTTAAAAGTTCAAACAAAAAAAATAGAGGTACTAACGCAAAAACGTTCAAGGGATTAATAAAGAAAATTGTGACCGTGAGTGGGGGGGTCTGTGGAACATTTTGACCCTCTCGTTTGCAGTGAAGCAAGAGTAACATAGGGGAGTCCAAAGCATCCTTTTTGTGGCCACATGCTGCTTAGAGAAACGCTGGTGCGATACAGCAGTAAACTGGGGTAGTGGGACGCTAACTGGGCAATAATGTCGAAGAGGGAGGTGAAAACCCACATCAAAGACCATAAGTCGGGGGGGGGGCCAATCATCGAAGCGTCGGAAGGAATTTGGGGTGAGTTGAAACAGGAAGTGGGGGTGGCAACTTCATTTGTAAACTGTGGTCCGCTTCCTTAGTATAAGAAGGGACCCAAAAAGGAGGAAGTGTACTTGGGGGTGTAGCTATAGGCCTTACCATGTACTAATCAAAGAGTCAAGAGGTCAGCAGGGGATCAATAAGGGGGGGGAGAAATTATGTGATTGGGGTGGAAGTGAAATTGCAAGAAACGATGATTGATGGGGAAACGGGGGGGGGGGTCACACACTTTAAGGGGGTGTTCTTGAGTCCATTTTCTGCATAATATTAATTGGAGGGGCGACATCAAAGAAAAGTTTGAAAGCATGTGTTGGCTTGGCCAAAAAATCGTCGCCGGGGGTCAGGATTAATGGGGGGGACTGACCGTCTACATCAAAAAAACAAAAAAACAAAAAAACAACGAGGGAGGGAAAAGAAAATAGTGTACCCATGCAGGACAGGCCGAGGAAGCCAAAAAGTAAAATTGTAACGGGGGGGTGAATGTCCGAACTATCGTTGAACACGACTTGAAAAAAACGGCAAACAGCACATTGAAAGGTGTGCCACAGAGGAAACCGCATCCAACGGCAGGGGGGGGGGGGCCAAGAAAATAAAGAAAGGGGTGGAGAAACCATGGTTTGAACGACCTGGGGTGGGGGCTCGGGGGGTGTTGAGAACCGGGGGTCAGGAGAAGCGCCACTGGGGGCATTCGCTTTTGGGCATCGCGGAAGATCTTGGGCAAAAGACCAAAACACCTGCAGTTGTTCAAACAGTCGGGGGGGGGGAAAGGCCCCAACTTTTTTTGTGGGGACTAGGTGAGGCGGGGTATGGGGTGGCCTTTGAGGTGCTGGGGTTCAGGGGGCTTCTAACGTGCCCAAATGGAAGAAACAGTGAGACTAACAACATTGGCATGGAGGGTAAGGAGAAATGGGGTAGGAGAAAGAGGAGGAAAAAGAGGGTTGGGGACACCACGAAAGAACATGGGTATTCAGACGATCTCATTAAAACAGACGGGGCTGGGTCAACTGTGTAGACTTTACAAGGTTTCAAATTGGGCATCAATCAGGAGGGAAACGCTACAGTAAACGCAAGCGCGGAAATGCTCCGTTGTTCCATGGGAGTTAATTGTGATAACGGGGGGGGGATCCAAATAATACGCTCTGAGAAACAGGCCTTACTGTCCGTCCCGGTTGACCGGGGGAAAAGGAGAAGCTCAAAATTAGTCACTGAACAAGGGTTGGAGGTACAGGAATGTACCGATGGTTGGTGATAAGAGGTGGCGGGAGGCAATCCAGAAAAAAGGTACATGTGCGCCGAAAAGCTCTAGCGGGGGACACAATACAAAGCCTAACCTGACTCGCCCGGCAAACCGGAAACAAAGACTTGGTTAAAAATCCAGTACAAAAAAGCCGCAGGCAATTGTGGAACGAAAACTGGGGCGACGAATAGATGGGTAAGTTAGCCTACACGATTAACAGAACGCGGCAACCAGCACAAAAAGAGGTTAGGGTGTGCCGGAAAACGACACAAAGGAAAAAAAACTGAGCATAAAAAGGTGAAGCCGAACCGAGAAAGAGGATCAAAGGGGGGAGCAGAGAGCCCAAACAAGAATGACAGTAACAACTTAGAGACTTCAAAACCAACAAGGCATTTGGGTATAGGTCGTCTTCAAAGCGCACACAGGGGTCAGGTCTGGACTGTCCTGGACGGCCTTTTTGTAGTAATCAGACGAAGGGAAGTTGCAGGGAAGTACGAGAAGGCTTGGGTCAGGGCCCGGTTGATTAGAAAAATGGGGGTAATTCCCGAAGGTCCTACAGCCAGTTTGAAAGGGAGAGTTGTGACGAAGAACAGGGGGGTTTGGGGGTTTCTATGGGGGGGGGCCGTAAGCTGAGAATCGAGGTCGGAACGTCAAACCTCAGTCAGCAAATTGGGCGCCTGGGGTCTCAATCGGCTTCAAGGACGGACAAATGCATTCCTTCTTGGTCCCAGAAAAAAAATGGGTCCCACCCAAACGGGGGAAAAGAAGAAAAAACAAAAAAAAACACATGATCCTAGCAGAAAAAAACAGGACTTAAAAAACGCTTTAAACCAAAGAGGTTTTTGGGTGGGACCCGGCCTCAAGAAATACAGTGCATCAACAAACTCTTCAACGGGGTGGGAGTTGCCGTACACTGGCAATAAAAGGGAAAGCGGTGGTGGTAGGAAGTCCTTGGAGTTTAGTCCTCTGCAAAAACACATGGTTGTGGCTAGCGCTTGAAACGAAATTTGAACTCCCCGCTCCATCTTACTAACCCATAAAGGTCCGTGGGTGAGACGCGTACCCAGGAAACTCCTGGCTGTGATAAAAAACTTTGGAACGCCGACTGTGGCGATGGGGTGGGAAGAGGGGGAAAAAAAGGGGGGCGAAAAATTGGTACAAATACAGAACAGGGATCAAACAGGGCTATCAATGTGGTGCCGGTGGCTTCCTTTTGGGGGTCTTTGGCACGAAGGGTAAAACTCGAAACCTAAAACTATGGGGAGGGGTTGTTGGTCAAACACACACTCTTCGTGGGTTTGTGTCCGGAGGTTCAATGGCAGTACCCCCCGGGGAAATAAAATGGGGTAAACTCCTAATGTAATCGAAAACGTTCCTTAAACGGAGAACATAAACGACCAGCGGGTGATCGGGTCATGCATCACTGGACATGAGGGGTTTCAGTAGGCCGATCGTTGGTCGAAAAAGGTCCGGGGGGGGGCAGTGGGGGGAGAGAAAAAAACAAAAAACGGTCGGGGGCAAAGCTTTGTCCAGTCGGAAAAAATTGCCGCTGGAGGATGACTGTCGTGGATATATTTAATCATCTACGACTCGGTCAACAATTGTCCCGAAAAGTGAGTGCCCTGATCAAAATGTGTAACCATGTGGAGGTACCATTGATCAGTCAAAAGCAACCGACGTTGTGAAAAGGAGCCGAATAGCACTGAACAAAACCTAAAAGACGTGGGGGGTAAGAAAACACTCCGTGGGTCACCGCCAAGTGTCTTGGGGGGGGGGAAAAGAAGAAAAGGACAAAGTTCAGTTATGGGAAAAGAACCTCAACGAAGACTGTCACCTAGCAACACTTTAAGGTGGTGAAAGTAAATGGGGCCATTTTTGTTGAACTCCGTAAGGCATCGAAGGAGCCACCATGTTACTCTGGGGTGGCAGGGGAGGTGGACTTCAGGACTGCGTCACGGACCTGAGGTCCCTTATCAAAACAGGCAAAAAGAAAACCAATAAAAAGAAAATGGGGACACTCAACAACACCCGCGCCTAAAAAAGAATCAAAAAGGCTTAGAAACGTGGGGAATAAAAAAAGGTGATTCAGGTTGATGAACCTTCAGGGCGCCAGTTTGGGGTGAGGAACTGAAGTGTACTATGGGGAAACCACCAACCCAGCGTCACTAAAGGAACCACTGCTTGTGGCTGTGGGGTACAGGGACCGCAGCGATGGGCGCGAAATAGGTGGTACGACGCACAGCAGAAGGAGCGCAAAAGCACGCAAAAACAATAAGAAAAAGCCCCAATAGAAGGGTCCAGTCAAAGCACCAGGTACAAAGAAAACTAAACGACATCACAAAAGGCAACAAAAACGGCCTGAGGTGGCGAGTTACGTAGGGCACCGGACTGAATCGGTCAAGAAAAAGAAGATGGGGATGTGGGGGGTCTTTAGTGATTCGATTTTTCGTTCGCTAATTGAACGAAAAGTTCGCAAAGAGAAAAAAAAAAAGACCAGAATAGTTGAACGTGGTCAAAAAGCAACAAAGATCAAATCAAAAACACACTTCAATGGGGGGGGGAACATTCAGGGGGTCACACCTGGGGGGACGGTACGCAAAAAAACCGAACCAGAGCAAGCAACTCGGAAATGTACATTGTCACTATGAAAACCAATACTAAAAAGAAAAACGGGTAAGGGGTCTCTGAAGAGCCAGCACGGAAAAGAGAGACCTTACGTCGAAACCGAGCCTATTGATGAGAAGTGGGCCCAAAAAAGTGACAAAATAACTTCGGGGACTACAATGGTAAATCTTCTTTCTTAGACATTGGAGCCGACCTGGGGTTGTTAAAAAAAGCAAGGAGGGGCCACCACTATGTTGTTAAAGGAGGCAACGAGGCACGTAACGATAAAAAAACCAATCAAAAACATCGCTCAAAGGGGACAACAAAAAAAAAAAAAACCGGTATGAGGAGGAAAAGAATAGAAGGGGGGGGGGGAGACTTAAAGAAGAACGCCAAAAACGAAATGCATAACATTCAAACGTAGTTGTTTCAAATCCTTAGACCCCACATTGCGCCGAAAAGCGTGAGCAATAGCCCGTCAAAAAAAACCATGTGGGGGGGCAGACAGTGGGTGGGAAATCTGATAAATGACCTATATAAATAGCTAATGTGGAAACGTAACACCAATTATAAAACGGGGCAGAAGCAAACCTTTCGCTTCGGGGAACACCTGAAGACGGTTATAGGGGGTGGGGTTTTTCTTAAAAAGGGGGACATTTGGTACCTTGGGGCATTAAAAAAAAAAAAAGAGTGCAGGGGAAGGGGTGGAAGGGACGTCCTGCAACTTGTTGCTCACAGCCTGAACAGGTCAAAAGACGAGAGTGGGGGTTTGAAGACGGGGAAAAAAAGGAAACCGGATTGGGCGCAGAAACGGTGCAACCGGCGTGGGGGGGGACATTAACGGATGAAAGGAAAAATCAAGGCCATCGATGACCGAAAACGTCCCAGCAAACCGACGTGAGACGGCCCTCACATCCAACAGAATATTGCGTCTGGTCCCGGCCTGTGGCTAGAACTGGCCTTCGGGGAGTGTCCCCAGAAGGGAAAAAGGGTGTGGGCGTTGGGGTCTTGGGCCGAAAAAAGGGGGTGACAAGGTCTCGTGGGTCCAAAAAGGGGGGTTACTTTGAAACAGGAATCTTTTGTGTCTGCGAGCGGGAGTGAAGGGCGGTGGGATGACGAGGGGAATACCGATTGGTGTTGTTGGTTCGCGGCAATGAAACGAGGCGGCGAAAGAAGGTGTGGCGATGATCCTTGGGGGGGGGGACCCAACACTTAAACTTTTGGGGAACTGCGGTGTCAGAGACAACAGCTGCCCGGGAGGGAGGACCCGGGGCACTGAACACTGGGGTGAGGACACTTTAAGACAGGTCTCAAAAGAACGAGGCGCAAAAATTTTGATTGAGCCGTTGGTTGGGGGGGGTGTGGTGGCACATGCGGGGGTGTTTGTGCCTGGAAAGCGAGAAGGGACAAAGGTCTCACCACACACATGGTACCGGGGGAACGCAAAAAAAAAAAACGTAAAAACAGACACCTTCTGATGTTGTGGAGTGATAGTCCCTAAACGGAAAAAAGGAGGGTTCCAACCTGGCTGAATCAAGGCGAACCAAGATTGGGGGTGGCGCGGGGTGGGCGAAAGAAAAAAAAAAAAAAAATACTCAAGACGGTGGGGGGGGTGTGCGGTGAACATAAATTCAATGAAGCACTTTGCGTCGAACAAAAAGGGGAAATTTGTCGGGGGGGGGGGGGAACCCGGGGGGGTTGGGGAACCATTGATGGGGGGGGTGAAAAACCTGGATTGTGAGGGGTGCTTCAAGCGCGTCAAGAGAGGGTTGAACACTGGGGGGGCTGTATTAAAACATTTGGGAATCACAGTGGGAAACCCAGATAAGGGGGCAACCTGAGGCGGTGAGGAAACATGGGTTAAAAAACCTGAGTCAGAGGCATTAAATCAATCGGCTAGAGGTCAACAAAACGGAAAAAAGGCACGAACTAAGAAAAGGATTTACCACAGACGTTTGGGCTTGTGTTCGGCGATCCACAACAAACACCAAGGAAGAATTGGAACAGGAAAGAAAAGACAAACTGCGACTGATTGTGTCAGGGTTCCCAAAGAAGAGATCAAAGAACAGTGAAAGTTGAGCTCAGCTAAAACCACCCGGTGAGTTATGTGGGTAGCCTAAGGCACATTGGGACAGGGTAAAGGCTGGCCTAAACCTTTTTGGCAAACCCAATGGGGGGTGCTAGAGCGTAAGACAAACCTGCGGGTAAAATCTGCGTGGGGGGGGGGAACGAAAAATCCACAGACCGTCAATTAAGGGGCGTCGTCAAACAAGGCGCGAAGACAAGTAAGAAAATAAGGGGACAACGTCCCCGAATTTGCTGACAAAACCACAACCCTCCAGAGAAAAGAGGTTGTCCAACGAGAACACCAACTAGTGACCAAGTCTCGCAAAGATGGAAGGGACTTGGAAAAATTCGAGGGGGGAAGAGATTGTCCAGTTTACTGATGAGAAAGAAACAAAACTTCCACGGATTGATCGGGCAAGATTATGACTGGGACTCTAGAGCAGCGTGACTCATAGAAGCATACCTCAAAAAGATTTTCCCTCGCAAAAAGAAGAAATAGAAGGCTAGCACACAAGCACAGGACCCAATAGAATAGAAAGATGTAATCTTCGTTGGCCACTAACGCAATCAAAAACATTTGGAAGATGATTTGGGGTTGGTGCGCCTGGGGTGGATTAGTGAGGCCCTAAAAAATTCCTGTGGGGTCACTTGGGGGGGGACCTCAAAAGGATCTATCAGTTGGGGTGAGGGGGGGGGAGGTTAAGAGACGCCGTTTCATGGATTGTGGGACAAGGAAGTTTTCGGACTTGTGTGGGGTCAGTGTTAACATTGCTCAACCGGGTTCGGTATAAATCCGCTAAACCGACACAAGAACTGGAGGGGAGACTAGAAGTCATAGTCCTAATTAACCTAGAACAGGGAGGGAAGTAAATCTTAGAGGAGGGGCCAAAAGGGGGGGTGGGAAATCGTTAGAATAAAAAAACATAAAACCCTTTTCTCAACCGAAGGGGATGTCTGACACCATCAGAGAGGGTATGGGAACAACCGATATACAATGGCCTGGAGAAGGAACCTCCGCGACGTTTTGAACGTTGAGGGGGAAAAGAAAAGAAACCAAATCATGGAGCGCCCAATAAATTCAAGGCTTGTGCAAGAAAACGGGAAGGGGTGGGGGTGTGTAAAAACACTGTACTTTTCTACTATTGTTTAAAATTAACGAAGCACGATGTATCATGCCTCGAACCGGTGTGGCCCTTGCAGATCTTGTGAAGGTAAAAGTTGCATTCGGGTGCGGTCAAAAGATTGCTTATGAACGGGAATCGCGACGGGGAACTTAAGAAGCCAGAAGCCGCAACTTGTACGTATACCCTTGTTAGACCCTGGGAGAAAGTGGTGGGTAAAACTGCTTGGATAAGAAAAATTTACCTCCGGTGGGGGTCGCGAACTAAAAACGCTCTAAAGCAGTAGCTAACAAAAAATGCACGGCTTCTGTCCATGTACCTGAAAAGTAGGGGGGTGAGCGAATGCAGACAAGAGAAAAGCGCGTTTGAACGGTGGGTGGTTCAAAAAAACGGCGCTGGGAACTTGTTTGGGTGGGGTCACAAGGACGGCCGCCGTTGGTTTGTCGGTGGGGTGCGGGAAAAAGGGATGGACACGGTGGGGGTTTTCTGTGTCGGGGGCAAAAGCATTAGGGCAGGCGTAAGGGGTGCGCACACGAAACTCGTCTAGCAGGGGGGGGGGAAGCGAAAGCTCAGTCTTTAGGCTGTTCCTTGGTTCCTTTCAAAAGGAGGGTCCAGGCAGGGGGGGACCAAAAAACACACGGGCCCGGAAGCAGCGAGGGGCCAGGGGAGGGCAAAATGGTGAGAAACATATCACTTGGCCATACCTGGGAACAAGCTCCAAGTCTTCCCATTGAAAAATGGGTGGGGAGAGTGTCCCCTGCGAAAAAGGACTCATACTGCAAGGCTACCACTGTGGACCAACTATGTGACACTGGGAAAAATAGAGGGGCGTCGGTCCACCCACAAACAACCCCACCCCAGGGTTGAGGAAGCAACTGCCAAAACCGTGGTGTCAAAGAATTGGAGGGCAACCTTTTCGATACAGATCAGGGGACAATTTTGGGGGGCTTTCAAAGCGAATACAGGTTTCAAGATTCAATCGGGCGGGGGGGACCAGCAAATGAGAGAGGACGGGAGGGAGAATAAGAATCTCCTTAGAAAAAGTTTGGAAAGTTACCCAGGATTGGGGGAAAAATTCAACATTTTCTGGGAAGGAGGCCGCGGACAAAAAAAATATAATAAAAGAAAGGGTCCAAGACAAAAAGACTGGAAGGACTTGTTGGGGGGGTAGCGAAATCGCCTGTAAAAGTGGGGACTATAAAAAAATAACATGCGTCCACCCAAAGAAGGAAACTCTGGGAGGGGTCCGGCACTTGGGGTCACCTCTAAGGCCAGGTTACGCTATGGGGGGGGGGAAACAAAAGATGTTGGAAGAAACGGGTGAATGGAAAAACAAAAAAAGGGTAGTTCAACGTAGAATTTTAGACATAGAAAAAACCAGGGTCAATTTTCTAATTGGGGGGAAAAGGGTCACCACTCCATCTAGACATCAATGGTTGAGAAATATCTCCTAATAAGGGTCCACAACAACAGAGATTAGGAGGAGTATAATATATAAATCCCACTGGGAACTGGGGGGGCTAGGGAAATACCCCAGCAAAATCACTAAAAAGTTGAACGACCATAAGGTGGACTAACGTTACTTCAGAAGAGAATTTGAAGGTGTGCCCATCCAGGGGACAAAGTGCAGACGAAGGGGGTGGAAAACAAAGATAAAAAAAGGTGGGGGGGGAATTGAAAAAAAGTTGCTGCAAAACGGGGGTTTAACTCAAAACTTGTTGGGGGGGGGGGGTACCCGGTTACCGGCGACGCGACCAACGGAAAAAAGGAAAGGGGAGGTGAACTAGAAAAGGCAAGAGGTGCGGTGCCGCCACCTGAAAGGTTGGGAAAAAATTCTTGGGAAAAAGGCACTGATAGTCGCGGGAGGTTGGAAGGGGGTTTGGGGGGGGACTGGGGGGGTCAGCAGCTGGACTCCGTGAACAGTCTCGGTGAACGAACAAAAGGTGGGCATGGTAAAGAGAGTTGTGGCCCGCAATCAAAAAAAGGGGTGCCACAAAAAGGGCGGGTTTATGGAGCAAGGAAGGAACATGTCCACGACCTCCAAGGCGGTCAAGGGGTATTCTGGGTTTGGAGGGGTATCAATCCAAGAAACTCACCATAAAAGAAAAACCACTCAAAAACTGCGACGTGTTGGTGAAAGGGGAGTTGTAATGGATAGGAGAAAATACATAGCCGTCGAGGGGGGGTATCCAGAGGCTGAGAAGGAAAAAAAAGGTCAATTAGAACGTGAAAACTAAATTATTCTTGGGACGAGGGTGGGGGAAAAGGGAAAAAGAAGAAATTAACTAGGGTGTGTACGCGAGGGGGGCTGTCGTCTCTAATGGGGCCGTACTAAAAGAAAGAGGCGACTATGAAACGGGGGGTTCGAGCTTCAAGCTCAGGACGTTCCACCCTATAAACAACCCTACTTTAAGTGTCAACAAAGAAAAACTGCACATACCTACTCATGGTGTTTGAAGATCAAATCACACGATGAAGGTTGGGAGTCTCCTAAAGCTCAACGTTCTATCAGCAAAAAGAAAAACTGCGGGCGTTGGTGGAAAGGGTAAGAAGTACGCGAGGGCTCCAGGACGACTAATGGGGGAGCGCCCTGGGCGGCATTAAGAAAGGACAAGAAGATCAGAGAGATTGCAAGGAGAAAGATTCAAACAGGGGGGAAGCAGACAATTTGTGTATAGTTCACTGTAAAAAGACAAAAGGACAATCGCTGACCGGCGAAGTGGTACCAGACAGGAAAGAGTCAAAAAACATACCGGGGCTGGGTTGGAGGAAGCGACGTGGTACTGGTGGCGAAACCGGGTTCATGGGATACGTCAGCTGGACCTACCCGGGGTTTAAGTGGTTCTTAAAAACTAATGGGTGTGGGGGGGCTAGAGAAGGGGGGGCTGGGCTGCCATAGAGATAAGATCTACGGTGTCCAATCCGGACGAGAGTGGACCCTACACTACAAAACTTGAGGTCAGTCTGTGGTCCTCGTTTGGTCCCCCGGTAAAATCTGTCACCAACAACAGTATGACCTAGAAAAGTCTTAGTAGCCGGTGACCAAGACGGGTTGGTGGGCATCCCTCCACATACAGTGCGAACAAAAAAAAAAGAAGGCAAGGTTTGCGGGGAGTCCTGCAAATAACGAGAAAGAGGGGGGGGGGAGGAGCTGGTCATGGGGATATCGTCTCCACGTACCAGTGGTGGGGAGGCCGCGGGAAAACGATTGTAGACTAAGACAATACTGCATCTTCGATCAAAACACAGGACGGGGCACAAGGTTCTCATCAAAACGTGGGAGAGCATGGACAACGCCGAATGGGGGCCAGACAGGGGTATAGACGAACCTAAGAGTTGCGAAGGGGGCAAATAGTGGGGGAAGAGACAAAAATGTACAAGGGGGTCCGGGGCGGGGCAAAGTTCGTGAGTTGTGGAGGCAAAGAAAGTTTTTGTTCCAGATTGGGGGGCCCCCGAAGAACCCAAGTTCCGGGGTGAATCGGGGGGTTGGGGGGGCAAAAAAACAGCGCGTCATTAAGGGGGTGGTAGGAATTTTATGGTTATCCACTTGGGGGCGAAAATGTAGGACATACTTTGCCATCCGAAAGAGTGGTGGGGTAAAAAAAAGAAACAATAAGCTAAAACTGATTGATGCCATTATCTGCCGGGGGTAGTGGGAGGGGGGCGGGGCCCCAGAGTCTGACAAGGGTTGTCTAAAATGGGACGGGTTTGTCCAGTTTGGCTATAACAAATCAACCGTGACTGGGCAAGAATGTTGTCGTGGGGACGGCGGTGGGCAGCTGGGGACTGAAACCGGGGGTTGTCTGCGGCATAAGAAGGGAATGCCTACGACTACTACGGAACAGGGGGATAAAAAAACCGATTAGTTGGGCCATGGTATTCCTGGTGGTCCAAGGGGTTTCTAAAATTGATCATTCCCAGGAAAACCCGTCGGGGGGGGCAGGAAACGGGGGCCGGAAAAGATAAACATCTACGGTTTAGCGGCCACTCCTTTACCAAAGACAGGGAGCTTTTTTAAATACTAGCGGTGGAGAAGGTCCTGTATGGGGAAACAAAAATCCCGCAAAGCGATCTCAACAGCGAAACACTGAAGGTGGGGGTCTCCTGATTGCAGGAAAGTTAAAAACCGACGTAAGAGGAAAGTCTCATACCATTTCTCGAAGTGAAGGTGTAGGGAAAAACGTCCAAAAAGGGGGTAGGGAGGGGACGGACATGATACCTGCCAAACTAGAGACATGCAAGAAAAGGCATTGCCAACAAAAAAACCACAAACTCTCGAATAAAAGATCTAAGACTGAAGGATAATTTCGTCCTAAGGGGAATTCAAAAGGGAGGATCGAAACAGGTTGGATGGGGGAAAAAAATTTTAAAGAATTGTGGGGCACACAACAAAAACCCGAGGAAAAGAGACACTTCGTCTCAAAAAAGTCAGGGACGATGAAAAAGAGGTAAAAAGCGGGGGTCAAGGAAGGACAATATCCCAATGACTCTCCAGAAACACCAGTCGGGTGACCACCTTGACAAGACTGGGGGAAACCGAGAGGACGAAAAGTATACGAACAACAAAAGAATAGATAAAAGCGCCTGGTGATACGGGGTACGTCGGGGAGTGAGACAGGGAGGTCAACTTTTTGCTTGTTTAGACAGTGAGAGATTTTGTAGTTTCTCTCAAGGGTAGACTCTGTTAACCATTAGAAAACCAGATAGGGTGCTTGGTCAATCAAACAACTAGAGAGGTCGGGGAGAACAGGTTCATCCGTGGGTAAAAACCGTGTGAAGGGGGTACCTAAAGAAAGAGACATCTAGGAACTAATGCATGGTAAAAAATCAATAAACAAAAATAACTCAAGGAGTCCACTAGGAGAACAGAAAAATAAGACAGAGGTTACTTCCCAAGTGAGACTAATTGAGAATATCGGGGAGGAGGAAAAAAAAAAACAATACTCTATACACACAAAAATACAAAAGTCAAGTCAAACGGCGAAGAGGTATGTACTGTTGGAAATCAGAGTTGCAAAAAGAGTGAAGTGGACGCCGAGGGGGTACTAAGGCAAGAAAATGCCACTCAAAAAA
>Ga0179593_1461808_pt1 | contig 20197 bp, 34 predicted proteins | sample CZODoug2_1_08_16_FD_185931 | JGI IMG/M metagenome (GOLD analysis project Ga0179593, IMG submission 185931) | Vadose zone soil fungal communities from Angelo Coast Range Reserve, California, USA - CZODoug2_1_08_16fungal (PacBio error correction) | ecosystem: Environmental > Terrestrial > Soil >...
ATCGAAAAAAGTAATGAATAAATAACGGGAAAATAGAAGTCCAACAAAAAGCTCAGGGGGGCACATAGAAAACGAATCAGAAAGAAAAAAAATTGCGATGTTGACTGGGCGGTGGAGGTTCACAGACCACACGGGGAAGGGCATTAAAAAAAAATGGGGGCAAAGTGAAAAGGTGCAGTCACTGCAATTCAAAGAAGTGTCCTCAGGGGGGTTATTGTAATTGAACCGCAACAAACAAACTTATTCATTTCTGCGTTCACAAGAAAAGGGAAAGGAAAAACAAAATGGGGGGGGGTGAAAACGAAAAACCTTCTTGAAGTTGACAGCACAGGGGGGGCCACGGGGGGGTCGGGGGTGCAAGAAAACGATGGGCAGATAAATGAGTAATGAAATCCAGGAAGCACAAAAAAATGAGAAGTGGGAATGGAGCAAAAACGTGAGAACAGAAAATTCACGGCACTTGTGGGGGGAATTTATGGGGGATGTTCTACGAGGGGGGGGTGGTTGGAAAAAAAATGGGGGGGGGGAAAAAAGAGTTGGGAGTAACTGGCAAAACAGAAAAAAAGAAGGGATCTGAAAAAAAGAAAGGAGACATTCTCATCACAGGCAGAGGTTACGGCAGCGATGAAATGAACTAAAAAGACGCATGAAAAAAGGCAAAAAAGACATAAAAAAAAAACGTGACCAGTCAAAAAAAAAAAAACAAAAAAGCGCTGGCAACAACGATTTGAAAAGGCGAGCAAAGGGGAACAATTTTTCCGGAAAAAAGAAGGCGGTGGGTGGCAAGGGGTACAAAAGGAAGAAAAAAAAGAGCGGATTGAAAATGGGGGGAGCTCGACATATAGTCAACCTAGGGCGAGAGGGACGGGTGATAAAAAGGGGGGAGGAAGGGGTAGGTTTGTAAAACTTCAGGCAGACGCAGCGGAAACGCAGGGGGTGGAGGGCTACAAGGGAACTAAAGAATGGAAGATTAAGTCAAAGGTTTGGGAAATATGTTTATGAGTAAGCGGAAAGTTATTTCAGTGAGATAAGGGGGGTCAACTGGGAGATCAATGGAAAAGTTTTTTAAAAACATGGGACGAAATTTTTGGGACAAGTAAAACAAAAAGGGGAAGGAAACAAAAAAAAGGGAGAGCACAAAAAAGGTTGGTGGTGTAAAAAAAAAAAAAAACGAGTGGGGGGGTGTAAAGTCGGGGGAGGCGGATTAGGCTTAGTTTGACCACGCGACGGAAGACAAAGGAAAGCAGTTGGGTGCGAGGGGGGATCATTAGAGCTAAAAAGCCCGGCCCTGACAGGTTGTTTTGTGAATCGGGACCTTGCACACTGGGGTATTGGTTGGGGGCCGACGAGAAGGGAACGTAACAAGCGAAAAAGGACGGGAAAAACTCAGGAGGGGTTTTCAAAGTGGACGACTTAGAACTGCCTAGCAGCAGATGGGGGACAGGGGCAGAGATAAAATGAAAGACAGTTTGCTGACTGGGTCTTTTGTCTTTGGCACAAGGGGGGGTGTTTCAAGGGAAGGGGGATTTCACTCGCCAAACTATACCTTGGCTCAAAAGAAAAGGGGGGGGGGAAATGTGCCAAAAAAAAGAAAATGGGGGGGGGGTGTGGGTTTTCCCAAGGAAAACCATTAGAACAAGCATGTGTACGAGAAAATGTGGACGGGGGTGAAATATACAAAAAGATAGAGGGAAAAGAAAGGCACCAAGGGGTTTCAAGGAGGGGAAGAAAAAATTCGTTAAAGAAGCAAACGAAAAAAAAAGAAAAAAAAAGAAACATACATAGATTCTTGGGGGAGATTCGAGAAAGGAAAAAAAACAGGGGAGGGGGGGGGGGTTGGTTCCCTAAAAAGGCTTCCGGAAGGAATGAAAGAAAGGGGTTATCAAAGGGAAGAAGGGTCAAACATTTCAAAAAAGATAGAAGGTGGAGAAGTCAAAGTGGAGACAAGTTCCCCGGATCGGGGGGAAGGGGAAAAAGCTATCGTCGGGGTCATGAGTTTAGGCGGTGTTTGAAAAAAAAGTTGGGGCCTTTCAGACGCGGGGGAGAAAAGTGGCGAAGGAAGGGTCCAAGTCGACAGAAAAGAAGGGGGTTGAACCCTGACAACTGATTCAAAATGCAAATAAACCTGAAATCGCGGCGGTGGGGGTTCAAATTGGTACCAATTTGAAAACGACAGCAAAAAAAAGGCAATGCAGGGGTCCAAAAAAAAAAGGGAATATTGCGCAAAAAGTTTGAGCATCGGGACACTCAGCTCAGAAAAAAAGAAGGGGGGAAATGGGTGTAGGCACGCAGGAGTAAAAGTGGGGGGGGAAAAGCAAGCAGCCAAAAAACCCAAAGGGGGTAAGGAAAAAAGCTGATTAGAGACGGTTTCAAGGAAGTCAAATGAGTCAGGAAAAAGCCAAAGCTGTGGGGGGGAGGAAACAGAGAAGGCAAAGGCTAAAAAATACGTATGGTGGTCGGACGAGGGTTGCAAAAAAACGGGGTCATATTTAGAAGCAGTCATTCCTTTAGACAGATGCGTGGGGAAGGGGAATGTTCAACGTGTGGGTCACGGGGGGGGGGGGGGGAATTTTCCATGTACGGAGTGTGGGAAAGGAAGAAAAACAGAAAATGAGAAAAAAGTGTGCAAATTTGGGAGTGCTTCGTACCAGAGAAAAGGAACTAGATCAACAGGAGGAAAAAGGTTTTGAAGGTAGAATGAGACGCAAAGGGGGGGGGGGTTGGGGGGCGGAAAAAGGTCAAAGGGTGGGGGGAAAATGACACTGGAATATAACTCACACTCAGTGGTGCGGGAAATAATCCACGGCAAAATCTGGCGAAGGGAGACTGAAAAAGCAGAACAGATGCGGGAAAAAAAAATCAGAAACGTAGGAGAAAGGGGGGGGGCTTTACAAAAAAAACCTACCTGCTTTGTAAACGAACAGTTGGGGAACCGTGACATTCATTAAAAAAAAAGGGGTTTGATGAGGGAAAAAAACCCAAGCAAAGGCGAGTTTTAAAGGAAGGAGGTCACACGTCTTTATGACAACGCAGATAAAGGGGGGCAGGCTCGAAAAAAAGGTTTATCGGGAGAAGGAATGGTTGGGGTTGGGGACGGGAAAGCGCAAAGTAAGACCGAAATGGGGGGGGGGGGGCCAAGTGAGTCTGGTCGCATTGGGTTGGGGCGAAAGGAAGTCAGGGGGAACGCAACAGAGTGGAGGGGGCTAACGGTACCAGGGTCAAAAAAAAAATTTGTCGAAAAAGGAATGGAGGCGGCACAACACCCAAAGAAAAAGGGTAGGCTTAACACATCAGTGACGGTCTGCCGGGGGGGGGGGGTGCGACACGGAAAACTCACTGAACTCAGCGTGCCTATCATAAAAGGACAACGCTTGTTTGGTGGGGGGAAAAAGAGACTTGTCACAAAAAAAAGTGATGAAAGGAAGTTCCACAAAAGGGAAAGGTAAGGGGGTCGCTAAATGGTTCGTAAGGTGACGTTTCCGAAAAAAAAAGTCAAGTGCGGACAGTGGAAAGGGAAGAGGGGAGCATGGGGACTGGTATAGGCTAAAAAAGATGGGGGATCTACGGGGGGGGGTAACAGCTTAAAGACTGGTACACGACTGAAAAAAAAAACAAAAGGTGCAAAAAAAAAAAAAAAAAAAGTCGGGACCCAAAAAACTTTTTGGGAAACGGGCTGGGGGGGACGCAGGTTGGGGCGCTAACGAGGGGTCAGAGTGGGCCAGCCGAGCACCGGGGAAAAAAAAGAAGACGAGGGGAAAGAAGGGCAAAAAGAGGAAAAAATTGGAAGACTTTCAAAAAGGAGGGGGGGGCGTGGTGTTGAAAAACCCCCCACAAAAAAGGAAAAAAAGGAAACCGGAATCGGGTGGTGTGCAGGGGAAAAGATGCAGAAAAATAAACAAGACTGTTTCAAGGAGGCACCGACACGGCTAGGGTGGGCTTCGCGGTTCGGGAAGGAATCCAAATGGGCGGGGAACTAAAGTCCAAAGGCACACCGCCCTTGGACACCCAGTACTCAGGGAGAATCTGAGGGGGGGGAATACAATGGGTGTTTCGACCAGAAGGAAGAAGCAGGAATAATGTGACAGTTGTTGGGGGGGGGGGGTACGGACAGGGGACTAAATTTGTCAACTGAGGGAAACCAGGAGAAGGGAGGCTAAAAAAAAAGGAAAAAAAGACCGGGTTGGGGCGAAAGGACAAACAGAGGAAGTAACAAAAAAAAAATCAAACTAAAAGCAAATCCCACCACCCCCACCTTCCCTCTTGTGGGGGTAAGAAAACGTTGGGGGTGCAGCACCTAGGGGGAGAACAAAGGGGGGGGGGGGTTTTAAGCATGGCGAGATGGCAAGCACGCAGGCAAATTACAGGGGGCTTAAGTGAGAGGAACGACAACCAAAGAAACGCGTCAAAAGGAGGGGAAAAAAAAGGTTGGAGAGGGGACCATGTTTGAACCAAAATACGGCAGAAAAAAAAAAAACTGGCAAACAAAACTGCGAGGGGGTGTTCGGGGGGGAATGGGGGGATCTGGTGCACCGCCAAATGTGTGCATTGTTGGGGGGGCAGGGGGGAGGGTTGGGGGGGGGCGGAAATGTGGGACAAAGCTAGGCAATAGGACGGGAGAATGGATCACTTTGGGAAAAAAGGTGGAAAATTTGACAAGGTACCGCAGGACGGGGGGGAGAACTTCAGTGCAGGGACAACCAGAGCAGGAAAACGCCGTAGCCCGCATGTTGTCAATCGCACAATGATCAGTCCAAAAAGCACGATTGAGGACTGTGACGAACAGGGTGGAAAGGGGCAAGTGGGAGGCAATAAAAAACGTGCAACGTGCAAAGCAGAAAGCCACATGGTAGGTAAAACCATTGGGGGGAAGGCGGGAGATGACGCAGAAAAAGGGACACCGGGGAAAAGGGGGGGGGGAGCAGAAGGTTGGGGGGGGGGGGGTCACAAAACGGAAAAAGTTAGGGTGTGTAGTTTTAGACCTTACTTGGCGCTTACTCTTACATCGGAATCAGACCGTAAACGGGAAAAAGGAAAAACCTCTGCACCAAACACCAAAAAACACAGAGATGTCTGGGGGGTCAGTGTGATGAGAAAGGGAGCGGGGGGTGGGGTTCAAAACATTCGGAAAAAAAAAAAAGTAATAGGACTGGCCACCAGGGGGGGGGGGGCGAGGTGAAAAAAATGAAAAATGCACAGGGGGGGGATCTGGTACTCGAAGAGTGCGGTTGGGGGACAGAGGGTCAAAAAAAACGAAATAAGTTAGGGGGGGAAACACTAAAGCTAGCAAGTGGCAAAAAGGTAAAAAAGGGAGTGCACCTGAAAGGCAAAAGCCGATGCAATCACGTCTACTAAAAACTCAGCACTGGAAAAAACCAGGGGGATTGTTGGAGCGGAGAGAGGAAGTCCAAATACCGAAATGGAAAAAAACTGGCGATAGGGGAGGGGTCAACAATGGACGGTCACGCAAACTGGGCAGGATTCACGTGCCCTTCATTATGCCTCAAAAGGCCAACTGAGGAGCACTCATCAACCCGCCGGATTCAGAATGCGGGGGGGAGGGAAAAACGAGGGACACGAATAAGGGGGATGTGGACTTAGAGGACGCTAGGGGAGTGTGGGGGTGGTGGGGGGGGGGGGGGGGGGGGGAGGTGGGTGGGGGGGGGGGGGGGGGGGGGGGGGGGGTAGTTGGGTGGGGCAGAATACGGGAGGGGCTTAAGGAAGGAGAAAGAGTGGGGGCTGGGATTGCCCCTAGGGGGATGGCACAACCGGTGGTTTGTGACATGGCAAACTGGGGGCGGAAACCACTGCTCAAGTCTCCAGAAAAGGGCCCGTAAACGCAAACCGCTCCGGGGAGGGGGGGGGGGGGGGGGAGGGCAGGTGCAAAGAAAAGAACAGGTAGTTCTTGGATTGGTCTCCTTGAGTTCGTGGGTGAACACAACTTGCGCAGACGTTGAGGGCGACGGGGGAAAAAAAACCCAAATAGTTTTTCGGAAGGAGGAACAGAAAAATCAAGGCGGGGGGGCCCCTCATGGGAGAAACAAAAACACAGATATGGAGGAAAATGCAAAGAAAGAGTGGGTAATGTGCAGGGGGGGGGAAACACACTGGCACGGTACAGATAAAAGATGGGGGATTCTTTGACAGGAGCGTTTGGTTTTGGGGAAGGGGCAAGTGCGTAGAACGTGAAAATGGGAGGGGACGAAGGGGGAAAGACAAGAACCTTACTACGGGCTAGGAGGCAACAGTTGAAATCTGCGGCAAATAAAAGTAAACAGTAATCTAGGCCTTAAGAGCCGGAATGGGAGGAGGGGGCAAAGACTACCACAGAGAAAAAGGAGGGTAAAACACGGTTGTGAAGAAAAAGGAGCATTCAAATAGGCACGCAGGGGGGTTGGAAAAAACACGAAAAAAAAAAACATGTTGTCGCAAAGCGGGAGTACTAGTTGGGGGGGGAGGGGGTGGGGAAGGGCATTTCAAAGAAAAGCTGTTCAAAAAAGCTGTGACACAAATACAATCGACAAGCTGAAAGAAAAAAAAAAGAAAAAAGGTACTTGAAACAAAAGTTACGGGAAGTTGAACCGGGGAACCGCACAACCGCGGAAAGGGCCGGCGGACCAGAAAACAAAGGGACTTCCTTAAAAACTTTTGAGGAAAATAAAGGGGACTTCGGACTGGAAGAAAGGACAGAGGAAAGGCGAGGGGGGATGACGGCAAACACAATGCACAACGGAACGAAATCAGAAAGAAATTTTTCCTTCGTGTTCGTTGGTACTCCGAATAGAGCGGGGGGAAGTTTTGGTGGCTGGGTTTCAGGAGAAGGGGAAATGGTTTGGGGGAAAAGACAAAAGTTTGAGGAGATGAAAAAAAAAGTCAAACAACACGACACTGAGGAGGAAAAGAGATGAAAGAATCGAAAATACTTGAGACGACAAAAAAAAAAAGGAAACAGTGATACGAAGAAAAAAAAAGGAATGGGAGAAGAAAGAAGGAAAAAGAAAAGTGGAACGTTCTGGTGTGATTGGCAAGCAAATCGTGGGAAGGGACTTGAAAGGTATTCGGGCTCATTTTCAGGAGGGAGTCGTCACCAAACTAAATAGAAGGGACGGGGGGAAAGGGGGGAGAAAAACAGAATCACGTCAGGAGCGGTTCATTTGACTGTCTTCGGACGAAATGTTGGGGGTTGGGGGTCAAGTACTGACTGGGAAGAAAAGGACGCTGGGCGGAAAAAGGGGAGGGAAAACTGGGGACGACGCCCGGCCAGGAAAATCGACGGAAATCAGAAGGAAACAAACTATATAATAAATTGAAGAAGAAAATTCAGGCGAAGGGGAATAACATATATAAAAAAAAACAGGGAAAAAAAGGGGGGGAATTTAGGGAGCATGGATTGACAAAAAAGGATGGGGGCGACTAGGGGGGCCTGGCTCAAAGTGCAGGAATGAAAGGGGATGGGTCAGTCGAGCCTGCAATGAGAGCGGGGAGGAACAAGCGGAGAGAATAAGGGAGACGCAAAGATGTTCAAAACACAACTGGGACAGGAAACAAAGGACAGGGAGGGTTTTGAATATGCAAATGCACGGGGTTAGGAGAGAAGTAGGGAGGTGTGGACAACTGCAAAAAAGGAGGACAAAATAAGTTGACCATGGTGGAACTAACAGCTTCGGGGAAAGCGGCGGATGCAGGGGGAGGCTATTCTGAAAAAAACGGTTTGATGGTGCACGGCTTACTGGCGAAACTAAGGAGGGAGAGAAGGCGAAAACGTAGGAGAAATGCCACAAAGAGATAATCAGTGTGAGAAAGGGAAGGGGGAGCTGAAAAAGAGGTTTACCAAAACGAAGTATTATTCTCTCGGCTACGAGGTCTGGGGGAGGGGAACATTGCGAGACAAAAAAGCTACGTAAACAAGTTTTTGGTGTCCATCAAAACGACGGAAAAAAAAAAACCAAAAGGGGGGGAGGGGAAAACCTGGGAAAATCGAATCGTAACGAGAAGGGGGGGGGGGTTGGGGTAAAATTTAAAAATAACCGGACAGAGATTGGGGGGGGGGGGGCAATAGTATTTAGACGGGTCAGGGGGGATATGTGAAAGGTGAAAGGGGGGAATACCTCAAGTGAGTGCCGGGAAAAAGGGTGGAGAGGGTTCAGAATAAAAAAACGAGAGAAGTGGGGGTGGGGGAACAAGCGGCTGCAACTTGTGGGGTTAAACTCGCATTCAAAAACCGGGGAAAAAATCAAGGAGGGGATAGCGTGGCAAAAACAAAAAATGGAGAAGAACGCCAGCAAAAAGAGAAAAGTTGGTACAAAGTCATCTTAAGGTGAACGGATTGGCTGCAGATGGGACGGGGTTGACAGCACTAAAAGGTGGAAAAGGGATGGTACAAAACTCATAGGACACGGAAAAGGAAGAAAAGAAGGTTGGTTGGTGAAGGACACGGCAAGCATTAAAAAGTGAGTCAGCGGGTAGCGCACCGATAGTCGGAAAAGAAATGGGGGGGGGAAGATCAGATCTTGAGAAGTCAGCAGGTGTGTCGTGAACGATGACGCTTGGTAAACTCGGCAGAAGAAAAAAAGCGAAAGACATCAGCCATGGGGGTCTTCTTTCGGTGGGGCGATGAATAAACAGCAGTGGGCTGTGGGGGGGAGAACAGAAGGGAAGTACACTCAAAACGTCAGGTCTGAAAAAAAAAATGGGAGTGGCGGGGGCACATGACACTCGTGAGAAAGGAGTGAACGGTTTTACAGGGGTGAGTGAAAAAGGGAGAAAAAGACGGTGCAGGGGCGGAGTTGGTCCTGATTGGAAGGCAGTTGGGCAACAACTGTTCTACTCAAAGGGGACGACGAGAACCTGGTGGGAAAAGAAGCGGAAGAGGGGGCCAATAATAACGTTGCCCCGTAAAAGAAAGAAAGGAACGGAAGCGGCGGGTGCACGGAGGGGGGGAAAAACGTAAACAGAAAAAGGGACTGGAAAAACAATACTGATGGGGCGCGCAGGGCAGGGCATTCTCAGGGAAACTTGAGATAGTTGAAAGTGTTCGCGGTGGGGGGGGGAAAAAAAAGGCTCCGCTTATAACATTCCCGAAGGCGGAATGAGGGCGGGAAGGAGAATAGAGGCAAAACGCAGAATTAAGCTGGGGACGGGCAATCGACAGGGAAAAAATCACCGAGGGGGGGGACGCAAACTTTGGGTCAAAAAAACGGACAACGAAAATGGGGGAGAGGGGACATGGTGACAAAAAGACAGTGGACAATCAGATGCGTTGAATGAAAACAAAACCTAAGGAAGCGTTCCTGTGTTGTGACTTAACTTCGGTTGTGAAACGCAGACGTAATGGATGAGGTGGGTCAAAAACAAGAACACCTTCAAAAAACGTGACACACATTGCTCAATGATTAAATTGGAGGCGGAGAAAAGCTTGAAAACTAGAAAAAAAAATTGGGGGGGAGGGACAGCAGAAGACGAGACGATTGTGGGTCGGAAAAAGGCTGGGGTTTCAACATCCCTATGAAGAACACAGGGGTGAAGGAAAGATCAAAAAGAAGGGAAAAAGGGCGCGGGAGGAGAGAAAAAAAAGACGCGGGGAACAAACAACGAGGAGAAAACTGACGAGCAAAAACAAAAAACGAGTTTAAGACGGTCTGCTAAGGCAGAGGGGGGGGGAACGCCAAACCGGAGGATCAGATGGGGGGATGTGGCAACAAGGGGGTGTGGTGGTGTGTTGGGGTGTCACCGGGCAACCAAACAGGTCGGGAAATGGTGCAAGGGCGGGACACTGTTAAAGCACCAACGCGGCTGAAGAAAAAAAAGAAAGGAGGGGTGAGACAAAACGTCGTCCACACATTCTGCGGGTTGGTTTGTTTGGGACGGGTAGTCTGGGGGGGGGTACAAATGGGGGGTGTTCTAGGGGATAAAACGCTCCAAAGAAGGGAGGGGGAAACGTTGGATCTGGAGGGTTTGAGGTCCTCGGGGAATTCTCAAAACATGTCAAGAAGGTAACAAGTCATCTCCTGCGCGGGGTGGGGGGGGGGAAATCGGAATCCAGCAAACAAAAAGGGAGAATAAAAGAAGCTCTGGGTGGAAAGATTCAATGACTCACATAAAAAAGGGATGGATACAAGAGAGTAGATTTGCCAAAAAAAGAATGAAAAGCAACGGGTGTGAAAGAGGGAAGTTGGGAGAAAGACAGTTCTGAAGGTGCAAACAGAAAGATCATTGGGATAAGATCCGGCAGAAGAGGTGCTGATTCCTTTGTGGCAAAGGAAGAGGGGCGGCGAAGGAGAGTTGACAGGCAAGCGACACAAGAAAAAGGGGTTGAGGGACAGGGTGGGGAACAACCGTGGTAGTAGACACAACGATGTGTATGCACTGGTCCCTGCAACGCGAAAGAAGGGAGAAATCGAAACCCAATGGATGAGGACGAAAGGGGGGGGAAACTGGGTGGATCAGGGGCGTTCAAAATGAAAAAGCCAGCACTTACCTCGTGGTGCGGGATTTAGGGAGATGAGGCAGGACTCAGGGTTGGGTCGAGCGCCGCGGGGGGGAGAGAGGGGGACTGACGGCCTGGGCGGTTCTCCTTTGGGAGGGGGCGGTCACCGGCCTTTGGAACTCGACACACTTTCAGCGAGGGATATAGAGTCACATGGGGGGGGGTGCATGTCTGCGCGAAGAAGGTGAAGGTGGTAGAAAAAAAAGCGAACAAGGTGCAACTGGAGGTCTTAAAAAAAAAGACAAAAGAGAAAAAAAAACTGGTGTCTGATACAAACGGGAATCAAAAACGGAACGACCAGGTCAAAACTGTGCAAAGGTTAGCACGGGGGTGGACTACATCGGACGGAAAAAAGAGAGTTGTTCGCAAATGGCAAATTATACAATGGGCCGCCAGCGGAAGGGCAGGGGGGGAAGCACAACGCGAGTTTTGGGCAAGCTGAGGGCCAGTTTTGGCGCTTTGCTGGGGGACCATCTAAACACTCACACAGAGGGGTTTGTGGTGGCACGATGGCGGGAGGCCAAACAGAAGGGGAAAAGGGGGGGGCATAGGGCAGTTTGGGATTTGGGAGTCGGTGGAAAAAAAAAATTAACCCGCCAAGAGGGTAATGTTACAGGGGACCCTCGTGGGCAGCGCCTTAGGTTTTGCAAAACTTAGTAGGGAGGGAACGGGAAAGTAGGACTTGAGGGTCCCCAAAAGGGACGACGGCCTCGGACGAAAGGGGGACAGCTGAAAAAAGTCACAAGAAGGAACTCAGACGAAATCAGGGTAAAATGGGGTCGCCGAACGTAAAGGCAGATTCAGGGGCTTCAACTTCACATGACGTAAAAGAAAAAAAAAAAAGGGATAGCCGGGAAGGCAGGAGGGGGGAAGGGGGGAGCAAGCAGTATTTGGGGAGAAATACGGGGAAATGGTGGAGAAAAAAAAAATACTTGTGGGACAAAAAGTGAACGTGGGGATGGACGGGGCGCAGATTTCCAAAGGAGTGAATCTCCGGGAAACGAAAGGGGACGATAAAACAGTAACAAGGAGATGGGGGAAGGCACGCGGGTGGTGGGTTGGTTTGAAACAGAGGAGGACACTGACTGGCTGCCAAGTGTCGGGTGGTGGCGGGGGAAAAAATCAAAAAACGGTTGGTTTGGAGATGGTGGCAAGAATAAAACTCGCAACTCTGTGTTGCAAAAGAAGCACGGGCGGGCGAGGGGGAAAGTAGTGTTCAACAAGAAAAAGAAAGGGGCAGAGGGGGGCGGGGGGGGAAAAAACGGTTTAGGCCTAAAAACAGCTGGGGACGCGGGGGAAAAATGTCTTAAAGGACTGACTATCTCAGCAAAAAAAAGCTGAAACTGTTGACACCGGATGAGGGGATCTTCCAAAAAAGGGAAAAAGAAAACCGGTTAAAAGAACGCGGACCGAGCTTTTTTAACTGCAGGGGATGGGGTCTCAACATCAGGGGGAAGCAGGGAAGAAAAGTTAGGGGGGTGCGGCCAGTCACCAAAGCACATGGAAAAAAGACAAAAGACAGCAGATCAAATCCATCAACCACCAAGATGACAGGGGGCGGGGTAAAGGCGTTGGGGAAACTCTAGGGAAAGGATGGTTGTGAAGAAGGATTGCGAACTTTGGTGTGAACTAAACTGGTGGGGTGAGAAAAAGGATTGCGAGAACCAGAGGTATGGGGAAAAAAAAAAACGAAAAAGAAGCCGTTGGGGGACGCCAGGTCAGCTGAAAACTGCAGGAATGAGTCTTAAACTTCGGGAAATTGGGCACAGGGTGGCGCCTCGTAGAGGAGGGGAGACTTGAAACATGGGTGGTGTTGGAAAACGGCGAAAGCTGAGCATGCAAAAAAGGGATGTCCTCAGCAATAAAGCTTTCTTATACTAAAAAAGGAAAAGAAGGAATGTGTAGGAAAGAAAGCTTGAAAAAAGAGAAGGCAGCGAAAGGGAACGGTGTGTCACACTGGAAAAAAATTTCACTCGCGGTATGGGATGCATGAAGGGGTGGCAAAAAGAGTGGGGGGAGTCTTTGAGGGGGGGGGAAGGTAGAACAGCAGAAAGCCAGGTAAAAAGAAGAATAACATAAGACAAAAGATGCACTGCAAACGGACAGAAAAAACGGAAAACGATTCGAAAAACAATTGGTGAAAAAAAAGAGGAAGCCATCAAGGGGGGACGTGTGTTGGTGTCACGTCAAAGATTTAAAATGTAATTGTTCGGGGGGGGGGTTGTGAGAATTTCAGGGAAAAACTGAACCCATTCGTTTGGGGGGTGGAAACAAAAATCGACAAAAGGGAGCTTAAAGGTTGGGAGGGAAAAAAAAAAAAAAATAAGTGGTAATAACTGGCCCGTTAAAAGCTCGGAACAAAAAATCACACCGGGGGGGCAAAATACATGACCGAAAAACAAAACAAAATGTTGAAGAAGAAGAGACAAAGTGGCAGAATTACAGCATAACCAAGCGGTGGGTGAGCAAAATCACACAAAAACCAATTCGGATTTTGAAACTGCAGGTTCGGGTTTATCGCCAAACGGGTTGGTTTTGGGGAAAAGGGAGAAACGGAAACTGTTGGCCAAACGGGGAGCAGTTGTTGAAATGACTCTGTCCTCAAAAACCCCAGACAACCCCTAAAGGCGAGGAAAAAGTAGTCAACGAAAACAACTGAAGACAAAAATGAGGGAACGCAGTTTCAAAAATAAAAGAAAAGGCACTGGGGGGGCAACGAGCTGAAGCGAAAAAACAGAGAAAAAAATTTCGGTGTTTAGGGGACCACGTAAAAAACGATCAACAAATCAATCCAGCATCACCAAGGTGACTGAACAGTCGGGCCCGGGGAACAGGAATTATCCATAAAGAAAAGGGGGAGCGACAATGTGGGATGGTACGGGGAAAAAAAAGGGGAGGAAGGGAAAGGGACCGGGGGGAAGGGAAAAACGCTTTGGGGGTGTAAGGGGAAAAGACTTTCTTGAGGCAGAAAGAGGTCGATGGGAAAAGGTCGGGGGTGGAAGTAAAAAAGGGGGGAACAGTGAAACAATCAAAAACTGTGGGAAATAACGCCGAAACAACTAGGTAAAATAATGGTAATGGAAAAGTGAAAGCAAACAGACGTGGTTTGGGGAAAAACAAAAAAAGGGAAATGGGGGGTTTACTCTGTCACGGGACAAAGGCTTGCACGACGAAAAGTTTATGGTGAGGGACACCTCGGAGAAAGGTCTGAAGTAGTATTCGTGGCAGAGGGGGGGAAGAGGAAAGGGAGATAACATGCGGAATATAATGTAGGGGAAAAAGAAATCTGACAAAAACTGAACTTGGGGACAAACAAAGGAAAACATGGGAGATTTGAAAGAGGAATGAACATCGGACTTTAAAAGAAAAATATAACGGGGGGAAAAAGAAGGTGGAAGTTACAAAAATTTCACAAAAACGAGAAAACGGATGGGAGTGGATCTGAAAGAATAAATGTGGTTTCACGGGGCCTCGAGTCGGGGGGGATGAAAAAGGGGTGTAGGGGGGTGCAGTAAAAAGATATGGGGAGCAGAAGGAAGAGGGGCCTCAGGAGAAGGGGATATAGAATAAGTGTAGGATATATAAGTGTAGAAGAAGGGAAAAAGAGGGGAAAAAGAGAAAACCAACAGTGACGCAACAGGGGGACGACTTGAGGGGTCAGGGAAGATGCCGGAAATTAAGAGTTTTGAACGACTAAAAAAAAATCACAATAAGGTGGTGACAAAGCACGGAACGGCAATACTGGGCAGGTAATAATTTAAAGAGACGGGTCGGCTCAAGATAAACCCCCTTCCGTGGTTGTGAAAGGGGCAAAAAAAAACAGAAAAAAAATAATTGGGGGGCAAAAAAGGGGTCGGGGGAGAGGAAGGTGGCGGGGGGGAATACCAGGGAATTACTTAAACAGCACAGGGCACATGTAACGGTCACTATGGGGTCGCAGTGAGCAATGCCAAGAAACGCAACCTGGTAAAAAGAAAGACGTTTTGGGGACAGAGGGAGGACTAAGTGTGGAAAGCCGTAAAACACTTGAAGTTCGATTCTAAGGACTGTGCGCGTTTAAGGGCATAAAGTAGGGGGGGAATCACATCGCGAACGTATGTACAGGGCATATCAGGGATCAGGTGGGGACGCACATTTGAGGGAAAGGGCTGGTGGGCTGTATAAACAAGGTTGAGCTAGACTCACTTACGAAAAAAATAAAATGAGTTATTCTATTGGGGTGGACGATCCAATTTGAAGAACTGACTTTGTGGGAATGCGCAGAAAGGAAAGGGAAACAAGAGGGGGGGGTTGGTGGATAAAAACGTTTTTGAACGACTAAGATCTCACATTTCTCTAAGCGTAAAGGGGGGGTAGTGGACGGATGATGTCTTTAGCGAGGGAAGAGGAAAAAAAAAGGACAGAAAGCAATCAAGCAAAGCTGGAGTTGGGGGGCGAAAAAGCAGGTATTTAAAGACGTGCTTGGTCAGAAAAAATCGAGCGGAAGGGGCTGGTCCGATACGTAAATGGTTACTCAACAAATGGGAGGCAGGACCGGTACGCAGGAAGATCATGACAAGTGCATGAGGTGAAGGGAACTCCGGATGAGTGAAAGGAGGGATAAGCGTAGAAAAAAAAAAGCTGGGAAAGTTCACGGGAGGAGGGAAAGCAGGGTAAAAAAGCGAAGGGGCGGCTCGACTCAGTTGGGGTTGGGCGGGAACATAATAAAAGTAGCTCCTTACAGCAAGAGACGTGGAAAAAAAAAAGGCTTGCTTCGGCTACCTTAAAAAACGAATCAATGCGAGTTCGTGTCCTAGGGGCCATCTTGGTGTGGGTCAAACGTATCGAATCGAAACCAAGCAAACTAAATGCGAAAAAACAAAATGCTTGGAGAGAACGCATCTAGAAAAAAAAGAAAGACAATTTTAATTCGGGAGAGTGGGGGGAAAAAGAGAAGAGTTACATAAAAAATCTAAAATTCACAAGGGTGGAGAGAGGCGTGGAACTGAGGATCCGTTAAGCTCAAAAAAAAGGGCGACATGGAAAGGACAGGGGGAACTTCATCAATCGGCTCTGCAATCAATATTGTCCCCACTCGCATGCAAAAAAAAAAATAGGCTACATGTGGTGGGGGAAAAAAAAATGGGGTAGGGTGCAAAAACAGGCTGATGGGGGAAACCGGCTTCAGATGGCATGGGGGGGAAGAGGCGGGGGGGGGGGAAAAAGGACAAGTTCAAGCAAAGGGTAAGGGGGGGGGGGGTACTGAGGGGGGTAATTACTATTGAAAAATAATTTTGATAATGGTGGGGTTCTTTTACCTTTCAGTGACGTAAAAAAAAAAAAGGAAATGAGGCAAACTTCAAGGGACCGAACAAGTGGGATGTAAGAGAAAAGCGATCAGATAGGGGGTGGTTGGGGAGCAGGAAAGGTGTGGGGTTCAAATTCTAAGATGCTAACAGGTTACCCAGGTTGGAAAGGTAATATACCCATAGGAAAAAAGCGACGGAAAGGGGGGGAATGAGGGGGAAAAAAAACTTCTAGAGTCGTTCTGGAAGAAAGTCGATCAAAATAAATGGGGACTGACGACGATCGGGGACGTGAGAAAAAATATAAAATGGCAAGTTGCTAGGGGGGAGAAACTAAAAACCAAGTCAGATATGTCATTGAATTAAAAATTTTTTTTTTTTCGTTCAGGGTTGTGTGGGGGGTCGTGTTCTATGGGCCCAATCTTTTGGGTGGGGGGTTGGTTGTGGGAACTCAGATACTAGACATGCAGGGGGGTTAAATCGAGTGAGGCAAAAAACTGGGTCTACCAAGGGGGGGGGGGGACTGTCGCGGAAACTTAATAGGGAGAACAGGTGGGGGGGGGGTCGGATAGACTAACAAAAAACAAAAACAAAAATCTCGACATAAGTTGGTGGTGTTGGGGTCAGGGAAGGGACAAAAAAAAAAAAGTGTCGCTGCTGGGGTTTGGTGAAAGAAGATAGGGGGGAAAAGCGCAAAAAAAAATGGGGACAAACAGAGGGAAAACGGACACAGTCAAGTTTTTGGGACGGCTGCAATTGAAAAATGCTGGTCAAAGCCAAAAAGTGTTTCGAAGGGCTGTTAAAAAAAGGGGGGGGGAAAAAAAAAAGAGGATGAAACACGTGGGTGGATGAAAAAAGGCAAAAAATAATTTCACGGTAAAAACTCCGCGGGTCAAGTTCCCGTCGCGCTAAAGAAGCGGCAACTGTGGGGGTAAAAATCACGATAGGAAACAAGAAAAAGAAAAAACAGGGGGGGGGAAAGAAAAGGAAAAAAAAAAAAAGATTTCAGAATTGGTAGGAGGGACAAGGGGGGGTCGGAGGGAGATGGGTTTCATCAAGCAGAAAGGGAGGGAGCAGTCAAACAAGACAGTGGCAACGAAAGGAAAGAAGAAAAAAAAAAAAAAACAGCAAGGAGGGACGGACAGCGGGTTGCACAAAAGACACGAGGGGGGGAAAACTGGAAATCGTGCGCATTCACGAGGGGGGGGGAGGGGAAATGTCAAGACTAACGCAAAAGAACTTTTGGGGAGGGGGAGGTTGGTGCAAAGAACGATTGGGTGCTCTTTTGCAAGACAAAACCTGAAAAAGGAGTCAGAAAAAGACAAATAGAGGAAAGATGGTCAATGAGTGAAAACAATAAGGTGAAAATAACTTCACAAAACAACCCAACATTATTCACTGGTTGTCGCCAAGGGGGGTACATCTCAAACGGAAGCCATCGTTGTGAGAAAGGTTAGCTTACAAGAAAGGCTCAAAGTGCGCTTTGCCAAGAAGATACAGATGATGGGGCGGCTGTCTGGATGGTACGACTGGAAAAACAGCAAAACTGGGCGTTATCCGGTGCGGGAAAAAACGCACAACATGGGGTCATGAACGGGGACCAAGGGAGGAACGTAAGTCAGGGAGTGAATTATCAAATGTGGTCCAAAACTGAAGTGGCTCAGGGAAGCATTTGCGCTTGGGGGGTATGAACAAAGCGGACCAAGTGGAGAACGGGAGTCAAATTGAGAAACGGCAAACACGGAGTAAAAAGCGCAGGAAAAAACGGGGTTAAAAGTTGCGAGCTGTCATAAGAATCACGGCAACTGCCTGGCAGAAAAAGCCTGTGGTAAAAAAACCATCGCCGTTTGGGGGGGGGGGGGGGGGGGGGGAATCCGAAAAACACAGAGATTGGGTGACTGCATGCGATGCCGCCAGCCAGTTATGGGGTCAACGAAAAAAAAGGTTGAGCGGACACGGAGACCCAGGGGGTCAAAAAAACAAATGCTAAACGTTGCTTGGGGACCCCAGGGGAACGAAAATGCTGCAGAACTTAACATTGATAGAGGAAGTTTTCTAGAAATGGCCGGGGCCACAACCCGTTCATGAACAATGGGGGGAAGAACCACGCAGGACAGTGTGTTGGACGTGGGGGGGGGGGGGGGGGGGGGGGGGGGAGTTTGTAAAAATAGTCAGGAAAAGGACAGAGGAAAAGGAAGGGGTGTACAACGCGAAGAAGTTTCAAACTGCAATCCTGGCGAAGACTCGTAACTTGCTTCGCCACAAAGGAGCAAAAAACAGAGGCAGAACTGAGGTGAAAGACACCAACAAAAAAAAGAGAACTGAGCTACTCCGGCACGATGCCGGAACGGAATCAGGGGGATTTCACTTGTCGAGATCACGGGATGAAACATGGAAACAGGACAAAGAGGAAAAAAGGGAAAGGGGGACTATGACTGGGCGCTCACAGAACGAGGGGGGAGAACAAAAAACACTGTGGGGGAGCCGGGCTTTTGGGGGTGTAGGCTCTCTAAAAAAAAAGAAAGGAGCTGTGGCAAATTTCGGGGAGAGGGTCAGCGGGGGGGCGAGGATGAATCTCGCAGTTAAACCAAGGGAACTCGTCGACATTCTCGAAGAAAAGGAGAAGTGGATCAAAAATCAAAAAGGTGGGGTGAATAACAGTCCGGACATGATAACACATGCGACCGGGGTAATGGGGGACGCTTGGAAAAAATCAAACGGACAAGGGGAAAAGAAGGGACAGAAAATAAAAGGGACCCTTGGGTGGAAAAAAGAAACGTCGTCTGAAAAGGCGCAGAAAGAACGTAGTGGGCACAAAGAAAAGCAAAAAAGTGGCGACAAGGGAGGGACTCTTGGGGGTGACACCTCGGTAATAGCTCTGGGGGAAAACGGCGAGGATTCAAATCGATCTGAAAAACGAGCAACCTTGGGAAAGCAATGGGGGGGCTTGCCGGTAGAGGGGGGGAACGGGGAAACAGGTAGGCGGGACCGGTATTAATACACAAAATCTGCGAAGGGGGCTCTGGGGGTCTGCGTGATTGAAAAAGAAAAGGATGGCAAGGAAGACTTCCGCACGGGCAAGAAAGGACACATGAAAAGCATGATTCCCATTTCTATGTAGGGGGGGGGAAACTGGCCCCCAAAGAATCCGTGCGTAAAAAGGGGAGTGGGAATAAACAAACAGGAAGGGTTTAAACTTGGGGTCTTACCAAGGGTTGGGGGACTAGGATGTGACCCGGACAATCTGAAAATGGGAGGAGCCAAAAAAAGGGAAGTAGCGAGAAATATAGGGGGGTTCCGAAGTGGTCAAAGACTCCAACTAAACAAAAGGGATAAAAAGGGGGGGAAAAATGGGGAACAACTCAACTCAGGGGGAAAAAGGGGTGGTGTGACTCAGTGAGGACAAGCGTGGGTGCGAAGGGAGTCTCAGCTTCAATGAGGGGGGTTTTGGGGAAAAAAAAAAAAAAAAGAACAAGTGACCGCCAACCGGTGAAAAAAATAAAAGGGAGAGGACGGATAAACACAAAGGAGCCACCAAACGTGCAGATTCAAAAAAGAATCAGGGGTCAGTTAGAAGGGGGGGGGGGGGAAAGGAAAAGAGGAGCTACAAGCCACGGGTCAAATCAATTGCAAATCAACGCAGAGGGGGAGGAAGAAGTGAGTTCCCAGATGGAAGGTGTTCGTATTTCAAAAACGTCGGGGACAGGAAAGAGGACAAGTACAGAGACGAACTTAATGCTTCAACAAAGAATGGGGGGGGCGGAAAAAAGAGCAAAACAAACCAAAACCGAAAAAGGGACAGGGAAAAAGCGATGTGTTGAGAGAGAAAAACGTCCCAGCAATGTTGGGGTGGGATAAAGTAGGGGGAGGTCACGAAAAAGGACGGAATTGTTGTCCATGGTTTGGGGGAGCGATGTCAGGCTAGAAAAACAAAACAGGGATTACCTTGAGACCCATACGTGGCGGGGCAAAGCAGCAGGAAAGGATGAAGGAAAGGGGAAACGGTGAAACGAAAAAAAAGGAACAAGTACCGGACGGATCTACGAAAAGGATTACCGAGCAAAGAGAAAACGGCGGCAAAACTTAAGGGGAATGAAAAGAATGAGTCAACGGCAGGGGGCGATCAAGCGCCAAGGAATGGGGGAGGGAGGGGCATCAGACACGAACGACAAATCAGGGGTTTCTACTGGGAAGGGATGAGCCAGAGCAGGAGTGGGTTTGAAGGAGAATCCGAATAAACCGCAAAGGTACAAAGGGAGGGACGCAACGGGGGAGTATGAAGGAGGGAGGGAGTTAGGGAGGGAAGGGTATCTGGAAGGGGCAAAAAGGGCAGGCGGGAGCGGGGGGTAAGGAGGGGCGATGGGAAGAAAAGTGAGGGATCTAGAGTAGGACGGAAATTGGGTGAGCAGGACGGTGGGTTCGAGGAAAG
>Ga0179593_1417287_pt1 | contig 20194 bp, 17 predicted proteins | sample CZODoug2_1_08_16_FD_185931 | JGI IMG/M metagenome (GOLD analysis project Ga0179593, IMG submission 185931) | Vadose zone soil fungal communities from Angelo Coast Range Reserve, California, USA - CZODoug2_1_08_16fungal (PacBio error correction) | ecosystem: Environmental > Terrestrial > Soil >...
CCTTGAATGTCCTCTTTGAAGTCCATACTCCCTCCCCTTCCCGAGGGATCCTATTCCTCACCAAACCCAGACTTAAAAAACGAATGGTGTCTACTGTGAAAGACGGGAGTACGCGGTGGGTGTAGAGCTCGAAGGCAAATCCTGTTGGAAAAAAAAGGGAGCTGACCCTTCACAAGGAAAGAAAACATAAGCTGGGGAAAAAGCAGCTAAGAGTGTGGCCTGCGGGATAGAATTTTACCGTAAAGCCCGTATTCAGTTTAAATTGGGGGAAAACCGCTGAACCTAATGAAAAAAACAGGGGAACCTGGGGGGATCGGAAAATTTCATATCACTGGTTGGGTAGGGACCTCTAGAACTGGTAGCGGCCAAGGACGTCCGGGTCAGATCCTAAACTAAATCCAAAAATGCGGCGTCTCCAGCTGGACCCCGGCTATGGGTAAATTGGTTCTCCAAATCTGGTACTCCTTAGTGGATCTTAATGGGGGGCTGGGAAACAGAAAAAGGCCTGTGGGGGCGTGTGAAAAGGCGTCATTATAAGAAGAAAAAAGCTAGATCTATGTCGGGATGGTAGCGCCTAGGCGGGATAGGAGCAACTACGAGGCTGGGAGTGTTCGACCTGAAAAAGAGGAAAGGTCATAGGAAAAGGACGGTCCTACTTACTACAAAAAAAAGGGAAAAGGCTGGGCTTGGGGAGGTGGCGACAAAGTGCCAAGGGGGGGCTTGCACAATTCGCGGGAAAGAGTAAATGGTATCTGGGTCCGAAAATCAAAGAGAAAGGGGGAAGGGGTGATCACTATTCAATTCATCACGCGAAATTATTCCGAAAGATCGGAGGGCGGGCATTCAAGGCGCCACTATGCGGAAGGAAAAAAGAGGGAGATAGGGGTTTCCTCCTGGGGCCTTCAATGGAATGCGAAGACAGGAAAAGGAGAATTCCCAGGAGGAGTCTTATCAGCGCTGCAGGTGAGACTGGAGGGCAGACCTCACGTGCCTATCGAACAGGCGATCGAACAGGGAGAGGAGCCCGAAATCGGGGACTATCGCATCGCGAGACTTAGCTACTGAACATTCTAAAGCTTGGTGAACGATTATCCCTAAGAAGCTTGAATAGGGGGAGGGGACTTTGTGCCGAATCAGCACTATTGGTCTGGGAACCAGGATTTGAAACTATGGGGATGAAAAGAACTAAATGGCCGTTGCGTCGGCGCAAGACATTGATCAGAGAGAACTGGTTGCTCTGTTGAGCCTTAGGAAAAAAGTCATTTACACAAACGTAAAGTCCCTTCCGATGGCGTTCATGAGAGAAAAAAAAAGCTGGTCATCCGCCGGAGGGGCAGGGAGGGTAAACGGGGGCGGGGGGAGGCAACGACATGGATAGATCCAACACAACGGGAGGAAAATAGATAGGGTAGGTTGAACCGACAAGTGGAAAAAAGTTCAGAGAGGGCCATCGGCGGGGACCGCTGGGGTAAAGAAATACAAACCATTCCAAAAAAGGAAGATGGTCGCGGGGGGCGAGGGGAAAATGACTTGTTCGTAAAAGCGACTGAGGCAGCAAAGTATGTATAGAAAGGGTCTTGATGTCTGACAGCAAGGCGCAAGCATTCCGTGTAATAGTGAAGAAATTCGAGGCCATAAGAGCATAAAAAGAGTGGGGGACGTCTCTGTCTCGGAAAAAAAGTTCTACAGATTGGAATGAAGCTGTGTGGGGGGGCGGGTGGGGGTGTAGACCTTTTCCGGATCGTTAGCAAGGGTACGCGGAGAGTGGTAGAGACCATGTTAGTTGGAGGTGTATCATAGCACTTTGATTGGCTGTCCTTGTAGATAGCGGTTGTACTTCATCCCGAATGTCCAGGCAATACATAACTACGACCTGGGGGGGGCAGGGTGGCTCTCGGTTGAGGGGATCCCAGTTGACCCACATTTCCAGAAAACTCTTCACGGTTGGGGATCAGTTCCATGTTCTCCAATATGGTCTTGCTCATGGGCCATCTAAATGTCCCGCTGGGTAATAGGGGTCCAGGTACGTTCTTTTCACGGGACGAGGTGTAGAAAAAAATCAATTTTCTCTGTTTATCTAGGGGAAACTCTCCCGAATCAACCCTTTGGGGGGCTACTCCCTCCTAATTTGTCATTCAGCTGCGCGACGAAAACGGCGCAGGCAGAGAGCCCATCAAGGGGAAATGGGTGTCACGAAAAAGGCAGGGGCAATCGAGGAGCGGGTAGGACAATCTTCAGGAGGAAAAACATCAGCGGGCTTTGCGAAGTACTATAACATTCGCAAGAAAAAACAAAACCGAGGCAGAGCTTTTGTTGAGGACGACCGGAAGAGAACGCCCCACATCGTAATCTAGGCACCGAAAAAAAGAAAAGATTTCACGGAAAAAGACGAGCATACAAGAGGGTTGGGGTCTGCCTTAAGAACAAACTCTTAGAGCTGCGCAGATGGTGGGAGGAAGACGACTCTTGGGGGGAGCACGTGTAGCGCAGAGGGGCCTATCAACCAAAGAAAGGGGGGGGGGGGGGGTCCTTTGAACTTTCTATGGACATGAAAGGAGAAATGGGGGGCGTTCGGTGAAGAAGGGGGAAAGAGAAGAAAAGGCGTATTATGAGACCGACCGAAGTTCATCATCCCCCGGAGATAGCCAGTGGGAGAACGTGAGATCGGGGGGGTTGTCGGAGGGTGGGAACGGGTAATAAAATGGGGCACAGGACGATCGAAAACTGTGGGTCTAATCAGGGGGGAAAAAAATACTAAAAGAAACTTCCGCTCCAAGGGGACGAAGGCCACAAAGGCTCGTTTTCCGAAGGCGGGTTGTGTTAGGTAAAGCCACAGGCGCGGACAGGTTGGGTAGGGCCGAACAGTCCAAGCAAAGAGCATGTTTTGTAGCCAACGAGGGGGAGAGGGGGGGGTCTGTTAAGCAAGGAGATCAAATGGCTGGGCAATGAGTCCTCTGAGGGAAGATAGAAAGAGGTTTTGTTAAAGAAAGCAAACCCTGACAAAAAAAGACATAGGAGGACAATTGTGCTAATCCTAAAACGAAAAGATGACCGAAGCCACAAAGGAAGGAAGCAGATGTGCAGTGTGGGGGAACGCCGAATCTTTGTAAAGGGTCTGGGTGTCACTTGGGAGCAAACGTTTACCCGTTTAAAAATGCAGTGGGTGAACTCCTAACGTGAGGCCGGATGTGGTTTGAAAACGGTTTGAAGAATTTGAGGCAGGGACTAAAGAACGGGGGGGGACTCCGGGCAGAACGAAACTGGGATAGGGAAAAGGTAGTTGTGGGTTCAAAGAAGCGCTGTGGAAATTGTCACCGGATGAGGGGTATTTGGTGAATTGACTAGGCGAACTAGCGGCGAGAAGCCGCCCTTTCGGAAAAATGGTGACAAACTGGCATGACATATGCAAGGCCACAAAGCCTGCCTTGTAAAATTTTCGCAAAGCAGGAGGGGGGACGTCGCCAGCAGCGGCTGGGAGGAACGGATTGGGAAATCAGCAGTAAAAAGTGCTGCCGACATTTACCGATCATCCCAAGTGAAGGGGACTGTTAGTGGGTGATGGGGACTTCGTTCAGCGAAACGGGGGTGGTATGCCTCAATAGGAGGGGACGGCTCGGACCAGACGAAAGTTCGGGGGCAGCGGACAAATAAAAAAGAATCGGACCATTTCTCGATGCAAGGAAAAAGGTCCGGGAGGGGTCATCTCATATAACCGACTCGGGTTTTCCACGGGGAAAAAGGTTTGGAAAGGAGTTGCACTTCTATTTTGTAACGGTTTCCGCATCCGTCTCAGAGCTCTCACACAGAAGAAGATGTAAAATATAGTATTAGGACCGTAATTCGATCTTCAACAGACTACTTCTTTAACAGAAACAAACAGTTCCAACCTAAAGAACGTGACGCGGGGGTTTTACGGGGTAGAGTTAAATGTTCCCCACATTGCGTCCAGGGGACGAAAGGTATGAATTGGGCAAAAAAAGGCTCCCCCTTCAGTTGAAAAATCTTCTTGTACGAAATCACGAAAAAAAGCTTGCGCCAATGTTACGACCGGAAAGCATACCACTAATCAGAATCCACCAGCAACACGAGACTGGGGGGAGGGAAGCAGGGCTGCCACGGGAGCACGATGGAAAGGAGAGTCAAGAAGTCAAAGGGCACAAAGCAGGAAGCAGTGTATACTGTAAATCCAGGGCGAGACTTTTAAAATAAAGGCTTGGTAGACTGGAAATTGAGAAAGGAAACATTCCTTTTGGTTTAAAAATAGCATTTTTCGAAATTGAGGGAGGAGGCGCTGTCATGTAACAAGCACTAAAAGGACCTATAAGGTAAACTCTTCCCTTTCGGACCGACTAGACGTTTCAGGACTCAATACGGCGTGAGCTCCCGGCTAAGGGCGGGAAACAAACAGTCCTACCCCAATTACATCTCCCTTCCACTACAGGACAAGGAAAGACTTTCACTTCAAGGGAAGTTCGCTACCAGGACAAACCCAGCCAAAGGCGGGAGTAACAAATCGCGCAACTAGGCTCATGCTGAGAATGGTGTTGGGAAAAGGAAGGGTTAGTAAAGGTTCCGTCGGGCGAGCCCGGAGGAGGGAGCTGAGTCGACCTTTGTAGTTTTCAACCGATTTTCTCGATACTAGGGATACCAAAAAGATGAGCCGTGCTACATAAAAAAGAGGTTAAGTTATCACGCAGGCTACATGGTAAACGAATGCATGGGGGAAGGAGGAAATACTGACAAAAGGGTGACGCAACCCGGGGGAAGAGGGAGGAACCACACTCCTTCTGGGGAACACGAAGGGGGAAAACTTGCGAAGGGCACGGGACTTGAGTTGATTACTGTCATTCAAAAGGAAAGGGTATATAGCGTTCGAGAAGAAGGGTGAAACCATGGTCGCGAAATCACAAGGTCCGAAAATACCACATATCTACGATATCGGAAACACGCTAGAGTGCTGACGCGGGAGAAAAAGGGAAAGGGAAAACCGGAGGCCTTCTGTCAGACACCTCAAAGTCACGCCCACATGGGCCAGGGGAAGTTCAAAGAAGGGGTGGGGAGGGTAAGGGTCATATAAATCTGGGGGCACAATCAAAGAGGGAAGATAAGAAAGAGAGATGGCGAGATAAAGGGAGAGGAAGCTTAATCCTTGAGGAAAACAAAAAGCGCTTTTCTGCTCGGGATGGAAAATCGGGGACATGTTGGAGGAGAGGCGTGGATCACGGCGCTGCAAACTGCAAGACGACGAACACCAGACTTGATATAGCTCGGGATAAGGAAGAAAGAAGGGGGGTAGACGGAAAACGAAACTAGCTGTGAAGCCTGGTGAAGAACCGATTGAAGAAAGTAAGGCGAGGCCGAGAAATACAGTTTCCCCCGAGGTCTAGGGATAGGGGGGTCCGTTGGTAGTGGTTAAGCAGTTCACGTACCAAGGCGAAAGAACCGCGTTAGGAGCTCTGGGACCTGGGGCAAGAGAAAGGGGGGAGGGTGACAAACACTCGGGAATACACAAGAAAAGACAGGTATGATCAAGGGAGAGGAAGGTCAAAGAAAGACATGGCTCAACTTCTTATAAAAAAAAGTCGATGGGGGATCATGGGGGGTAAGAAAAACAAATACAAATAAGGGACTTATCGACTAAAATCCAAGGGTCTTCGAGTTCATAAGGAACTACCGGGGGTATCACTCCCGGGTTAGGCCTCAGAATTCCCTGTAGCTCGTGCAAAGGTGAGAACTACGCAAAAAGACTTGCTAGAAAGTTCTAAAGGGAGAACAAAGCGAAAAGGGGGGCTAGGCCAGCTGAGGGTATTCAGTCTCCTCTCCAGACTGGGCATAAATTCGGGAGCACCTGGGGGGTGAAAATCTAAAAGCGGGAGCCCCAGGTCTTTCCTAGAGTAGGGAAGAGAGGTGGACAATTGTCAAACAGTGGAAGGGGGAAACCTGGCCGTCACAGACACAAGACAGGCGAAAAAAAGACAGGGAGCTTAAAAAACAAGGGGAGGAAGGATTCTAAGAAAAAGGGTCTTTAACCTAAAAAAAAGTCCGTTCAAAAGTCAGAGGCGGGATGGAGGGACCCCCGGCTGAAAAAAATGTGGGCCACGGGTTGCTCTCTGAGGGGAACGTGAAAGGGGGGGTCTTTCTCAAACCCAAGATAATCTCTCAAAAAAAAGCTTCGGGACAGAGAATATAGTGTTGTAAGACCGTAAACATGAAGAAAAGATGAAATCACCTCAGCCGGCGTGGAAGGAGCTTGGGGTAAAACTGCCTCCAGGAAGGGAAGTTGGAGGGGGAAATTACTTGTGCTGGAAAGGAATAAGACTGACACACTTCAGGAGCAACAAGCGGATGGGGGGGGGGGGAGAAAGTCTGGGGGGAAGGAAGCGCTCGGGAAGGCAATGGGGGGGTTCCTACAAGACGCCATAGGGACCGGAGAGGGGGTCCCAGAGGCTGCGGGGCCAAAAAAAAGGGAGCTAGCCTTACTCTAGAGGACTGAAAGGAAGTGTCTCCGGGACTCGTAGATTTGGGCTGAGCGCCCATGTTCTAGGGAGGTCTAAAGAGGGGTCCCGGCTCCCGAGAATTCCTTTGCAAGGCCAGCCCAACTACGGCCTTGACTCCGCGGTCTATACCAGCGTAAAATTGGGAATGTACTTCTTAGGGGCAGCATTCACGTGGGACAAAAAAACTCAAAGATAGGAAGAAAGGTGTTTGCTTTTAAAAAAAAGGGGGGCGTGGGGGGGACCTGGTCGGAAGGCAGAAAGAGGGAAAAAGGGGAAAGCGCGGCAGGGTCGTTGGATTAAAAGTGCTCAAAGACGCATCTTGTGAGAGGGTCCAAAAACAAAAGCCTGCGAAGAACGGGTGGAAGCTTCCGCGCGAAGGGGAAGCAATCTGATTAGCAAAAGGGGCGCATCCATAGCCCGAACAGAGGGGAATGTGTGGTATGGACTCCTACAAAGTCGAGGACATTCTCATCGATACCTGAAAGAGACATCGGAACAAATTACCGGAAGAAAACAGCAGGGGGTTGCTTGAAAGGGCGGACAGCCTGGAGAAGCGGGGCAAAACAAGGAACGAATAGATCACGAGCAAAGGGGGTGCGGAGTAAGGTTCAGCTAACAGAGAAGGGGATCAAGGACCTCGATGCGAAGGCCTTCGAAGAAATTTAAATCATAGAAAGGACTTTTCTTCATCAAAAAGGGGAAAGACTATTCTCTCATATATGTTGTGAGCACGAGGAAACTCGAAAAAGTGGATGGAAGCTTCCAGAGGGAACGGTCATATAACCAACACGAGTTTTCCTGTGGAACTGGTTCGAGAAGGGGGAAGGTAGGCCATGTTTGTAGAAATTGGAGGGGGAGACATAAATGAAGACGCGGCCGGGAATAAAGTTCCTTCAAGCTTACACTGGATAGCAAGGGGAAGCGATCTTGAGCATAGGTGGGGATGAGGGGGAATGGGGGACAATCCCCAAAAACAGGAAGAGCAAAAAAATAACAGGGGACGACGTGGAACGTAGGGAGTAACAAAAGAAAAAGACTCGAACACGGAACAAACTGGGATAAAATCAGTTTCCCTACGATGCTGGGGTTGGGTCGGTTAACAGGGCCAAGAATATTCTGTCTTCTTATTAACATGCAGGAAAAAGGAAAAGACCGGGGTCGCGCGAGGTGGAGAGTTTGATAACATTTCAAGAAGAAGTTGTTAGACGAGTCAGGCAAGTTCATGCGTAAAACACCCACAGCGGTGGTGGCGTTACGACAACCAAAGTCTGCACAGCTAAAATGGGGAGGGGGTAATCAATCCTAAGAAAAGGGTCCTAATGGAACCTAATACCCAATCAATAGGAAAGCAAGTAAAGGTTGGAAGTGTGTGGAAAAAGGTCGGGGGGAAAAGGGTGGGGGTCAGATTCCGGGAACGAAAAACTGTTCCTCTTCAATTAAAGTGGGGGAACTACTGAAGTCGAGAAGTGGGAGGGGGGGGTCGTAAAGGGTGCTGGGGTGAGAAGTATCTGAAGAAATCCGTGACGGAGAAAGCGGCGAAAAGAAAAGTACGGGGGGGTCAGACTCGGTCAGGGGGGTGTGGGGAAAAGTTGGGGAGGCTAAGGAAGGGGAAAAGCTTCGCGAAAACGTTTCGAAAATTTGGGGAATCTTCTGAAAAAAGGCAAATCATTGATCATGACTAAAGAAGGGGATTTCTGAAACTGTTTCAAGCCTGGGGGAAAAGGTGAAAAACTCCTGCCTGGGCTGGGGGAAGGGAGACTTTGAGAAATAGAAAGTGAAGGAAAAACCAGGTACACGGAGAGGGAAAAACGAAAGGTAGTAAAGTGTTGCGGGGGGAGGGAAGTCGGAAGGGTCTGAGCAGGGGGGAAAGGGGGGGGGATCCGCATCGTCGTGAGGCTGAAAACGAAACTGGTCCGGGTGGATGGAAGCTAAAGGACGATCTAAAAGGGGAGCGGCCACTGCGACTTCAAGAGCAGCGAGGGAGAAACCCAGAGGGAATCAGGGTTCTCGTTTTTCCCTGTTAAAGTAAATGTAAAGCCTTGGAATTTAAGTAAGGGGGGGGAGAAGGATACTCTCTAAAAAAAAAACGAGGAGTAGAAGAGAAAAAGGGGGGAGAGGCGGCAAGAGCCTGAGGCACCAAAGGCGGGAACACTTCCACGACAGACAAGGGGCCAAAAAAACCAGAGAAGGAGGCAGTGGTTTCTCAGGAGAAGGGGGGGAGAACAGGGACCGTCCGTAAAAACTGGGGGGTCTTCATGGAGCCAGACGAGACCGCAAAGTAAGCGGGGAAGAAAGTTCAAACCTCGGAAAGAGCACCCCATCTGTTCGACCGAAAAACCCCCTAAGAGCGGCCGCACGACTACCAGTGGAGGAGGCTAAGAGAAATACCGCAAAAAGGCGACCTTCGATTACATGGCCAGTACTGAACCCAGCGGCAGGACGTGGGGAAAAATAGGCGGGAAAAGTTGAAGAACAGGATGGCAAAAGGAGCCATGAACCCCTTCGACGTTGTTGCAAAAAAGGGCAAGTTGAAAATGGAGGCCATATCAGGAAAAAGGCAAGATCTTTTCACAGAAAAAAACGAGGAAATGAAACCAAGTACCTGCGGCAGTGGGTTCGGCGAGGGCCGAAGCTTTTAGCGAAGGCAAGACGACACAATAGAACCCACAGGCGGTAAAAAATCAAAATTAAGACGGCCGCGGGAGTACGTTGAAAAGTACCAAATGGGAAGGAACGGTGTGAACCGTTGGAAGCAAAAGAGAGGAAACCCCTAACGTTCAAAAAAAAAAAAGGAGACACCAACAGCGCAAAAGAGGGATAAAGAGTCTCGAGGAAAGGGGCTTCTGGGGTTCATGGGGATTTCACGGAGAATCAGACGGCAATGGAACGAAAAGGTATTACAAAAACGTTTTCACAGGGGGGGGAGGGGTGTGTAGACGAATGAGCCTGGCAGATGGGTAAACAGGGGGGCACCACTTAGGACAAGAACTCGCAACAAGGATAGGATGGCAAAGAGAATTCCTAAGATGCTGGCATAGGGGAAATACTGAAAGACATAACGGGTAACCTGCTGTGGAGCTGAAAACACTCCTGCGGGGGGAAACGAAAGGGCGCAAAGGGGGGGCAAGAGAAGGGCTGTAGTCGAAGGTCAAAAGCTTTACTATCCAGTCGGTACCTGAGAACCATTGTCGCGAAAAGGGGGCCGAGAAATAAAGAGAAGATAAAATACAAAAAAGCTATCGTAGGGGGATAAGCGTACGTAAATTGGATCCAGGAAAGGATCCTTTTGTCACTCTGAACACAGGAGCAGCGAGGGGGGAATGGGACAATTGACGGGGGGGGGGGGGAATTTACGGAGGAGCTAACGCGGGATCTTCAAAGAAAAAGCAAGTAAAGGGAACTCATGGGCCAAGCTACGGCGCGAGAAAGGGGATTCCTGGGGGCGAACAAAACGCGGTGGAAAGGGGAATCTGAAGCAGGGTTTAGTAAAGAGAACGATGTGTACGGGGCGTGCGATACGAAAAAGACCGACGCATGACAAGAAGATCCTTTCACCTATGGAGGGGGTATGGTGCCTGCAAAAAAGGGCTCGGGGACGTAGAACGAGAGCTGGAAAGCCTGGAAGGGGCGTTTGTCTAACAGATTGAAAGGAAAGGGGTCATCTAAAAGCGGGCCGAGTCTAACAATGTCCCCATGCGGTTTTTTATGTATAAATTCAGTGTAGAAAGGGGCTTCCCACTGAAAAAAAATAGAAGAGGGTACCCGGTATGCGAGAGGGGGGGCCGTGCTAATATCAAAAGATAAGGGGGGGGGGAGCAAAGTTTCATCACATCCCCACATATGCCGAGCTGCCATGCGCCCGAAAGCAAAGGGCGAGAAAAAAAGTCGCTAGGGGGGGGTGGCATTTTTTTACACAGTTCAAGGATAAAATACTCCCGGAAAAAAAAGCCCATTCATTCGAGTTAGTCAACCAGAGGGAAGAGGTGATGGCAGCAAAAAGAAGGGCCAAGACAGGAAAAGTACCGAACGTATATGAGTCCAGAGATAAAAGGGGGATCGGTCACAGAGTCCAGACTAAAGGAGAAAATGGGGACGGCACATTATCCCGATAAGAGAAGGAAGCAAGGGGGTGACGAAGCAAATCCAAAAAAAATGTTCATAACCGCAATACTTTATCGGTGGGGGGGGGGAGAAAATTGACCGAAGGAAAACTTGCGTCCAAAGAAAGGGAAGAGACATTCAAAAGGTTGAAGGCAAGGGGAAAGCTCCATGATCGAAAAGAAAAGCATTACCAGGGGAAATTGCCTTCCGCGGGGTACCTGGTATGGAGACAAAGGCGGCAAAAGAAAGCCATAGATTACGGGGAGGGTGGAGGGAGAACAACTAGAGATTCTATCTCAACCAAAAAAAACTGATAGGAATATATCTCATTTAAGTTTGGGAATAAAAGTGTAAGGGAGCAGGAAAAGCCCCCACCCGTCTGTGAGGGCCGCTCAGCCCCCGCCAGCTGAAGGACTGGTCAAGGGGCGGGGGGGATAATGACGTGGCTTTATAATGAGGAAGTCATCAGTTCGACCCGGATAAAGGGGAGGGCGTTCGCACAGGCAAAATTACGTCAGTGTATCGACAAATTCAACAAAAGCGACAGGAGAAAAAACGAGGTGGGGTCTCTCTTGAGGGAGGAAACAAAAATGTCTAATAAAGATTCGATTAGGAAGGGCAGCCAGTCGGGCCTGAGTCAAAGGGAAGTGATATATCGAACTGGATCCTTAGATCAAAGAGCCCAAGTTCGGGGGAGTAGTCCAGGAGAGGAATGAAAACACGCCGTTTCTGAAGAATGCAAGGGAGAGAATTGGGGAGGTTCGTAGAGAGGGAGGCCTTACATCTTAGGGGAAACCAGGAAAATCCCTCTATCTAATTTTGTGGCTAAAAGCCGGTAACAGGCGGGCAGTGAATAAAGAGTCAGGAGGAGGGGATGGTGGGTAAACTGGGGGAGGAAAAAGCCTCTCATTGGATCTGAGGGAAGGGGGGCCAAAGATATAACTGAAAAATTTTAAGGTCCCGAAGCGAGGGCAAAGCAACAATCTTCTTCGAAGGAAGAAATCCAGAGAAAAAAGCCGAGGGGGAAATGGGGGTATACTGAGACCAAAGCATAGATGCCCTTCAGGCGAGGTGAAGAAAAAAGCAAAGGAGGGCCAGTTGAGGGACCGGTCGAGAACCGACTGTCGTGGGGCACCAGTCACCGGCACGGGGGGAGGGAGACAGTAACAAAAAAGGGGAAAAAAACCCATTGTATCTATTGACAAGAAAATCGAATAGTCCATCAATGGGAAAATGGAAATCCCACATAAGGCGAACGCCAAGCAAAGAGAGCTTGGGCATGATGAAGAACCTCCGAGATCTTTGGGAGGGGGGGAGAAAACGGGATCTCGAGGGAATAGAACCCAAGTCAATTGTTGTCCTTTGACTTGAGAAAGGCTCAAAAGTGTGCATTCGAAAGAAAGGAAGGAAAAGGAAAAGGAGAAAAGCCTTAGACCCGCTGCATCCACGAAGCGGAGGGGAAGATGGAAAGTGGATATATGGGGTTTTGGGGGGGGGGATCGGTGGAAAGCGGGAAAAAAGCAAAAAGTACTGGGGGAGAGAAGGGAGGAGATCCAAGTTTGAAAAAGGGAAGAATACCAAAAAAAACGGACCAATTTACCGAAGCGAGGGGAGCTTTCCCACAACAAAAAGGCAGGGGGGGGGTGTTGTCTCAAAAAAGCGGGACACCGGCTTGAATGATAGGAGTTCCGAAACATTCAAAAGCAGGAATGAATACCGTTAGGAAAGCGAGCGGTGGGGAAAGGGGAATAAGCCATTTTCCTGCGTGTGATCAAATGTTACAAGGCGAGGAAGAGCCCAAAAAAATCTTGGGGGGGGGGAAAAGGAGGGGGAAGAACCCAGAGCCGCCACTCGTCAATTGGGCATATTACTCCCTTACAAAGGGAACTTGCGCAAAACATCATCGATAAGGAGCAATACGGGTTTGCAGAATGGGGGGTTACTTGCAGCAACGGAAAGGGTTGTTTTGCAGATCCGGGGGGCCACTGTCAGGGGGGGAATAGGTGACTTTTGAAAGTTTCATTCGGGATTTGTCGGAACGGGGGGAGATTTTGGCTCAGACTGGAATCTTCTAATCCGTCGGCTAGGGAATGAACAGAATGAAAAATTTAATCTGGGTGAAGAGGGGGACTTTTCTCTTTAGTTGTGGGGGGGGGAAAATTAAATTCTACTTTGTGAGGCAGGACTAAAAAAGCTTCCTGTAAACGTGAAGAGTATGGTAAACAAACCATTAATCTGCCGGGAGTCCTGAGCCCATCTTGCTGGGTTAAGAGGAAGGTTAGGGGGGCGGACGGTCCAGTAGGGGTTGGTGTATGCCTGACCTGGGTGACGAAGACTATCGAGTGACCGCATCAGATTTAGTCCTGAAAGGGCTGAATCAGGTAGTAAGGGGTGTTCAGGGGTTATGTCGGGCCACAAAAGTGGGTTGGGAAAATAGGGGACAAGGGAGACATCTGGGTAGTAAAAAGCCGTCTTCATTCTCTGACCATACAAGTCCTTGGGGGAGGGGGAGCTATCACCAGAATAACGAGAAAGGGCATTAGATATGATCTCAAACTTGAGTGAAGGCAGTTCCTTCTTCGAGATGAAGAAAAGACCCTGCTACGAGTGTGTCTGGATCACGGGGGGAATTATTGGGGGAAGGAAAGCCCGGAGGTGTACAGGGAGCTCGGACAAAAGGTCCTGTCAGAAGCGAAAAAAAAAACAACTTAAAGGAGAAAAAAGAATGGGTCGCGGGGCAAGAGGGGGAGGGCGTCGACACGGCTCAAATTTAACCAAAGTCACAAGGAACAACTACCGTAAAAAGCGCGCGGTTGTGCGACGTCAGGCGGCAAAAGCAGTCAAGGGGCCTTAGCCTTGAGATCGGAAAGGAGAGAGCGGGGAAAACTGCAAAGGGGGAGGGAGTGCTGTTCCGATCCGTTAACTAAGAGCGTCGTCCCAAACATCGGAGAATTGCCACGGACCCCACAAGAATACATAACAAGCACCGGAAAAGTTTATTTCTAGGGGCGTCCTTCTATTCGAGAAGGAGTGGCAGCAATAAGTGACAATTACTCCCCCAATCACTGAAGCTCAGTTCATGAAAAAGGGAAATTGGCTTAGGGTGGGCGAAGGGAATATTAAGCTTCACCAAGGTGTGGGGGTGTTTACCACCCGAGTCGACAAGTGAAAAAAGGAAAAAACAGTTCGCAGTAAGGTCACAATGACACCGAAAGGTCGAAATTACATCGGGGGGAGGAAAACCCCGAGTCCTGCGGGGGATAGAAAAGGTTTTAGGCTGGAGCCTGCGAGATCAGCCAGGAGAAGCTTCAAAAATGCACGACCCCATTCCAGCAAAACGCTACTTGTACAACGCGGACTGAAAAAGACTGGGGGGAACTCAAAACCAGGTACTCAATACACAGAAGAAAGTTACAAAAAAAGCAGTCGTAAACAAGTTCAATGAAAAACGGTGAGATGTCTTCTCTGTTGAGAGGTTGGACAGGAGGGGGTTTCGGTAGAGTGTTGCTGTATAGTCAGGGAAGTGTGGGCTCCTCCTCGTCTCCTCAGGATCTTTCGGGAGGGGGCATTTTTCTATTCCAGCTCTGAGGAAAGAAATGCCAACCCCCGGGAGGGTTTCGAAGTCTTTTGTGGAGAAGTAGGGGTCAGAAGACGGAGGGAATCCTTGCAAAATGAGAAAGACCACTTGGGGTTTTGGGGGGGGGTGCTCCGGACTGGAGGGGGCAAGAACGAAACGCAACCGGAAGAGGGCGAAAGATCATTCCGAAGATTGGGGAGGTTAGGAAACGACAGAACTGGTTAGCGAAATGAGGGAGTTGAAGACCCAACACTCCTGAGTGGGGAAAGATAGGTGGTCCGGAGAACCTTGGGGGAATAAAAAAGTGAGGGGAAGTCTACGGTTTCAACTCAGGAGACATTTCGAACCAGAATAAGAACCATGGTAAGAAAAGCGTTCCAAAGGGGGAGAATACAAGTCACGATAGAAAGGAGGTATCGCGTGGATGCAGTAATGATCCGGTCAAAGAAAGTAGTCCTGGGAAGGCAAAAGCAGGCGCCCCACATTTCTCCTAAAGGAGGAACGGCAAAAGGACAAGGAGAAAGGTGTTGGGGGGGGGGAGCTAGAGCCTTAGGGACGGAAAACGCTTATTCTGTCCAACAGGCTACAGAACTCGATAGGCTCGAAAAATACGTGACGAAAAGCGCTGGGAAAGCAGGGGGATATCTCCGGGGGGGGGGGGGGGGGGGGAGTTCAGGTAAGAGTAAGATGGTTTCTTGGCTCGTAAGGGAAGGAGGGAAATTCTCCTACGACAACCGTGATCGGACTCGTGAAGAAGTTGGGCCTCTTCAAGAAGCGTCGAGGACGGCAACTAAAAAGATCAGGGGGACCTTAATGGAAGGTAGGGGATCATCTTGAAGGGGAAGAGAATTAGAATGTCGCGAAGATAAACTTCATGTCCGGGAGGGGCTTGGGGAGGAACAAGAGTGGATTGGGGAACTAAATCAGAGTCGAACCAAATAGTACTCCTAAGGAATGTTGAGGGGTGGATTAGGAAGGGCAAAAGAGGCGGTTAGCTCATCGTGGCGAAAACATATTAGAAATATCGGGCTGAAGGCATTCATTCGCACCTCCATAGAAAAGCGACTCCCCAAGGAGGGATTGAGCAGTTTAAGGAATATTAAACTAGGAAAAGAACTAGAAGGACAAGAAAGACAATTCTTCTGATGTATGGAGACAAGAGCTTCATGGATCATAAGGGGGTGGCATCCTCCTTTCTATGAGACTTGAAAGGAAAAAAACGGTATGATCACTATAGCGAACAGGGGAGAAAGACTACGATGAACTATCCCAGAGCCTATGGGCGTCACCTGATCCCTATACCTGAAAGGAAGGAGAAATTTGGGTTCCTAATCTCGGAGGTTCCTGAAAGAGACTAGGGGCGAGACAGATTACCTTAGGGGCAGAGCGGGGGCGGAGTCACGAACATTTATCACAAGAACGCGGCTCTGTCCTGAAGGTGAAACGCCTAAAACACATCAAACAAGAGGAAAAGACCTAGGAGTGCATGGATGAAATCGTGAAACAAATTGTGACCGAAAAAGGTCTAAGGAGGAAGGACTTAAAACCTACCTATATCGACTGAAAGAAAGGGGAAGATAGAAAAAGAGAGATGGGGGTGAAGACCGACGGTTACCGTTTCAGCAGATAGAAGACCCAACGTTTGAAACAATGGGGTTAAATATACAGAAAGACCAACAGAGGGTTTGGGGGGTTGATGGGGGTGTTGATTAAGGAGCAGGGGGGTCGCGTAAAAAAAGAGTAAAGAGTATTGAGATAATGTCCTTGCACGTAGAAACGAAAAAAGGTCATTCCTCCTTCGACAATCAAAAGGGAACCAAATCGACGGCAATCACAGCGAAATAGAGCGGCCAACAACGGTAGAAAGAGCAACCTTCAATTAGGAATCCTTTGAAAAGGGCCTAGGAGCGATAAGGGCCGAAAAGGGAGGTGTATAGCTCCCATGGGGTACGGTGATCATAGCCCGTTCGAGGGTCAGAGAAGAGTGAGGATTAAAAAAAAGCAAACATAGCGAGGGGGGGGGAAAAAGAAGGAAATGAACAGGTTACCGTATGAAGGAAAAAATTACATATTGAAGGGAAACCATATCTATCGAAAAAATGGGTTTTGGGTGTCTAAAAGGGAATGTGGTCAGGTGAAAAAACGGGGATTACTGATGTCATATGAAAAAGGGTGTGGGTGAACGGGGAGGGGGCTCACGCCTGGTCTTGCTGCAAAAAGGAATACCGGGGGTACTCTTCCTCCAAGTGGCGGAAATGAAACGGGCATCCAGAACCGGAAAGGTGGGGGGGGTACTTACTTCAGGAGACAAGAAGAGATGCCTGCCATCATCAGGGAAACACTCCATTAAATGGGCAGCCCGGTTAAGTTTCTTCCTTAGACGAAGTCATGTAAAAGAAAAATCCACCGAGAAGAGATTCAGAGGGGTTGTTTCTCAGTCTTGGAAGATAGAATCGACACTCCCAAGAGAGGGACGTCTAGGGTCCCCGAAAACCGGGAGAAAGGGTCAGAACATCACTTCTCAGACATCGGAGGGATTCAAGTACACACAATAAGAAAAAGGAGATAGAGCTTGTGTAAAAAGAAAAATCCAGAGCTTCTTTTGCCATCCACTTCGTACTAAAAACACGAAGTGCGGGGTGGGGTCCATTAACGTTAGGTCAAACATGGTGGCGATGCGTTGAGAAGGAGGCAAATCAGAGACAGCAGTGACACTTTTCCTTCGTCAGCTGAAGCCACGGGAAAGAAGAGGGGGTAGTCGGATAGAGTGAGATAGTTTAAAAGGATCGGGTGGAACGCGGGAAGCAAGTGTCAAACAGAAAACGCACAGAATGTTTAAAAACGTTAACTAAAAAAAAGACAGAGGACAATTTCTAAATGACCAAGTTGACCACTCAATGAGTTGGGGGGGGGATTCTTCCGAAAACGGTGCGAGTACCGTGGTAAGGTTGCAAAAAAAGAACCAAGGGGGGGGGACGGTGTCTCCTCGGAGCGTCAGGAGGCAGCCGTCCGTCTACGTGGCAGGAAGGGGACGAGCAGCGGCGAGCACAAAGCGGGGTGGGGAAAACGCTTGAACATAACTTCGTCAAAAGCTCGTCGCAAATTGGGAGGAAAAGTTACTGGACTCAAAGAAGTTACTAAACTTAACAGGGAGAAACACGACGCGAATAATGAGCAAGAACTTTTGGGTGGACAGCAGTTTAAAATATGGGGAACACAGATGGCCTGGTGGGGGCATAAAGTGGGACCCGAAGTTAAGGCGGGTTGGAAAGGGAACCGTCGCGAAGGGGGGATGTAATGTTTGTCTTAAACGGGTTATGGGTGTCGTGTAGGGATGAGAGTAAAGGGAGGCAAAAACTGAGAGCGCAAGAAAGTGGAGAGGTTTCATAAATGGTTTTCGATTTGGGGATGTGGGGGAAGGGGGGCGACTGCTGTAAAAAAGACTCTCCGAACGGGGGATCCGGGGACTTTCAATGAGTATCAAAACTTCATTTAGAAGATGAGAATGAGAAACAAGAATTAGGAAAAAAAGTACATGATCAGGGGGGGGGAGTCGAAGTACTCTGTCGTTTGAGTTTTTCTCTTTCCCTGGGGCTGTTCCTTGAAACGTGCTCGCTGGAAACGGGCGGGAAGCCTTTATGCCAGCTGTCACTTGGATAAAGTGGGGGGGTAACTGGTGATTTACAAGGCTCGTAGGGGTTCTTCGGGGGTCAGGGAGGGAAAGCAACTTTGGGTCCCTCCTCTTCTAGGAAAATCTTGGTGCACCCGGAAAGGGAACCGTGCGGGAGCGCCTGCGAACATTAAAATCTAGTTCTACGGCGAAGGAAAAATTTCTCCGGGTAAGGAAAAACCCGCGACGCAAAGGGCCTAAAAAAACCGGTGAGGTGGGCTTGGGAAAAGCGCTGACCTGAGCTCTTGCAACCGAAAAAAACAAGGCATTCTCTCTCTCCGGAGGGGGAAATAGAGAGGGAAGGGGGCAGGGGGAGGAGATATTCAGGCACCTGAGCGGTATGTACCCGAAATAAAATGCAACCGAGAAAACGGGGGACTTCGATGAAAGACGACAGTGCGGCACAGGGGAAAAGAAGTGAGAAAACTGGAAGGAGCGAATGAGAGAGAGCCCCCTGGAAAGTCGAGTGGTCCCGAGTGTCAAAAAAAAAAGGGAAAAAACCAAGAGGGTAGAAATTAAAACAGACCACGAACATGAAAGACAGAAGGGGATACAAGTTGAGGTCAGGGAATAATTCTCGCGGGGGAAGAAGAAACTCGGCAGAAGATTCCTCAAGCGGAAACGAATCTACCCAAGCGGCCTACTGAACGCTTAACATGAGAGAAAAGGGGGGAAGTGGGGTGCTACTGAGCAAGATGGTGACGAAAATGCCTTTTTGGAAACTAACCATTTTTTCTATGGCAAGGGGAAAAAGGGGGAACAGTAGTAGAGAGGACGGCACCTAATATAAAAGGACGATCGATGTAGAAAAAAAATAAAGTACATGGAGTGAGATAGCCAGGGGTATTAAAAAAAAACGACGGCTTGGAGCGCAGCAAACTACTTGAGGAAATCCAACGTGACGACAAAAATGCCAGACCGGGCAGCGGAGTCGTTAAAAACGGGAAGGGAAAAACGGAAACCGTGGCAAAACGCGACCAGGGAACAAAAAAGAACTGTCGCAAAGATCGGCACCAAAATTGCGTCTCAAACGGGAGAATTCGTCTGGGAGTTGGGCTTCACGGGCAGGGGGGGGACTTTCGGCGGAGCTACCGCGAAAGTCCTAGAGCGCCATTGGTGGCGGGAAAAGGTTGGAAAAAACCGCGTTTGCTGACTCGCGCAGCCAGAAAAGAATTGACAAAAAAAAGTGGGAAAGAGAAGGTTAAGAACTCGAACGGAGACTGAGGTCTAACACGGCAAGCAGCCTACAGGCTGGAGGTTAGAAGAGCAAGGAAGGTTACGCGAAAGGCGTTGATCAGGGAAAAAAAAACGCCACCGCCGCTTAGGGGAAACAGAGGGGAAAGGGGGGCCTTGAGCAGGAAGAGAGAGGGGCTTTGTACTGGAAGGTGCAACTCCGGGATAAAAAAAATCGAGCCAAAAGGAGGGGAGACCAGGGCAGCGAACGCGTGCAACAGACACGAACGGACCAGGATAGGGGTCCGAAAACTCGAGAAATGGAGGGAAAGAAGAAATTTATCACAGCAAGGGGGGGGAACTTATGTCTCTAATGCAGGGAAAAGGAAAAAGAACTAAATTATCGACTTAAAGAACGGCGAACTTTGTTGGGGGGGGTACCGGTGCGATATAACGCAGAGAAAGACGGGTGGAGTTCCTCAGTATACAAGACTAAGGAGGAAATAGATCTCTCCTCTTGGAGAGAATGCCGACCAAAAGCGGGGAAGGAGACGAATTAAGTAGATCGACATGTTCAGATCGATGAACGAAGGGGGGCAGAACTTGCGGTAGCAAATTCACGAACCTCCAGCTCGTGGATGATATGGGAAGAATGGGATAAGGGGGGACTCAAAAGGCGGTCTCAGGGAAAGAGCGGCCGCCTTTATGGGTGATGGGGACTAGCTGAGGTCAGAGATGAGAAAGGCGCAGGGACAAACCATGTCGCAAACCGTCTGCGGGGGGGGATATTAGGCGAAGGTTAGTGTGAAGGGAAAGGACCTAATGCAGGCATTCGCTCAAACTGAAAATCCCGTAGTGGCGCGGTTGACGCTAGGAGCACAGAAAAAATTTGTCACCAGGATATGTCCAGTAAAGGGGTGCACCCAAAGTGCTTATAAGATCGCTATCCTTCGTGAAGGGAGCACTTGGGCCGGAGGTCGTGGGCAAGAGAAGGGGGATGACGCCAGGCCCCCGAGTATGGGCGAGGCCACCAGTTCGGAGGATCCGTAGGAAGTGGTAGCCGGGTTTACACTTAGGAGGCTGATATCGGAAAAAGGGCAAAGTCCTTATGGTATAACAATCGAGGGAGGTACGTGGATGGGGAATAATCGAAGGGACGAGCTCACTCTGACACTC
>Ga0179593_1671701_pt1 | contig 20189 bp, 27 predicted proteins | sample CZODoug2_1_08_16_FD_185931 | JGI IMG/M metagenome (GOLD analysis project Ga0179593, IMG submission 185931) | Vadose zone soil fungal communities from Angelo Coast Range Reserve, California, USA - CZODoug2_1_08_16fungal (PacBio error correction) | ecosystem: Environmental > Terrestrial > Soil >...
AAGTGGTAAAGGGGACGGAGGTACAGGGGTAATAATATTTATTTCACAACAATGGAAGCGAGGAAAAGCTTTATGAGATAAGAAAACCTTACCGTAATGGAAGAGCATGCGTTTGTCGGGGAAGAAAAAATATGGGAGAGTCTATCCCCGTGCCGATTTTCGTCATTCGCCTGAGGCGACCATTGGGAACGAAAGTAGGAAAGCAGTTCGGCTTAAAAAATAAAGGGGGGGCTCTGATCTTCCAGAAGTCAGTCGACAACAACTCCTTTCTTCCGAGGCTCAAAAGCCTTTTATTGAATGGGGTCCAGTATTGCCTCGGATCAGGAAAAACGGGTAGGCGGAAACAACGAACGCCAAGTCGCTGCGGGGCGAGAAGAACGAGGGGCCTGCTGGAAAGGCAAAAGTGGTGCGATAAAGCGGTGGCGGGAGAGGGGGGCAAATGCTCGGTGATGTTCGATCAAGGGGATCCATGACCGCAGTAAGACTCCGTTTAGGACAGATAGAGCGAAGAGAAAGAGGGTACTCGGCTTCACAGCATTGTTGGGGTGGGGGTGCTCCGAATCTATCCGTGGGGTCAATATACATAACATAAGTAACCCGGTTAATGTAGAGGAATCTAAAAGAAAAGGGCTGGGCATATATTTTAATGGATCACTTAGATAATGGGACGGGTACCGTCTAAAAAAGGCGGGGGAGCGTGAGTGGGGACTGAAAAGAATACACAAATCCTATCCACGCGAAAAACCAACTCACAAAAAGCGTCCGGCCCGCCCGATCTGGAAGTTTTATTTGGCATCTTGGGAGGTGCTCCGGTTTGCGAGAGAAAAAAACCGGGCTTGAACATCTGAAAAGGCGATCAAGTTTCCAGGGTGTCCGGGAAAGGGAGCAGAAAAGAACGCTAAGGAGGGGGCGAGACAGAATTGATGGGAGTAACCCGCTATTCCACATCGGAAGCGGTTGCAAGAAACGAATTCCCGCTTTCCCTAGAAGAGTGGATGTTAGCGGGGTGGTTCTGCTCGGAATTAGACCCGGGGGTTGTTTTTTTAGGGGGGAGGCAAAAAGGAGGGGCCGGAAGGGGATTGCCCGCCGAGAGCAGGTGTGGGTCGAGAGGACACAACGGGATGACCAAAAGAACCTAGCAGGGAAAGGTAAGTAACATGGTGTATAAAGGAGGAGGGGATTAGACAGGCTCTCGATTGAGCGGGACCCACTGGCCTCGATGCTAGCATTTGGGTTCACGCGGTACGCCGAGCAAAAAACTCTTCTGGAAATTCTGAGGGAACTCTCTCCTATCCGGAGCGTTCGCGTGTTGGGGGAGGAAGGCCCTGCAAAATGGCTGACTGAAGGTTGGAAAGATCAGGCTATGGCACAAAGTGCCCTCCTTCCCATTTGGTCTCGTCGGGGTTCTAAACACCTGACTCCAATCCCATGTCCTCCTCTCTCAACACCAAAAGAGAGAGTCCACTGGGTGGGTTAGAGATGGATTGAAAACCAAACAAGTCGATCCCAAAATGGCAAGTAAATGAGGCAAGAGGGGGGGGATCGAGCCACAGTCCCAGATCTAAATAGGGAACCGAAGACAACAAGGAACAGCGATATTATATGGGTGCAGGTACGTTCAGAAGGCCCTCAGCTTTGGAGAGGCTGGAAAAAGGCGACGGCAGAAGAAATGGGCGACCCGCCTACTAGACAAGAACGTGGGACACGTATAAAAAAAGCAGTCTAAAGGGATTAGACCCAGAAATCTCACTTCGCTGTGCGAAAGTTGGGGCGCTAAAAAAACGTAGGAAAAGGGAGCAAGGTTCGAAGCGGCGAAAATGCCACTCATCCGTTGCCGTATGAGGAAGAGAGGGGGGGGGGGAACGCGGAGAAAACAGCCCTTCCAAGCGCTTTGGGGGAAAACCGTTAGACGTGAATTCAGTGACTTGCAGTGCCCAACTCTGTGGTGCATATCTGCATGAAAAGGTAAAAACAAGGAGCACGCCAGTATTAGAACGGATTGAAAGAGAAATGCGAAAGGGAGAGGGGGGGCCCATTCAAGCCGAAGCATGCTCGCACGGGAAATAGACTGAAAAAAACGAAAGAGGCGAATGGGTGAATCGTTGTTCCGGGCGTGGGAGGTGAATGGCAGAAGAACGTTCTTAATAAGTTTCTAGCAACTCGAAGAGAAACGTACCAAAATTCACAAACAAGGTGGGGGTAGGTTTAACGCTGAAGAAAAAATCAGGGCCGGCGGGCAAAAAGCAGAATGCATCGTAAGGAGAAGAGGGGACGATGCTACGAAGGAAGGAGATGTCAGATGTTTAGAGGGTACAACAGCACGGTGGCCCGATAGAATGTCAAAAAGGAAAAAAGATCCAGAAGGGCGAGCGGAAACACGCGGGGAAAAAACAAGGGCAGAGGCAAAAGGCAGTGAGCGACCAGCCCCGGGCTGACATAGAACGCTCTTGCAGTAACTAAAAAACGAGTCGAGGGAAAAAAGGGACCGGACGGCCTACAGGACAAGTTGAGTCATGCAGGGAAAAAAGGCATTTTGGGACGCCTTGATTGAGAAAGGAAGTGACGTTGTGTGAGAAGGGAAAGATAAATTTGGAAAACGAACGGTTTACAGAAAATCGTCCTGACCAATCAGAAGCAGAAAGGCAGGGCGAAGCGGGGGGGATATCAACACTCTTCCGTATCGCACAAGACGCAACGGTGAATTGTGATGACCAACATGGACAAGCCCATCCACCACTGGGTCTCGGAAGGGGGGAGCGGGGAAATCTCGCGCATGAAAGTTCTGATTAAAAGGTATAGACGAAGTAGTGGAGAAATAAAAATCTCGAAACAACAGGGTTTGGGGGAAAAGAGAGGGATGATAAAAGCACGGCAATAACGGACGACGTGGTCCTATCAGAAGCACTTTCAGTGCTCGAAATACAGGAACAAGGGACGGGGAGCGGCAAGGGGTGGGAGATGCGAGGCAAAGAGGACATAAACTTAAGGACAAGCGACATGGGGGTCGTGGAACGACGGGAACACGGAAGGCTTGGGAACCTGAGGAGGCGCAAAAAAAGACGAAAAACTGGGAGGCAAAAAAGGGAGCCTTTTCGGAGCAGATCTCCTTCTCTTCCAGGGGGTCGGCGACACAAATTCAAGAAGAGCTCAAGAGGCCGGGTACGAGCAAGTGAATGGGATAGGAACCTTTTGTGGCCTGTCGGAAAAACGTTATCCGGAAATCGGACTTCACGCCGCTGCAGGCCAGGCAGAATAGGAAGTTCAGACGGAAAAACCTTGGAGGAATCGCGGTGCTTTGATGCTTCTGATGGGAAAAACAGCAGAGCGTCTAAGGATCGCAGAGAAGCCGATTTGGGGACGGGAAAAGGAGGACGCAAAAAAAAGGATGGGCGGTGAAAAAGAGGTGAATACTGGGGGGACACCAAAATTCACGAACTGCAACGCGCCAAAAGTGAGAGGGTAGGAATTAAGATAAACCAAAGAGGGAAGGAGTTTCTAAAGAAAAGGCCGATTGCGGGACCGCGTCTGCTCTTCGTTGAGGGAGACGAGCTTAGGGTCCCTTACAAAAAGAATCCAAGCTACCAAAGGAACCCAGAAGTCTAAAAAAACGCAATCATTGCCGGTGGGACGAGGGAGGCAAAAGTTCTGCATTTATCATGAATGAGGGGGGCGGAGGGGCAGCGAGTTTAGAAAAGTCAGTAAGCAAATACCGAAGAAAAGATGTGGAGGGGAAAGTCCGAGGCTGGGCCAGTCTTCAATTTTCAGCCCATTCTTGGCCACAAATAGTTGGGGGGAAAACTTGCAAGCACAACGAGGGAGGGAGAAAGGTGGCATGCGCAAAAGGAAGAAACAGGCCTCCGAGTGGAGGAGAGCAATGGACGCTTAAATTTTCACTGAAAAGATTTCCAGAGAGGGGCCTACAGAAGGGTGGTTTCGATGGAGGAACACAACTGGATGCAAAACAGGAGCAAGGGAAGCGGAAGGTAATGACGTGTGTCGGATTGGGGCGCGGACGATGCGCTCGAATTTCCTCGAAAAAAAGGAGGAGCGAATACTCCGGAACGAGGCCCCGGATGTCCACACTAGTGCCCTTTCTGAAGGCCCATCGAGATAAGAGGAAGGAATGGTAGGACGACTAAGGGGGGAAGACGATCAGGCTAAACTAAACTGAGAACTAGGTAAGGTTTTTCGTATCTCAAGTGATTTTGGGGGACCCGACTCCCATGAAACGATCCAGTCCACCAACCACAGGAGGATATGGTTGAAGAGGTATTCATACCACCGGGCTCCAAAAATGCCGTGACAGGAAATGGCCATTTGCGCAATCACGGGATGGGGGGAACTATAGTCTACGACAAAACAGACTAAGAGAGCTAAGCGCGCCCGGACCTGATATGTATCGCCCCGGGGAAAGGAAACCGGGAGGTATGCTTCAAAAAAACAAGATCGGATCATGTAACTCAGAACTTCTGAGAGACCCATAATCGGGGAATGGAAACTAAGGGAACTCAACTTCACACCAGTCATTATAAAGTCGAAGGGGCTTCGGCATGCAGAAGGTTGTGTTGAAACAATCGCAAACCGTATCGGCTACTCAAAGAAATAGAAAGGGAACGAAAGGTGGAAACGTCATGCGCAATAAAACTCGGAGAATGAGGTGGTACCGAACGCCAGAAAACAAGGGTGGATCCAGCCCGGCCAGAGGGATGCGAACAAAAAAGCTGATGGCATAATCGGGGCGACAGAAATTGCCGCCTGGAACAAAAAAAAGAAGGGCCGGGAGAAAGGGATGCTTATCGAAACGGAGAAACTGCCGATTTCAATCAAAGCATGCTCGGTCGGCCGAATGAGGAAAAAACTGAACAAAAAGGAGGGATGGTTGCGATTTTGAGGGGGACTAGGGCGGCTTTGTTTTCACCCTGCGGAAGAAGTGGAGGAAACGCTAAGAAGCAAAAGGACAACATAGAGGCTTGCTAACCAGGGAAAAAGTCCCAGGGCTGTAGGGTGAGATTAATTCATTTCCGATCCCTCCAGACGGCGGCGCCACTCAGCCGTCCAGTCAGATCTGAGCGACAAAAATTGCCTAAAAATTCCTGAAGCGCAAGGGGAAGGCCATGATTTTGCGGAAAGATTCGATAATGCCGAAAGGGCAACTGAAAGAACGAGAAGACTCTGCCTGCAAAAAGCCATCAAAAAAAAAAAAGCGAGGACGGTGCAGGACCGGCAAAAAAGCTACAGATCAAGAGAGAATGAACGAGCACCGACCGCAGGGAGAGTCATCAAATTCCAGAGGGGGGGGGAAGGAACGACAAAAAGTAGGCAATAAGGGGAAAGGACGAAGAAACCGCCGGGGAAGAAGGCGGGCCGACATGAGTGGTGTAGGAAAGAGAAATGGAATAGGAGGATGTCAAAGCGGGAGAAGGGGTAGATATGACTTCAGGCAATGGCGCCACAGAGAAAGGATGATCAAAAGATTAAAAAGACGACCACCGCGGTCGCTTGCCCGGGTTCCAGAGCTGTCAAGGAGAATCCACCAGAAGAAAGGCGGAGAAAAGAGCTGAACGCAGGAAAGTGGACTGTCTGAGATTAACCCTGGAGGGGCAAGAAAACTCGGTCACTATAGAACAACAATGAGGCGTACGGCAAAGGAAACCGAGGAAAAGAAAGGGGAGACCGGGGGGCGTTTTAATACTAACACGTGGGCAGAAAAGTGAACGTTCAGAAGAACGGGGAAGGCGGGGTTGCTGCGGGTGGATGAGGAGAGAACATCCTCAGAAGGGGGGAAAATCAAAGGGTCGTGAGAAGAAGAAAATATTGGAACTAGCCCACAGGTGAGGCCTCAATCGGGAACGGGGACGTAAAGAACGATTCTAACAAAAAGCAGGGAAGGGGGGAAGAAACGGGCTTCTGATCTTCAGGGATCTCTACAACGGTTGAAAGGAGGAGGCTATCCGCCGGGGCCCCCCATGCGAGGGGGGAAGGGGAAGGAGAGTCGTCCTCCAAGTGGGAAGGTTCTTCCTTAACGGTATAAATCTGAGGAGGGACAAGCGTGAGGAAGAGAAATAACTCTTATGTCCACCAGGCTGGAAAGGATAGATCGCTTGGAATTGTGGCTATTTGTCTCAGAGGGCGCGCTCGGAAGGGGTCATCAAAAAACTTTATTTGCTTACGGTCTCAAAGACAATCGGGACTAAAAGAAAGCAGGGTTGGGACATTTGGTGCTCAGAAGAAAGAGGATATTCACGGGCCGATAAGGAAGGGAGGTTAGGTATCGTAGAATGGGAACCTGGGGGAACTTGGGAGATTTCCTAGTGAGCACCCGGCGAAAGGGTCCATTCGAACGGGGAAGTCAACGGGTCTTTACCCGGATACAACAAAGCCAGATCCCGAGAACCAATGAACCCAATTCTCTCGAACAACTGTAAAAAAATAGGAGGGGGGGGGGCCGAGTTAGTGCTCCGTCGGGAAGGAGAGAAGAGGCCGCGGGCTGGGAAGGAAAAGAAAGGTTCAAAGGGGCAGACCGTTGAAGTCCGGTCTATAATGAGGGGGGGGTGAGTGGCCAGGCTGCAGTGCTTTTCCTTCAATTATCAGGAGTTTGAAAAAAGGACTAACACGAATGGCAAACGCTGGGGAGGGAGGACGGTGCGCGCGGAGAAACCACCCTTTCTTCTCGGGTGTGGTGCGAGGCCAAAACATGCATTTTTCGCGCAAGGGGAACGATTGCCCGCCGCCGGTGCGCGGGCCGGTGGGGGACAAGGAGGGCATGCCAAAAGTGGGGGAGGAGCAGTTCAACCCATGGTGTCGAAGCGGTTCATGTTGCGGGCAGTATGGAGAGCGAGGAAGGCGGAAGGAGCGGGGCGTCCTCGAAGATAGCGGGTGTGGGTCACGCTTTTCCCCGAGGGGTCCCGAGAGAGGGGAAGAGAAACCACCGGTTGTGATGGGGAGAGCTGATGGGAGCCTGGTTCAGCTTGATCTTCGAAGTAGGAGAAAGAAAGCCAGGAGCCAATACTGGGCAGCAATTTAGGATCTAACTGTTGTTACTGCCCCGACGAGAAAACAAAATGGAGAGAGATAAAAAAAAGGCGGAGGAGTAAACGAGAATCTGTGCAGGACGGCAGACCAACAAACACTTTCGAGAAACAAATGCCGGGATTGAAAGGGGACAAGAGAAGGAGAGGATTGGCAAACCGGCATGGTCAAAGGAAGAAACCGAACAAAAAAAAGCGTAACATCGCGCCAGGGGTCCGTATAGGGAGAACGGACGGCGCAGAGGGGATACGGCAACCTGGTGGGATGTAGGAATCTAGGCCCTACCGATAGGCGTCAAACAGAACTTCCCTAAAACATCCAAAGAAAAGAAAACGGAAATGCAATCGGGGGGGAAAAGGGGGGCATTAAATTCAGACCATCTCGCAGGCTCTCCTGTAAGCCCGTTTGGAACGAACAAAAGAGCTCGCACAAGTCTGCGACAATCCTGGGCGGCGAAAATCTGGGGCAGGGGGAAGCAAAGGGACACTCGGAGAAGGGGATGTGGGGCCTCGCCGAACCAAAAAAAACTGAAGCTCATTTTGGTGTAAATCGAGGGAGGAGGGGGGGAGTGGGGGCAGTTCAAGTACAACTAGCGATGTGCATAATAGGGGCTTTCAAACATGGCCAAAAAAAATCGGACACCGATTCCAGGATGGGAATTGCAAGACGAAACGGAGAAAAAAGATAGAGGACCACAGATTTTCAACAGAAGGCCGGAAAGGGAACGAGGAAAAAACAATAAAAAGCAGGGCGACAGTGCGAGGAGAAAGTCCTGGGGAAAGGATTCGGCGTTTGTGTAGTTCGGTTCAGACAGCCCGGGCGGAAAGTCCCGAGATGAAGATACGGCGGACCTTCGGGAAGGGAAAAATTCGCCCCAAGAAATGAGGGTAGGGGTTTCGCTTTAACATTTCCGAAGAAAACAGGCGACGGCGGAGGGAAGGAGCGGGAACAGTATGAGAAATGGAAAGAAAGGGATTTTGAAAAAACTCACAGCATTGTCAGTCCATGGGTTTGCGCTGTAGGCGGATAATGCTGCGTAGACCTCAAAAAGAGAGAGGAGGATGCACCCTCGCTGTCACAAAAGAAGAACAAAAGAGGGCAGAAAGGGGACCGTCCCAGCCAGCTAGTCAGCGCTCGGTGCCGTCCGAAGACTTGAAGGGACCTCGAGGAAGAAAAAGGTACGGCAACAGAAAAAGAGGAATAACAGCAAAAAGGCAGGGAGCAGTGACACCGGCCCGGGGAAATTCCGAAGGATTTTGGCGAGATATTGGAAGGGAAAAAGAGGATGCCAAAAAGGGGGCAATAAAAAACCTTTTGATCGACAAATGGCGTCCAGAAGAAGGATACGGCCGAAACACGCACGTGGGATAGCCGAGAACCACGGAAAGCACTCAAGGGTGCCAAAGAAGATGAAAGCAGACCTGCTTCCTTGCATCACTCCAAAAAAGGGGAAGCATAGAAGAAGGGGAGAGGAGAACGCCATGAAAAGTGCAGCAGGGATCTTACCACTGTCATATAAGCAGGGTGCCCGTAGGGGGACCTAAGGAAAAAACTCAAAAGGAGCGAACAACATAAGAGCGAAGGGGGACCAACAAGAGGCTTATTGCCCTACAGGGGGGGGACATATAGAAAGTGCACTTTCAGGAAGCGAAGGATGCCGGCAGGCGATGCAGAAAGTCGGGACCCCCCAAGTTCAATCGACGGCGGTGGTCGTTGAGCGAAGCTGGAAAGAGTTTCGAAGGAGAGAAAAGGCGGAGGAAAACTTGAGCAGACTATCTGACCCAGCACTGACCGTACATAGGCTCTGATCTTCAAGTTATCGCGGCGCAAAAAACAAAAACTTCACACGTCAAGGGGGAGAACGGGAAAAGACCTTGTTTTCCTGGGTCCGTAACGGGGAGCCGGGAGAGGGACGAAAAAGGAGACTCGAAAAAACAACAGAAGCGGGGATCTGGTAAGCCTGGGGTCCTGAAAGGGGAGAGGAGGAAGTGGTGCTTTCGATGCGACAGCGCGGATTTCAGCGCGATCTGGGGGACGAGGGCGAGGTTTGCGGACATATACAGGAAGGGAAGAACGACTGACATCTGTGCGCAACATCCGGTCTTGAATTTTAGGCATCAGGAAAAGGCACAGGAAGCCTGCCTGAGAGGGAGTCCGGGCCGGCATGATTTCCTAAGAGGAAAACTACGAGAAGGGGAGGGGTAACATTAGCCGGAAGGGACGCGTCCCGCTCTTAGCGGGGTCGTAGAAACTTCGGGGACGAAAACGGCACGCAGAAAAAAAAAGTCCCAGAAAAAAAGGAAAACCACTCTCAGCCCGAAAGATTTCGCAATTTGTAGTGCACGGCTACGCAGAAGAGGCCTCTAAGCCTTCGGCGGTCAGAGAAGGGGGTGAATCTCTGAGACGAAAATTTCTAGTAAAATCCGGGGAAAAGTAAGCTTGGAGAGAAAGAAAATTGGTACAGGCGGAAATTCGGTGTTTCATAAAGTGAATGCCACAACCTGTGGCCACGAAATCACCTTAGACGCAAATGGGGGGTCGCCGGCTAAAACCTAAATGAAAGGTTGGTATTTGGGAGCAATGACGGCAAACTTAAGGGCCGAAAGGAACGGATGGAAACTTAGGAGGATGAAAGTTCCCGTTTGAAGAGGGGAAAGCAAATAGGGAAAACAGGGCGACCGTTGGGCAAATTTCCTGAACCCAGGGTTCCGCACCGGGGCGTGGAGTGAGGAGAGTGAGGGTCTTCAAGGGAAGATGCGTAGAGCCAGTTGGAGGTCACGCCGCGGTGCAAACGAGAAAAGGGGAGGGGCCAGAACAGGCCGTCATAAACCTAGACGAAGATCAATGCTCGAGGCTTTTCGGCCTGGCACTTCGGAAACGACAAAGAAAGGGAAATTGTGCAAACGATACTGGAAAAGGGTGGCGATCCCGGGTCCTGTGTTCTGAGCTGAAAAAGAGCAAAAACAAGGGGAAAGCTATTGCCACGGGGTATTGAGTGAAACCACCAAAGGGAGATACGTCCAAAAGGCATTTCCAGTATTCCGTTGCGGGATCTTGAAGGAAAGAAAGACGTCAGAACGGTCGACACCCTCTCGACAGCGAACGTTCCTGGGGGAGATTCATAAGGGCCAAAGGAACTTTGTGATGCGCGGCAACAAACAAAGGGGAGAAGTCCCAAGGAAAGACGTAAATCAAGAAATCGCGGAGGGTAATAGAGGGAAAGGGGAAACAATGTCGAAAACCATGTCAATGCGCCAGCTAGCAGGCTAAGCAGCGGGTCACATAACAACCAGCCCTCAAGGGGGGAGTGAAGACAAGTTCCGGCAAAGGAAAAATGCCGCAGCGTCTGGCAAGCAAAAAAGGAGTGGGAACAACGGGAGCAACGCCTCAGGAGGGACTTGGGAAGAAAACCATAGAAGTGTCGAGGTGCTAAATTTCCCAATCGCTTAATCGGGGCATGAACAGAAGAAAAACAAAAAACAGAGAAAAGGAGGAATTGAAACGGTATTTCTTGAAGCCGAAACAAGCTGAATGGGAAAAGCAAGCCTCGCCGGGGCAGGAAGCAAAGAGAAAGAAAAAAACTAGGCGCATGGGTGAGAATGGTCGCTTGTTGGGGAAAGAAGATTCGGCTTGGGGTATTTCATGTCAGTCCCGTTAACTGACAACGAAAGGAAATAGGACGGGGCTCCATGAGAAATCGATGACAAGCTGGGGTAGGGAGGAAAACGGAGGGAAGAGACATAACATTGCCGTGCGCTCCATGCCGGCGGCAGGACTTGAAAGGACTCAAAAAAAAAAAACAATGGCGGAGAAGATTCCACCTGATGGTGCAACAATGATGAAAGAAAACGAGGACTGCGCCTCTCGACAATAACGAGATCGCGCCTTCCAAACGCGGCTGCTCAGGGGGGAAACGCCAGGAAGAAAGGGATAACCGCTGCAATCATCGGCTGAAAAACCGAAAAATGGAGATTCCGTCTCGATTTCAGAGAAAAGGTACTGCCGACAGGAATGAGCGTAAGTCAAAACGAGAAACACCGGGAGAGGGGGAGGAACAACGAAAGTGAACGAGGAGGGAAGAAAAGAGCGGATTTTCACCCAAACGGCGAAACTTGCGATGGCGTCTTGCAGGAAGAAAGGAGGGAGGGGGGGGATAGGGCTACCAACTTCGTAAGGACGCGTGCAAGGAGGAAGGGAGGGAAAAGCATCGCCTCATCCACCACAGGGGAAAACCCGCCTTCTCACGGAAGCTGAAGCTCACTTCAGGGTCGGGAGCAAGGAGAAAAGAAAAAAGGGGGGGAGTCCTAATCATCCTCACAAACCGGGAGGAGATATAGGAGGGACCTTGCCATAAGTGGCAATACGCTTATAGACTACGTTCATTCAGAAAAACAGTGGAAGGAAGAAGCCACTTAGAGCGAGCGTGTGGGGAAAGGCGAGGCAAGAAACGTACGGTATAAAAAATTCATTTCACGCGAGATGGCTAAAAGAAAATCCAAAGATCAAGGATCCGGATGGCGCGAAAGACGATCAATCGCAACAGGGTAAGGGTGCGGAAAGGAAATCTCTTATCTTAGTTAGCGTCACAAATTAGGGGAAGGAAAATCAATTCCGGGATAAACCTGATGAGGGGAACGAATAAGGGGTGAGGGCCGTACGTTAGCGTGAAAAGAAAGTACGGTAACTACAAGTCGCGCGAATTTCTTGAGAAAATATCAGAGAGAGAATGGGGAGTGAGGTCCAGGCACCTTTTATGGCGGAGTTTCGATGTGGGCAAGCTCGGATTGCAGGCGATCTCGAAAACTCGGAATGAAAAGCCGAGGGGGGGAAGCATTATATGCCGCTACAAGGATGGAAGGGACAAGGGAGGGGAGCGCAGAATGGCATGTTGATACATTTGGTGTGTCGCCATCAACTTTAAGCGAAAAGGAGAAGAGAGAAGGCGTGTAGGGCCGGAAACGGAAAAAGAAAAGGCTTTTGGGGGGGGGGGGAAAAGAGTTCAAAAGGAAGCACGCCGCTAGTGCCGTGGTCCGCGTGAAATAGAGGGAGATTCTTCCAACAAAATGCACAGCCTGCCATGACCACAAAGCCAAGTCAAAAACCAATGGACCCAAATCCTCTCCGAGGGGAGGAAAGGGGAGAGGGTTCAAGCCGGTGGATGGGGGGTTGGGAGCCAGTAAGCGAAGCAAGGGACCTCGCTTAAAACTGACTAAACGCCAGATTTTCGAGCGCAACAATAAAAGAGCGTGGCGTCGAGGCTTTGTCTGCGGCTTGGGGGAGCACCCTATAATGCACAAGAACGGGGGGGGGCAAGGAAAATAAATTCACGCTGGAAAAGGCTGGAAAAAAGCGCGGTATCTTGGGAACCAAGAAAGTATTTGCAATGAACCAAACATGAGACCGGAACGGAGAGAACCCGCCGAAGTTCCGAGGCCGCCGTTCAGGGGACTGGAGGAAAAACTCGTGGCGAGCTGGGAAAGCGGTGGAAGGGCCAATGCGGCTTCTTACGATTAGCTGTCGGTAGGATTTACGGGGAGGAGGAGCCAGGCTCCACTAGGCATTTTAAAAAAAAACACTCTGTTCCTGGGAAGAAAAAATCGAAGTGGGAAGGTCCTCTCTATCCCGGAAATCCTAGCTCAAGGGACTTCGGGACTGCTCATCTATATGTGAGATTTCAAACCTGAAAAAAGGGAACTGTTGGCGTCTCGAAATTATTGGTTTTTCTGCCCTACCTCCAGTCACATAATCAGTGAATCGAAAAACAAAAAAGAGAGAAAGAAAAAGAGACTAATGTTATTTTACTAGGGGGCAACCAGATGGCGGAAGACGCCAAAAAAAGGTTCCAGTATTTAAAAAGGTTTCTGGAATCCCTGGCTCAAGTCAGAAGAGACCCGCAAAAAGGCCCGCTGATAGGTACCTTCAAGCGAGAAAGGGGGGAGCGGGAAAATCGTGGGAACAAGGAGGCGATCATCGAGGCCGCCTCTCCTGGGAAGAAAGAAGAAGAGAAAAATCGGCAAGGAAACTAATAACCGAGTTCACATGGGGGCATGGGAGAAGCGGGGCCGCTCCTGGGCAGATCAGTTGGTACATAAACGGAAGGGAAGAGGGGACCGGGAGGGAAAGGACTAAAAAGAAAGAGTTTGCAGCATTGAAAAGGTACAACAAAAAATAAGCACGAAGAAAAGAAAGAAAAACCGAGGATGTCCCACGGGCCATAAGTCTGGAAACAATCGCTTGCCGAAGCTGGTCATTAAGAATTGGGCCGCCTGGCAAACAGAAACACCGCCACGCGATATGAAAGGCATGACGAATTCGGAGAAAAAAGGAGATCTTCCCAGATTTGAATCCCGAAGGGCCGATCTTAGGGGGGAAAATCGGAAAAAGCCAAGGCGGAAAGATCAGGCGGGCAGTTGGGTGCCGGGTCGCAATTCGGTGCATTTTGGATTTCATTCGCGATGAGGCAAAAAAGGGGGCAAGGAGAACCAAGCAATCAGGGCGTGCTCAATGAGAACAACATCTGTATGAAGGGTAAAGTCATTTCCGAAGAAGAACACACATTTCCGGGGCGTCAGAATGCAGCGAAAAACGCGAGTGAAGTAAGACACAAAAAAATGTCCAAAATGACCTGAGGTTGGAGGGTCCATGAAGAAGGAGGAGGGGGGATGTCCAAAAAATCCCTGTCGTCTTGCCGCGAAACGCGCCGAAAATAGAGAGGGAGCATCAGGGTTACGCCAACGAAAGCAAAACGCGAAGACCAGGGGCATAGGAGAAAAAATTGCGAGCGCGCCCTCAACGAAGTGGCTATTCGCTTCCTCGAAAAAGGAAATGAGGAGGGGGAAAAAATAACATTCAAGGAGTCGCATGAACAAGGGGAAGGGAGGAGTCCGCGGAAAAGGGAAATTACGTTGGTTTCGACGGATAAATCAGATAGCAGAAAAAGGAGGGAGTAGGGGATCTTCTGCCGCATTGCGCCGGGAAGAAGAGCGCACGAGAAGCTAAGCTTCGTAGCTCAAAAAAACCTCCTGTCGTCTTGCCAGACGGTTTTTGACGACAGGTTCCCTGACATCCACACGCAGGGAAAAAAAATGTCCGGAGGAATCTCCAGTCGCAGGGAACAACGAAAAAGAAAATATGAAACTTATGCAAGGTCCTCAGGTCCTAGGGGAAGACTCTCACAACAACAGGAGGATGTAGGGGGGATATATTAGGAAGGGAAGAAGGGGGAAAGTAAGAGAAGAAAGTGCACTTTAATACTCAGAAAAAAAAAAGGAGGGGGCGGTGCGGGAGTGTGGAGAGGGGGTATTCAAGGAAAAAAAAAGAAGCAGAAAAAAAGAAAGGGGAGGCACGAAGTGGGAGCCACTTGGAAGGGGAAGGTCATCCGGATTGCGGTAACCATTTACGCAGACGACTAACATCTCAAGGGGGGGATAGAGATCTGATAAGACAAAACGTCATTTCCGGCCCTTACGAAGGAGATCATGGTGGATACTATGACTACCGCCTTTTTCTGGGTCGGCCGGAACGGCGTAAAAAAATCGGGGATAGGCTAAAACGTGAGGGGGACGCTTTAGAGAGGACGGTAAACCCAAAAATTTATGCGATCCGGGATTGGCTTGATCGACAGCCTAAAAGGGGAAAAAAAGGGAGACTAGACTGGGCGCGAAGAGAGTCAGTCCAGACCCGGATGTGGGCATGAAGGAAAGAAAGAAGGACATAGGTCCGGAAAGACAGTCATACATTTGGGGGGAGAAGAAAGACAGATCCTTTCAAAAGAAAACTTGCCTCCTGAGAGCGCCGCCTGCCTGGAGTCATTAGGAAAGCTACAAGGGGGAAAGGGTTATCATGACACGCCGCAGGGGGGGGGGAAGGAATGGCGAGAGTTGGGGAGAAAATTTCAATTTTCGTAACCAAAAAAAAAGCCAGGACAGGAGACCAGGAACCCTCAAGACACACCCAGGCGGCCAATTGGGGCAGGCTGTTCGGCAGGAGAGCCAGGAAAAGTTGAAAATATGGGCCGCGAACTTTGCGTCTCGGGAAGAAAGAAGTGAAACTCAGTCTACGCGTGGCGAGGAAGGCAGCCAGGCGGACAAATTGTGGGTCATGAACCGAGGAAAAAAAAGGATTTGGAAAGGGACAAAGAAAAGGTCAACGCTGGCAATCTTTAGAAAGCGCGTGCCGGAGGAGAGGAGAGACAAAACTTCGTCTCAAAGGAGACAATGACGGGGCAGATGCTTGCATTTTTCAAGAGGCCAGAACGGATTGCCGCCGAAGTTAAAAACCGCGAAAAGTGTGGTCATAGAACAAGGCTAAAGCGGCCTTGCGAGCGAAATTTCAGACCATGGGAAGTTAGGAGGGATTGGGGAATGGCCTCGCGGGAGCGACAAGGGAAGAGGAGGGACACTCGCTGCGAAAAAACATTTTTTTTAGACCAACCAGGAGGGAGGAAAGGACCCTCTAGAGAAGAGGGGCCATGTGTCGAAGGCTTTTCGCCTGTCACATCGGCAGCTAAAAAATGGGACGAGAGCCTGAGATTTAAGGGGAAAAGGGAAATAAAACTTCACCGGTTGGTCGCTCCGCGTGGTCGGTTTTGGAAAAGACGAAGAGAGAGAACCAGGGCAGCGCCAACAACAACGGGTAAAAGTACGCCGAGATGCAACACTTTATTGGAAGGAGGAAAAGGTCGACAACTGCGTGACAAGGGGGGTCAATCAAATGGGGGAGGCTTGCCCATTACCCAATATCGTCGAGATCAGTTGCCCGCCGACCACAAAGAAAACCTAAGGGGATAGGTACCTCAGAAGGGGGGCTTGAAGGGCAAGGGAGTGGAAAGGCTCGAGCATCGAAAAGACCGATCTTCCTCCCGGCCTTAGCGACGAAATCGGGAAAATCTAAAAAAAAAGGAACCAACTTAGACCATTAACACAATAGCCAGATCCCCTGTGGCAAATCCCTGTTTTGACCGAACCTCAGGAACGGAAAGGGGGAAGTCGTCGGCGAAGGAAGCGGGGGGAAGCATTGCGCAAAAAACTCGGAGAATGAGGGGTGGAGCCCCAAAAAGAAAAACCGGAGCATTGTGCTCGCAACCGGGGGGGGTCGGGCGAGGGGGACCAAGCGCTGGTTGGCATAATCAGGGGAAGTAACAAAATTGCCGCCCTGCCCCACAAAACGCCCACTACCTGGGGAGGAAGAAGGACTCAAACGAGACGACTCATGTTCAACCCGAGAGGCTTCTTGAAAAACAAAAAAATAAAAAGGAAAGAGAGGGCGGCGCATGGTTCGAGATCTCTTGGCCTGTGCGCGGGATCGTCAGGGGGGGGTCAGACAACGCTAAAAAGGGAGAGCCCCAACGCTAAAGCATTAGACCGAGAAACCAAGGCTGCCCAAGAAATGAGTTTGGGTGTCGCGAAGTCATTTCCGACACTTTAATCGCAGACAGTCTCGTGAAAGGGACAGGGGGGCAGCCTTAGGCGCGACAGAAGGGGGTCAGTCCCGTTGCGATGGCTGGAAGCGAAAAAGGTCCGAAACTACGAGCCCGATCGGGGAGAGTCAAAAAAAGGACTGGCAAAATCGAAATCAAAACTCGGGCTCCATAAAGTTGCAGGACCGTCCCCAGATTAAAAAGAAGTTGCCGGAAAACACCGCTTGGCGATGACCGGCCAAGGGAAATCCCGGAAAAAGGCGGATACTAAAAGTCAATGAGCGCAGTACAAATGTGCCGGGATTATCCGCCGAAATACTTTCCTATAAAAAAGGATTTAGCAAAGACTGTGCGGGTAGAGCGTCGAACCGTCAAGCATGAAAAAAAAGAAACGGGGACTCCCACCTTCGTATCAACTAACACCTCCGGTCGCTTGCAATATTAAAAAGACCGGGAAAAGAAAAAAGGGAGAAAAAGAAAGTCCGTCACGGGGCTTAAGCTGGAAATGCAAATGTCACTGATATACAAAGTCTTGAATATAACCGTTGCCCCTTATGGAAAAGGACTCGAGAGAAAGGAGGAAAAAGAGGGGAAAGGAAAGGAAGGGAGAATAAGGGGCATACGGGCTTAAGAAAATATAATCAAGAAAGGTGAAATGAAGGAGAAGGAAGCTCCGTGAAAAACTGCTGGTCAAAAGCTGGAGGAGAACGATCGAGGGGCACAAGAAAAGAATTCCACGGGGGGCGGAGGCGGGCAAAAGGACGGGGGGCTGGCCGCGAGGATTTCGGCGCCATTGGACGCCCTGAAGGGGAACTTGGAAAGCTCTGAAGAACTCACGTACGACAACGCAGTTGGGCAGCTTCCATCCAAAGGGGTTTCACCGCTCTTCGTGTGAGAAAAAAGGAAGTTAGGCAAACGGTTACAATGAAAGTCGCCTATCGCTTTGGGCGCGAGCTCATAGATCGCGATCCATCAGGGCAAAGGAGAGAGAGAGCTTAGATGTTTACATCGCCTATAGGGGAGGCTCTGAGGGCCATACGCCGGTTTCTACATCATTATCCTCTTACGAGGAAGAAATGAACAAAGAGGAATATGAGTTTGATACGTTGGGAGCCTCAAAAGTTGGGAAAAAAGAAAAGGGCCGCCTCATAAGCCGCCGAAATTGTATCGTCCTTGTCCAAAAAAATTGAGGAAGTGCCAGGGCAGGGCCGTAAGCGTGGAATAAGGCTGGAAACGGGGCTGTCCTGAAATGAACTCCACAAAGCGAAGCCCGCGACCAGACAAGAGAGAGAAAAGAGCCCCGCCGATCTCTCCGGTGGAGTCAGGGTTAGGGGAAAGGGGGGGGGCGACCCGAGGGATTGAAGGCGGGGGGGAAAAAAAACGAAGGTTGACTCAAAGGACAGATTTTAGGGAATCCGGTAAAGAAGGAAGGGGGGGGGGGGCACTTTTCTGTTCATTCCCCGATTATCCACCAGCGGAGTAGCACCATAAACGCTGACTAGGGAAAGAAAAATGGGGGGGACCATGGCGGAGTTTGGAAAAAACACATGAAGTTTGGAGGGAAGGACGGTCACGATGAGTTCATTTCTCGCCGTCATGTAAAAGTACGGAGGCCGCGTGGAGGAAAGGGGAACAAACTTGGCCTTCCACAATCTCATGGAAAGACATTCAGACCAGATTTCGGGGGGCTGGATTATGTAGATGTCGCTCGTAGTCTGTAGGGGGGGGGGGGGGGGACGCAGAGGGGGGGGGGAACTCGATCGTTGGGGTATGGGAAAGAAGAAGGGCATCTTCGGAAGTTAAGAAAACTAACTAGACATGGATGGCCTTTCGGGGTCGACACAGGAGGGAAAAAGGATGAGGGAAAGACTAACCAGTCTATTGCCGGGAGACTGGAAGGGGCTGAAGAAAGCCCTACCTCGCTCAAATATCAGTTTGCGCAAAACCACGAATTGAAATTGGGTATAGAGTTCGGCATCCAACCAGAAGGAAAAGAAGGCCAAAAAAATTGCGGCCAATCATGGAGCTCGTGCCCCAGGAATATCGTCGAGAGGACCAGAAGAAAAAAATCCGAGGGGAAGAACTTCAGAAGCACGACGGTCGTCACGGGAAGGGGCTCGAGCACGGGGGACGCCTGATCGCGTCACGTTCCCGCGAAAATCGAAAAGAAAGATCAAAAAAAGGGGAAGGGCGGAACCATGGTCCATGAATCACAAGGGGGAGCGGGGGGTCAGCATCCCGGGGGGTCCTATCGAACAAACAGCGGCCGGCCTCTCACAGGGGGAAAACGGCCGGCTCACGAAGAAAATTTGTGGGAAAAAATAAAGGGAGAATGCAGGGGGGGTATCCGCGCGAAACTCCGCACTGGCACCACAATGGGGTGGGGGGGGGGGGCGGGGGTTGGGGTGTTGGGGGGGGGTGGGGGTGCTGGGGTGTGTGGTGTTTTTTTTCCGGGTTTTCTTGTTGGGTCTATGGTTTGGGGAAAAGATGGGTTCGAAGGTGCTAAGCAATGCCAAGCGCTGGCATAATAGCCTTAAAAAGGGGCCGAAGGGCCCCTCTACACGAGGATTAAGGGGGACGGGATTGCAGTCTAAATTCGAGGAAACGGATCGAATGGGAAGGGCCTGCGGGAAGAACTGAGGCAACGCTGCCGCCACCGGCCGGCGAGGAGGGCGGGTTCCTTGAGCATTGATTCGGGGTCCTAAGAAGGTGGTCAATAATTTGTCCCACCAAAAAAAGGATCCAGCAGAAGAGCAGACGCGGCACGGCATAGCCGCAGTGCAGCCATGGGGAAGAAATGGAGCGTAAGGGAAAGCACCGGCGGGGGCGCCCTAGGAGGATAAGAAAAAAACAAATGTCTAAAAGCCTGAGGTTGCCGACAGAAAGGGGGAAAAATATTTGGGTATGGAGCATAATGAATAAAAGTCTGGAGGCCGCGCACAGAAAGACCGATATCGCGGGGAAAGACTCGCTGTCGACACATCGAAGCAAGAAAATAAGGGACTCCAGTCAAGGTATCGCGCTTCAACCCTCCGCCGCGAGTCCAAAAGAGGGGGCACGAACGTTACGGCCGAAACAGGGAACCAGGAGGGCGGAATACGTTCCATCCATCAATGAGCTCAACAATTTAAGAAAAAAGGAGGGGAGACGGAAAAAAGGAGATACATCTGATTTCCAAAGGCAAAAGTGGGGAGAGGTCAGGCCTGCAAGAAAGCACATCAGGACGGCAAAATTTACACGTTGTCTAATCCACTATTGGAACTGACAAAAGGGAGACTTGCAAAAGGAAAAGAGCCCTGCCTTCCAACAAGGACTTCGCTTCAAAACTCGACGAAGGGCACTTTCTGATATGAAACCTGTAGTCCTATAAGCACGTGCCCCTTATGGAGAGATTCGAGAAGGGAAAAAGAGGAGAAGGGAAGAAAGGAAGGCAAAAAATAGGACCTGAGACGCCTTGCCATGGGCAAGGGAGAGGGTGAGAATGCACTTTCATAAGAGCTTCAGCTCCGTGAAAGCGAAGTCGAAAGTGGGGATGACGACTCAGGGCAAGCGAAACAGGGGACGAAGGGGGGCCGATACCAACTAAAAAGTTTCGCCAGGAAAGTGCGGCGCCATGGCAGACCTAACCCGGCAAAGAAGCTTGGCGATGCCTTCGTTCCATGTATCAGATCATTTAAAAGCGAAAAAGGAACGGCACCTGCGCCTAAGGGAAAAATTGATGGATACGGATTTACCTTGTTCA
>Ga0179593_1705818_pt1 | contig 20188 bp, 16 predicted proteins | sample CZODoug2_1_08_16_FD_185931 | JGI IMG/M metagenome (GOLD analysis project Ga0179593, IMG submission 185931) | Vadose zone soil fungal communities from Angelo Coast Range Reserve, California, USA - CZODoug2_1_08_16fungal (PacBio error correction) | ecosystem: Environmental > Terrestrial > Soil >...
GAGCGGCACGGGAAAAAAGAGGGGAAAGAGGTTAACACTGGGAAAAAAAAGAGGGATGGAAAAACAAAATCAAAGTCTGTGCCCGCCATGAGAGAAAAAAGAAGGGAGGTACGGCCGGAAGGGGGAGGAAGGGGGTTGGTCAAGAAGAAAAAAAGAGAGTGTCTCCATCCAAAGGACCACGTAAGTCCTACCAGCTCAGCGCCAGACATCTCAGAGAAAGAGTGGGAGGCGCAGATGAAGAAAGGGTGAAGATCGAGGTGAAAGGGGGAGAGGGGAAAGCTTTTGATCGAGTGTAGTCTTTCTTCGGCGTCAACCGAAGGGAGAATTCGCGACATCTCATGAGGGGGCAAGGGAGATTCTGTCTCATAAAAAAAGAGAGGAAATCGTCGTCCATGCAAGACCGAAATTGACCATCCGCTGAATATACAGCAGATGAGGGAAAAGGGAGGAAAGAAAAGCGGGACGAGATGAGGCTGCGTCAGGTAGGAGGATGTGAATGATGGGTTGGCGCTTGGTCAAAAAAAAGAAAGAGGCTCTTAAATAATGCTCAAAAAAGGGGAGGCGGCCGGACAGGCACTATTTGAGAAAGAAGGGCAGAAGCGGGCGCAGCGTCTTGAAGGAGAACGGAAAATTCCTATATGCATGACGTAGATGAATTCGTAAACCCGATATCGAATAGCAACCGCGTTTTTAACTTTGATGGATTCAGAGAGGTCAGAGGGGACGCCAGCCCCGATCGGAAAAGGGGCTGGTTTGAAATCTTATTCGGGAAGAGTTTCCGCGACCCGAAACACAAGGGAAAAAAATGCCGAGCGCAATAAGCTTCCGGCGAGCTCGGCCGTGAGAGAAAGTTGGACGTCAGAGAAACTTCGCCGAAAGAGAAAAAAAAAGAGCGGGGTCAGGAGAACTGCCTAGAGAAAAAATTTCGGCACTACAAAATGTGCCGCCTCCATCGGCATGGAAGGATGAAAAAAACCCCCCACCCCGGACTCAGGGGGAAAAGGGGAGTTGGCTGTCGAAAAGGGACGGACTTCGAGGGCAACGGGGAAAGGGAATGCCCGTCTTGAGCGCAAAGGGAAACCGAATTGGGTGGGAGGGAAGTTTTGGTTAAAAGAAGAAAGGCTCCTTTCGCTTTTTCGTTGTTGGGAGGGTGTTGGTTTTGCCCAGTGAGAAAAGCGGAAGATCACTTCAAGGGCGGCGGTGAGAAGCAGAAATGAACTCAACATAGACTTCAAAGGGACTTCGACACGCGCGGGGAGAGGTTTGGTGGTACGAGCCTTTCGTTTTCCGTACAAATTAAGAAAAAAATGATCAGGTCTGTGTGGGGGAAAAAAAAAAAAAAGCCCTGAGCTTCCTGGGGGGCATCCGCGACGCCCCGGAAAAACGCCCTCACAGCGTGCCACATAAATCAGGAAAAGAGACAGATTAACTTGTCTAGCGGGGGGGAAAAAAAAGTGGACCATTAATTGCCCCGTTAAGGGGGAGGGGACTGTTCATCACTGCACGTAAGGAATGATGCTGCAAAAGGACCGAACCCGCTGAGTCCGGCGGGAGTGTGGGAGTTAGATCTCTCAAAAAGGAAAAAAAGAGATCTAACGCCGCCACACACCCGCAGGAAAAAAGGAGTCCTATGCGACTTCTTGCATATCGTGAAGATGTGAACAGTCGAGTGAAGATCGCGGAAAAAAAGGACAACTGCATCGTCACTTCACACTGAGGGAAACAAGGTTAATATGTTTATACGTAAAGGGGGGCGCGAGGGTCTGGCACGAGGAAAAGGAAAAGCTCTTTGACGCACGTGCGTCAAGGGGGGGTAATCCTCCCTCAAAGGAGAGGTGCCTTTTTCACAACCAGAAGGGGGAAAGTCTACACTTTGTCAAGAAACGCAAGGGGAGAGGAAGTCACCACCAAAAAAGAAACAAAAAAAAGAGAGTGTCGAAGAATCGGGAAAAAGGCTGAGTTCCTTTAATATCCCGAAGGGAAAGAGCTTGAAAGACGAAAAGGGGAAAAAAAAAAGGGGGGGCAAACCAACACACGAAAAGAAAAAGGAGACGTTCTTGAGAAAATGGAGAAAACATGAATACCGTCCAACCAACAGGTCGCGGAAAAGCGTCCTCAATACGGAAGGAAATAGTTTCGTTTCCCTCGAAAGGAAGAACCGATAGGTTCGCACCGAGACAAAAAAAAAGTCCTTCGACAGGGAAACGAGTCTAACTTTCATAGACGCTGGAGTAGAGGAGGGAGGTAGTGGAAGGGGGACCGCTCCTACAGCTGTGGGACCGGGGATAGGCAAGTTCGTCCTGACACGAAAAAAAGTGTTGTCTCGGCCGACAGGAAGCTGCGTCAAACGTTCGCTATAAAATCGCGCCGCAAAGAAAAAAACGCCGAATGGAACTCCGCACAATCAGAATCTTTGGAGAGAGGAACTCTGCCGTCCTCCGGAGGAAAAGGGAAACCAGCAAAACCGTGTACGATCGGGCGGGCAGTAAAAGAGGAAAAAGAGGAGCTATGTCAGAAGAAATCACTCACGAAAGTAAAAAGAGGGGCTTCTATATCGGGAGACGGGCAGAAAGGGTCGAAGAACGTAATTAAAGGGTACGGACTGAGTCCTAATTATAATGAATTCGGACCCGGCAGAGTCTCCGTCACAGGAGAAAGAGAGGATGAATCCGGCCGGGATTTTGAAGAAGGGGACGGGGCATTAGTTAGACAGATTTACGGACGGGGCCGCCCGAAAGGGGGAACGTTGGATCATATGGCCCTCTTTTCGAAACGAAGGGAAAGTCAAAGCCGCTGGATGGAAGTAGGTGGTGAATCGGGCTTCACGAGACGGCAGATGGACGATCTTTCTAGGAAAATCATGAGCCGCCTCTAAAAGAGGGAGGGAGGAATGGAAGAGAAGAAGCGGGAGGCACTTCTGGTGAAAAAAGGGGACAGACCTACTCCTGTGCATAAAACGCCAGAGCAACAGTAGCTGAAAATTCCCTCCCCGAAAGTTCACTTCACACTGTGAAAACGCGCTTCGGAGATGCTGAAAAAAAAGAGGAAAATACTGTGGGGTAATGGAAGGGAAGTGGGGATGGGAGAAGGGGAAAACGGCGAGGATGGGGGAAAGCTCCATGTCTACTTGCCTAAAAGAAAAGCGGGAAATTGCTGGCAAACAGAAAGACTGACGCCTAAGAGGGATGTTGTTTTCCAGAAAAGACGGGCCGTTTACTCGTCTATTTTAGGAAAAAGAGATACCACAAGCGATCTGAGAGACAACAACGATTAGTAGGGAAAAAAGGGAAAATGATCGTCGACTAAAATATACTCTGAGAGGAAGGGGGGGATTTAAAACAAAATAAAAGAGACTGTGTCAAAAAAAACAAGAATGCGCGGAGAAAGAACGGTCATGTAACGTCACGTATCCATTGGGGGGAATTTTTTGTGTCTCAAGAAAAGGCCCTCGCTTCGATCCGAGAAAAGGACCTCCCACAGTAAGGAAGCAGAGCAGCGGGAAAAATCCGAATCGCGAGCGCCGTGGCGTCGAAAGGGGAGGCGATTTTAGGACTTTCCGGAGAAAAACGTATGACAATGGGGAGAGGGTCTTGAGAGGGAGGGGCGGCCAAGGACGGGAAAGATCTCGCGACATGAAGAATTGTCTATGCTTCGAAAAAAGGAGCAATCTTCGTCCATAAATTCTCTTGAGCGACCATTGGAACAAAAGAAGAAAAGAGTGATGTCCTTCACAGGGGAGAACGAAACGCTTTACTAATATAAATCCTCGGGGGGGGGGGGGGGGCCGATTTCGGCTCACCGATCATAACAGAAATAGGAGAGGAAAGGAATACACCAGAAAATCAAAAACCGAATTCCATGTAAGGGGGATCCGGACGGGGAAAATCCGCATTACAAATATCCCTTAGTCCCTTACAAGCTCTACCCTGAGGGGGAAGTCTGAAGGCCGTAACCGCGGAAGAAGCACAAAAGGAGACCTTCCCTGCGTTTACTTGAGGAAAAGGCTGATATTCATATCTCCGCGGAAACCTATCGTACACGGTTGCTGGGGGAGAGAAGAATGACGACGGAGCGGAGGAGGACGATAAACAACCCATATGAAGGGGTTCCCCCCCAAGGGGCCCTAGCGCATAAGCAAGGAGGACTCTGGAGAGAGGGACCAAATCAGGAAAGAGGGAACAATAGAAACTGAGAAAGAGACAAACGTCTCGGGAAGTGCCTAGACTATTTGGGAAAGCTTAGTATCGGAAAAAAGTGAAAGGGCAAGGAAAAAGGTTCCTCCTCCTTTGGCCGCAAGCAAGAAAGGGGACATGTTTTCGACCTCGTGGGTCGATACTGGGAAGGGGGGGAAAGAAAAAAAGAAGAAAGATCGGCTAGGCAGAGGAAAAGGCATGAAACGAAGAGAAGGGAGCGCGAGTCCTGCCGTCTGGAAGGTTCTCACGCGCCAGTTGACGGGACCTTCTGGGGGGGGGGAGAGAAGTCGCACGAACGTAGAAGTAGTTTAGGGGGGGGGGGGGATGGTTCGTGTGTTGGTTTTGAAAAAAAAAGGCGTCGTCCTTAAAAAGCAGGGCTTCGGGGAAGCACGAAAAAAAAAGGAAATCAGCATAGAGCTCAGCTGAATTGTTAACGATTCGAAACGCTTGGATAGAGACTGGGTTGTGTGGGAGGACAACGGGCCTTGCGCCGGGGAAAGAAAAGTGTCACCTCTTGGAGAAAATTCGAAAGGATGTGTTGTGTGCACAGAGAGGCACCTTAAGCTCCTGAAAACACGCAGCCGCCGGCACCGTGCCGAAGAGGGGGGGGAGAGCCCTCCCTCAAATCAGGTCACCTAGAGAAGGGCAACCGTCTTTAGAACGCTACCAGAGGGAAAGGGGAAAAACGCGCTCACGGTTATTTACCTCTGGAAGAAGGGTGAATCGCTCTTCACCTAAGGAAGATATTAGGAATGAGGCTGCTACGGTAACGCTAGACCGTCGGAAGAGAAAAAGCTGAAGTCCGGCGAGTGTGTGGCGCGGAAGGGGGAGGAGGAGTAAAAGATATCTAATCGAAAAAGAAGCTGGTTTCGGGGAAAAAGGAGAAGAAGGGCCCGAGCAACTCAGCCTACGGAAAGGGGAACATTCGAGGTGAAGAGCGCTGAAAGGGTGCACTTCATCGGGGAAAGCGGCGGGGAAGATAGGGGAAAACGTTCTAAGAAGGGGAGGAAAGGGGGGGTCGCGAGGGAGAAATGTTAGGGCGGGAGCGAAAAGAAACCACTGTTCGTCTTCAAGAAGGGGCGCTCCCGCAATAACAGGGAAAGGGGGAAGGGTTTGTTGCGCGGTGGGCACAAAAGACCACTGAGAGTGTCAGACAAGAGGGAGGAAAAAGAAAACGAAAGGAGAAGCCCGTTTTCTCTACGGAAAAAAAAAAAAACAGCCCCAAACTAGAAAAAAGGTGTCGAAGAATCGGTAAGAATAAACTTGAAGAAGAGTTCATTGATGCTTTCCGAAAAAGAAGCCCTTAATTTTCGAAGAACGCTTCCAAAAAGCGGAACCAAAAAAACTAACAATCACAAAAAAAAAAAGCTAAGGTTCTGGGAAAAAAAAGCCGTCTAAAAAACGTCCAACCGCAATTCCGGGGGGAAGGCGTCCCCAAGAAAGGCATAAGAGAGACGGGAAGGGAAGTCGTTGCCAACGAGTAAAGTTCCCAAAGGGGGGGGGGAGATCACCGCCAATCCAGTCCGTTAGAAAAAAATGCGAAACATTCAGGGGCCGAGGGAAAAGGGAAGGAGAAAACGTGGAGGTAGTGAAGAAAGGTGTCAAGGGAGAATACAGCTTTTATCAAAGGCAAGTTTCTCCTTATCACCAAGACGAGGACCGGAAGGGGAAAGGAGGACAAACGTCGCTATCTCTATGGAAAGCGCGCGCAAGAGCTTATGCTCTCGAGAAAGATCTCGGGCGTGTTTAAAAGGGAAGAGGACGCTCCGTCTCAGGGAGGGACGGGAATAGAAAGAGGCCAAAACCGAACGTTGTACTAATCGTGTCGGGGAAAGAAAAGGAGCTCTGTCCGATAAACAGAAAAGTAAACACGCAGGGGGCGATTCGGTTGAAGAAGGTCGCGAAACGTCAAGGCGGACTTGGCCGGGAATGTCCAAGGATAGGACGAGGGAGCGAGGCTGACCAAAATCCCGTCCCGTATAGAGGAGGCCGCATCGCCGGTGGGGGGGGAGGGGGAGCATGAGGAATAAGAGAAGAGGGAAGGCGGATTCGTGCGCCAAAAACATCATTCAACGTGGAAGGACAAGAAAAGGGAGAGGTCCCGCTTGCGGAAGAGAGGAAGGAAAAAGCCGCTGATATTCCAACGGGTGAAGGGGAGTCACGCTTCATACGAGACATCTTGCCTGGAAAGAAAGGGATGCTGGCGTCATGAAAAAAGAAAGGGGAGAAAGCCCTGCAGAGCAGTGAGCGAAGAAAGAAGGACTGCACGTCGGAAAAAAAACTACAAGTCCATTTTCATCACGAAAAAAAGGAAATTCCGCCCCTCGGAAAGAGGAAATAACACTGTGCGAGGGCGCCGGACACTGCGCCGAAGAAAGGTCGAGATGCTGCTCTTCGGGGGGGGGTTTGCTTAAGGGGAGGGGTCGAAAGCGCTGGAAAAGAGGGAGATACCAAAAAGAAAAAGAAAAGGCTACGTGAAGTTACCGTTCTTTAGTTCTTTGCGCTCCATGAAAAAGGTCGCCCCTGCGGGGGGAAGGGGGGGGTTTTCACCAAAATCGGGGGGGCGCGGGCCGTTTTCCCCGTCTATTTTTTCGTCGAAAAACTTGCGACCCGCGGATCTAAAAAAAAAAAAACACGGAGGAGGAAAAGAAGATAAAAGCGGTTAGAAAGAGGGGGAGGCGACGAAAATAGACTCGAGAAGGGGGGAGTATGGAAAAACAAAATAAAAAAAAGCTGTGCCACAAGGGACGCGAAGAGGGCGGAGAAAGGTATGTAAAACGGAAAAGGAGCAAGTGAGAGGGAAGGTTTGGTCGGGCCATCCTCGCCGTGGAAAAAGGATCCGAATCCGGAAGGAAAAAGGGAAAAAAGAGAAGCGCAGCAGCTCAAAAAAAAGCCGGAAGTCGAGTGCGGGGAAGATGAATCACCATTTTGAATGAGAGGGACAGTATCGCAATCGTTTGCTCAGGGAAGGGCCTTGTAGTCGGAAAAGGGGAAGGACCGACGTGGCCATCACGGGATTCTTAAAGGGAAGGGTCATGCAGGATGCAGACCTTTGTAGATGCGGGGGGGGAAACCGCCCTTCTTCGCAATGAGACAGCAAGACACCGCACGGAGAAAGGGAGAGGGAAAAAAATCTTAAATCCAAAGAGGGGAGAGGTGACCGAGATTTAGGTTCGAAACTCTGGAAAAGAAGTGCTCCCCTTTACTGATGGGGAAGGGGAGGGCGCACCAGCGAAGAAAGGAGGACGGAATAATGCTCCGCAAGGAAAAGAACAATAGCACAGGGAAATATCTTTATCTTCGTACTGAGAGAAACCTCCCTTCGCTCCAAAAAAAGGAGAATTCCCGGACAAAGTGAAGGAAAATAAGGGAGAGACCCTATGAGTCTGAATGCGTAACAAGAGAAAACCCAGATTTCTCCTTCACTGAGGGGTGATCCTCGCTGATATTGACAAAAAAAGAGGGGGGCCCAGGCGGGAACATAAAAAAAAAAAGATCGTACACGGTGTTTGCGGGGGGGGGAAAAAATCGGGTCTCAGGAAAACGGAGACGGCGAGTTCCGAGAGAAAACTTTTCCCCATGGGAACCGGCGATGCCTCTGCGCGCGAGGGGGAGAAGAGAGCGACGTGGAATCATCGAACTGCGCCGCCATAGCGGAAAGCAAAGCTCGGGGGAAGAAAAGGGCCTAGACTCTTTGGCGAGATAAAAGAAAAAATTTCTGGCACTACCGAAGAAGGTTGCCGAAGCCAGCGGGGGAGGGACAGGTGAGACTCGTTTGAAAGGGTTGCTGACTTGTTGAGGGAGGGTTGCCTAACCTCTCGGGCACCGAATCTACTGCATGCGAAAAAGGGAAAGGGATGTACTCTGTGGAAAAAAAGATTTGTTTGGGACGGGAACTGGCGTTTGGGGAAACGGCCTGAGGGGGAAAAACGCTTTTTCGTTGTTGTGATGGGGGGGGGGGGGGGGTTCCAGTGTTTGAGGGGCGTCGTCAGAGGAGAGCAAAGGAGGGAGGAGGATAAAGAAAGAAGGTCGAAGCATCAATGAACTCAAGAATTTACCGATTCTTCGACAAGGGGGGAGAGAGGGTGGAGTTTTTGGTGGGGGGGACGGCAGTAGAAAAAGGAGGAGGCCTTTCGTTTTCTTAAAAAAAGTCTTACAAATTCTCAGGGGGGGGAAAAAGCGCCAAACTCGGAAAGGAAAAGAGAATGGGGGGGAGGGGATGCGACCAAAACAGGACAAAAACCTGGGCGGAAAAGGACGGGGTCGCTTCCCGAAAAGAAGTTTCCGAAAAAGGGAGAGCTTAGAACGTCAGAAAGAGAAAAGGTGATAGCTTTGCCCGCCCGCGGGAGAGAAAAAGTACGATGAAGGGGCAAAGGGTCTGGGGTGAAGCTCTCAAGGGAAGGTGCATCAATGCACGTAGGAAGAAAAAGAAGAAATCTTCACGGAAAAGAAAAAAGCCGGAGATGGGTGTGGCGCTTAGATCCTAGAAAAAAAACGGGCGGAAGGAAAGAGAGATCTAACGCGCCCCCACACTCCGAAGGTTCTATGCCTACAAAGGAGGAGGATCACCGAAGGAAGAGGGAAAGGAGAAACAGTCGTAGGAAGATCGGGACACCCGAAATATCAGTTGGCACTTCAGAAGGAAAAGAGAGGCGTGGGCAAAGCGATACAAGTATCAGGGAGTTCGAGCGCCCTCGCGAGAGAAAGATGTTAGGGAGAGCGACCCCTCTAAGAAAAGAGCGTCTGCCGTGGGGGGAAAAAAATCCCTCAAAGGGGAGGAAGGCCAGCGTTGTGTGCGAGGGGGAACCAAAAAAAGGAGATTTTGTAAGGAAGACAACGAAATGAGAAGCCCGTTGGGGGAAAGAGAGGGGGAAGTCACAACCCAAAAACCAAAACAGGAACTATCCAAGCGCGTGTCGAAGGAGAACTGAGCTCCTATGCTGATTTCATGGGGGAGGAAAAAAAAAGAGAAGGGATCATCCGAATCCAGGTGAAAGGAACAGAGGACTACTCCTTCCAAAAACACTGCACCAAAAAAAAAAAACAATCCCACAACGAAAAAGCTAAAGAGCGAAGGCCTGAGAAAAAAAAGGGGGAACGTCCAACAAAAAGAGGAGAGTGAGAACAAGCGTGAAGAAAGGAATACGCGTCGCCAGTGAAGGAGATTCTTTGCCCTCGGTTCCTACTTCTGACGGAAATCGACAGCCAACTCCAGTCAAAGAGTGGCAAACGAGTAGAAAGGCATCATTACGATTCCGCAGGGGAAAAAGGCTGTATTGCCGAAGAAAAAAAGAACTACATCTGTAAGAGATCAAGGGAAAAAGGCTAGGCCCGTTTTCCTGACAAAAAAAAGGAAAAAAGACGCTTGCGGCGCAGGTGAAAAAAGGCGTCAAACGAGAGGGGAGAAGGAAAGAGATCTCAGAGGAGCGCCGGAGCTTCGGAGCTATGCACATGGGGAAAAAAACTCATAATCTGGGTGGAAAAAAAGCCGTCTCCTTCTTACTGAGAGGAAGATTTCAAAAAAAGGGGTACCGAGGTCGGTTTCTGGCAGTACCACAAAAAAAAAAAGCACGAAGGATCTAGGGTAAATATCAGCGATGATCACAAAAAGAAATCTTTGTGCTGAGGGAAACTAATTCGAAGGGGGGGAGAAAACGTCATGCCTATCGGGAAGGGGGAACGTATCCGAAGGAGAAGAAAGCTGGTCCTAATTCTAGGAACTCTCCGTCCTGAAAAAAAAGGAACTGTTAAGAGACGTTGAAGTTTCTTGCGGACCATTGGGAAACGATTGAGGCTGATGAGGGGGCCCAAATCGTCCAACAAAGAAAAAAGCATATCTGCGCTCCTACTAAGGGAAAACGAAATCGCGGGAGACATCAGAGGGGAGAAGTCAGCGGTGGTTTCAAGAGAGGAAAACAGCGGACTTGCAGGGAACAATGGCGAGATGCGGCGGAAAAAAAAGACAAGTTCTGCATAGGGGGGAATGTCGCGAAGGATCCCGTTGCGGCAACGTAGGGAAAGAGAGACGACCGAAGAAGGCCATTGTCATCACAAAAAAGAACTCTTTGCGATCCTGAAATTCCTAAGAAAAGAGCATACTTCACTTCACACTGGTGGGAGCATATGAAAAAAGGGAGCGAAACGAGGAGGAGGATATGCTGGCGCTTCCTCGGGGAGGGGATTAAGGACGATTCGGAGGGGAGAAAAAAAGAGGAAGGATGTGATAACAAAAAAAAAAAAAAAAGACAATGCTACGTGAAAAAGGAGCGCGCTTTCTTGCAAGAAGAGAAAAGAAAACTTGTCGCCTAAGGGGGGGGGGAGTTTTTTGGGGGGCAAAAGAAAAAGGCGGGACGGGACGCCCCTAACGCGTCTATTTTTCGGAAGAGAAGGCGACCATCCGAGGGGGAGAGCAAAAAGGAAAAAACGGGGAGAAAAGAGAGAGATCCTCTGTAGGGAAAAAGGATTGACTCGGAGAGGGGAACACGGAAAAAAAAGGGTGGGGGTGGGGGACAAACAAATCCCAGAGGGGAGCGAAATGCCGTAGGGAAAAAATGCAAAAGCTCCGCGGACGTCACTTAGCCATTGTTGAGGAAAGGGGGCTCGCCAAAAGAGGAGGGGCAAAACGCTTGAAAAGACAGAATCCGAAACTTCTCCGAAGTCAGACCAGAGAACGCCAGCATCTCCGAAGCGCGTAGGGGGCGCCGTGTCGGCGCAGATGAAGGGAGGGAAAGGCAGGGATGAAGTTAAGGGGAAAAAGCGTGGGGCGAGGCGTGATGGACAATGGAAAAAAAAGATCTCGTCCAGAAGAAAAAAGGGAAGGATAGCGACATGCTCAAATGGCAGGATGAAGGGGGAGATAGCTCTTCCGCCCCGCAATAGGAGGAGACAATAAAGAAAGAAGATCGTACGCGTACTTTACCACCGCGGGAGGAGTTCCTCTATTTCGTGGAAAGAAAAAAACGCACGCTTGCTCCACGGGAAGGGGGGGGGTTGGCCGAGGTCGGGAGAAAGCAGAAAAGACAAGAAGAGGACTCGAATAATACTCCGCATAAAATCAAACAGAAATCTTTATCCGGAGTGAGAAAAGGAGAAAGATCGCGCATCAGAGGGAGGACCTTAGAAATTCCCCGAAAGCAGATAGCAGGAGTCTCGAAAAGTAAAAGAAGGTCTGAATTGTAACCCGATAGAGAAAAAAAAAGCCCTGCTTTTTTACTTTCTTTATGGAAAAGGGGAGATCCTCTTTTTCAGCGGGAAAGAAAAAAGGAGAAACACGGTTTTGATGGTTTTTGAAGAAAAGGTGAAGTTCAGGACGACGGAGAAAAGAGTTCCGATATCCTAAACCCCCCCCTTTTCCGAGCGACATAAGCAAGGAAAAAAAAAGGAAGGCGAGTTCCGCAGAGAAGAAAGGGAGAAGAGGGGGGGGGGGGGGGGTAAGGAAAAAGCCTCGTCGGCCGAGACAAACTGGCTCGGGGGGAGGAAAAGAGAAGGTGGCGGAGAGGAAAAGAGGGGAGGAAAAAATTGCCTGCACAAAAACACGTTTGAGAAAGCATGTGGCCGCCTAAGGGCAATTTTCGACTCGTTTGAAAAGGGGGGGGCTTTCGATGGGGCGGAAAAGAGAGGGGAGAAGCGGACTGAGAGGGCAACGAACTACGAAAAAAAGGAGGCGATTCGCCGTCCGGGAGACGCTTTTTTCAAGCCACGCGAATTGGGGGAGGGACTTGCTGTTTGGGAAGCCTTCGCAGAACGTCTCCTTTATCTTTTGAGTGAGGGGGGGTGGTTTGGTGGAAAAAGGGGGAAGGCGTGAAGGGGGGGAAGGAGGAAAGAGAAACTTCAGGGGGCATAGAATAGCGAAGCACTCAGAAATCAGCATGCGCTCAAAGCTGGGAAATCTTACACGCGCTTGATAGGATTTTTGGTGGGGGGGGAGAGGAGAAGACACTGGCTTAGAAGGGAAAAGGGTTATTAAGTGGAAAATCTTGTCTTACAAATTCTCAAGAAGGGGGGCAGCAGCGGCCCTGAAAAGGGGGGGGCTGAGCGACCAAAAGAAGGAAAAGAAAGCGTGGTCAAATATGTCGGGGCGAGACCGAAACGGAACATCACGTGAAAACCCTCTGCTCAGTTCGACCTTCGGGGGGAACCTATTAACTTTGTCTAGAGGAGGGGGGGGGGGGGGCCCGCCTCGCTCGTGTGAATGCCGATGGAGGAGAAAGGTACTGGGGTGAAGCGCTAGTCAAAGAGACGGTGTCCAGACGTATTAATGAGGAGGATCCGGTAACGCTATTCAAGATGGAAAAAAAGAATCCCCGGCGTAGTGGTTTGGAGGAAGAAAAAAAGAAGAGAAAAAAAAAAAAAAACAACTGATGAGAGGGGAAAAGAAAGAAGAGAAAGAGACCACAACACTCAGAAGGAAAAGGGGTGAGTGTCGATGAGACTAGTGCATATCTTTACAAATCATTTCCTCGTGCATTGATAGAGGAAGGAACCCCAGTATTCTTCACAAGGAAGGAAATGAACGGAACCCGAAGCGGCGGAAAAAAAAGGGGTGAACTGTTACGTAAAGAACGGTCGCAACTGAAGAAGGAACGATTTTAGGGCGGGAGCGAAAAATAGGGGGACGGCACCAAGGGGGAGAACCTCAGGTTGTGTCGCTCACCTCCTCACAGGAAGAAAAAACAGATTTTGGGTGAGGGGGAGTGCACAACACAGAAAAGGGGAAGTGTCAAAGGGAACACCTTGTAAGAAAAAGGGGGAACTTCCTTCCCCAAAAAAAGCAAAACAGGAAAAAAAGACGCGTTGTCAGAGGAAGAGAACTTAAACTCAGATGGGATCTATGCTGAGTCATTGATGGGAGGAGGACCACCGAAGAAAGGAGAGTTAGCAAGGGGGAAGAGAGGCAAAAACTTGTCAAAACAAGACAATAAACAACGAAAAGAAGATCGTTCTTGCTAGGAAACAAACCTTAATTCCAGAAAAAGGCAGGGTTCGCGTGAAAAAAAAAAGAGAAAAACGGCAGGGCCTCGCGCCTTGCAGGAAAGGAAGGACCACCTCGAGAACCTATATGTTCGCAACAGAAAAAAAAAAACTCCGTCCTACGACATAAAGGGAAAAAACTATCGAACAGTACATCAAGGCGATGCCGAGGAGGAGCAACAGTAGTAGAAACTTGAGGTAGGGAGAATACAGCTTTTATCTCCGCCAAAGAGAAAAGGGAGAAACCACCCAGGCCGTTGGGACGACGAGGCGGCGCAGTTGGAGAGAAAGGGGAAGGGAGGCATAAGAGGGAGGAGAACATCTCTCTCAGAAGGGTCTGCGCTTCGAGGGGAAAAAGAAGAAATCTTGTGTGTGTCGCTAGAAAGGGAAAACGAGCCGTCTGAAGGAGGAAGGGACGAAGATTCCAAAAACGCATTCAAACCGTGGAAAAAAAAACGCTTAAAATATAGGAGGGAACACTATCAAGAAAGTAAAACAGGAAGGGGAAAAAGATGGGTGCTTCGATGATTGGTAAACGAATTAGACTGTCATAAGTGGAAAAAGAAGCTTCCTTTTCCTTGGTTAAGAAGACCATGAAAGAGGGAGTACCGGAGCTTACTCTCATCCGTATCAACTATATTGAAAGAAAAAGGGATGTCCGCATCCGGTTTGTATTTGGGGGGAGAAGGGGAAGAGCCTATTTACGGGGCAGGGGGAGAGGGACACGAAATCGGCAAAAAAAAAAGAAGGGAACGTGAGGGTCGTGCGAGCCTACTCGTCCCGCTGTTTGCCGGAACCGCTGATCTTCAGCGTTGGGAGAGGAAATCACGAGACGCGGAAGGGACGACGAGTGCGAAGAGCGGGGGAGGAGGGAGCAAAGCATGAAAGACAAAAGTCGTCATAAGAGGTCTCTAAGAATCCCGGGAAAAGGAGGGGGAGCCTTACGAAGACAGGGGGTTGGTTCTACAGACAGGGAAGTACATCAAAGCAAAAACAGTGCGATCCTAAATTCCTCAAGGGAAGATTCACTTCACCTGGGGAAAGGAAGCCACGGCGCTAAGGGAGGGGAGGAGGGGAGGGAGCGGCGCTGGTATAAGAAGTGATGAACGGATTAGATTTCGAATCAACGTCTAGGGAGAAGAACAAAACAGAAGGCTCCAGGAAAGGGCCGTTACATAAAGGAAGGAAGCGCGCTTCTTGCGGAGAAAGGACGCCTTTCCGCCTCCGAGAAGGGGTTTTTCAAAAGAAGGAAAGGGACGGCGGGCCGTGTTACACAACCCGGCGTCGGGGCTTCGCCGATCATCTGCAACAACCCGGATCCTCTCACAACAAAAAAGGATCCTCTTGTCGCAGAGAAAAAAAATAGACGAGGAGAGGTGAAACGGGAAAGCCGCCTTGAAGGGATGGGGAAAAAAAAGGAAAAACGTAGGCGAGAGTCTGTGCCAGCCATAAAGCGCTCTAGCACTGTATTGTAAGGAGAACTTATCCCCGTGACTTTCGGGGGGGTCCTCGCCATAAGAAAACAAGCTCGAAAAACGAATCCGTCCTTCCTCCCACAGTAAGTAAAATCATCTCCGAAAGCGCGGAGCGAAAAAAAGGAAAAAGGGGGGGAAGTTAAAGGCAGAGTTACAGGATGCAAGCGTTGGGAAAAAGTGATAAAATGGCCGTGTCGTCGGGCTTCGCGCGTCCCGACTGCGGGGAAATTCTGGAGGAGGAAAGTGCTCAAATGCCCTGGTTTTAGATGCGGAATGTACGCCCCGCATCTGAGGGAGCCTCCAAGTGGAACTTGAACAACCGTAGGAAGAGAAAAAGTGATGTCTTCCTCGAGGTAGGTAAAGAACGGGCGTACGAGATACGCTCACTATTTCTCCCACTTTAACGGGGGGTCTTTCTCCCGCATCCGCCAAAGAAAGAAGAGCTAATAAAAAAAACAAGGAGAGGAAGAAAGGGGCACTATCTTGGAAAGAAAAAGGCGGATATCCACCGGGACGCCTCGCTCCATTCTTCCTTAAATAACTACCCGTCGATGAGAGAGACCCTTAGGAGAAGGAAAATTCGTAACCCGATATCGAAGCAAAAGATATCCACGTTTACTTTAAATTGAGTGATCCTCGCTGGGAGGGTCATCTTTGACTGCCAGAAGAAGAAGGGGGGGGCTTTTTTTGGGGGGGAAAGGATTACATTTCGTACTACTGAGAGGGAGGCAGAGAGCTACCCAGAGTCGAGTTTTGCCCCCTGTGCCGGAAGAAAGGACTCTGCGCTCGAGTTCCAGCAGAGGGAGGGGAAGAGGAAACTTCTCCGCCGAGAGGACAAAGGCTAGGGTTGGTTGGACAGAAGTGAAGAAGAAAAGATTGTTGGGGGCTGAGAGAACAGATGTATGATAAGGTAGGGGAAAAGAACCTTAAGAAGAATGTGGCCGCCTCCAGCTGCAATAGGAGAATGTCTACGTTTGCACGGTAGTCTAGCCTTTATGGGGGGAAGTTAGACCTCTCGGAGAAGAAAGGAAGGCGATTTCACGAATCAAAGGGCGCTGAGTCAGGTAAGGAGGTTAGACGCGGTTGTTAGCACTCGCAAACACAAAGGGGGGTTGGCCGGGACTTCAAAAAAAAATGTTTGTTAGGGAAGGAGGGGGAAGAAGGCTCCTTTAGCAGGGGTCAGTTGTTGGGGGGGGGCGTGTTTGGTTTGCCCAGGGGGCAAACTGAGGCGTAAGAGCAAACTGCAGGGCTTCGGTTATCACGGAAAAGACTCAGCATAAGCTCAAGGGGGAAGGTACCGATTCTTCAACAAGCGCTGATAGAAGGGGGGGGGCTTGGGTTGGGGTGACACAGGTAGATAAACTGGTCGGAGAAAGGGGAGTACAAATTGTAGACCTCTTGGAGGAGAGGGAGGGGGGGGGTGCACCCGCAAAAAAAAGGAGCCCTGAAGTCCTTTTAGGGGCGGGGGAAGAAAAAAGTGGGGGCATAAAGCTACGCCCTGGCTTCAAAGATCTTTTCTAGAAAAGGCCAGCCTAAGAGGAGAAAGAAGGGACGTCTACATATTAAATGGTCTAGCTTTGAAAGACGGGAGATCGGGTGAAGTGACCGGATGGGGGGAAAAATGGTGTTAAGCCGCTCTACACCTCGACTTTTCATCAATGCACGAAAGAAAAAAGAGCTATTGCAGAGTCTGCATCGCCGAACAAAAGAAGATGGGTGGGAGAGGTAGATCTCAGTCGAAAAAAGAGGTAACAAGATATCTAAAACGCGCCACAAGCCGCCGGACTCAGTCTTGGTCGGGGGGAGAAATTCTTGCATAGCGTTAAAGAAGCAGAACTCATCCGAAAGGGAGGGGGATTTAAGCGCGACACCCCATACTGAAGGGGGGGCACCTTCACTCGGGAAACTGAAAAAACAGGCGGGCAGCTGACCAGTTAATCGGGAAAGGACGCACTGCGCGAGGGCGGAGGGAGAAGGGAACCCGCGAGTTGACGAAAGGGAGGCGAGGCTGCCTGGGGCGGAGAGAAAAACCCCAAGCTTCAGTTCCGCGTTTTGGGAAGGCAGACCTTATAATTTGTCAGACAAGAGGGGAAAAGTTGTGAAGAAAAAGGAAAAAGGAAAGGGTGTCTCTACGGAAGGAAAAAAAAAAAACCAAACTCATAGCCAGACGTGTCCGAAGACGTCAGGAAAAGAGCCTATTGCTTGAGTTCATTGATGCAGGGAAAGAGGAAAGGGGAGAGCACTAATCCCTGAAGGGGGGGACTACTTCCGCAAGGAAAACAAAAAAACTTCAACACTAACCAACACACGAACATCACACAACGAAAAAGGGAGGCCTAATGCCATCTAACAAAAAGGAAAGGACAAAACATTCGGTTCTCTTGAGAACACAGACATCAAGGCATAAGAGGGACTTTATATTCGGGTGTCCCTCGAAGGGAAACCCTATGTAGAAACATCGAAAAGAAAGTCTCGACTACCCAGGAAAATCAGAACATTCAATCATTACGAGGAGATGGATGAGGGACACAGGAGGAGAAAAGGGAGGTAGTTAAGGGGGGAAAGACTCCTACATGCTGTTAATATCCAAAAAAAAGTGATAAAAGTCTCAAAACCCGAGCCGTTGGGGTCTCGTCCGACTATTCTTCTCATTTTTCAAAAGAGGAGGAGATTTCAAACCGCGGGGAGGGGAATCAGGCCGAAAAAGAGGAGAAAAAAGAGAGGCACATGGGCAAAGCAAGGGGTTCGAGTCGAACTCAAGCCGTCCTCCGTCTTACTGAGAAAAACCACCAAAAAAAGGAGGGTGGAGCATTCCCCGGAGAAAAAGGAAGAGTCCGATCAAAGCGAGAATCGAAGAAAACGCAGGGAAAGAAACTTGTTTCTGCGAAGGAGAATTCCGGACGCAGAGTCGGAAAACGGGAAAAAGAAAAAAGTTTGTCCCGTGAAAGGACGAAGAGAGGGGACGCTTGCTCGAAAGCCTTTTACTAAGAAGGGCCGTAATCATCGGGGGGAAAGTCCGGCCGCAATCCGGTGGGGGGGGAAGGGGGAAGGCGATGGAGAGCAGATTCAGGGGGGCGGATGCGGTGCGCCCCCGAAAAAAACATCATTCACGTGTGAGAGGAGGGACCTATCAGGAGGGAGGGAAACGAAATCGCAGGATTACATGAAAACGAGGGGAAGTGTTTCAAGTCGCTGAACGAGACGGGCGGTCAGGAGAAAGTTCGAAGATGCAGGAGGAAAGAACTACAAGGTCGGCGAAAAAGGAATGAGAATGTCGCGAGAAGAAAGGGGCGGAATCAGGAGCTCTCAGACGCTACTACAAGGCCATGGGAAAAAAAAACGCTTTTCGATCCTAAAAGAAACGCGCCTTTCACTTCACACGGGTGCTTAAGCATCTAGGGGGGGAAAGCCACGACGGCCGCTCCTCGGCGGAAGGTCTGACAGATGAAGGGTTTGCGGAAACGGACGGATTCAAGGAGAGCTGGGCAAAGGGATGAAGACCAAAACAGAAATCTCCAATTGTCTACTTGAGAAGGGGCTCTCTGCGCTGAGGGAGAAATTCTGGCAAGAACAGGAAAGAAAAAAAAAAGGGATGTGTTTTTGCCATCCCTCAAGTCTGAGGGAAAAAAACTCGGAAAAGAGATTTTCGTCCGACAAAGGGAAGAAAAACCCTCGGATCTCTCAGAAAAAAACAAAAAGGAAGGGGGGAGAGAGAGGTCCTCGTTGTCGCAAAATCGCGGGAGAGGGAAGAAAGCCTCCTTTATGAGGGGGAAAAAAAGAACATCTGATTCGAAAGAGGAGGGGGAAAGAAGGCCAAATAAGCGCGCGAGCACGTTAGTAAAGGAAGGAGTCTTTTTTGGTCAAAAGGCCATCCTAGCCATGGGGGGAAAGCGCTTCTAAATCCGCAGACGGAGGAAATACAGAAAGCTCAGCGCCAGAATCTCCGAAGCGCGTAGCGCCGTGTCTGCGCAGAGGAAAGGGGATTCCTTATCGCAAGCGTTGGGGGGGGAGGATGAAAGGGACTTTAGGAGGGACTTCGAGCGCGTCCGACGGGGAAAAGATTCTTAGACATGCTCGGGGGGCAGGATGCCGACCTTGTAGATGCAGAAGATTCGCAATCGTCCGTCAAGAAAAATAAAAAAGTGAGCGACTTGAACCACCGAGGGGAAAAAAAAGGATGGTGACTCTATTTAAGGGTCCGAACGCGTACAGATATGCTCGAAAAAAATTGAAGATGGGAGGGAGGAAACGCATCCGCCCAGGGAAAAAGAGAAAGGAAGAAAGGCTCCGCAAGAAAATCAATAGGGATACTCAGAACTATCGTTTGATCCCTGATAGTAAAATCCGTGGACAGAAAACGAGCCATGCTTCCTTTAAGGGGAAGATCCCAACGTCAATAGTCAGACTTTCGCAAAGGAGGAATTCGTAACCCGATAGAAAAGAGAAGGAGCTTCGTTGGAACGGGGGAGGGGAGAGGCTGATAGGACATAGATAAGAGGAAAGGGAACTGCCAAAGACACAGTACACGGTTTTGCTGGTTGTGAGGAAGAATTCCTGTACGAAGAGGCCGAAGAGCCGAACAACCCAAGTAGGGGCAAAGTGCCGACGCATATCTCAGGGGCAAAGAAAAAGAACGGGAAACAGCAGATAGCGACGGTTGACGCAGAGAAACCTGCGCCGCCGAGAAAAGGTTTCCACCCTTAAAACGCCCCCGGGCTTCGGTTGAAGTTTGCCTAGACGCGTGGCCGGAAAAGGCGGAAAAATTTTCGGCACGAAGAAGAACGGGGGCTACGCCTTGCCGCCTCCAGAGGAAGGGTTACTCGTTTGGCACGTATGTCGATACTGGATTTGGGAGAAACTCTCTTGATAGCCCGGAAAGAAAAGGGAAGAATCTACTGGCACGGGGAATGCCGTCTGAGAGAGTTAAGCACGCGAACCGAATTGGTTGGACGGGGGGGGGTACTACGGGCCAAAAAACCAAGTTCTCAAGGAAAAGCTCCTGGGGTGAGTGTGTGGGGAGGGGGGTTCCTGGGGGGTGGGAAAAAAAGTTGAAGCGGCGTCCGTAAAAGACAACGGCAGGGCTTCGGAGGAACGGCAGAAGCATCAATAAAAAGACAGGGGATCAACTGAGTCTTTACCGTTCGGAGAAAGAGAGTGGATAAGTTGGGCGGTTTTTTTTTTTGGAGGAGAAGAAAAGGGCTTCTCCTTCGTTTTCTGAGGGAAAAAAAGGGAAGGACAATTCTCCTGAGGGTGTCAACAAGGAAAAAAAGCGGCCCTGACTCCGGGAGGATCGCGAAACCACGGAAGCCGAAGGACGCACCTTGCGTCAAAGAGCGGGTAAAAAAACTCACCTCTGTGCCAGAAAAAGGAGAAAAGGGGGGATTTAGAACGTCGAAGGAAAAATAATGTGGTCCGCCGCGCTCGGGTGAGGGAGGGAAGGTGCCCCGGGAGACTGGGGAAGCGCTCTTCACCCTGACTGTGAGAAAAGGAGTCTGCCTCCGGTAACGAGATAAGCAAAGAAACATCTGCGTCCGAGGAGGGGTGTAAAAA
>Ga0179593_1580449_pt1 | contig 20185 bp, 23 predicted proteins | sample CZODoug2_1_08_16_FD_185931 | JGI IMG/M metagenome (GOLD analysis project Ga0179593, IMG submission 185931) | Vadose zone soil fungal communities from Angelo Coast Range Reserve, California, USA - CZODoug2_1_08_16fungal (PacBio error correction) | ecosystem: Environmental > Terrestrial > Soil >...
AAGAAGTCGTCATCTTCCCGCGTTTGTCGGTTTTTATGAAAAAGGGAAGGGGGGGTCAATGGGTCGCTTCCTGTGCTCTAAGGAAGGATTCCTTTTTCTTCTTACCAAAGGCGGGGGGGAGGGGGGGATGGTCTTTTCTCGAGCAGTCAAGAGCGAAGGACGTTCCGGGGTCGTTCGAGTAAAAAGTATTTCGACCTATCTAACTCAGTCGCTATCCTCCTAGTGCGAGCGGAGCAAGATCAAGGAAAAAAAGCATGTCAAGTCCATGGGATGCCGAGACTGAATCTAAATCGTTCTCATATATCCAGGGAAAAAGGATTTGCTTCCCTACTCAGAGTGTTCGAAGGAGAGAAGTACAAGAGAAAGGGGAAACGTGCTTCGTCGAGGGGATTTAACCTACCATCCGTTATAGTAGTGAAGGGAAAAGTTCTCAGTCGTGTGCACCTTGAAAAAGGCAGGGTCCTCAGCCCGGGATTTCGTAGGAATCGGCAGGGAAAAAGGGGAAAGTTTTCCCTAGACGCTAATGGGGGGTCCGGGGGCCCTCGAAGCATGCAATAATGTTTTTTAGGATTGCAGGGGGAATCTACTTGAAGAAGAGGCTTCTGAGCCAGATCCGTGCTAACCGAGCTGCTGTTTTAAATCTAGGGCCCCTTATTGTTCGAGAGGGGGGAGAACTACCGTGTGCCGGGAACCATGCTGCCTTTCCTCATGGCCGCTGAAAAAATTTTTTAGGGACTGGTAAAGGGGGGGCGTCAGTCACAAACATAGGAAAATACATATTAGTCGTCGAGATTTCCTTATACTCATAATTGCATGGGGGGATTTCTCTCTAAGGAGAAGCCTTTCCTCGAGATCTTTTTTTTAGGGAACAGGGGGCCAGAGGGCAAGAAGTTTAAACTCTATTTGCATTAAAGGACAACACCATGAAAATCGTGAAATAAGAAAGAGGTTTAGATGACCAACCGAGGCCAAGTCTTCATAAAACCCTTCGCATGCAAAAGGACCTAACAATTAAGGTTTCCCATTAAACTTCAAGGAAAAGCTCACGAATTCGATGAGTGTATACTTAAAGCTGAATCGAACCACAAGTCGAAAATCAACACAAGGAGCCCAAAAAAACTTCATCAAGGACTCGATGGAGACTGTTGGCAAAAGTGGGGAGAAAAGGCGGGCCGAAAAAAAACTTACCTTTTTGGTCACTGATCAGCGTCCTACCCAGCGGCGCAAAACGAAAAAAAAAGGGCGCGAAAAAAAGCAGGCATTTGGCCGGGGGGGGAGGGGCAACCCGACGATAAGGTCGGGAGGCCTGCGATTGACAGAAGACGCGGCTAAGCAAGGACTAAAAAAAAGTCAAGGCCAGGGGGGGTCGCCGAGGGTGGGAAAAAATAGTGGGAAGGACTAGCCGGTGGTAGAGGACTAAAGATGTCGACCCGGGGGCCGGCAAAAAAAGAAACCGTTGCGGACCGAAGACGGATTCTCTCGGGGTCGATGGGAATTGTGATGACTGGAGGGAGCCGTTTGAGGGCAAGGTCTCTGGCTCTCTGCTATCTGCGCGACGAAGGCCTACACTTGGAAGACATTCCAAGAAGTTGACCATGTGGGATGCTTGTGGTGAGCCTCGAAGGAAGACGAGGAACAAATGATGCGGATTCATTTGGAGTTTCTCATTCCCTTACGCAGACGGGGGGGAGTTCCGAAAAAAAAGTAAGTTGGGCTTCGATAGGGGAATCCGAGGGGTTCTTCCAGATCAGGGAGGGTAACCCTCCAGGAAAGGGAAAATCCGCAGCAGTACACGTAAAAAAGGTGAGAGACACATCCTTCATCGCCAGGGGATCCTCTATAAAAGAAAAAGGGTACATTCCCAGTTTACGGAATAGGGGCAGGTGGGAAGAGAGGAAAGGGTAGATAGTTTGAGAGTACCGGGTTCCATAGTTGACGCTAGGGCCCTATCGAGTGAACCTTTTCGGAAGGAACTCGGAAATTGAAAGAGAGCCACCCTTAACAGATGTGGGAGATTTCTTGCTGCTTGGTACGGGGGGGGCTTTTCGATTTGGAGAACTGTCTGAGGAACCGAGCCAAAAGACAGCTCAATGGTCGAGCAATTTATGAAATGAATTCGGCGAAAGAGGATTGTACTCTCTCAAAATCTGTGTATGGTGGAAACCCCCCCTTCCTTCAGCATAAATAACAAGACTCATCCTGAATGCAGGGGGGTAAGTCCTTTTCGGGAAGGGTTTCATTGGGGGAACAGACCGGGATGAAAAGGAATCCCTTTAAGCGAGGGGGAGGGGCTCTACGAAGCGAAAACATGGTCAGAGGGTACGAGATAAAAGGGTCCTTTAAAGGGCTCATTCTACGCGGTAAGGAGCAGGCAATCCGGCAGGCTATGTGGATGAATAAAAGGAGTAAATGACCAAACTTAGTCGACAGCGTAGGCAGTCATCTCCTCTATACAAAAAGAGTAAGAGATGGCCGCAGGATCGGGTCTACGTACAGTTGGGGGGGTAAGTCATCTCCTTTTTGGGTTGGGGGAAGAAAACCAAATTGGCGGCGACTAAAAGAGGGGGGATCCAAGTCTAAAAGGACAACCATTACTGGAAACATTGGAGACCAGTTGGCGGAAAAGCCTCCGAATCCAGCAATTCATTTCTGGTCCGCCGGCAATGAAAAACACTTACATCATTGAAAAGGTTTGTCAAATGATTGGGGGGCAAAAGCCTTCTTCCTTCTGGGGTTCAAGCTCTCTTTGAAGAGGAGCTTCTTCTGAAAAAAGGGAAAAACTCGGGGGACTCAGGTACGTTACTTGAAACGACGATAAAAGAGTTTCCTACTTTCGAAGCGCCGAAGAAAGGAGAGCTCAAAGAATCTAAAAAGAGATTGCGCAGAGCGGGAGACTTCCTCACTTAACGCGAAATGAAAGGAACTTTTCAAGGGGGGGGGCATGTGAAACCCCCGGCAAAGGAGGGGGTCTCGTCTAGCGCGATTCTCTTCACCTGATTGGGGGTAAGAGGGGCCTTATTTTAAATTAGGATCACACCTAAAAAGGATTCAGAAAGAAGGGGTATGTGCAAATGTCTTCGACACAAGACCGGTTAGATTCGCGGGACATATCTCCGAAGTAGGGAAGATATCGTACCAATTATAGAAAAGCTAAGGGGATCTCAACGAGTGGATGCTCCAGCCTTTTGGGTAGATTATCCCGTACGTCCTTCCGGTGTCCGAGGCGATGAGAGTATTAGCCACAGTTCTGCAGGGCTTTTAATTGAGTCGAAACCAAAGCTGTAGGAGCAACTGCAATTCCAGCAACAAGATAATTTCTTCCTCTCACGGAAGCGTAGATCAAAAGGGGGAAAAAATCCTTTGCGTTCCGAGAACTTGTTGTCAAAGATGTCTCCTTCTCTTTAGCCGTAAATCATTAGCTATAACTTTCCCTTGACAATTGCACTTCTCAGTTAAGAAAAAAAAAGAGGGGGTGGTCTTCGAAATTGAATGGGACGAAAGAGAGAATTGATCTTAATGTCCTGAGGAAGACAGGTCGGCTTCTAAATCGAATACCCAATATATACGAGCCAGACAAACTCGGAATGCAAGGAGGTCGTGCTCCAGACGAATGGTTCTTTTCTCGGCAAAGCTTTATGACTCGATGATGACAGAAATGGGATCCTAGGGGGGAAAAAACACTTGGGGGATGCAGCCCACTAGGGTTCATAGATGCGCTTGAGGTGCGGGCGCTCGTGTTGACCCGGGAGGCTAAGGATCAGCTGAAGTATACAAAGCAGAATGGGGGATAGGCACTGTCAGTAACGGAACCTACCGTGGTCTTGGGGCCGCGAAAGGGGGAGAGGTACTCTGGCAAGCAAGCGGGTTGGGTGAAGACATGAAAGTGGGATTCTTCAAGCTTTGGCTGTGAAAGGGGAACTCAAAAGAATTCTCGGGATCAGTTCCGCGAAAGTGCAACGACCAGCCTGAAGTTCTCCTTGTTTCGACCGGATGGAACTTCCAAAAAGATTAAAATCCGGCAGAAAACCGCAAGCAACGCACCCACGGGGGCTCGGAGCTCCTCCTAGGGTAAATTCAACATCAGAAGAGGAAAAAAGGATGGCTCTGCATGAAAGGCGAGGGCCCCACGGTAGAAAAAAAAACTCTCTCGCAAGTGTTAAGTAAGGGCAACTTGCGTTTTCAGAAAAACATTATGGAGGAAGCACAACGCCAGAAGACTCAGGGCTTCTGCTTTAAAACCTACGGAAAAGACATTCATCCCGAGTCCATAAGGGCCCATAAGTAGGCATCGGTCGTGTCATTTGGGGGAGTACGCTGCGAAACGTGGAAAAGCCCATAAGGACTTTGGACCTCTACCGAAGTTGGTTGGTTGGAGTACCTTCATTTTTCCTGAGCAAGAAGAAGAAACGAAAAAAAAAGAGGCCTACGCCGCTTCGCCTTAAAGGCGCACGCTTTAGAACTGAAGGAAGGATGTACCTCTTGACCCCTGACACATGAAAGAAGTAGCGACCTGAGAAGAGAAAGGGAATATACGGGTAGTAGGCGAGCAGCGTTCTACATCCAAAAACAGAGTAAAGAAGGGATTGATTTCTTTCTCCGCGCATGAAGGGCCCGGGAAAAAAAAAAGACAACGCATCCCACTTAGGAGACGCCGTCCGCTGAGGAAGATGACAAACTTTTACCCCTGGCGGCGTAAGACAAAAAGGGAGGACTTCTATAATCTCTCTCAGGAGGAGGAATGAAGGAAAAAGCTTCAAAAGTGTTGGGGGGAAGAGGGACCTGGGTGTCAAGGGGGGCGATGGGAATGGGCTCTTCTTCTCAGACATTCCGTTGGGAAAGGGAAAGGGGAGGCTATGGAGAAAAAAGTATAGAGGGAGGCGCTTTGGCGCCCGACCGACACTGGAGGGGGAGGAGTGGAGTTTTGTCTACCGAGAGAAGAGACCAAAGCGCCTTATTCTAATCCTCAAAATCAAAGGCATTAAGCTACTAAAGGGAAAAGGTCCGAGGGGTCCTGACTTACTTTCTAAAGATTTCCTCATTAATGCGATATCTCCAGAGAGGGGGTCGCTCTCTTTTGGAAGTCGTTCTTCTTCTTGAAAAATGAAAGATTCTTCGGAAGGCCATCGTGGAAGGCCGTCCCTTCTACACGTGAAGGTTGAACTTAACGCGGAAGCTGCCGAAATCAGGTCATGGGAGAGAAGGTTCATGAGGACCTCTTTTCCCGAGAACAAATTAAATCGCGCAGGTTGCGGGCCTGGGCGTTTTAGGAAAGAATGCCAAGGGAGGAAAACCGTTGGGCATCGAAGTCACCTAGCGGCTGCGGGGGTCAGTGCCTCTTTCGGGGGGCTCCGACATTGTCAGGAAGAATGCCAGGTTTCGATCGGATGTTGAAGCAAGTCCTTAGTGGGCGCAGGGAAAGTGGGTGATCTGAAGGGGGGGATCTGTCCTTCCTAAAAAGAGAAGAGACATATGTAAGGGTCTGTATGGTGGCAGGAGTCATACCGGACTCTTTCCTAGAACTTTTGAAAAGAAAATTTTCCTCAGCCCTGCTGAGAAGCTCATTGGTTTTTTTTGGCTGCTATTGGGGGGTCAGAATGCAACCCCAGGCAAAGCGGCGTATAAAAAGAATCGGAAAGATCAAAATTCTTTCCATGATTTTCCAAATAACATCTTCGTACCCGGAAAAAACATTAAGTTACAATTAACCTCGACGAGAACTTCTCGCCTACGGAGGGACAATTCTTATAATGAGGGCTACAAAAAAAAACTTCAAAATAAAATCAAGAGAACTGCAAAGTACAGATATGCATTTGTTCTTAAATGGGGCCTTCTTCCAGAGGCAGAACACCATAAGGGGGGGTTTCAAGGAACGCCCTCTTAAAATCCTCTAACAGGGGGAAGCCACTACACAGTCCATGGAAAGAAATCCGTCAACTGCCAGGGGTCAAAAGTGCATGTTGCCGCGATGGGGAAAAAGGGATCTTCTTTTCGGCCACGGCCGGGTCAGGCACTGCACTTTCGACGACCAAAGGAATACGTCTATGGGGGGGGGGACGTTCAGGACGTCAATCGGAAAAAATTTTCGCCATGGGCGTGGGGGTCGCGCCTGGAAACGAGGGCAATTTTTCTCGGCAGTCTAAGGATAGACCCAGCAGAAGAAAATTGGGGCGACCTATCGCCTGCTTCTACCTAAAGGGGGATTGGCCCGCTTAAATGGAACGTGAGCTAGGACGCCAGCGCTGGGCAGAGGTGCGCGACCAGAAGGAAAACTGTTTGAAACGACCGGAAGCCTGGACGCCCGTGATCTATGTCGAAACAGCTCGACGAACAGCAATGTCCGGCAAGGAGGCGTCACTCTAACTTCCAGGATGGAGGGTCAACTTCATCGGGGCAGAGAAATTGCCAAAAAAAACAAGCAAGAATCGTCTAAAGGGATCTGTTCCCCCTAAGAGACAGATAGTGCGGACCGGTAACTACAATTGCCTTTGCGCGCCGCAGCAAACGACACTTTCCTAGGTAAGCAGTCATCGAGGTCCTATATCAACTAAACGCCAGGACCCATGCCCAGGTGTTGGGGATGCTGCTCTCATTACGAGCACTTTGCCGGTTGAAGGGGGGAAGAACGATAAGAAACATAAAACTCGTAAGGAAACGAATATTGCTGCTGTTAAAAGTTAGGGGGAAAGCTCTTCTCCACCCGGGGACGACGATGGCAAGGAGAAGGATGGGCAACACGACCTGTAAAAAAAAAGCTGCGTGTGGAAACGAGAGAAAAAACAGAATGAGAAGGTCGTCCAGGAGACTCTGAGACGCTTAGGCGCCAATCGTCTGGTCAAAATGGCCCTGCAATGTCCTTCCGCAAAACCAACGGCTTCCCCCGGGAATACTGCCTGCCAAGGGAAGAGTGTGGTCCGGCACGTTTTCAGGGAACGAATAACTTCAAGTCTGAAGTCTGGAAGGATCCATGGGAAACGCATACTGGGGGGAGCCAAAGATATGGGTCCCTTTTGAAGGAGGCACTTCGTTTTGGTTTGGAGCCGTCCCGGGAGAATATGGTGGAGGAAACCAGACGGAAAAAAAATGGCACTTATGCCATGACACCCAAAGGAGGACTATCTTCTTAAACAATCTCAGGAAAGAGAACGAAAGGATAGGGGATGAGCGCCGCAGATCGGATAAAGACGTCATGCTGGGCTGCGTCACTCCTTTGGAGAGGGGGGTTCATAAGGAGCCGAAAAGCGAGACAAAAGGAGAGAGTCGCCTTTATCACTAAAAACATAATCTTTGTTCTGTCAAAGCCCATTGAAGGTATCCGGCCTCCTTCAGGCAGGCTTCTCGAGGGCCCACTTCCCCCTCAGAGAGGGGCCAAGTTGGGGGACCGGCCGGACGGGGTGGGCATTCACGACGATGGCTGGCGGCGAAATTTCCGGGCGGAGGGACTAAATTTTAACATTAAGAAACAGACCAGCGCGTGAGCGGAATCGATCTGAAGTATGAACGAAAAAAGGTCTCAGAAAACCTGCTAAGCCGAAGGAAAAAAAAAAAAGCTTCGGTGTGCGGTCGCACTTCATCACTGAAAGCAATGCGTGCACCTTCACGGTCAGGAATTAGGGGGAGTCGATCTTACCCAGGGAGTCAACCGGGGGCGCGAAAAAGGAATGATAAAGACACCTGGGCATGTATGGCTGGAAATAACTCGGCTATGAAGGACTTTCCAGGATTCAAAATGTGAGGCTGGGGCCGAGGATCGACTGTTTGGGACTCTAGGAAATATCGCGCAGGGGAGAGGACGAAGTGAAGGGGTCGGAGGTTCTTGAACCTGGAGGTAATTCGAGAATCAAAGGAGGGTAGCGAAACGAAGATGCCGGACTGCTCGTCGGCCGGTGTAAAGAAGCGATGGGGAAAGACCATGAGATCTCACTCGGATGAAGGTCGGATTTCGAGCGCAAAGGGAGGGGAACGAGCACATAGAAAAATGGCGAACGACTAGAGATCACGTTCAAGTAGGACTGCGAAAAGGACTGCCGCGAATGTAGGGGGCGCAAGGGCTGGCGCCTGGGTGAAAAAGCACATCCTTGAAGGTAGAAATGAAAAGAACCACTGGGCTCGGGGGCGCACAAAGTCCACACTCTCAAGCCTGGGGGACTGGTCTGAACGAAAATCGTGGGATGCGTCCGTCCGCGGCCAATCGGGAGAAAATAAGAAAAGCACTAATAGTTGCCAAGAAGCAGGCCACATGAAAAGCGTGTTCTAAAGGAGCCTTTACTTCGGAAAAGTGAGATTGGGGGGGGAAAGTCCAGCGGAGAAATCTGCAGGATGCCAAAAGAATTGTTTGTCGCGATAAAGAAAAATTTTCTCAAATGGGAAACGCCAAAATATATGTCCTGGGTTTCGCGTACTCTCGCTGTGTAGATCTTTTTGGGGCTCAGCGTTAGGAAGAATTGGTCCTCATAGGGCGGATATCGAATGGAGTGCCTTTTAAAAAAGATGTGGTTCAATTGGGGGCAGCACCTGTTATAGGATGGCCCCGAATATCCTTTGTGGTAAGGGAAAAAAGGATTGGGAGGAAAAATTCGGGTTTTGGCCTTGGGGCCACCTCTCAAAAAAAATTCGAGGGGAGGATCAGGCCGTCCCTTTTCAAAAACCCCGAGTCCTTCATTTCATCAACCGGGGGAGGGATTCCATCCGGAACTTCTCAGGCACCTATTCGGCCTAAACGGAGACCAAAGGAAGAAGAAAAAACCCACCTTGGGGGGGGGGCATCGGGCAGCCAGGGGAATGGTCTTTGAAAAAACAAATAACACCTTAAAAAAAACCAACCAGGCGTAGCATGAAGGCCGGGACATGTGCGTTCCAAAGCCGCCCTATGGGAAAAGGTTCAGAAAACGTTCCTCAAAGATGGCATGATGCGCGAAAACTCCCATTCCTACTGCAAAGGCTCGTCAGGAGTGGGAGTGGGTTACCAGTCTTGAGGACCTTCAACGGAGAAAGAGTCAGTAGGCATCGCGTTCAAGGTGTCCCTCGCTTCGCCACGTTTAAAAGTACCAAAAGGGGACGTTTTTCAATACCAGACAAGAAGTCCCTTCGGAGACAGAAGAACAAAGAGACTCCGACAAAGGGGAGCACATCGTCGCCTTCCTGCAAGAAAAGCTTCTGCTCGCTACTGGAAAGGGACATGACCAATGAAGACTTGATAAAAGGGGAGATACATCCGGCTGAGAAATAGGTAGTATTGATCAGTTGATAATAAAAGGAGGACCTTCCTACTCAAAAAAAAGTGAAGGTCTTTCAGAAAGAAGGAGCCGAAAGGACAATCTCCGAGCCAACGGAAGGTCGAAGGAGCTCGCGAGGAACACCCTACCCTGAGGAACTGCCAATCATCTTTTAATCGTAACTACTCTCAACAAAAGTGAGGAAAGAAGCTTCCCCGATGATTGGCAGGGGGGGGACGGCCGCCGTGTAAGGGGGGGACGGTTGAAGAGAGTCTTCGGGGTAAAATGAATGGCTGAAAACGCGGAGTGCAGAAACAGGCGGATGTTTCAAAATCAATGCGGTCCGGATTGGAGTCCTGTCGAGTGTCGAAGCTCCTACAACCACCTGGCTATAAAAAGAGGGGGGGATCCTCCTTCAAGGCTTCCTCGAAGGGGGACACGGGTCCTAGGAAAGGCTCTCTCGAAAGTCCTTACTTACGAAGGGGGGAAAAAATTAATTCTAAGGGTCGAGAGGTTAGTCTAGTTTCCTTGGTGTGTAGTTTCTTTCTGGGTATAATTCCACTAATGGGGGCTTCTTCTATGGGGGTAAGGGCTGGGGGGGGTTCCAGACACTTTGCGAGGGAGGTCAACCCTTAACAGGGAAGGGACCTACTCCTCCTGGTGATTATTCGCGGCACAATGTGAAGGCAAGCCCTCTTTGTAAAGTAACAACTCGAAGGGCCAAAAAGCGATTGAGGTCTCCTGGGGGTTGTATTCCAATCTTTTTGAGAATGGGGGGGGGGGCCCTTTTTTCAGTGAAATGAAAAAAAGGCGAGACTCGTAAGAAAGACCTTGCTGGGATAGCTCCTTTCAGCGTTGACGTATGATGACCGGATTTTTTTAGAAGAGGGAAAACAGGGGCCAAAACAATCGGCCAGTGCCATCACGAGCAACAGTGTCTTTCTGGCATGTGTGGGGGGGCAGGAAACACTCGGGGCCGATAGTGATTGAGGTAAAGGGCCTTTCATCGGGAAGAGGGGGAAAAACATGGCCAGGGGGGCCGAGAGCTTGTGGAGAGGGGAACAGAGAGGACGGCGGCGATGGGAAAAAAGTGTGGGGTGGAGGAGTCAAGACACCAAAAGGGGGAGCGTAGAAACTCATTAAGGGTCTTATCAACCAACTCTTCTGGACGGGACTTTTTCAAAAACCCTATCAAAAACTCGGGAAAAATCAAACCACATTATTGAGGGTACAAGTAACGAATTAAATCCTCCAAGAGGGGGACTGGGGAAAATATAACGGAACACTTAGCGAAAAAGCATAATCCCGTCAACACCGAGAAAAAATTCATCAAGTACTGGAAGAGTCGGAGGGGTGGGGTCCATGAGGATCTGCGAAAACTTTCAAAAAGGGGGGGAGTCAAGAAAATTGGAAGGCCTCGAAACGTCTCCACAAACTCAGGAAAGTCCCTTCCTTGAGTTTCATCAAACCTCGTGGTCCAAGAGTCAACCCTGTCTCTTGTCGGGATTGTCTATCAGAAGGCGGCAAAAGACCCGTAGATTCAAGGAGTTTCTACCGGATTCCGAAGGGAGGGAGGGTGGGGATCTGATCAAAAGGGACTCTAGCCGGTATTTTCCGGAAAAGGGAAATGGGAAGCAGGGGGGAGGAATTTAGAACGTCTTCGTCGCGATTGCTAACAGAAACTTATCCTGCATTACTTCTCGCGGCCGTTGAATTTTTCCTGGAGATTGAAAACGTTGAATCCGCAAAGCGCCGCATGGTCTGAGGAAAGGGAGGTGCGCCGCAGGTTGAAAGAGGCGGCCGATGCAAGCTCGGCCTAAGGGAAAAGCGCCTCGGGAACAGGGGCCGACGAGCAGTAAACCAATGAGGCGTTGGTACAAAAGAAAGGGGGCAATTTATGAGGGGAGGACCAGGGGGAGGCCGAGCAGTACGTGGAGTAAATCGTGAGCTGGGTCCGGAAAAGAGAAGCTAACCGAGTCCTGTGGGCATCCCTCAGCACATCTCGGACGTTGGGGAAAAGGAGTCGGAAGGACAGGTTGGATGGTTTCAACTAAAGAAGCCCCATTGACAGGAAGATGGAGCTAGGAGGCGCTAAGTAGAGCAGGGTTGGGGGACGAAAAAAGGGTCCTCCAGGCTGCCAGCCGTGCCGAAAAATTTCGTCGTCGTTGGGTGATGAAGTTTGCTCCCCTCGGGGAACACTGCATAGGGGGGGGGTTGAGGGACGGCGGGGGACGAGCAGGAAGCGCTCACTTGGCAAGAACCTGTCTAAACGGAGGAGTTTCCATCTGGGAGCGACCTGAACAGGAGGTGAAAGTTTTCGTTCCTCCTCCGCGCCGCCTGAGCTCAACATCGGGGGAGAACCACCTCCTTCTTACAAAATCATCCTTCCCAGGGTAATGGAGGATGAAGGTTCGTTAGGGTTTGAAAGTCCTACTGTATTCAATTTCTGAGTAGAGCGGGAAGCGCAGTGCCTGTTCGACTTACTCCCCATCATAATGGGGGGAAAAGGTCTCGGGTAACTGGGGGGGGGGGGGGGCTCATCAGAAAAAACATCTTCGAGGAGTCTTGACCAAGAGGGGGGGCACTTATGGGACAACATGAAAGATCCTAGAAAAGTCATCTATAAAACCAACAAAACTTATTCGGATATAGAATAGATTTGAACCTCAGAGGCTTTAGCGGGGGGGCGGTCAATGTCTCAGGCAATGAAATTTTTAGTGAGGGTAAAGAACCATCGACGGCGGTCGAATAATAAAGGCAAAGTAGCCAACATAAGTGGGAAGGGGCTGCCATCGTCCCATTTGCGAGGGCCTCCGAAGGAATCTTCAGGAAGGGGCTGGGAAAAAAAAAAAAATGAACAACCCCCTGACTCAAGATTCAATGAGGGTGGGGGGGTCGCCAAAAAAGGACTTTTTGGAGGTCCCGATTCTAAACTCTCAAGAAATTCTATTCTTCTGTCCCTGGGCAAGGGAGGATTTCATGGAGGGATCTTGTAACCAAGGGATTCTTTTGAGGGGGAAAATGTCACAGTGGAAAAGGCTCATAGAAAACGCTCAACTCCTAAACTTCTAACCCATCGACATTTGAAATATCTGTGAAGGCCGAAATTAGATTGAAAAGGGAAAGTTCAAGGGGGAAATTATCTATCGAGACCCATTTCTTCCTCAATTGAGCGGTCTCATTAGAGAAACTCCCTTCCAGGTGGGAGTGAGGGCCAGTAGTGGGAAATATATGATCACCAGCGGTTCCTTCCTGCTAAATTCAACGTTTCGACTAAAAAGGGGCTGACGCACAAGAAAAATAGATGGGGAGCGATCAAGGATTGTTAGGATCGCGAATACTGTAGGAAAAAATGTCCGTCCTATTATGGGGGAGCCAATCACTGCATAAGAACGCAAGAAAAAGGAAGATACGGACGGACCGGTGTAGGCGATGTTCAGAGTAGGGGGGCATAACATGCCGCAGGCCGGGAGGTTCTCCCAGTGGGAGGTAGGACGCGAAAGAATTCAAAGATCCTCGAACGGCGCGTGGCACGTTCCATTCATTCCTCGGAAATGAAAACAGAGAATCAGTCTACGTTAGGGGAAAAGGTTGGACGGAAGAGGAAAGACATCCTTGATGAGACTTGTCCCCTTGTACCTTGCCCTGATAAAAGAGAGCCCACACGTTGAACAAATAGGCAAAGTAGGGGAACTGGTAGAGAATGATGAAGTCTTAATCCGATTAAGGAGGAGAATCGCAGGAATCCTACAATATATCGTTGAACAAAAGAAGGGGTGATGCACCTGCAGAAGGGGACGGGAGAAGCGTGGGGGGACATCGAAATTGCCATCTGCGATATCCCACAATGAAATGTCCTAGAAGGGAATCCCGGGCCTCCACAGCAGAAGCGTATTTCCTTTATGGTTCCATAGGCTCGTTGTTGGGGAAGGGGGGGTATAGAGAAAGTTGGAAGTAAAAGGTCGCAGTACAAGACAGTCTGTATGATCCACGAAGTTCGAATGTTTAGAGGTGGGGGTAGACAATAAAGGTGTCGGGGGGTGGGAAAAAAAAGCCGAGGGATGCCAAAAAAGGGGCAAGCAATCCTGGTGGGGAGACGCCATGAGCTTCTAGTAATGAGAGCCGGAGGGGGTTGCCGAAAAAAAAGCCAGACCACATTCTCTGAAGAGGAAACCCTTCAAACCCAAGCTCTCGGGCAAAAGGGCCCTGGGGAGACTAAGGAACGGGACAAATACCTATGCGGCGAGAGTTGGGTCAGAACGGAAAGGCCGCAGCAACCAAGTGGGAAGGGAAATAGTCCGAACGTTGGGGTTCAGCAAAAGCAGATCGAACCAACATCAGGGGGAAAGAAGGCAAACTGGGAAAGCAAGGAGAGGGAGTGACAAAAGCTCCCTATGATGTCGCTGCCCAACGTTGCCCCTAAAGGGTTTAAAAAAAACCATGATGGGAAAGAACAACGACAAAAAACAAGCCTCGGCTTGCGTTTTAATAGGGAAAAAGGCCTGCCACTTGAAATGACTAGAACTGAGCTGTCTCGTTCAAGGACGAGGAGGGGCGCACGTTTCTAAACGCCTACGGGAGGTTCAAGACAAAACAGGGACTCTCATGGAAGAAAAAAAAGGAGACGCCCGAGAAAGTCGTCGCCTTCCAAAGCTTTAGAACGTAGGCGAGGCGGGAGCCATTTGACATGACCCAGAGAAAAGGCAATGGATCGTGGAAAAGCCTGCGGGGAAGGGGGGGATCGCGAGATCTCTAACGGAACGACCATCCGAAACTTGAGTTCTTTCTCCCCACGTGAAGGCAAGAACGGAAACCATTCCTCCTTGAAGAAAAAGGAAAAGGGATAGACGCCGCGAATACATTGACCTCAAGAAAAAGCCAAAACCTGCAATCATCGGAAGGAGAGACAAAGAGGAAAAGGGCTTCCAACAGAAGGGTGGCTGACGGCCCCGGGGTCAAGGTTGTAGGGTCCTCGCGCTGGAGGAAAATGAAAGGTTGGCTGGGAGGAAGGGGGGGGGGCTGGGCTGGCCGTCAGGACCTGTGGAGATACGAATTCTTGAGATGGTCGTTTCGGCGAGTGAAGAAGATGCTCTCCTGAAAAGAGTCATCCGCAGACGTCAAATACGCAAAAGAAAAAGATGGGTCACTGTGGGCCGAGTTCACCATCGCGCTACGCCTCCAGGGAAGCGTGGGGAAGGAGGAAGGAGACGAAGGTGGGGCGGAGGGAAAAAAAAAAGGATTGCTGGGGTTCTTCTTGTTACCAATGGAGAGGATCGAGGGTCTTTGAAGGGGGAGGAGGAAGGGGGAGTAGAAAAAAGAAGGGGAAGGGAGACGCTGAAGAAGCCGCATGGAATTCTTGTCTAGGAAGCGGGGAAGTGAGGGCAATTCAAGGTTGAAAAGAAGAACAAAGCGCTTGGGGGAAGGGGAATTTGCGGGGTGGACCGCAGAAATGCCATCCTGGTTGCGGAACGGGCCGGCCCTTTGGCAGTAACCATATTCTGCTGAGAGGACAAAGAGGGTCTAACGGGGGGGAGGCATGCGTTTGAACGGGATTCTCTTAGTGTGGGAGGAATACGGGGGGGGGAATGGAGAACACAAAAGAGAAGGTCTCATGGCCAAACCACATTGGCTTTCTGGAAAGTTGGTCGGCGAGGGGGACCGGACAAAAAAAATCTCTTCGAACATAGGGTGTTGTCGTTAACCGTTTTCCCGGGATGGGGATACTCTAGGGGGAGGGGGTCTGGTGGGGTGGGGGGGGCGGGGGGGATGGGGGGGTGGGGGGGGGGGGGGGTGGGGTTTGTGTGGGGGGGGGGTGGGGGGGGGGGGAACAAAACAGGAAAATGCGAAACAATACTCTATCTGTCCACTACACCATCAACAAAAACAAAAAATTGTCTGCTGGGTAACGTCTTCTTGGACAGGAGCGTGCCAAGAGCCAGGCGCTGGGACAAAAGGATCAAAGCGGAGCCCTAGAATTCATGGTATCCAAAAACCGGATTGCTTGAAAGGGAATAAATAGCCAACTTGAAAACACGAATCATTTGGGGGGGGAAGGAAAATTAACCTTCGGCAAATCAAGATACGGAGGAACTTGGGGGGGAGGTGAATTCGGGCGACACAAAAGAGGGAAAACCCGGACAAGGCGAGCCGTATACTCTAAAGCAAGGACAATCTATGCCGAGCCGACGGGTGAGGGACTCCATTCGGCCTTTCTCGGAAAAAAAAAGGACACGTTTGAAAGGGACTGAGCCCAGCTGGCGGCTCAACGACGGAAGCGACGCGTCACGCTAGGAAGGGGGGGGTCCAGGGGCCGGGGAAAATAAAATCGATCTCTGGGTCGGGAGGCCTTTTACGATGAAGAGAAGGAGCCAGAACGATAAGCCCGCGTGCCTAGAAATCTTTTGGCCTATCTTTAAGTTGGTAAAATCGGGGAGAAGCCTGAAAAAGGCGGAGCAAGTTCTACATGGAGGTTCATAACCGCAGCCTCCTCAGAACCGGGGGTGGAAGATCTTCCTGCTGGGAGGAGGGGGGGAATTGGCAAAGAGTGAAGGAACGTTCGACAATCTATTGCTCTCTTGCCTGGGAGCGCGCCTACGGGGGGGGATAACAAGGAAGGAAGAGCTGCAGGGGGAGGAATGACACTCGGAAAAATAATGTCCTACTATCATTAAAGGAATTAGGAAAAAGTCCAAGGGGGGGGGGGGGGGGAGAAAGTTCAAGGGGGAAAGGGAAATTAATTAACAATACTCTTCGATATCGAAACATCCTCTCTATAATGCCTAGAAAAGTCGATATGTGGAGAAGGACACAATCGTCTACGGAGGCATTTCGAGAGGACGTCATCGCAGGACCAGAAAAGAGTGGGGGGGGGGAGAAGCCCCAGCCCGGGGAGAAATATTTTGGGGAAAAAAAATAAAAGAAGAGAAGTATGCTCCTGAGGGGCCGGGTTGAACCATGGGAAATAGATACATGCCCAAGCTTGACCCGTGCCGGGCAGCTGAGGATCGTTCATGGAGGGAAAAAAAGGGAGTCTCACCACCCTTCATGTGGCTCTTCTTGCGGGGGAGCGATCAGAATGGAGGTCGGAAAAAACGTACGGGGAGGGAGGTTTCCACAATCAAAAAAAACTGGTCGCAAAAGGGAGGGAAAGGGGCCGCGGCTCGTCGTCAAAAGAATCTTTCGGAAAAAAGACGGCGGCGAGGAACCAACGCATCCTAAAAGGGGGAAAGAGTGTTCGTGGAGGGGGGGGGTTCTGCCAATAAGCCTGACTATTAAGTCTCTCGTCGCGTCAAAAACATTGCCAGGGGGGGGAAGAACTGACGCCAGGAGACTTGGAAATTGGATAAGTCTAACGGTTTGCATTTCACCAAGAAGGGTGCATTCTTGAACAAGACGAAAAAGATTGAAGGGAAAAGCCCGGGAGGAGGGGGAAGAGGATTCGAAGAAACAATCATCCTCAGATCCTCTAAAAAGGAGGAGGCAAATCTATAGATTGGCGCTCAGGGGCGTCAAGGAAAGGGTCATTGATCCGGAATTTTTCGTGGTTTTAACCGACGGGAGGGCGGCGCGCATGAAAAAAAGGGGGTAGCAACGAGACCAGGACAACCCAGGACGTTGGGGCTTCAGTAATACCAGCGGCAAAAAGTTGTCGTATAGAAGGAAGAGGCAGGTAGAACTGAACAAAAAAAGGGAAGGCAGAACTCGTCAAGGGCAGGGGGCGTTGGTTCACTTAGGGGGGTTCCCAGAAGTAAAGGGGCGCGAAAAACTACGAAAAAGCTCGGAAACGAACAAGGCCCTTTTCCTCCACTTTAAAGTCTTTTAGCGTGTAGAACAAAGGGGGGGGGGGGGGGGGGGGGGGAAAAAAAAAAAAAAAAAAGAAAAAAAAAAAAAACCAGGGGGTCCTACGGTACCATGCTCCTCCGAAAGCCTGCTCTCTACGGCCACCAAAAAAAAGGAAAGGAAACTCGCGGAAGGTGGTGGTCTTGGGTCTAAAGGAGAATGAACTCCTCCGAGAGGGAGTTCACTGGGGATAATATTGTCAGGTAAGCTTACCCATTTCTTAATGGCTTGCAGAAGATGAAAGGAAGAAAGCCTTCAACGGGAAGGTTGCTTCTTGCCGTAGTGAAATAGGAGGACCGAGGCGGAAGACGTCCGGAAAAAGGGAATCAACGAGAGCGGGCTGCAGACTTGTTCGTTGAGCTCTCGACAGCATATCGTCTCATGATGTAACGAGAAGGTGGAAGGTCGGCGGCACTTTAGAAAAAAGGGGGGATGAAGGTAATGGAGAAGGTAGTAGAGGATCCTTGCCGTACGCCGGTTTCGAGGGCGATTGCGAAGGAGGCGCACAGGGGCAGACCGCAGAGGGGATCGGGTCTCACAGTTTCGGAAGAAAGAACACCGCATCGAAGACAATGGAGGAAAACCTGCGCGGAGAGTCATTCCCGCGGGCCAGGGACGCGCGCGAGAAGGGCAGGCTAAGTAGGGGCGAAAGGGGGGGTTGCGCCGGACCGAGGGACACCGAGGGGCCCTTGGGGTGCCGCTGCTCGCCAGGCGCCCAAATAAAAACCCCTCTGAAAACTCGGCCGATCGAAAAAATTGTACGGGGAGTTCCTGTTCTTTGTAGGGCACTTCGTTCACAAGAGCGAAACTACCAAGAAAACTCTTTTTGAAAAACCAATACACCTCTTCCAGATCTCGTCATCTTAAGGGGGGGGAAAAGGCGGGCTCCAAAAAAGGGGGAGTTGGAGCCGATGGGACAGTATTTGCAAATCTTATTATTGTGACTCCAAAAGTTGGGGGGGGGCTCCTATCAAGGAGAAATGGAGCAATGGGATCGCCTAAAAAATCCTTTAATTATAGAGGGTTCTCGGGTTTTTAAAAGTAGAGCTTTGGTCTGGGACGCATTGAAGAGGGCTTCCGTCTTGCGACGGTCCAATTTCAATCTTTTGGGACATGCAAAAGGGGGGGAAACCTTTGGGGAAAAAACCGCCTTTGTCTATGTTGGGGCCCCTAATTAATTCGAAGTTGGTAGAATTAAGCGTCTAGGGTGATCGCCTCTGGATTGTAAGGGGCCGGCAAGAAAACAACACTGCTCTACGATCAGGTCCAGAAAGGGAAAGACCCCAAGATCGAAAAAAAGGTCGAAAAGGGGGTAAACCTGCAGGCCTATGAACGGAGCGAAAACATAGAGAGGTCGGCGGGAAACTTACGGGAGTCCAAAAAAGACCAAAACATCTCGGAAAATTCCTGATGGTCGTGGCCTGCAACATCCCTTCGTCGAACCAAAGAATCATGAGTCAACCTCATGAAGGAGGAACATAAGGAAACTAAGGGGGAGGGACTTGGTGAGACTCTTCCCAACACCAGCCTGCCTCAAAAATTCGTTACAGAACGTACAACTCAAAAAGAAGGAAAAAAAAGAAGGAGCTCGTAAGGGAGGAGGGCTCCAAGGCACGCTCCTACTACAGGGAACTTAGTACGTAGGCGGGTGAATTAAGGGACCCTCCGCTTCGAAAGAGGAGGAAAAGGAACTCTCTACTTCCACGAAACTTTTGAAGAAAAAGTCACCGTCCAGGGGGGGGGAACACTAAGAAGACTACGTAACCTTATCTACTGGGGGCGACATCTTCGCCTTCCGAAGATTTAGGGAAGAAGGGGGCTGACTAAAAGTGACATGACCACCAGGGATCTTTGCTCCGGCGGAGCCTCCTTCGATATACTAGGTAGTAGGGAGGTCGACTCCTGAAACGAAACGTAAAAAGACAAAAGGTTTCGAAAATGCCGGGCCAAAAACCATCCATCTCCTCCTGGCCAGAAGCAGCCAACGAAGTGGGCAGGAAAAAACGGGCACCCTTGACAGAAGAAGCCAAGTAAGCTGAAAGGGAGAAAAAAAAACAAAAACACGAGAGGGAAATAGATATGATTTATCTTCGGGAGATGATTTGCAGTGTGGTTGGGCTGAAGGTAAGGGTGTCTATGAAAGGGAGGTCAAGAAAGGGGCAGGGGCACTTTTCGTGGCTCTCGTCAAAGTCGCTGGTGGCGCCCAAACCTCAGGAGACGTTCCTTAGAATATGAGGACGAGGGAATACCGTCCTATCCCGTCCTCTTCTCCGCGGCAAGAAGTTCCGCTACTTTGCAGGAAAGGGGGGAAGGGAGGTCCAGACAAAGGAAGGGGAAAAAAGAGTGCGCAGGAAGGTGGAGCGCTGTTCTTCTGCTCATCGTTGACCTGGGAGGAGTCCTTCTTCTTGGGAAGAAAAAATGGAAAAGGTGGAAAAGGTCTGGGAAAAAAGGGAAGTTACTTATGGGGAAAGGTCGAGACAACGTTGCTCAGCTAGGCCTTAGGTCCGGAGAATCCGGAAAAGGTGTCGTAGGGAGGCAAGGTATGCAGCCCTCTTTTCAAGAAAACGGCCTCTCTTAGAGGCCGCTGGGGCAATAAAGGGGGAGTGAACTGGTGCCTGGTGGGGGGGCAGCTAAAACAGAGAGCGTCCAGCAGAGGAGGGGGGGAAGGAGAGGCGGGGTTGACTGATGCCCCTGGATTGGGGAAGAGAGGCGGGATGGGACAAAGCTTACTTGGGGCATTCCCTAGCCACACCATTTTGGGGTGACTGAACTTTGAGCGTGAGGGGGACCCCACATAAAAGGACCAGTTCTTTGTGGGGGAGGGGAATTGGTCAGGAAGGAGAAAAGCCGCTGGGCAAAGAGCTTGGGGTCAAGGGCCAGGAGGAGGGATCAAGAATTGTCAATGCCAGCAACGCCCACGAAATAAATCACGAGAACTTCTTCAGGTGTACACCCAGGGATTTAAAAGGGAAAAAAACTACCTAAAAAAAAAAAAAAAAAAAAAAAAACACCGCATCGTCGGCGCTTGGACCCCAATAAACCACATGGTTGCAGGTAAGGAACGCCTAAAAAAGAACCTGCGCCCCGAACGGAGGAAAGATGCAATTCGGGACGGAAGCGACCACCGCGAGACC
>Ga0179593_1392582_pt1 | contig 20184 bp, 27 predicted proteins | sample CZODoug2_1_08_16_FD_185931 | JGI IMG/M metagenome (GOLD analysis project Ga0179593, IMG submission 185931) | Vadose zone soil fungal communities from Angelo Coast Range Reserve, California, USA - CZODoug2_1_08_16fungal (PacBio error correction) | ecosystem: Environmental > Terrestrial > Soil >...
ACCAAACGGGGGAAGGGGGGGGAGGTTTATGGCGTACGCCGTTGTCGGCCCTCTGGCTATGCCCGGTTGTTTTTCTAATGCGGACACTCGGTACTGTCAGCTGTTCAAACATCAAAAAACGAAGGGGGGGGGGAAAAAAAGAAAGATGTGGGAAAACACAAGGGTGTGGGGGGCAGTCTTCTAGGTGGAGATCATGAGGTGCGCGCCCGTCAGGTCACTATGTGGCTGACATTGAAGGGATGGTCTTCGGGAAAAGCATGGAAGGAGACGGAGGCGAGTTCCTCTACGCACGCGGCGAAGAAAAATGGAAAAGCCCGGTAGAAAGATCCAGCAGACGCGAGAAAGAAGTCCGTAAAGACAGGGTCTTGCTTAAATCGCTAAACTTGAAAAAGAAGTAAGGGGCAATCTTATTAAAGGGCAGGGGAAGTCCGAATCGACCAAACTGAACTGGTTAAAAAAAAGCCGAGAAGTCCTGGCCAAAAGAAGGGGTCACAACGACTAAACGTCTTAGAAACCGAGTTAAGCGGAAATCACGGGGGAGGGGACAACGGACGGGCAGAAAAAAGAGTAACGCTCTGCCTCACGCAAAGATAAAAAAATAAGGTGAAAAATCCAGAATCCTTCATTCGACGGCGAAACGGGAACGACAAGCCCCCTCGTTAAGAAAAATCATCGAGGAAAGGGGAAGGAGACTCATTCAAGCGCACGTCCCTCACACAGAAGAAAACTGCAATGAAAAGGGAAAAAAAGGGGCAAAAAGACCGCTGATACCCATCCGAAAGGGGATAGTACAAAACTTCTCCAAAAGTCGAGCCGGCAGAAGGTAAAAAGGGACGTGGGACCGCGCTCCTCCGGCGTAGAAAAGGACGAAGAGGACGGGTGGAAAAGTAAAAGGGGCCACGAGGTCCAATTTGAGTACAAAGCCCCGGGAGGGGGAACACCTCACCGCCAAAGCGATGGAAAGGCGGACTAATATCCCAGACGAGACGATAGACAAAAAAAAAAAATGATGGACAAATATGGGTTCGCGTCAATTGAGTAGCAAGGGGATCGCGGGTTGGCTCGGGTGTAAATTGTTGCCTGTCCGAAACTGGGGGTGAAAAAAAACACCCAAAAAAAAAAAAAAAAAAAATGTTTTTCCACGGTTCCTACATCCAATGATGACGCAGGGCAACCCGGTCAGCATATAAAAGGGTCCCTTGACAAATGAAGGGAAGGCTTTGTGAGGAAGAGGGGTCGGAGAAAAAGAATGCGGGTGAGGCGGTTTCGGGTCTAGTCGGACCTTAGAGAGGGGGGGAAGGAGGGTCGGAGGAGGGGGGAGGCAGAAGCGGAGCTTTGCAAGGCGGCCTGGTCCGTTTGGCTTCCGGGACGGGGCCGGGGGGAGGGGTTCGAGTGTCGAAAAGAACTTCTTTCCAATGTCCCTTTGAACTTGTCAGAGATTGGAGGTGGGAAAGAGGAGAAGAGTTAACTCTGTTGACACAGATGAAGATGGCTGGGGGAACTCAGGGGAGCACAGTTGTATGTAAGAAAACGCAAGCGTGAATCGAGACCTGTTTCTAGGGCTATGGAGCCGAAACGGATTCGAAGTTGAGGAACTGTTGTCTACTTTAGTCGGAGAAGAAAAAAAGAAAAAAAAACAAAAAAGAATAACTCGAGGGATACCGCACTTCAGTGTCGGTAGGCCTTTGCCGCGTTTGGCGGTAGTCAAAGTCGCAAAAAGAGAGGCGCGTGGGGGAATATTTCGTACTGATGTCTCTTTTAAATCTGAGCTAGATTGGAGTGGGGTGGGGGGGGTGTGGGTCTTAAATAAAAGCGCGCGCCTAACGAAGGGAAGAAAAGGGCACTCACTGGCGACATACGTCCAACACAGAGAAAGGGGGGCTTCCCCTGGGCGCTTATTAAAGGCTTCAGACAAAAAAGCATACCAAACGGGAAAACAAACAACCAGACCGTCTCCATAGGCTCTTCAAAAAAAAAAAAATGCGGGTGTCAACATCAGGGGAAAAAAGTGAAGCTGGTCGAGAAACCCGGGACATCAGGGGCCATCTGTCCTAAAAATCCTCCGCAGCCACGACTCACGGCACAGGACTCCGGGGGTCCACCGGATGGAAAAATAGGGATCCACAATATTTATTTGGTTGAGGGCGCGCTTTCACCCGGGCCGATACTTGGGGACTGTTCGAACGCCTCGTGTGGGGAGGTCGACCTGGTAAAAATGGGGAACGCTGAAAAAGAGGGTGGTTTAGGGACCGTTGGCTTCGAAACGTAGGTAGTGAGATCTGGAAGGAGCGGCACCGTCGGGCAGGGGGCAGTAAACGGGAGAGGTGGGAGGAGAACGAAACTTCGAGCATTGCCGTTATCTATCTCGGGGAATTCCTTAAAACACGAAACTAAGGAACAAATTACCGTCGCTCCTGCCGAAGAGAGACGGAAAGGGGGGGGGCAGGGAACCGAAAGAAAAGCCATCACTCGGAACACGGCAATCGGTCGAAAAAACCCCCGTGTAATAACGAAGTGCCGAACTATCAGCCCGAGCACGACGGAAGCGGAAAAAAAAGCGAACCGTTTCGGGAAAAGCCTTTTCCGTGCCGGAGAAATCGCCCGCGGAGAAGAGTACGCATCGGCTCAGATTCAGAGGCGGCGGGCGGGCACAAAGAAGTGTCGGCCTAGGCATCGAACACACAGAGATGCTCTTCAGGAGCAAGAAAGAGGAAAAAGCAGGTCCCCAAATAATCGCGTCATGGACTCCAGGGAACGCGCGGCAGACCTACGAAAGCCAATTAAACAGGCACGCAGGCAACCTTCCGACAAACGTGCAAAACAAGGGGAGGCGCGGGTCCAGCGAGCGGAGAAAGGGAGAGGGGGTGTGTCACTAGCCCCCTCCAATGCATCTCTTCGGGGGGGGTGAAAAAAAGCGCTCAAAGCGGCGGATCCAGTCCCCCAGGTCTGGGGTCAAGCACGCAAACCCAAAAGCGTAAACCGACGCACGGTTACAGGGTCAAATTTTTCATATGGGAAAGTGGAGAAAAACCCCGACGACGGAGAGGAACCAACCCGCGCCAAAACCAGCGTGGCTGGGCGGCAATCTGAATTCACACGACGGGAGGAGAGGGAAAATAGGCTCAGAAAAAAAGCAGGAGTTCCCCTCAGTCAAACTCTGTGCGGGCGGGTTGTAGGTGTTCGGGGGCATCAACCGCCGGGGCCAAGGAAACACAACCAACAATGCTGCCGGACAACGTCCGACTGGTCACGACCACCGACGATGAAGGGGAGGGACAACTCAAGGGGAACCCGTCGGGGGCCGCTCGCCGCTTTTGGTCTGGCGTTCGTCTAAACGCGGTTATATGTTACGTGCAGCGAGGCGGGAAACTATCAATCCGATTCCCGTCGTCTGGCCAGCCGTTAAATCGGGAAATACGTTCCTTGAGAAAGAAAATTGAATGGAAAACTGACTTTTCTTGGGAGAGTTCTCCCCGCAAGGTCGTCCCTTATCTAGATTGTTTGGAACGGGGGGAAGTATAGGAGGGCATATTGCAGGTGTACTCGGTCCCGCTGCATGAGCTAAAAAAAGGGTTTTTACCGCCGGGTACCAGAGAGGAATAGGAGCCGTGATATCTGCTATTGGGGCGTACAGATTTCATTCTTTTGGGTGAAAAAAATGTCGTATCGGGTCAACATGAGGATGCAAATTAGTTAAGGTTTAAAGCGATTAAAAATTTTTCAGGTGTCGGAACTAACAGAACTCCAACCCAAAGAGAAAGCGAGGATTTCAACCGAGGGGGGACATTTTCAGCTAGATAGAGCTCTTGGGGATAAGGAACTTCGCATAGCAAATCACCCATGCAAAAATAAGATCAGACTCAACAAACTCACTGGTAAAGCTGCCAGACGGTTCTATTGCAAGTTCGGACCAACGCCACCAAGACGCAGAAAAAACGGGGAAGCAAACAGCCGTGTCTCTCAAAGATAATCTTTCCAAAGAGTGGATAGCCCGAGGAAAAAAGGGGGAACAAGTCCAAAAGCGGCAACAAGAGGGTCCGAACAAGCGGTGTCCTTCACCGAAGCCAAGACCTCCAGCAGGGGAAGCCCGGAGGGGATACAAGAACAACAACAACAACTGTATGAGGATAAAGATAGAATACGACTGCCAGTTGAGGGGGGTGTGAAAGAAAGTTGGAGGAGGGTCATAGTTCAGGGATACCAAAATTGCCTCTGGGTACTGGGCCTGTCGAAACAATGAGCACTGAGGGGAAGTTAAAAATGGTTGACCGAGTAAAAGTGCTAAACGGATGTGGGTTGGTTAAAGGGCTTCGGGGAGTAGGTTGGTAGTGATAATTACCATTTTTATCGGCCCAGTCGGCGCCATAACCTGTTGAGAGGGGGGTACATGGAGCGAGGTCGGTCTGCGAAGGCCGGTCCGTAGGAGAGGACCGAGTCCTGCTAAAAAATCGACCACGCGCTCTATCGCCCCGATGGACTGACCCAGTTCTCCTCACTCTAAGAGCCAAAACGCAGGTGGGAAAACGAAAGGTCCGTCCCGCCACCACGGCAATCGTCAAGAAAACCCGGGTCACAACGCAGGAGGGGCAACTAGGATAGAGCCGATCCACTACCTCTAAAAAAAAAAGGCCGAAAAATGGCCGAAGCCGTGGCCGCGCAATGACGAATCGTAAAAGGTCCGATTCGGCAGGGAGGAGGGAACATATCAACTTGTGCATCAAAGCAGACCAACACTCGGGGACAAGGATCGGGAAAAAAATCACGCTCGAATCGTTAAAAACACCTCAAGCGACTTCAAAAGTTAAAGGAAGGGGACAAGCGCACTCGCCCTACCACGCAAAAATTCCAGGGAACAGGAAGGGCAAGGAAATGGACGGGCCGAACCTATGAAAGAGGCAAAGCCGCTTCTCCGCAAAAAAGATCAATTGGGGGTAAAAAAACCGAGGAACGAACCGGTCCTACAATTAGACGGAAAACGCTTCGCCAAAGCGGCGACGGCCCCGACGGTGGAATGGTGACCATCCCACTTGGAATACTAAGCGGAAAGGGGATTGCTCGGGTAGTTCGGGTTCACGCAAAAAAATCCTCCGGGAGCGAAAAGAAAAAAAGCAAACCCGGACGCTGTGTGAGGGACTATCGCCTAACCGAGCCGAGATAATCAACAACATCAAAAGGTAGAAAAGAGAGAGAGATACTAGTGCGCAGGGGGAGAAAAACGCAAATCCATCAGGTTGGCGACGGGGTGGGACGTTTCACGCTCCCAACCTTCGGGGGGAGGACAACGACCTCAAAATCGCCCAAGATGAGTAACAGACGAGTCAAAGAACAGCCGGGGCCGCTGGATGGAAAAGTCCACCGTCGCAAAATCTCGCCGTTTTGCGAAAAAGGGGAGGGGAGAAAGAGAAAGGGGAGTCGGGGAGCAGCTATTCGGGAAAGTCACATAATAGAAGAGTCAGGGCGGCGTGCGAATTCGAGGGGGCACGGAGAGGGGTCGAAAGAGGGACCCTCCTGTGCTTGGGCCGCGGTCTGGTTGCGTGGACGAGAAACTGGGAAAGAGGCATTGGGACAGTCGAGATTTTGGGTTCGAAATGGATCGGGGAAAGGGCAATGAGTGTCGCCGCAAACGGCCGAGACCTACTGTGGAGGTAAAAAAAGGGAAAAGGAATAGGGAGACGATTCGCGTGTCGGCGCAGAACGGCTGTCGGGATTTGGAGGAGCGGGGTGGGGGTCGACTCTTGGGCCAATTAGAAAGACTAGAGTGACTCAAAAAAGGCGGGAAGGAACGGTGTCTCAAGCCAAATCCTTGTTACGATGTGGCGGAAGGACTCGAGGGCAAAACACGCGGTCTCTAGTTAGAACCGGAGGCTCATTTAAGGAAGGGGGAAAAAGAGGAAGTGAGGCAAGGGTAACGATCTCGACCCGGCCAAAGGAGGAGAAGAGCGGATCCGCAGAAAAGGTACGGCCCGACGGGCCATTGAGACTTCTAAAAAATCCTACGAAAGCAAAAGGAAAGGAAAAACACCGGGGCCCAGCGTGTCGATCTCGTCCACAAAATCGGGAGGTTCTAAAAGCATCCAACGAGGGGGTCCGCATTGGGGGGACTAAAAGTAAAGAGCGTCCGGGCACGAACAATCCGCTGAGGCCGCCCGCCGAAACAGAAACATCGGAAAAGAAATGAGGGACTCTCTCACACCAACAAGTGGTAGGAAGAGAGAGCCCAAAGGGAAAAAACTGGAAAGAAGGAGTCGTGCGGGATTGGAGGCCAAGCGGCTTGGTCAGGGAGGGAAAGGGGGTAGGGAGGAAAACAAAGGTTACCTTGGAATGCCGGTCGAAGTCACCGGAAGTGGGGGTACGAACGTTGAAAGAATGTTGAGGGGCAAAGGCTTGCGGTGGGTTGTACTCTCCTTTCAAAGGAAAAAACGGGGCCCAAATCGGGCCCCATACCAATGAGGTTTCAGATAGGCGATTTGACGAATCGAGCACTGGGACAACGGTAAAGACGGGTGTAGTGGAAAAAGCTTCCCTCCCTATCGACCGATGAAAAACTAACCTCCTGTCTTACCGGAAAAACGGCAGTGGGCGTGCCCCGATTCCTCAACCGCCCCAGCCCCACGGCCATCGTCAACGAGACAACACTTCAAAAGTGCCGATAGGGGCCAAAAAAGAATGCCTATCCTCTCCAAAACTCAAAATACCGAAAGGCCAACCTACTAAAAATTTCCGGCTAAGCAAGGGAACCCGAAGGGGGAAAAAGGCGATCCAGATCGAAGGTACACAAAAACTCGTGGCGGCGCCGGCAAAGACAACCCGCGAAACACTGTCAAGATGCATCTGGCACGAGATCACTAAAGATAATCCGCCCCCCTCGAAGAGGAAGTCAATGGACACCTTTTGCCGAGATCTCCTAACAAACCCAGGTTTGCATGTAACAGGTAGACGAAAACCCTTTCCGGAAAGAGACGGGCAAATCAAAAGCTTCTCGTCGCCACAAAAACTAGGATGTGATTGGGGCAAAAAAGAACAGGGAAAAAAACTCCTCCCGTCAACGATTCGAACGCTGAGGAGGAAAAAGGGGGCTACCCAGCCCCACCCGGGATGGGAATCGCGCCCAGACGGGAAAAAAAAAAAACACGGGGCCCCAAAAAAAAACGTTGGGAGCGTGACTCGACGACGATGCCGGGGACATTCATCATTTGGAAGGTTGGGAAAAGGTCAAGGTGCAAGCCCCCCCCTACCTCCTGTAGAATACCCATAACTAGAAAAGACCCGCGAAGGGATGGGGGAACTGACTGCGCGAAGAAGAGAAAAGACAACAACAACAACGAGAAAGGAAGAATCTGCCAATAAAATTCTTCAGTAGGTGGGGGGTGTCCCCCCCCCTCCAGTCAGGGATTTGTGCGGGGGTGGCGCCTAAGGGGAGGAGTGTCAAAGAACTGGACCTATGTCCATGAGGACAGTCCGATGCGTACGGCCTCTCGGGCAAAAACTTTGCGCGAAACCAAAAGTGAATAAAAAATCGGGAGCGAAAGGAGGTGGGGGAGAAAGGGCAGGAGGTAACTACTATTACGCATTTGGGGGGTGTACACAATTACCATCACGTCAGAAAAGGCGTGTCGGCCGCAAGAGGTGGAGCGATTGGAGGCATTTCCGTTGGCTACCGGAGGAAAAAAGACCGCGTTGGTGGGGAAGAGGGGGTGTTTGTTTTTTGGGTATGGGGGGGGGGGGGTGGTGGGGGGGGGGTGGGGGGTTAAAATCAAGCATTAGTCAGGGACAGGACGATCGCTCGGGTGGCACTTCTTTAAAATATTTCTGACAGAGGCAAAACCCCCACCAAGGAGCAGGGGGCTCGGGGGAACGAGGCCGGGCAAGACCAACTTGGATAAAACCGCCACGACAGGGAAAAGAGAGCAGGGGATAGAAAACTACATTTCTCGTCTATGGCCCGGGCGGCATTGGAGGGAACCGGTGGAAGTTTGGTCTGGGAGGGCGGATCGGAGTGGAGCTACAGTAAAAAAAGGGGTCGGAACGGGGATCGGGCAGTGGACGTTGAATCTGTTTTTCGGACCGTGAAAGACCCCTGAGGTCCTGACTCTTTCGGGGATTAAACGGAGGGTTTACATAGCTAGGATAATCGGGGAAATAAAGGCTCACGCGGCCGACGAGGAGAAGGGCCATTCTCGTCAGAAAAAAGTATCAACTTCGTCCAAGGTATAGCCAGAAACTGGCCGCAGCCATTTAGGAAATGAGATCCAGGAAAGAAACTCCACCCATACGCTAACAAGGAAATCAACCACAGCCGTTGAGAAGCTTGGAGAGCGCGGACACGGCGATGGTCGGGAAAATTAAAAGGGACGAAAGGGGGGGGGGGGGAAAAAAAGTCCAAAACGGCATCGGCCAGCTTGTCTCAGCCCCTGCGCCGCACCAAGCCCGCCACGACAGAATATCAGGCGGGGGGTCTTCTCAAGAAACAACACAACGGGTAGGAAAAGAAGTCAACCCCGACGAGCCCAGGGGGATTTCAGGAGGTGGCCGGCCGACTGCGGTTCGAAAAAAAGGGACCTGATGACCCGGGTTTGAAAACTTTGGGCTCTGCTAAGAGGCGACAAAAGGGGAGTGCAGGTCAACAGCACCGAATTGGTTGGGGGAACGAGGATCGGAAAAGAGTTCGAAGCTGTTGGTTTAGTGTTCACCTGGGGTGGGGAAAGGAGGGGAGTATGGGGTGGGATTAACCTGGAAAGCAGCAGTCGAAAAGAATGGAGAAAAAATGGGACAACGATTATGCTATGGTCTTAGCAGAGTTCTAGAGGAGGGAATTGGAGAGGTAAGTAAAAAAAAGCTCCCACTAAAGGAAAGGAACCGAAAAAGGAATCGAAACCTAGAAAACCCGTTGGGCGGGAAAGGGAGGAGTTCAACTGAACGCACCTCTTCAGCTTCAACGAGAAAGAAAAAAAAAAAAGTGAGAATGGACATCGAGTATTCGATTCCGATCCACTCATCCGAAACAAAAATGTTTTCCAGAAAAGGAACGACTCCGCGTAAGTAGAACGAAGAAATATCGTCGGCTTCCGATTCTAGGGCGTTCTGGCTACACTAAAAGTCTTCTAGGCCAGAGAACCCGAAAACCTGCAGAGGGGAATCTTTCAAGAGCAAATCGAGAGGGAAACGTTTGACACACCTCCAAGATCGATCGAAAGGACCCGAAGTCAGAGGCAGGGGACCGTAACTAACAAGGAAAAACCATTGACAGATCTCAAAAACCTTGAAGGGAACCTAACCGTGCAACGCGCCGAGGAAAAAAACCGGGGTCAACGCCTACGACCTCAGAGGGTAAGATCCAGAAGATAAAACGACGTCTAGAGTGGAGGACGAAAAGCAAGGAGGGCAAAAGGTCGATCCTTCCACGTGGTAAAAACTGCAGGTCGCCAAAGAGGAGAAGGAACCCTTAAGGTGGAGCGGACCGGACTCCAGAATGGGGGAGTCCAGACATGGGAGTGGGTGTCTACAACCAAGCCCGAATGAAGGTGGTGAGCTAAACCCCGGCGCAAACACTCGATGGACTGGCGGGAATTGCCTGCCGTAAGAGAAATCTCTCCGAAAAGACCAACGGGAAGAGATCAGGTCTCAGGGGGGGACAAGGGGGGAGCCGAAAGCGAGCTGTTGTCTCGGGTGCGTGCTCCCTGGAGGAAGGGGGCGCAACTTGGACCTCCAATAAAAAAAAGGCTGAGGACCGTCGACGGCAAGAAAAAAAACTGGGGCCGCGGGCTAGAGGCACACGGTGTAGACTCTCCGCTTTGCGATAGGTGGAGGAGAACAACGATGGATTAGGGGTTCGTCAGGGAAACTTCAACATCATCGCAGAGGAGACAAAACGGCGTCGGCAGCGAGGAGAGTTTGCACGGAGGGAGAAGGGGGGAGCCTTTGAGTCTGAGGGGGACCGAAACTTGTTCAGGTAAGAGAAAGGGCTGCAAGGAAACGTGGGAACTTATCTATCTTGTATGATCGAGTCGGGTCGCGGGGAAAGAGGGAGGGCAAAGGTGAGCCACCGAGAAAAAGGAGACCCGACACGGGGGATCTTAACTAGGGAGCGAATGCTAAAGTGAGGGAGAGAAGTGGCCGCAGGAACGGATGTGAACATTGAGGAAAAGGGTCGGAGTGGGGGGGGGTCAAAGGAGTCGGATCACAGGAAGAAGATGATCGGGCGTGGAACGGTGTCTCGAATGGGAAGGGGGAAGAGTGTGGGACTGAATCTCGGGGGAAGAACTCTTCACTCGTAGAGGAGACCGGGCATTTGGAATCGGGAGGGGAGAAAGCAAAGTAAGGCCGAGAAAAGAAAAGAAAGAGCGGTAACCGCCGATCTCGCTCAAAAGAGTAAAAACGCCATCTCAGGTAGGCGGCCCAACGGGAAAAGGATTGCCAGTCTCATTCAGACAAGAAACCACCTACAGCATTGCAACAAAAAGGTTAGCCGCGGGGGAGGGAAGAGAGGGGTAAAAACAAAAAGCGTTGAGGGAGACACGTACCAATGTCCTCTGGGACAGGTCCACCCCACGAAAGTCCGAAAAAGCGCAGGGGAGGAAAAACAGCCACACGACTAAAGCGCATCAGCTGGTGTGCTAGAAATCACAAAAAAAAGGGAGGAGGAGAAAAAGACAAAAGGGACCAAGGGAGTCGTGGCGGAGGGGTGGCCGCAACGGCTTTTCGGAACGCGGGCCCGAGAAAGGGGGGACGGGTCATCTTCGAACAGGGTGGACAGGACAAAACCTGCATTTTTGGGGGAAGAGAGACGACACGCGGGGCGAAAACAGAGGTGGTTTCAGTTTGGGGGTGCGACTTATGGGTGAGGGAGGAGGATAAGGGAAAGGAAGGGAACTCGAACGCATAAACCTTTAGAATTTGTCGGAAGATGATAGGATGGGACTTCGAAAAAAGGGGAAGTAAAAAAAGGGCGCGGGCGAGTTCTGATAAAGAGCCATAAAACAATCGAAAGATCACTGCCCCTCAGGTCACGACGAAAGGGAAAAAACGAAGGGACGGAACGCGAGTCCGTCCCGAAACCGGGGGAAACGGCAAAATCGAGAGACAACAGTTTCCGAACGAGGACGAACATCGAGTATGACTCAGGCCGGACGACCAAACGAAAAAAAAAGGTTCGAAAAGAAAGGAACCATCCGACTCTGCGCATGGAAAGGGAAACACCGAAAAAAAAGAGGAAAGTCGCTCGGCCCTAGACGGGAAAAACCAAAAGCTCAATCCTCGCGGGGAAAAAAAAGGCATCAACAGTCACTAGATTCACGTCAGCCGATCCCACCGCAGAGGATCCGTCATGAGAAGGCACCAACCCAAAAAAGAAACAGCGGGCCAGTCACAAACCGGAGGTGGACGAAGGAACAAAAGTCAAAGCGGGAAGGAGTCGATGCAAACGAAGGGAAGAGACTCATGAAAGTGTCCCGATGCAAGGGAGGGGAGAAACCGCCGAAAGGAGAGGGGGAAGTTAAAAAAAGCTTCGCAAATCGGGCAACAGGCCTCCCGGGGGCACATTGGAATTTCCCCTCAGGAAAATCCCCTGGGTGAAAAAGACCCTCGGGGAAAGGGGAAATAATTCAGCATTTAGGGGGGGGGTCAAGGGGGAGAACGAAAAAGGAACCCCCGCACAACGCGCCAAAACTCGGAGGCTACGACGAAGGGAAAATCGAGCGCTCGACAGGGAGGAAAAGAAGAGCTAGGGGAGAGGGAAGGGTGAGTCGAGCGGTCATCAGGCTTTGTTGGGCGGTTTCTTGTTTGAAATCACGTCGGGGTTCTGAAACGGACATCCAATCGGCCCAAGCTTGAGAAACTGGAACGTCGATCTGTCCTCTCAAGGGCCGCTTGGACGAGGCCAAAGAAGAGGGGAAAAAGAGGGAAGCGCAAAGCTTTGACCTAAGACATGTTCTTCGACAAAACTATATTAGGGGGGAGTGCGAGCGGTAAAAAGGACCAAGTCATCAAAAAAACGAGTCGTGCGGGAGGGCAAAAAGAGAAAAAAAAGGGTTCAAGGAAGGTTCGTGGGCGATGATCGGCTGGGAGGAAAAAGGAGGGGGGTCGGGGATGGTATCGACTCGCAGGCATAGAATGGACGGGAGGATCTGGGGGAGGTGGGAACGGAGGCGAGAGGAGCGGCGTGGACAAAGGCGATTCCGGGGTCAACTTCGGGAGCCGCACATGTTTTTGGAGGGGAAAAAGAACAAAAATCAAAGATAACCAAGGACGAAATTCGGAGGAGGATTGGGCCCGAAGAGAGGAGAACGTGGGTCGTTGGTCCTTAAGGAAGGATCGAAGAATACTCACGGACTAGGAGGGTCGAACCTGGCCGGGGGGGAGGAGAAAGGGAACCGCAATGCGGGGTCTTCTCTTCGTAGAGTTCGGGTGCAGTTGTCATCGGGCAGAGAAGGGATGGGAGAAGTCGAAGGAACTCGCCAGAAGAAAGATCGACTTCGCCATGGTAGGAACGAAATCAACATCCGAATCTCGCGACAGGGGGCAGAGAGTAGGGGAAAGGCAGATGAACTAACACCATACTCCTAAACAAAAGAAACAAAGCTGGGAGGGGTGCCGCGGGGGGGAGGGGAGGGTTGGGTAGTTTTTCCAGAAAAAAGGGCGGGGTGAGGGAAAGAACTGACCATATGGTACGCAAAGTAACAACCGGTCATCGAAAGGGGAAGAAAAAAAGTCTGCGGAAAAAGCACAGAATCAAATACTCGGGAAATAAGTCGGGGGAATCTCTCGACAAAAAAAAGAAAGTATGATGGGAGAGAATCCCAAGAAAAAAAGGGAAAGAGGAGGTCGTTGGCTGAATGAATGTCGATGTTCTCGCTGGGGCCGAGGGGAAAGTTTTGGAATTGGGGGCTTTTCTAACAATTCCAAAAGAGGGGAAGTGCTGTTACGACAGGAACAAGATGTTTGGAGACACGAGAAAAAAAGGTAGGGTGGTTTAGGTCCAAACGTTTGGGGTTGGCAGGATGGGTTGTGAAGAAAGAAAGGTACGAGGAAGAGGGGGAGGGGGAAAAGGTCCCGAATTGAGATGTTGAATAGGGCGTCGAGGCAGGGAAGGTGCCATAGAGGCGAGGCGATTCTGAAAGGGAGACACGCGGCTATCGAAACTAAAAGGAAGCTAGAAAAAACCGAGTGGGAGGGGGGACCCTCGGTCATTCCGCCACAACCGTCGCCCAAACAGAGAGGAGGAAAAACCCCGACGAAGTGCCGCATCGAGGGAGGAAAGCCCGAATCAAACTGACAAACTCTGAAAAACGTCCGTCACAGGCAGAAAAGACCATGAATTTCAAAGCTCCCAATCGGCGATCAGGAGAAAACCTGGATTAAGAGGGGAGGAGGCTGGAACAACCTTTTAGAACTAATGCAGCAGGACAAGCAACAAACTGGGAAGATGCCGCTGTCAAGAGAAATCACTCTCTACTCCGGGTCCCACATCAAGGCAGAAGAAGTAATGCCGGGACTAACTCGCGTCGCGAAAAAGACGAACAAAGAAAAGAGGGGTAAATCACATCCTTCATCTCAAAAACAGCCGAACCGATCCGTGAACGAGGCGCTTCCTGCGAAAGGGAGCAGAAGAGGGTGGGGTGGTAGCGAACAGCAGAAAGGAAGACGAGGGGAACGACTCCAGTCGCAAAAGAAGCGTAAGTGCCCATTGAGGGGGGGAACCATCGGGCAAAGTCGGTGGGCGGGAAAGACTCAAAGACTGGTGACATTCGTTGTGTATGTCAAAGTGGCTACACCTCCGCCGGGAAAAAAGCACCAGATCACAAATGTGGGAGCTACCGGCGCAGACGGCAGAAGAGCGAGCAACAACCAAGTATGAGTAAAATATAGTCTGAAAAGGTAGTCAACATCATCTCGGTTGGGAGGGGGGAGGTTTCGCTCCGAGGCGTGTTTGATAAAGCCATGCCCAAGATTGGACCTTGCGAGAGGAGTCGGGAAAGCGCACAGGGGGGCCTCCGTTCAGAAAAGACATGAAATTTGGTGGCGCCGGAGGGTTCAGAAAGAGTTAGGGGAAACAAAATTACGTGAGTCGGTTGTTCTAAAAGGGAAGGATGGAACAAAGGCCATATCTATGTCTCAGTGAGGAAAAGAAGAGTCGACGGGGGCACACTGATAGGTTCGGGCCTTTCCGTGGTGAGAGGACGGGTGATAAAAGGAGGGGGGGGGATGTTCCGGAGGAAGCGTGGGTCAGGGATTGTACGAAGATCGGGGAGGGGGGAAAAGGGAGGACGCGTGATAGATTTTAACATATTAATGGGTGGGAAAGTCTGCCCAGGGAAGGAAGGAAACCCGTGATCTGTACCTCGAAAGAAAGGTAAATCGGGTCAAAGGGGTGACGGATCTGTCTTGGAGACGGATGTCCAGGAGGAAAAAAACGGGGGGAGGCTGTTCTACTTGAGTCGAGGGCTTCCTTGAAGACTCTATTCGACGGCACTGACGTGGAAGGGGGAGTGGGTCATCATTGCCGTGGCCAGGTGGGCGGGGCGGGATCCGGCCGCCCAATGCGGAGAGAGGGAGGGAGGAATTTCATAAAGGAGCTTCGAGGGTCGATAGGGCGCGTGGGAAAGGTGAGGAAAACGTCGCCTCGCTCTCGTCGAAAAAGAGACGCGAAGAGAAAAATCTCTCACACACAGGTCCATTTGCTAAGGGGCCGCGCTTTTAAAGAGAGAAGGTCGAAAGAAACCCGACAGGAGGCCACACACGGTGAACACAAACATCGGCAGGGTCACAAAAATCGGAACAAAAGAGGGAAGTAAGCCCAAGAGAAAAACGATTGGAAAAAAAGGAAAAGTCCCAACCGGGGGGAAATAAGCGTAAAGAACGAGGCAAGCAAGCAAAGCCACGAAGACATAGTGAAAAGGGAAGTAAAAAGGAACTACTCCGAAACAACAACAACGTTGATTAAAATACGATCCCCCGAAACGGGCCCAGAGGAGGAGGGGGAGGCGTGGTGCGGGAAAAAAGCTTTCCGAGCCCGTGTACCTGGTCTGACAGATGGGACGCGTGGGATTGTTCGAAAGGAAAAGGAAGGGGGGGTGGAAATATATCTACCACTCTTTCGAACGGGGCTTGGGTGGGCACAAAGTGTGCTTCGGCTTAGGGGAGTGAGATGAATTCCTGAGAGGGAAAGCAGTCTGGCAAATATAGTGACTAAGGTTACTATTTTGAATTTCGCGAAGAATGGGCGTCGACGATGGCCTATTGAGGGGAATGCGAAAAAGAGACACTAAAAACTAAGATCCGCCAAGAAGAGAAGGAAATCAATTGAGAATCTCGACTCATGGAAAACGACCGGCAAAAAAAAGAGAAAAAGCAAAGGCAGTATACACCCGTTACTAACAATGAGACATCTGAGTAAGGCTCAGGAAGGGTCCCTGAAAAACGTCGACCAAACGCAAAGTCAGGAAAATGCCGACAGCAGTTCACGTCGACTACTAGGGAGGAGGCTCCAGGACTCGGGAGAAGGGAAACAAGAAAACTGTTGTCTTCTAAGTCAGGCAAAAGACAAGGAAGAGGCAGAACGAATCTAGAAAAGGAACCAAAAAAGTGGGGGGGGGGGGTCAAAGAAGGGGCCTGTCAATGGAACGAAGGGGGCCGGGGCGCTTCGCGCCTAATAACACGAAGCGTTTCCAGTCAAACAGAAGCGCAAAAAAAGGGACCATTCAAAAGAACGCCGCTTCCGCGCAGCCAACGACTCGGGAGATTTTGACAGAAGAGAAGGGACAAACCAAGGAAACCCCATGGATGAAACGAGAAAAAAGCCGAAAAACGGCCCCGACGGGGGGACCAGGGGCTGTGGCTCGCAAAAGCTCGAAGTCTGGGGTACGACGCCTCTAAACGATCCCAGCAGGGGGGTCGATTGGGGGGTAAGTTCTGTACCAGGAAAAGGAGCGAAAAAAAAACGCAAAAGCGCCAACAAGAGATGGACGGGTTGCCGGACATACCATACCGGGGAGGGAAGGCGAAAACATAGATACACAACAGAGAGAGAAGAGAGAGGCTGACTGCGCGGTAGTCGAAGGGAACCATAGGTTGTGCGGGGTGTGACCCAAACCAAGAGGGTCGCAAATTTGAAGAAAAGAGCCCAGGAGGAAGGTCGTAAGAGCTTCTTTCCGGCAGCCGGGGGGACACAGGATTGGTCAAAAAAAGGGGGAAGCTCAAAGCTTTTGCGAAAGCGTGGCGAAAGCGATGGAGACTGGGGTAATCTGGATCGACGCCAGAGAGGGAAGGAGCAAGAGTGCGAGGAGGGACTCTGTCTCTTTGCACTCGTCAACTCCAGAGAAAGGGTGACTGGAATCAGGGGGGGGGGCGTTGGGGGCGGAGAGAGAAGCAATCGGAAAGCGCCTTAGGAGGGGGAACGGATTCGGAGCATCTCGGGGGGAAAAGAAGGCAGGCATTGGGCTCGGTTTCCGCTGCCTTACCGGTTTGGAAGTGTACCGGAAGGACGCAAAGAGGGGAAAAAAAAACGTATGCACGGATTTCGTCTGGCTAGGGAAGGACGGAATGTCGTAAGGTTCGGAAACAGTCTAGTTGTCCGGGATTGGAGAAGGAAAAGAATAACCGTAGGCTCGTCACTCGGGTGAACGTTTGACCTCAGGAAAAAGAAGGGACTTGGCCACTGTGTGTGGAAAAAGACTCGCGCAGCCCAGTCGTCCTTTAGGGTAAAGAAAACACACCTTCGGGGGCATTTGGGCGAGTAGAAGGAAATTGGGAGAGGAGGAAGGGGGAAAAAAGAACAAGCGAAGACGTCCGATAGGACCGAAGAAAAAGAAACTAGAAGCGCCGGCTGCAAAGGGCGCTTATTGGCCAGGAAGTCAGAGGACTCCTCCAAAAATACGGAAGAAGCCAACGTTGAACCTCAACCAAGCAGGGACGTCAGTAAACAAATGCAGGTGGGGGGGGAACAAAATTCAGAGTGAACTCATTGTGGAAAGGCAAAGGAACAACCGGGCAGTACTTCTCACAAGCCCTTCGGCGCACCGAAGAAAAGACTCCAGGCGTCAAATTCTTCTTTTTGGATCTAAAAACACAACGTATGAGGAACGAGAAAAAGGAAAGAGAAAGGCAAAAAGGATATGGCGATGGGAGGGGGCCGCAAGGGGGGGAGGGGTCTTAGATACTCTTTCCGGAGGTGGGAGGGGGAGGCCATAGGACACTCTTGTGAGGTCTTTAAAAAACAGCACCGCATTTTGTGGAATCGCAAAGAGGGGGGGGAGAAAAAGGGGGGGGGGTTGAGGGGAAACGTTGGTCTTCGGCTATTTTAAAGAGATCTGGCAATAAGAACGGAAAGGGAGGGAAGAAGAAAAGGGGATTGGAAGCTTGATCAGGTTTCTTGCGAGACATGGCGGAGGGACGAGAGAGGGCGAGTTCCTTCTCCGAGTAACACGGCTCTAGAGGCAACTTCAAACCTCGAAACAGAAAGGAAGAAAAAAAGACCGGGCAGGGTTCTTCACGATTCCGAAAAAAAAACCACGGCAACGCGAGACAGACACTTTCCGACAATAGTATTCTCGAGATCCCAAAAAAGAAGGGGATACAACGCGAAAGGGGCCTCAAACCACATAGGAGAAAAGGGCCAAGAAAGCGAGAAGTGCAGGGCATCCGTGCGTCGGAGGTGACAACGATCAAAAAAAACGGGTGGGGGACACGTGAAAAAAAGTCAGATGCAAAGGAAACGAGAGCAAAGCTCAAAATAATTCCCCCCTCACCAAAGAAACCGAATTGAAGATCAAAAATACAAACCCCAGCGGGAAAAAAGAAAAGCCGATCTGGCTCAAAGGGATCGCCGTCGGAGAAGGCACAGCACGACGGAGACTTCGATGATGGGAAGTGTCCGACAAAAGCAGACCGTAAAGAGTTTCGACGAAAAAGGTCGCAAAAGGAACGAGCACCACCGAGGAAAGGGAATGGTGTCCTCCGCCACGAGTAGCGAAAACAAGAGGGGAAAATGGGAAGAAACATTGGGAGAATTTGATAAAACACACACACCAAGGGAAGGGACTAACCCGCACCCGCAAAACCCGGCATTATGTCCTAAAGCCGACGGGCCGACTGATCACGAAACCAACCTTATTGTAAAATATATAGGGCGTCGCAGTCGTCAAGAATTAAGGAAAAGACGAGAGGGGGGGGGCGACGGGGCAGGGTGACAGGCTGGATTGACCTCAAATAAGAGGAAAAGGGGAAAACGCGGAGAAGCTAAAGCCTTTGCCTCTTCGCATTGGAAGCAAAAAACAGGCACCGGCTAGGAAAAAGGGTTGCCGTTTCGTCGAACTCGATAGAGGGAGGGGTAGTTCAGAGTATAACGGGAGAAAAAATCCAAATAACCGCTTCAAAGGCGAGGGAGGGACGGGAAAAGCTTCTTCAAGAGGGGAAAAAAAAAGGGGGTAGCACGTGGACGTGGTGAGGGTACCGTGACTTGAAAAAAGGCGGCTTTTTAAGAGTCACGGGGAGAAAAAAAGGAGGGGGAAGTGGAAAGACATCCGGATCTGGAGGTGGGACGATTAAACGATCTTGTAGGGGGACAGAGGCAGAAGGGGAAATACCGCGGGGGAGAGGAAAGACCTGTTTGATAGTGGGAGACGCAAACGGGATGAGTACGTTTCAGGAAATTGACGAAGGGAACGATGTGGGGAATGTTTAGGGGTACGACGGGAGGCGGATCGGCCTGAAGATATCGACTCGCACTTGGGAGGAACGGGGGGATCATGGACCGGTCCGGTTGAAGCGGGCCCGCCATGGGAGGGAAGAGGGAGGGGAGGGGACCGGGAGGGCAAAAGGTTGCCATCTGGTCATAAAGCGGAGAGGTCAGGAAAAAACCCTCGGAAGAGCGTATCTCAAAGCTCGGAAGAAAGAGATATCTTCCCACCTTCAATGGAGTTCTCCCCCCCAAAAAGAAGCCCCCCCCCCCCCCCCAAACAACACCCCCCCAAAACCAAAAAATGAAAAAAAAACCACACCAACCACCGCTCTTGGCAATGAGCGAGGAGAAGAAAAAAGTACAAGAGAAAAACTTGGAAAAAAAGCACCAATCCTCGGTCTCGACGGACACAAAATGAGATGAACAGAATCCACGATTGTCCTCGGGGAGGAAGGAAAAGTCCCAACCGTTCAGAGGAAAAGATTTTAACCAAAGATACTAAGGTGAAGAAATCCTCAGATTCCATGATGGGGATCTCACCCTGAAGGAGGGAGAAAGATCTCCCCCGAGCCGGAAGGGGGGAAGGGCTGTTGTGCAGCCGAATTTCTGAAGAAAAACTTCTCAGGGTTGGGAAAGGGAAGAGAAACGTACAATCAGGTAATGCATGTCGACGAAAACAGTTGGTTGACCGAGATCGAACCTGGCGGAGGGGGGGGGGGGGGGGGGAGGGGGGAAAAGGGGGCTGGAGAGGGGGGGTGAAAGCCTGGGGAAGAGGGAGAAGAAAGGGAGAAGGTGTACTAGCGTTCCGCGCCATGGTCAATCATCGAGAGAAGGAGAGGAAAGAAAGCTCAAGTCTCGCGAATCCCGATTAAGAAACAATGAGAATCGACCAAACAAAGCCAGTGGCCGCGAGCAAAAAAAACCGCTTGCCGGCTCTCTTCAGGAAGTGCCGAAAAAGAGGGAGTATCTCAGTAAGGAAAGAAAGGGACTCAAACTCGAAAGAAGAAAATGAAGAAGAGTCTGTTCAGAAGAACCCTATCGCAGGCGGCCTCCGATACTGGGAGGAGAGGGACAAAAATAACGGGTCCGCACACACTGCATCGCCTCGGGGGGAAAGAAAGAGAAATACAAGAAGTTCCCACCTCCGGAGTCGATAACGAAATGCCCAAGGAGATCTTCTAACAATCCTAAAAGGGGAAAGGAAAGAAGTTAGCGGGAAACGTGACCGAAACCTCTCCGTTCAACAACCGAGGTAGGAGGGGTGGGGGGAAGCCTAACTGACTCTGAATGAGTGTCCTCCTAGAGACGAACCGAAAAAGAAAGAAGTGGGCCGCTCTAAGTCGAAGAAAAGACGGGGGGAACCAATTGAAACATGGACCGAGCAAAAGCGGACCAGCTGGGGGGAGGGGACCGACGCCAACACTTTACATCTTGTGTGGATGTGCTACCAAAAACAACCCTCACCCGCGAAACCGCGAGGGACACCGGGTCCTAAGAGCCTACTGCAAGAA
>Ga0179593_1381689_pt1 | contig 20182 bp, 20 predicted proteins | sample CZODoug2_1_08_16_FD_185931 | JGI IMG/M metagenome (GOLD analysis project Ga0179593, IMG submission 185931) | Vadose zone soil fungal communities from Angelo Coast Range Reserve, California, USA - CZODoug2_1_08_16fungal (PacBio error correction) | ecosystem: Environmental > Terrestrial > Soil >...
TTTCAACACACCCTCCGGGCAGTGGGTTTCCGATGTCTGAATAATAAGTCTGGTCAAACGAAATGATAGCGGCAAATAAGTCAGTGCAGGGACGCAAAAAGCAGATATTACCTCTTGAACAGAAGAAAAATAATGTCGGCGGGGATCTTAAAATCTATACACCGTCTTTGACGTGAAAAAGACGCGAAGGGGGGGATTTGTTTAAAAGAGTCGTCAGTTCTCCATTTAAAGTAGGGGGTTAGAGAGAAATCAAATTCACAGGCATCAACTAGAGGTCACTCATCTCATATAAGAAATGGGGTCCGTGGGAAGCTCGGGGGGACCACTCTAAATGTCACAGTCAGCAAAGAAGAAAAAAATCAGTGTACGCTGAAATGAAAAGGAAACGAGGCTGGTGAATACACCTAAGGGTCGGGCAAAAAAGGGGAACTGTGGGGTGAAAGACGTCACCAATCCGGGGTAAAGGTGACCATAAAGGCTTTGCATTCGCAGCACTTGCGATTCATCACTTTTTGAAAGAAGAACGCGGGATCGGCAAGATTTGCGAGCAATAGTAGGTGTGCGATCGTCTAGACGAACAGCGTAGACGCTGCAGACTTTGACTCCAGACGGTGTACGGACTGTCGTTGGGAAACACGGAAAAAAAAACTCGAACAAAAAGACATACCAGGCAATTGTGCGCCCTAATGAACGTTCTACTGGAGCTATCTCAGACTTGATCCAATGGGGGGGGGAAGTCTAGTGAATATGCGGATGAAAATTTGACTGGAAAAAGAGAAGTAGAAAACTGGACATGCAATTTAAAGGGGGAACAACGTGCAATAGAAAGAGAGTCATTTTCCATAATCAATTAATAGCTTTAGAAAGGACTGGAAGTAACCAAAGTTTCGAAGGTGGAAACACCCGTAGAAAAGAGGAACCGTGAAGGGGAGTGGTGGGAACAGCGATCATTGGGCGGCTATCATAAAAGAGGAGACGATATCGTTGAGGGGTAGGACATCCACCAATACTCTGGCTCCTAAAAGCGAAACATGGTTGCCGACGCAGTGGTGAGGAACAATAAGGGGTAACTTCAATAACTCGTGTGGGGGTTTCCTCTGCAGTAAAGAAGAAGTTCCTTCAAATTGCTTCAGCAGTGCACACAGGAAGAGCGGAACCTAACCATGGGAGGTGTCCCGGAACACGTAATGCCTGCTGCGTGGAACCAAAAAGAGGGCAAAGAACTTACAAAGCTCTAGGATTAACAAGAAGCAAAAGGGGGGGGGGGGAAATACAAAACGGCCCACCAGCCGAGGCGAAGCTAAGGGGGGAACGCCCTTTTTCAAAAAAAAAAAAAAAAAAAAACTGTAGAAAATGAAGACACAGTTTTTTTTAAACCAGAATCGTTGAAAACAGCGGTACTCAAACCAGATAGTACCAGTATCATAGAAGAGGACTACATCGGAGTGTTGGGAAGGGGGGAAACAACTGACCGTTTTCGTGTAATCAAGGTTTGGAAAGTGAGAGATGACTGAAAAGCGGGGAATCAGAAGCAAATATCGCGAGTGTCAAAGGGGTCACTATTAAAAGGTCGTGGCAATAGATCCCCTATTTTGGATTGTGATTTAGGGGGGAGGGTTGCTCCATAACATTACCGGTGATGGTTGTGCTACTACAAGAAAACCGGGGGGGGTACCTTGCACAGCGGCGAAATATGATGTGGCACCAAATGGCGATCTTGGGTGAACAAGACTCACTAACAAAAGGGGAGGGGTTGGTCTGGGGGTGAAGTTCTGGCCTCTGTGCAAAGAGTTAGATGCTGAACTTCTATATCCCCTTGAATAAACTTAACCCAACGCTCTCGTAATGAGGAAATTGAACGGAGGTTTGGGGTTTAAATACATAGGGTGGAACCTGGGGGGCAATGCTGAGAAAACGGCAAACTTGGAAAGCAAGGACGTTGGAGAAATATGGGGGCCGAACACTGTCTGCCCAGAAGTTAACCACGAGGTATCGTTGGCAGAGAGAAAATTGGGGGGGGTGCCCTGGTTTTCCCTCTTCTACGCAGTAGAAATATTATTTGGATCATAGACCACTGGACTAAGTAAAAAAGGCGAACACTTGAGCGTAAATTGGGGGTACTCGACGAGGCTAAAAAGGACCAGGTGTCGGAATTTTGAAGGGAGACAAAGCAATGGCAGACGAAATTAGGTGCGGAGGGTTCTAAACCTTGGCGGAGTGTTTAAGACGTAAATAAAAAGTCAAAGAGGCCAAATACCCCCCTCAAAAAAAACGGGCGGACACGGCGGTCCCCACCCAAAAAAGTGGGGGGAGGGGCTATAGTCGCCATCATCCTCTCCAACACTCATGGGTCCTCAGCCGACCAGTCTTGAGTATATTCAGGCTCCAGAGTAGAATTTCTCAGGGAACTCTAATTGTGTTAATAGAGATTGGGGCTCCTTAGACCATGAAAAAGAAAAGAAAGAACTATATTTAGCACATACACAAAAAGCGGGGTCGCGGTATCCATGTCTAAGAAAACAACTCTTCTAGAGACAATAACTGGGGAAGCCTATAGAGAGTGTGTGCCCATCACCGGGAACTGCGGTGAAGGTGGGGGTGGCAAAAGGGTAACAATAATCATAAAAAACTATGCTGGTTCCTCAAGGGCGGTAGAATTATGATGGGTGTATCATCAAAAAACTTCGCCATCATGATAAAACGAAAAAGAAAAAAAGTCGATAATAAAACGAGGCCGGCTTACTACGTTAGTGTGGAAAAAACACCACGTTGTCCTCCCGGGCCTGGAGTTCACGTGACAACGGAAGCCCAAGCAAGAGCATCTTGACAATAGCTTAATCGCCTGAGGGAAAGAAGAAAACACCCCAATGCTGTCGAGTCCAGGGGGAAAAATGGTGACTGGAAAAAACGGGGGTGTGGGGACTGTGGCAAAAACACATCATGCGGTCTCGGGTAAAAAAAAACTGGTCGTCGACAAAAAATAAAAGTCATGCTTGGGCCATCGCAACCCCTTGTTAAGTCTGAGCCGGTGTCATCGACGCGGGACGGTACTCACAACACTAGTTGTGAGGGTGGGGATCGTAAGGGTTTTGTGACTTGGAGGAAAAACCAAACTTTTCCGTCACCATTCTTGGGGGGGTAGGGGGGTCAACTCGCGAAACTGGCAATTTACTCATTTTTGAAAAAGAACTGGACGAGTCCGCCGTCGCGAGTGCCCAAGGGAGAAGAGTCAAGCTAGTCGCGGACTAGGATCTTCAAATCTCTCTTGGTTAAATACAGGCCGACAACCACAGAACCGGCTGAGAAAAGAAATGTTCGAACGCTGAGCAAAAAAAAACGCAGGGCTATTTAGGCGAAACTCCAGGCAAACTATTAGAAGAAATCGGAAACAACAACTGGAAGGGTGGGATGTAGGGGGGAGCGATCGTTTATCCGGTAGGAACTAAGTACAAAACAAGTTGGTATAAATGAGGGGAACATTTCCCCGCAATGGGTGGTGGGAGGGCCGGCGAATCGGAGAAACCACCTTACAGGGGGGGAAGAAATAGAAGGCTGAAGAGGAGAAAGAGATTTGCAATCGTGAGCTACACGATTCGAGGAAGTGTGTCTTGAGCAAAAAAATTCTAAACTTGCAGTTTTTGTCAGGGAACACGCACCACCCAAAAAATGTCCTGTGTAAAGTTGTGGGCGGGCCAAAATCACCCAAGACGGTCACCAACCATAGAACGAAGAAAATCGGCCCCAAACGGCGGGGCCGTGAAGCCCGCAAGAATATGACGTGGCATCCAATAAGTTTTTTTTCTTTCTAGAAAAGAAATGGAAGAAGGTTTGCGCATCTTACACGAAACGGAAACGTCTCTTAAAAGTCCCCATATGCCCCAACGATGAAGCAAGGTGGATGTGGATGCTCCTACCCGGAAAGTTGTGACAGAATGAGGGGGGTCGGGGGCAGTCAGGTAGAATTGTGCCAATGGGACGTCAAAAAAAAAAGTAGTAAGGCCCGTCGTTTGCTGATCGGGAGGGGTTTAGCGAAGGATTGAGGGGGTGGGGGGGGAGGAGAGGTACATAAAAGGGTAAGGGATCGTTCGCACAGGCTTATGGGGGGTGGGCAGAGTAACCGCTGTTCCATGAAGAGCTGGAAACTTGAAGCATAGAGCCAAAGGGAGAGAAAAAAAGGGGTTCAATTTTGGGGGTGTAGGAACTGAATAAGAAAAGAAGTGAACTGTTTATGGAACCCGCACAAACAACCCCAGACCTAAGGTGTCTGGGGGAGGTCCGTTGGGTTAAATGGGCTATCTAAGATAAGAAAATATTTTTCCAACACGGAGGAAATGAGAAAGATTAACTCATACTTGTGTGAGAGAGAAGCACAGGAAAAAAAGTAGGGAGAACACTTCTGAGAGGCTTATAGCGAAGGTTATATAGACGGACCACGAGGGGGGGGGGCTGTGAAGAAACGGCTTACGAAACTGGGGTTGGGGAGGTTTGGTATTTGTGGTAAAAAAAACTTCGGGGTGAAGGGGTTTATAGTGTGACGAAGTAAAAAAAGTTGTAAAAGGGTTAAAATAAAAAGAAAGGGGGCTGTGTTAGGGGAAAAAAAGGCAGGTACCATGTCCAAAGCAATTAGGACCAGGGAAAGGGGGGGGAACGGGATATCGATTACCAAGGCAGATAAAGTGGCTAAGGGGTACGAGAGAGGAGGGGAATGCGGCAAAATCAACATGCCAGCTTATAATGATACTAAATAAGGTAACCACCTGTGGAGAAAAAGAAATAGTCCTTTGTGGTCGGAGACTTGGAAGGCAAATATGGTGACGGAAAATTCAAACGACTCGAGGATGGGGGAAAGACACGGTAAGTTTTTTCTGACAACCGGGGTGAGCAACGACCGGCCTAAAATCCTCCTCAGCAGTGTAAATAAGGGGCATTGGTAAGAGGGCAACTTTACAGCTAAGTTAATGGGGAGAAAAAAGGCGAAGAAGCCTGTGCACTACAACAATAACACTACAGGAGTCTGTGGGCAGGTGCGATATGTTGTTTTCTCGTAAAAAAGATTTGACACGGAGGTTTAAAAAGGCATTGGGAGAGTTGTCCCTGGATAGACAACCAGGGTTGTTAGGGGCGCAAACATATAAAGGGGGTCATGGGTTGGACGAAAAAAAGGAAGATCCCCAAAAGTGGAAAGGGTTAGCGATGACAAAACTTACTATCACCCTTGGGAAAGAGAGATAATTGTGAGTAGATCAAAGATTTCCGGGAAGTACGGACCAAGAACAAAAATTGATTAACGGCCATGTGAGCGGGGGAAAAGAAAAGAGAGCCTCGGGTAATTTTTAATTGAAGGAAAGGGGACTATTTGGACTGAGGGAAGAACGGAAAGTCAGACAAAGGGTCTTGAGGGGTTGTATAATGCAGGTTGTGGAAAACAAGGGGGAACAAGTAGAGGGTTCGCGGATTCGCGTGTTTTTGGGGGTACAAATTACTTATTGAGTACGTTGAAAAAAAGACGTCGCGTCAAGACTGCGGAGTGCGTGTGGGGGGAGGGGTGAAAAAGCATACTTGAAGAAAAAAAAAAGAGTGGAAGACGGGAGCGAGAGGGACTGCTGGGGGAAAAAAAAGTGGCCGGGGATCTGCGAGGACCGGGTGCTGTTAAAGCTTAGTGAAGGGACAGGCGTAGGAAAGTCGTGCAATCGAAAAGCAAAAAAGGCGTGGAGATCCCTAATGAGTACTAAAGACACCCTGAAGCAGGAGAGTTATAAGGGGAGCTCAGACCGGGGGGGGACTGTTAAAACAACTTGTGAGCTAAAGAGTATCCAGTTGGAATACGGGGGTCTTGATCAGAAAAGTGGGGGGGGGAGGACAATCAGCGAAGCTATAGGGGACGGGGAGGAACAGGATCAAAAGAAGAGTGTATGACTAGTAAAAAGTCTGCATACTACGAAAGGGCTTGTTGGAAACCATCGTAAGGGGAATGTCGAATCCGAAATTGATTGTAATATTTCCTTATCCAGGAGGGAAGGTACTGGAGGGTATGGTGAGGTGTTCAGAGTCGGGTGAATGTGTTCAGAAGAGGGAAGTCCAAGACAGAGGCAACTAAAGAGGAGAAAGAGAGGGAAGCGGGATGCGTCGTTAATAAGAAGGGCTCGCAATCGTGGGGCCGATTATTGGGTATTGAGGAAGGAAATATTAATCTGCAAGCCTGGAATGCGAATGTGGCGATGAAAATTCCCGCCGTGTGGGTGAGTATTGACCAAGTCAACGCAAGTAGGGGGAAGGAGAGCACTCATCCTGTGGAAACAAAGAAGCGGTCAAATCTGATCGCGGTAGAATGTGACAAATGACAAGATGTGTGACCTCTGTGGGAAATGTCAAGAAAAGGTAAGAGCTGAGGTGTAAGCGGATTTGGGGACTGAGGTGATTGTGTGGGAGAAGATCACAGAAAAAATATGGGGGGCGGGGAAGGAAAGCGTAGTGGGGGGAAAAACAAGCAAAGGAGGAGATCCTAATGGGGTGATGTATAGGAGAGAACGGCCAGACATGTGGTTTTTGGGTCGTGCAAGAGCGGGGGAAGGATTGGGATTTCCTGACGGGGGTGAAAAAGAGATAGGTTCTCTCATCGGGGCCGAGTGATAGTGCCCCCCCCAGGGAAGGGCGGGTGGGGGGATATGTAGAAACAAGAAAACCCAAAAGGAAGGGAGGAGAAAGAAGAAGAAAAACCCTCCCTTCCATGGGTGGAATATCAAAGAGGGCGAGTTAAGGAATAGCCACGTCTCAAATCACAAGCTTAAAAAAAAGTTATTCTTTAACTCCGACCACAAAATTTGAGGAGGGGGATTAATATATAAACACCTTTGGGGGCGAGAGCCAGCGTTTGAGGGGTTCACCTAGGAAAGGGGAGCCATGTTAAAATGTGTGCTTCACGGGAGAGAAGGGAGCACACAGAAAAGGATGGAGAGGCATGATCGCAAGCAAAAGCTTACTACTTGTTCGGGGGGGGGAGGCGTCTCAGCAAATCGTCGCACATTAGGGAGAAATCATCCCGCGAATCTCTGAATTCCTGTTTAAGGAAAGGCGGACATTAGACATCATAAGCACGGGTGGGAAGTTGGGGCAAAAGAAAGAACCAAACACGAGTTTAGTTCAAATGGGCGTTCGTCAGTTGAAAAACTCCAAGGCTAGGCAGTATATGTTGAGGAAAGACCAAATAATCGGCACCGTCCGTCGATGGAAGATTAGAAAAGGGCTATACAGTACCACTGTATCAATTAGCGGGATAAAGAATGTGTGGAGTACTTCTTTGGGAGAAATTCAAACTACCGCGAACCGACCAAGACCAGAAAAGGCCCGTGTAACTTGAAAAGAGGGAAAGAGTAAAGAGGGCCTGGATCCCGTTTTTATCTTAGAAGAGGAAAATCAATTGAATGGGTCAAGACGTGGACAAAAGAAAGGGAATGATCTCTAGGTGTGGGAAATAACAGGGGGGCGGGAACTCACACCCTCCTGCGAAGAATGCACAAAGCGTAGGACCGATTGACACGGGGGAATTAAGAGACAAACGTAGCATGATAGGTTCATGAAGGGGGGAGGGGGGGGTGGGCCAGCAATCAATAGGAAGGTAATATGTAACGAATAGAAGATGAGGTGTAAGGGTATGGTGGCTCAGGAAAGGGAGAAGAAAAAAATATTAGAGTCCCCGATTGGCGATTCATGCCACACGCTATTCAAGAAGATGGGGGGGGGGTAACAGCACCAAACTTCATTCAAATGGTACGAAGGGAAGGAAGTCCCCGAGGAGCTTGAACCTAGTGGTGGTAAAGGAAGGTAACTGCTTGCGTATTTGGAAGGAAAAAAACAAGCTCCGGACGAAAGGAATGACTTACGTCAAAAGTGGAATTTGAGACCAAGACTACAACCAAAAAGAAGAGAGAGAAGCGCAGGGGGTTGGTTCCACTTGGGAGAAAGATCTTGAGGAAAAAAGCTCAATAACAAGGGGGCCTCAAAGGTTTAATGATTGAGCGAAGATAGGCCATTGGGAAACGGAAATATTAAGAAGATGAGGGGTTTGGAGTTCCAAAGAGCATCATGGTGTAAAGGGATTGTTTGATGAGATGATTAACTCTTGGATCGACTAAAAGATAGGGAGGGGAGTGCAAATTTTTGTGAGGACGGTTCAGTGGAGAGGAGACAAATGTGTGGAACGGTTGATTTTATAGAAAAAGGGCTGAGGGGTAGACAATACAATGCCGTGGTTTTGACGCCTCACAAAGGGGGGTAACATTGACAAGGAACTCACATAGGGAGGATTGGAAAAAAAAAGTGCATCTTGGGTGACACGACCCCAAACGCCCATAAAAAAAAAGAAATGGGGGGTTTGGCTGAGGGGTCCGGACGAAAGGGGGATATGCATACTTCGGAAGAGGTTTAAAACGTAAAAAAAGAGAAGGAAGGAGATTGAGTGAGGATTGGTACGGGGGTGTAGTTGGGAAGCGAAACATGGGATACCACTTCGGAGCAAAAGCCCTGTAAAGAAGGCAGTTTTTAATGGGGTTGGCGGGGAAACCTTTTGGTAGGGGGGGAAGAAAGAGGGGGGGGAAACAAAGATTTAAAATCGTTGCATAACAAGGGGGGGGGGGGTGTCCCGTGTGTTAGAATTAGACTGGAGGTAGTATTGGGACGGAAGAGGAAGGGCTATCCACATGACAAAAAAAACTTAGGGCAGGGGGGGGGGACTAGAGCTCTGGACTAAAAAATTTCAGAAATGGGGAATGACCCATAAAATGGTCAGAGCACTTAATGGAAAGGAGGTTATCAAAACTTTTACAACTGTTTTAAAGAGGGGGAATAAAAGACAAAATTCAATGGCAAAATACCCAACTCAAAAATGGAGTGATTTCAGGGTCCCATCCCAGAATGAGGGGCTGCGATAAAATTCGTCCACTCTAAGAGACGAATCCGGGGGTTTCTCATAATCACGAAATGGTCTGAGGAGTTCAAGAAGGAGGAGGAGGGTCTTCATTCATAACAGCAGAATGGGTGGAGAGGGCCAGAGTTTGTACCTTAGCCCAGTAAAAAAAAAGAAAGAAACATCAAATGACTAGGTCGGCAAAGGCAGAAAAAGAACGTTATTAAGAAAGGGGAAAAACAAAGTCACCAAGTGGATAGCCATTGCTCTATCGCAGGGGGGGGGGCACAATGCGCAAAACCTTGCAGGTGGAAAGAGGAACAACCCTTAAGACCAAGCTGGGGGCAGCCCCGGCTTCCGGATGGGGTGTTTATTTATCGGGGGATCAAACACAACGAAACTCATTGCGCTAAAAAAAGGGATGAAAAAACGAGTACGGGCAAATAAACTTTGTTGAAAAAATTGCATGAAAGCTACATGTAAACGAAAGGACGAACAAGACATCATTACAAGTTAAGGAGGCTTAATCACACACCGGGGAGAAAAATTAAATGGTGAATGACCATTGTGGTAAAGGGGTGGTTAATATAAAAAAAAGGGAAAATAGGGGGGAAGACCACAAATTTGAATTTAGGAACGGGCATATGACTTAGGGGATCAAAACTATGGGGGGGAAAGGGGAAGACTTCATGGTTTTTGACTTTTTTGCAAAAAGGTTTCCTTACCGGTGTGTCGGTGGGGGCCAATTGAAAGAAAAAACGAAATTGTAGACAAAGGGGGGTGAAGAAGGAACTGACCGTCTTGGATTTGAAAAGCTTTCCATAGCGTCCCTAGCAAGGACGGCCATCTATTTCTTGAAGAGAAAAAGGAGGATGGGGGTGGAACATGACAGGAAAAACATACGACTGGAGAAATGAGGAGGAAATAACAGAGGATGGGGGGTACTTTTCGGCATCCCGGACAACGATAAATCTCAACACCAAAAAATATTAGTTGATGTAAGGGGGGATGTGGGGGGGGCCTTGTGGACGAAAGTAACCCAATTGTTAGAACGCTTAACTTTCGCAGTACTAGATGTTTGGTCTTACATGGGTGAAAAAAAGTCAGAATTTTAAGAATAGCAGACGAAGAGAGAGGGAAGAGGGGTTGCAAGTGAAACGCCACAAATTAGTCAGTCGGCAAATTCGGGCAGGGGTAAAGGTGGGGTCCAAAAAAAAGAAGGGAAGCCAAAAGGTGGGGGACCCCTCCACAGGTCAAAAAAAAAAAAAGGAAGATCAAAAAGGAAAATAGGGGGCTTGAAAATACCATGAAGAATGATCAAGGAATAAAAAATACAATTTGGTGGGGTTGATTTAGAAAAAAAAAAGAGGGGTTGCTTCGTTCCCACCTTCAACCAACTGGGGGGGGGAAATCATAAAAGGTCAGTGAGCAAGGGGGTGTGTGTCTAAGAAGAAAGGAAAAGTGTCATCTGCGTCTGTGGAATTTGTAGGGGAGGTGGTTTCAAGACGGTAGTGTCCAAGGGGGGGGGCGAAAAAGGAAGGAGGGACCACTCGGGCTTCTGTTTATCGATTGTTTTGGTAGAGAATGGTTTTTGGGGGCTGAGTATGAAAGACTAAAAAGATAAGTCATAAGGGGGGAGACAGACTTGTGGCGATGACTTGGTGTACAAGCTTCCAAGGCAAAGGGAATCGCATGGGTAACATTACTCCTCTCGAGGGAAGAAGAGGGGTTGAATTTTGGGGAGGGCCTTAGAAAGGAAGAAAAGGTAGGGTGTGTCTGTTAGAGGTGCGACTAGCAGGGAGTTTGGGGCTTTTGTGAAAAACCGTTGTGCTACAAGCACAAACCGTCTATATATAGAAGTCAACCCATTGGAAAAACGGGCGGAGAAAAGGAGATAAATGTCTCACGGAGGTCTAATACTAAAGCCTAAGTTCTTTCTCATGAAAAAAGGATGATGCTCTTGAGTGTTCGCGAAGGGTATAGACAAGACGAGGGGGGGATGGACCTGACAAAGCGGAAACATTTTTTGGGGGGGATGGGGGCCACCTGGGAAAGGTGAGTGTTGGAAGGAGACAATTGACCACCTTGAAAAACTCATCCTCAAATAATGAAAGGTGTCGATGGCTTGCTCTTTTAAAAAAAAAAAAGAACGGAAAAAAGGGTCTGACAAGGTGTTCAAGACAGTTTAGCCATCTCGCGTAGGAACAAGGAGGAGAATAAAAGGGTCTAAGGTCTGATAGACAAGGGGATAAGGGACGTCAAAAAGATAAAGTAACGGTATAATTATAACAAGTGACGGTAACCACAGGTTATCCAAAGCTAAATAAGTGGTTGTCTATCTTTAACAGCAAAGTGTGGAACGGGAGGGCAAAAAAAGTGCACTGGAGTTAACAGGGGCAAAACTAAGTACGCGTTGGGGGGTGAATACACCCGTGTAGTTCCAACTAAAATCAAAAGCGCCTACGCATTAGAAGTGGAGGTAAGAAGCTTGTTGTCTTTAGAAAAAAAATAACGTCCGGGAGGTAAGGACTAATGCTATGGGAAGGGCGAAGGACCATCACTGCCCCCACAAAGAACAAGAAGACAGATGGGAGTTGCTTTTGGGGGGGAGGGTGCAAGAATTGGCCTGTGTAAAATTCCTCATATTGTTGGGGAGTGCACTGGTCTATACAAAAGGGTCGCAAAAAAGCAAGGGAAGGGGGGGAACTCAAAACTCTCCAATAAAAAAAGGAAAAGAACCGGGGGAGAAAATTGCCACGAAAACGGATCGACCTATGAAAAAAGAAATGGGAGGTGCGAAAAGGTTCCTCCATAGACGGCCGAAATCCTACAAAAAGTGGATTCAAGTAACAGGGAACGTTGCAAGACCTCTCGCGAGGGGACTCTGTAATAGTGGACTAGCGGGGGTGCTTCAAGGGGAATTCAACTCTTCTAAAACGTGGCAGTGAAAGCGTTGTGGAAGAAAAGGGCAAGGGACAAGGTGCGCAAACACGGAAGGGCGCTCTAGGGAGGGGGGGGGGTGGATTTGTGTAGAAGGTTGGTGGGTGTAAGTGAAAAATGAAAGAGCGGACAGTCCAGTCACTTGATTTCGTTTCTGGGAAAAAGGAAGCAGAATGACAGTCTCCCTAAACCCTATGGGGCAGCTAATAGGGGGGGGTCCGGAAAAAGAATAGGATTGGGGGAAAATTTGCAAGAAGAGGGAGGTGCAGATCTGGGGGACCATCTGCGGGTTACTTCCAAGAGGGGTGGGGGGGGGGGGTTTGCCCCTGAATCCTCCGTGCCGGTAGAGCACTCTTCTTGGTAGAGAAAGTACTAACCCACTAACACTGAAGAAACTATAAAGGGATGAGTTATAGAGACCACTGAAGGGGAAAGAAACAAAGGGGAATTAAAGGGATCAGGTGTTGCTGAAAACTGATTGGTGCGCATAGATTGGTAAGGACAATCAGGTCGAAGGAAATATGTGGGACTTGGATGGGAAAAAATTAAAGGGGACGAGGGGAAGGACTATGACAATTCACCTCGTTCAAGGCGACTACGAGGCTTGTTTTTACCTACCAACATCACTTGGGAGGACATCACAACAAGACACTGTTGAAATTTACTTGGAACGGAGCACGTGAAAAGGGAGTTCCTTTATTGTCGGGGGAGGTTTTTGGTCAAGGGGCTTGTCCCTTGGGGCAAAATCCCTTCATCAACAGGATGGTCTTCCCGAAGAGTCAGCTACCAACGAGGGTCCTCGTCAGATAAGTCGGGACGGGGTATTCGAGAGGTGCACATGAGGTTAGTTAGTTAGACACGTTGAGGCAAGCTGGGGGATGCGAATTCAATTTGATATGGCAAATTACCTGTTGTGAGTCTTAAAAAAAACGAACAACGCATTATTGCATGTGAGTGAAAACGCATTTGACAATCCTCTCAAAGGGATGGAAAGGAGGGGGTATTAAATTGGAAGTGAAAGGGGGTCAGAATGAGTATACGAAAAATCGAAGAGCTGCTTGATCGAGGGGGATGTCCGCGCAATTGTCTGCCGGTAAGAGAGAATAAAAATGGGAAAATGGCGAAAAGGCCTCGGGGATTCAACCGCAAAGCTGCGCGACACACGAAAAGGGGTGGTCTCTCGCTTAAGGACCGCATGGGGGGCTTGGCGGTCCCGGAATAACAAAGTTGGCAAGCGTTGGAGGGGGCATTTAAGAATGTAGTTAAACCCATGGCCTATTCGAAGACACAAGTGGGGACTGGCTGGGTGTATAAATCAAACAAAAAAACCACTTAGGGATGAAAAGAGAGAAAGGACCCAGAGTCCCTTCACAATGGGTTGAATATCAATAGGCGCGGGTAAAAAGAAGCTATACGCATAACTCAAAGCTGACTGTGGTGTCTTCTTTACCATAACAAAACGTTTCGGTAGGTGGGAGGGAGTAAGCACTAATTTGCGGCGGAGCTCAGCTTGGGGAGGGGTTCAATCGATGACCTTTCGAATTGAAATGAGGGAGGTCGAATCAGGCATCAAAGAAAAAAGGCACTATCAAAGAAAGAAAGAAGATCTTACTAAGGGGGACGGGAGACTCTCGGGCAAGTGGGGACACGGTCCAACGAACAGAAAAGCGATCAGACTGAGGAGTCAAAGGGTTGAAAAAAATGATTTCTGTGTAAGAAAGAAAGAAGGGAGGGAGTTTTCAGGAAATAACAAAACGGAATTTTCATAGCAAATGGGCATTGGGCAAACAAAATGACTATGCAATATGGGGGAGTAAGAAAATAGATCACGGAACCTAATGAGTCAAACTGAAGGAAAAATGAGAGATCAAGGGGAAAAATAGGGAGGATGCAGGCTGTCACGCCAGAATTTGAGGAAGCTGCGGTTTCACAGAAGGGGCAACAAAGAGAAAAACCTACCATACCCATCAATTCCATTACGGGACGTTAGATTCAAGAGTAAAAAGGGACACGTTTTCCCCACCCGTGGGGGGAGATAAGATAGGAATATCTGCAAAATTTCAGAAATGGAAGGTGTAGGCTTTGAATAGGGGTAATTAGCCGAGGAGAACCTCTGTTAATCCAGTCAGAATAGATTACCTGATTGATTCACCTTGAGGAGGAAAAAAACCAGGACAGGATGGGGCGGATGGTTTGGGAAGCACCATCAGTCAAGGGGCTTCATAGGGAACGATAGGAACGAGAGCCGTGGCAATTGGGGTATAAGGAAATGGTCTCATAAAAAAAATGAATATGGCAGAGGAAATAGGGGACGGATGTGGGCTTCATCAAGTACGCGGGAAGGCACTAAAGGGCTTTAACAGACCAGGGGGGGAGCGGAAGAATTGTCAAGCAGGTTCAGTGAAAGGGAGGTCTGAACCAAGTTTGGTAAAAAAATGAACTTCCTGTCTGTCGGGAGGGAACAAAAACTCAAGGAGAAGACTTAAACGAATGCGTTGGATGGAAGTTACTTCCAACGAATGTTGAAAAAAACAACCGAAAAAGAAGAAAGAGCATAAAAACGACGAACATTTTTCTCAAACTTGTTCAAGGATGTAAAAAAAGCACAAGCTCAAGACCCGGGGCTCATCCGTTTCCGAGGACGCAAAAAGGACCATTTCATCGAGAAGAGGTCGAGAGATAGTTTTTCGGGGGGTTCCACTTCCATGTGGGGACGGTAAGCAAAGTTGGTGGATGGATCGCGGAATGGAAACGTACAGTTGAGCGAATCAAATCTCTGACAGGGGCAAATGGTTGAGAGGACGTACGGTTGCCTTATGCAGGACCGGGGGACCGTGGAGTTGGGAAACGCGTTGTGCGGCAAAGAAAAATGACCGTGATTGTTTTCGGGGACCATACACCGTTTGGGGTCACAGGTAGAACCGAGAAGCAAAAAGACTGATAGGGTTAAACCAAAAGAAAAGTCGGTGGGAAAACAACCAAGCACTACCACTAACGGGGGAGTGTTCTGGGGGGAGGAGTTTCCGGCCAGGGAATAGCCTTAATTCTAGTCAGGGAAGCTTAACACGCAATACTTGAGGATGCGGAGGTCTGCGTGTGCGGGTGGTTTTTGTGAAATACACGGTGGGCAACCCCACTACTTGGCGGCGCCAAAAACAGGTGAGCAGGACTGTTGACTTGAATAAAAAGGGGGAGGGCCAAAGGGGCAAAAATGGAACTGTTACGCTGTGGGGCCTCACCAGTGGGGTGGTCCAACGTAATTGGGGGTGTGAGAGTGAGACGCGGGGGATGTGGATTTTACGCGAGACCTAGAAAGAAACATGAGAAAAGGTGAGGCCGGTGGGGGGGATGTAGGGAGAGGGCGGCGAAAACAGTTACCATTGGGGGGGGCAAAGGGGTCGCGGAGACAAAGGAAGCAATGACACGAGGGGGAAAGGAATTATTAGTTTTAAAAAAAGAAAACATTTTTTTACAAGCTGAAAGAAAAATAAAAAAAAGTCAAAAAAAGGGGGGTGGAAAATAAAACCCCCCTCAAGGCGCGTAATCATTTCGGGCGACAAGAAAGAGGGACGTCTCTAATGAACCAGATCATACCGAGCGAAAGGTAACTCCTGGGTAGGGAAGATCAAACGGACTTTCCGGGGTGAGCACAGAGTTAGGGAAGCATTCTCATGTGAGAGAATCTAATGTGGGGTCTAGAGGGGTGGGAGGAATAAGAAAATGAGAAGAAAACAATCACTTAAAGGCAACTTGAGGGTCAGAAGAATAAAAGACAACAAGACGTGCTTCAGAAGGGAGGAAAAAAAAATTAACACTTCTGAAGCAAGAGGTGCTAGTACCGGAAATGTTTTGACATTCCTTACCCAGGCTCCACGTTAATATGCCGTATATAATCGCCAAGAAAGCTGGTGAGAAACGATGCCGGAGTGCGGTTTTTATCGATACAAAAACCCAGATAAAACCCCAGACGAAGTAAAAAAACGGATTAAAACCAGTTCGGGCTGCCTATTTAAAAAAACGGGACATACCGGGGCCATTGCCCAGGAGACGCGGACGCCCAAGCAAAGCATCTTAACAAGGGAAGGAAAAATCAAGTAGAAAAAAAAACAGCCGGGAGGAAAAAAGGGGAAAGGGGGGGGTTTCCTGGGGGTAAAATTTTTTAAGGGGGGGGGGGAAGAGAAGAAAAACTACCGGAAAGGTAGAAAATCCCAACAATTGTATTGGGGAAAGGAGACAGAGATTCTGGGGGGGTAAAAAGGTTTTGAAGCGAATAGGACAGGGGGGGGGTGTGGGGGGGGGAAATATGGGGCAAATCCAAAGGGTACCGTAACTGGCTTTTGGAGGGGGGCAAACTTTAAAAAAATTGCAATTTAGATCATTGGATGTCCGAATGAAATAATCGCGTGGTATTAAAGGGGGGAAAAGCCTCAGGCCGAGCGGCGTAGAAGAGAGTTCGTCAATTCTGACAGGGGTAAAGAAAAGCCGGAAAAACATCACGGTGTCAGCGAGACCGGGGGGGGGGGGGTGTTACGTTCCTGCAAACGTCCAACTTCTAATCTAAAGGGAAAAAATTAAGAGGAAGGGGAATAGGAGAGAAGAGGGGTGTTGCCTTTTTCATAAGGGAACAAAGGGGATCCTCGAAAGGGGAGGAAAAAAAAAGATGTTGGTTCGCGGGGGGAGGTCCATTTCGGAAATAGGGAAGAAGGAGAAGAAGTGAACTCATGAAGGAGATTTTAACTAATTATCAAGCCAAGCGGATCTTCCTCTAGTCGAAAAAGGACAAAAGGGAAAGTTGGTTGACAGGTCCAGACCAGCCAAACTAAGTTACGGAGGGTGGTAGCAATAAAGCACACAAAACAAATGAAGAGCCCAAAATGCAAAAACAATATGGGTGGTAGACGACGAAGAAATCTGAGTATAAAGGGGCTATTGTTTTTTTTGGGCTGGAGAAAAAAGAACTTCTTTGGGGAACGTGACTAGTAGCCACATGGAAACAATGTCAGAATAAAACTGTCCAGTTTAAGCACTGTGGGGGGTGAGTCTACGCATCACAGGAAGTTATCTTTGGGGGGCAGGTGCGGGGAAGGGGGAGTAAGGGCACGGGGGCAAGGGGAAAAAAGGTAGGAACCAGAAGAGGGGGGAGAGAGCTAGTTTTTTAAGGCGCACATGCTGGGAGTTGGGGGGGGGCCAGTTAATACAAAGAGAGGCAAGGGAGAACAGCGGGAATGGATGGAGAGGTGGAGAAGCGGTAAGGAATTCATCGCATGAGAAACATTTCTTATTGAGACATATAGTGTGCCTGGGTGGGGGGTATAGAAAGGAAGAACGAATGGCAAGTTTGTCTGGTGGAATTATGGCCGACCGGACATTTGTAGTTGAGGAGGGGGGGGGGCTTTGTTAAGGCAAAAGAAGGGAGAAGAACTAGCTAGTTTGGCCCCCCAGTCTCTGAGAAAAAGGAAATGTCTCCGCCTGGGAAGGGCATACAGCGAAGCAAGGGCTGCCCGAAAAACTTCCTTAAGGAGATGAGGAGGGGCGGGTTCCCAGGACCGGGGGGGATGGGACCGACTGCTGAAGAAAGTTGTTGCATTGGGGGTAGGGGAAAAAATTCTGGTAGTTTTGTGGAGGATCAGAGGTGAAAAAGGGGTAACAGGTTGGAAATAAAGAGGGGAAGGTCAGATGAAGGTCTTGTCGCTACTAAAAGGAGTACAAAATTTGCAGTTTGGAAACGGAGCGATGCACCACCTGACTAGAATGACCATGTGGGACGAGGCACTAGGAGGAGGAGGGAAAAATAACTACAGCAATCGGGGAAGGAAAGAACAATTCCTGAAACAAATTATGCAAAAAAGAGACAGAAGTGTTTCTAAGAGGGGCCAAGGGGAAAGGGGTTTACGGTAAAGTCAAAAAGTCCGTTGAGGTACAGGGTGGTCGGAGAAAAGTACGGGGGGGGGCACAACGTGGTGGGGAAAGACACCTACACAGAAGAGAACTCAGCATGACGTAAAGAGACGTGTTAAGCTTGGCGCAACGATCGGCATAGAAGTTACTGAGGAAAACAGGTAGGGGAGACTTACACAATCCCTCCAACACCACCTCATAGGTTGGCGGGGCTTTTTGGGGACATGTAAAGATTTGCCTTGGGTAAAAGGAGAAAAGTGTTTAGCGGTGGGACTGGGGGATAAACTGTGTTTTTTCACTGCAAAGACAAGGGGACTTGGATGAGATAAAACTCAAAATAAATCAAATTAACAAAGGGTGAGCAATATGCCACTAACGGGTAGAAAAGTTAAAAAATGGGAGAGGGGGGGAGTATATCAACAACCATCGGTAATTCCTCAAAGCTAAGTCCAAAATTGGTAGTCAATTAAAAGGGGCGGGAACCGAAAAAAATCTCTCTGCGTAACTATTGTTATAGGAAAGTGGAAGGAGTTAATGCGTAAATCAAGGGAGATGAGAAAAAATGGTAGGGAGCTTTGGGTTTAGAAAGCATGGGGGGGGAAACAACTGGCAGGCTCCACACTGAGATGGTTTCGCGATCGAGAAAAGTTTGTTGGGGGGGAGGTGTGAAGAAGGGCCAACGTTGATTACTTCCAAGAGTCAAGAGAAAGCGCGGTCATTCTTTGGGCTTTTAAAAGCCTAAAAAAAATGAAAAACTTGAAGGAAAATATGGTTTCATTGATTCTGACTTAACTGGAGAAGTTGAGCAATGGGTAAAGGGGAAAGAGGGTGTCTTTTAAAAAGGGAAAACAGGATTGGAAGTCTGAGGGGGGAGCAAATCGTAGAGTCATAAGCACTAAATTCACTTGGAGGAGCCATAATTAGGTACTACCCCCACGGGGGGGCAAACTGTCTAGGATAATCATTTAGATAAGCAAGCCATTGTGGGGGGGAAAGAACCCTTTTAAAAGGAAAAGTACTTTTTCTCCTGTTGGGTATCATAAAATTGGTTACGGTACAAAAAACTATTATGGGTGGGGAAAAGGGGGGTAAACAGTGATCTTTTCTCTCAGGGATGCCGAAAAGCCCTCTTGATCAGAAAAGAAAGGCTTTGGCTGACCAGCAGGAAAAGACTCGCAGAACAACAAAGCAACCGTTGGGGGGGGCGGTGTTCCTAGAAGGAAAAAAAAGCCGGTCCGTGGGACTTGGAAGGGTCTTTTCGGTTTTTCGGCGGGGCGGGGACAGGTGGAAAGCCGTCCAAAAAGTAGGGGATTCAATCAACAGTCGAGACACATCTTTCCTAAGGGGGATAGCATCTTTCGAAGAGGGATATGAGCTCGTTGGGGGAAGGGATTAAATTTGTGCACTGTGAATAGGAATTAGGAAGACATATTTAGGAAAAGTCAAATTGCGGGCAAGGCCTGTGGGGGGGGGAGAAACTTCAACGCACTGAAAGGGAGGGATTAACCAAGGAAAGGGCAAATCAGCTAAGATGGGATGAAGGGAAGACCTTTTAAGTGCCATATGTTGCACTAGGAGGAGAACGGGAAGTATACACTGCGGGCGTGAGCGTAGTGTTGAAGCAGGAAGGGGGATTTGGGGATTCAGAGACTAAAGAGACCCCTTGTTAAAGGGGCGAAATGGACTCGCGGGAACACAAAGCAAAGCTTCTCTCCTCAGACAGTGGGGGTATAGATCTTTACCTAGAAAGGAGACATGGTTGGGTGGGAGTTGAGTCAAGGGAAAAAGTTGTTCAGCGTTTTTTAGTGGATGAAGTTCTGAGTTAGGGAAAAAAAGGCTCTTGCTCTGGTACCCACCCAGTGAAGTTGGGTGTATCGCTCTCCAAAGAAGACTGAGGAGAGGCCAGACTCTCTCAAGAGAAAACGGGAACTGTCCCTGTGTGTAATATCAATAGAGAGGGGGTGAAAACATAATCTAGCTGTCATCAATGCACCAAGAGGAGAAACACCTTTAGTCACTGGGGGAGCCTACCAATTGAGGCGGTAACGGAAAAAAGAAGAAAGACACATGGGAAGGAGGCGCAGGGTTGGATTTGTTGAAAAGATTTCCGTTGAGCCAGTTAAATAGTTTTATGGTCGAGGGGGACATCAAAAGAGAAGGCCGAGTACACCAAAGACGAAAACTCACAGCTCGGGACGACGTTTTCCCTGAAAGCTCCATCTTACTCTGGCACATCTTGACCATGTCAAGTCAGAAGGGGGAGAAGACAGAGGACTGATTTGCCAAGGCTGCGGGGGGGAAGATCCCGCAAGAAGGGCGGGGTTAATTTTTCCAGACAACCAACCGGCAGTTGCAAATAGCAATGGGGAGCGGGGAAGAAAGCTTGATATTCCGATCGGGGGTTAGCAGCAAAATTCGCAGATTCGATCAAAGGGAGGAGTA